>Ga0207851_100131_pt1 | contig 59871 bp, 49 predicted proteins | sample A23E3SouthBayCA_FD_187747 | JGI IMG/M metagenome (GOLD analysis project Ga0207851, IMG submission 187747) | Aerobic enrichment media microbial communities from Eden Landing Ponds, California, USA - A23 E3 (SPAdes) | ecosystem: Environmental > Aquatic > Marine > Unclassified | place: Emeryville... | reverse complement strand
GTTGCTGAGAGCATCTTGAAGTTGTCGCCAGCACTCTTCGGTAGGGTTGAGTTCCGGCGAATACGCAGGCAACGTGACGAAGGCGAGGCCGTCACGGGCCGCCAGGTTCGTGACGGCCGATGCCTAGAAGTACGGCGTTCCGTCTAGCACGACGATCAAGTCTTTTTCGAATTCTTTGCATAACGTGAGAATGAAATGTTTTGCATAACCGGCGGTGACGTATTCAGTGAATCGTGAGAAAAAGCAGTCGCCGTCTTCGGTGATCGCACCAAGCAGGCACGTCAAGTCGCGTTGGCTGGACAGTTCGACACCCGGCCGCGTGCCGCGCGGAAACCACGCGGAACGCGGCTCGACCTGGACGGATTTCTTGGTGAGACCGATACAGGCTACTGTGGCGTCCATCTCCGTTCGCTTTTTTTGAGGTCTTCATCGAACTCCTCTTGGTCGGATTCTTCGGCTTCGGCGGCTGATCGGCGTGGTTTTTGATAACTCAATCCAGCTTCTTATAGCAGCCGTCGGCAACTCGGATAGGAGTACTCGATGCCGTAGGACTCTTCGAGAAACTCCTGGACGAGCGCCGGCGTCCACGCCGGCGCGTCGATTCCGACTTCCTCGGACGGTTCGTGAACGGCTTGTTCGAATCCTTCTTGACGAGATTCTGAAGATTTTCGTTTTCTCCCGGAGCGGTGAGCATCAGAGACAGCTTGCTCAAGCGGTTCGTCCGTATCGAGTCACATCAGCCAGCTGTAGATCGTTCTTCGCCCGGTATCGTGCCACTCTGCAAGTTCGGTTTACGTTACACCGTTTTTGTACGCGATCGCGACTAACAATCGCTGTGTCGGCTTGTTTCCTTCGACGTTGTCGAGGGCGTCTTGGAGTTCTTCGACGGAAATCTCGTCGAGACGGTCCATTGATTACAACAACAATCTCCGAGCAGAGAGTTCTAACGGATAATATAAATTATCTGTCTAGAGCCCCGTTCCGTGGTGGTTTCCTACTTCCCTTCTTTCGATTGGTTTTCATCATAAAACTGGGGTGTTTATTTTTATATCCCTATGGGGGAGACGGATGGCTGAGCCTCAGTGGCTTGTTCAGTCGACGGGTACTGGTCTGGAAACTCGCGATCCCAGTGGTACGACAGTTCAGATACATTCGAAACGCTACAGCGTTGACTCATCAACTGATATGAGGACACTGTCTGAGTCTTGGTTCCACATTCGAATCCCTGTATCTCTCCCATGGTTTGTGGGAGAAAGTTTCCAGACACTATATTCCGGGTTCGGGGATACCCCTAACACCCTCCTGTTCTGTCTACATCGTCCAGCGCGCCCGGGGAACCACCTGAAATCACCGCCATCTGTACTGTGAAGACAATACAGCCGGGTAGACGGATAGAACACAGCAATCTGAACTCTATCGGTAACCACTGACCAGACTGAAAAGGTACCTCAGTTCTCTTGGACCGAATACAGACTGGGTTTCCGTTACTCACCTCAATTCGTGTGACTGGCAGTGACCAACAACCGGAGGGTGTATGATGGGATCGTCTCTAAGAGTTGTTTTCACTCCGTCTTTCAGCGAATCAGCTGATAGAAATTGTCAGAAGGGGTTCTTACAGGTCATGAAATTACCCCCTCCTGTTTATGAGAATGGAGAGTCTATCTGTGAGTGAATGGAGATCGAATTTGACTGCGACTGTGGAGAAATAGTCTCACAAACCACTCGGGGTGGGAACAAAACTAAACTCCAGTATATCTGCGAGAATTGTGAGACCATCTACGCAGTGACAATCACTCCTCTACAGGGCCCACAAGCAGAATAATCATAGCCGGCTTCACGCGCTCAGGATTATTCGAGAGAGTACTCATGATATCCCAGACAGCTAGATAATCTGATATCTGTCAGACATAGATTTATTAGAGTGGTCTACTGAATAGCCGGCCGTAAGGGAACCCGGGAACTCGTGACCGGACACACAGTAGCCCGCCCGAACAGAGGCTGAACGTCTGTGAGTGATAATTGCGCAGGGAGGAACGAAAATCGACTCAGTCCCGAGCGATACGAAACCATTTTTGAAACGATACGTGATGGTGTCTACACGCTCGATGAAACCGGTCGCATCACGTGGGTCAACGACGTTGTTCTCAACGATCTCGATCTCGGCTATTCTCAGCCCGAACTCGTCGGCAGACACGTCAGGAATCTCCTGTCAAACGAAGACTTCGAGACGTGTCAAGCGATTATCGGAGACCTCCTCGCACGCAACGATCGAGAAAGCGGACGGTGTGAAGTTGACCTTCAGACAGCCCATGGAACGACAATTCCCGTCGAGTTGCACCTGACGTTGCTCCCGGCACCGGAGGGCGAGTTTCGAGGAACCGTGGGTGTCCTCCGGGAGATTACCCACCGCAAGCAACGCGAGCAGTGGCTGAAAGTGTTGAATCGATTGCTTCGCCACAATCTCCGCAATCAGTTGAATATCATCAGCGGGCGTATCGAAATGCTCGAAGCGGAGGTAACATCCGACGGCCACCAGCACATCTCTGCGATCAACGACTCGATCCAGGACCTCGTCCGCCTCAGCGAAAAGACCGTTGAGGTCCACAACGCGCTGATGGACGTGGACGGAGCCAACGAGACTGTCGATGCGGCCGAGCTCGTCACGACAGTCTGTCAAGAGTATCGACTGCAGAGATCCGCTCTCGATCTCTCGGTTGACGTCCCGGAGGCCGCCTGGGTGCGCGCGGACTATACCCTCTCGTTCGTCATCGAAAACTTGCTCGAAAACGCGATTGAACACACGAACAACGACGTGCCAACGATTGGCGTCTCGATCAGTTCAGAGACGACTGATGGAGACAACTGGGTGGAAATCCGGTTTGCGGATGCCGGGCCCGGGATACCGCCAGTCGAACTCAACGCTGTTGTGAGCGGCGAGGTGACCCCTCTCAGACACGGGAGTGGACTCGGACTGTGGCTGGTTAAATGGTTAGTCGAGAGACATGGTGGCGACATCATATTTACCGAACGAGACCCGCGAGGGAGTATAATCACCATTCGATTACAGCCTGCAGAACCGACGACAGACCAGTGACTTCCTCTTTATTTGTGAGAAATCATAAACCAATTCAGAAGATGATTAATTTCAGAACAACCGGTGATGAATCACCTGCTCATTGATTTTGCATATTCAGCGGGGCGAAAATCGTAACTAGGTGACGATTGTGTAGCGAGTATGAATGGTTCGCGATCAAACCGCTGTGGGCACACATGGTCTGGATGCGACGGAATAGACAACCCCCTTATTCAACAGAATTGCTGTTGGCGTGAAACAGTCTCTGACGACCTATCAATGCATATCGCACATTGATCCGGACTCCGTAGCGCAGTCTCTTCAGATGCTACAGATGACTGCTATGTCACCCGAGACACGAGACCAGAGCTCTCCACATGCCGAGTTACTTGACGGTGTGAACTTGTCTCTAGTAGACATTAGAAATAATTGCTCACTTGTGGAAGAGGAAGATGGTCGAGAGCAGTATCGATCGCCGTGGGAAGTTCGTCAAGTGAATCAAAGAACCGGTTGCTCAGAGCGTCTTGGAGTTATCGCCAACACTCTTCGTCAGGGTTGAATTCCGCCGAATACGCCGACAGCGTCACGAAGGCGAGGTCGTCACGGCCCGCCAAGTCCGTGACGGCCGACACCTGGAAGTACGGTGCCCCATCAAGCACGATGATAAGATTATCTTCGAACCCCATTTATGTCTAAGTGATGTTATTTTTGTGTGATCAGCGGTGAGATACTCGGTGAATCGTGAGAAAAAGCAGTCGCCGTCGTCGGTGATCGCGCCGAGCAGACACGTCCAGTCGCATTGACCCGAAAGTTCGACGCTCGGTCGCGTGCCGTGTGTAACCCACGTGGCACGCGGTTCGACTTGAACGAGTTTCTTTGTTTGATCGATACAAGCTACTATGGCGTCCATCTCTCACCGCTTTTTTGATCATGTCGTGGAACTCTTCATGGTCGGATTCTTCGGCTTCAGCGGCTTGACGGCGTGGTTATTGATAACACAATCCAGCTTCTTTCAGCAACCGCTGACAACTCGGATAGAGTACTTGACGCTGTAGGTGTCTTCGAGAAATTCCTGGACGAGTGCCGGCGCGTCGAGTCCGGCTTCTTCTGGAGATTCGTGAGTGGCTTGTATGAACTCTTCTTGCTGTGGTTCTGAGAATTTTCGCTTTCTCCCGGATCGGTAAGCATCAGACACCGCTTGCGCAAGTGGCTTATCCGTATCAAGTCACATGAGCCAGCTGTAGATCGTTCTTCGCCCGATGTCGTGCCACTCGGCAAGTTCGGTCTGCGGGACACCGTTCTTGTACGCGATCGCCACTAGCAACCGTTGTGTCGGCTTGTTTCCCTCGACGTTGTCGAGGGCGCCTTGGATTTCTTCGACGGAAATCTCACCGAGAGGGTCCATTGATCATAGCAACAGTCGCTGAGCGGAAATTTCTAACGGCCAGTATTGTTTCGTCGAAGCAGATGACTAAACGCTTCTCGTCGTACGGTTCGTGATTAAGTACCAAAATACCACCCAGGTGGTAGACGAAGTCTGGGTTGTGCTCAGCGGGAATCGCCCAGTAGTTCGCGAGATGCTGTTTTAGGGTGTTGTTTAGCGCCTGTCGAACGGATTCATAGGAGATTGACTTGAAGTCGCTCTCGTCAAGGTGAAGAGTTCATCGACAAGGTGGAGTAGCGTCCAGCTGGCGCGGCCCCCTGGGGGTCACTGCAAGCGAGTTTGATGAGGCATGCTTCGGCGTCGCCGTCAAGTTTGTGCTCGTAAGACCGATCGGGCTTGCGGCGATTAAACGCCATAGGCCCTCGTTCCGTGTACGCTTTTCGAGTTCGATATAGGGGGGCCGATTGAGCAGCCGAGATGCTCATAGATTTGGAAATCTGTGATCCTCTCGTCAGTCTTCAGAAGAATCCGCGTCCGAGTGATGTCGTCAGTCTTCCGCTCACCAGTGGAAAAGAACCACTCCAGGTGTTTCGATCTCCCTCAGAGAGATCTACGACGTGCTGTTTTCTGCTCATACTGTAGATGCGCAGTCTGAGAGCATAAACTACCCAACCCAAGTCTGCAGCTACACTAGTCGTGTCTGATCTTGAGTTCGATCACGTTCTTCGCTCGCAAGATTCCTTCGGAGATCTCCCCCGCGACCCGCTCCGGCGTTATCCGCGTCGCCGGGCCGCTGACGGAGATCGCTCCGACGACATCGTCGTTCGGATCCAGAATTGCGCACGCCACTGCACTGAGTCCCTCTCGGTGCGCTTCGCTGCTAACGGCGAACCCACGGTCCCGGATCTCTTCCAGTTCGTCCAGTAGTTCGTCTTCGCGCGTGGTCGTCTCGTTTGTCGCTGCCGGGAGCCCGCGACGCGCGATTATCTCGCTTCGCCGTCGCTCCGAGAGGTGGGCCAAGATTGCCTTCCCGCCGGCAGTCGTATGGAGATAGTGATACTGACCGACCGAATCGTTGTCGTCGACGCAGGCGGGGAACCGCACGCGAAGCAACAACACTCCCAGACCATTCTCCTCGACGATCAGGTTAGTCAACTCGTCGAGTTCAAGCGTCAGCGACTTGAGTTCCTCTCTCGCTATCTGGTACAGTTGCGTCCGGTACCGTCTCATGCCACCGATTCGGAGGAACTGCCAGCTGACCTGATACTTGTCACCCGACTTGACGACGTAGTCCTCGGATGCCAGCGTATTCAGATAACTGTGTATCGTACTTTTCGGAAGATTGAGGGCGTTTGCCACTTCGGTTACCCCGGCGCCGTCGTGGTCGTGAAGATATTCGATCACCCTGAATGCCTTGGATATCGTGGTTAAAACTGGGCCACTCGTCTGGTTGTATTCTCCCATCTGTTGGTCGGCGCCCATTGGTGGCTATCTAGTAACAACAGTAAATATATGCATGGGATTATTTCACATTGCTGCGTAGTGAGTTATTCGATGGGACGTTCGCCAATATTGTATTTTATTCTCAATATTCAGACGAGAAGTAATTGCGGGAGTCAGGCCATTCCAGGGAACCAGAAGTCACTACGGATTTTCAGGACCAAGTGAGTCGGGCACGTAATGGCGACCGTCGTCGACGTCCGTTCGATCGGGGGAAGTACACCGATCAGAACGATCACGCCGCGGCCCTGCCGAGTCCCATACACCGTGTTCGTAACGGGAACGATCAGGTCCGACTCGCCAGACGGTCGGAGCGCAGTGCTCGGCCGATATCATGCACAACACGGTGTATCCACATTCAGAGTCGGCGAAAGCGACCGACTCTAACGAATCGGATCGGCGGTTCCGACGGTCCGAAGATGGCTGAGAGTGGTCCGGACCGCGCCGCTGGAGTCCGATGCATGAGTACGCCGTCGCGGCCAGAGGGCGGGCGTCTGCAAGACCGCTCGGTCGATACCGGTGCGGCCCGCGGGCATTCACGGGACCGCACCCATCGCTCGGACGGCCGCCAGCACCACTAGCGATACCGGATCACCCGGGACTCGGTCGGACCGCCGCTCATTCTGCGAGATACCTCACCGAGAGGTTAATCCATCGGACAACCCGAACGCGCGGCTACCCGATACAACAACTTTTCAGTTAAATAGAATTGTTTTGTATCGATCCGGGGTAGTCTACGGGTACTGTAAAAGCATATAATCTGTCACAAGTTACTATTCAACGGTAGTGAAGTCTGTCACTATTCACCGGCCATAATTTATATGTCACTATTCACCCTCGCTTCGACGTGGTTCCCCGGGAAGCTCTCACGATAGCGTCGGTTGGGGCGTGGATCCGATCGACGGGCCGGATCCGACCTCGTGACACGCGTTCCGAAACGGCCGCGCGTCCGAAGAAACGGCCGAAAGGGGGCCTCAAGCAACGCCTGATGAAATCTATCCGCGCCGGCTACCGACCGTGTTCGGTCGTCGCGTCGTACAGGACGTCGATGCGTTCGTCTCCGTCCGACTGCTCGTAGGTGCCCCACTGTTCTGCGGTGATCCAGAAACAGCGGAACTCGTCAGTCGGGATAGCCGGAGAGACTCGAAAACCGTGCTCGTTGACGGCACTGGCCCCATCGCGTAGATCGACCGACAGTCCCGCGATCGCGTCGTAGACGCTCCAGCTCGACATCGCCCGGACATAGTGGTTGCCGCACTCAATCTCGTTCCACGGGTTCCGACGGTGCCCGTCGTGTCGATTTCTGACTGCCTCGACGATCGACAGCCCCTCCTCGACAAGTCCCTGATAGATGAGGTGCGCGGCGACCTGATACTCAACTCCCGTCCACACTTCCAACGCGTACGAGAACGGGACATCCGGCTGGTCGCCGTCGGGCCAACTACACAGGACGAGTCCGGACTCGTCGTTGATCGCATACGTACGCGACGGAATGTCGTGGGTGACGAACGACTCGCGGAAGTTGTGGTCATAGATCGATTCAAGAGTGTCCATCTCCCGATCAGGTGGGACAACGTCGCCGAGACCGACCACGCGAGCGAACCACTGTCCGACGAGCTGGTCGGAGAGGCAACCCGTTCCGTGCTGGTGTCGATGCTCGTCGACGTCGTCCAGTCGCTGGACGTAGTAGTCGCCGTTCCAGAGCTGCTCGTCGGCGTTCTCGACCCCACGCTCGAAGAGCGCTCGGTATCGTTCGGCCCCGTCGTGGTCGTCGACTGCCGTCGCCATTTTGGCACTCGCTTTCAGGGCCGCGAGATACCACGACTCGATCATCGGATTCGGTCCATAAAACTCGACATCGTAGGTGTTATGCTGCCGCCCCGTGATGACGCCATCCTCGTCCGGGTCCCACGTTTCGATGCCGAATTCGAGCGCTCGGGCCGCTATCGGCCACAGATCGACGAGGAACTCCTCGTCCCCACTATATACCCACTCACGGTAGAGTCGAAGAATCGTCCCGAGCTGACCATCCGCGGCGGGTTCGTCGGTGACCGTTTCCGGATCGTCGGTCACTGGAAGCGGCGTCCGGAACGCGATGTTTCCATCGTCCGTCGTCGTCTCCTCGAGGTCGAGCCGTCGCATCCGTCGCTCCAGCGATGGAAAGATCCGGGCCACGCTCTGGGCGTAGTTCCAGACGTGCGTGCACGTCCCGGGACAGCACCCCTGAGACGGGTGACACCCCTCGTTCGCGAGAAACCGGTCGCCCTCGAGCCAGAGACACGTCGGGGACCTGACGGTCGAGAGCTGACTCGATACCGCGTCAAGGACGGGGCCCGGGAGCGTCGACTCGAAGAGCGCGTCCCGAAACTCGTAGGTCAGCCCGCGTAACCGGTCGAGGTCGGACAGCAGGTGCTCGGCAACATCCCAAGAATCGTCGAAGCGAGTCGCGTACTGGTTCCGGACGGTCGGCACGTCGTCGTCGCAGTCACCGTCCGCACAACAGTCGTCCTCGGCGAAGACCCGGTCCCACTCGTGTCGCCGGGTAGGGAACGACCATGACAGGACGAATCTGATCGTCCGCGATTCGCCGGGGGCGAGAGCGGCCATCGACCCCACCGTCGCGATATCCGTTTCGCCCCAGTCGGTCGGGTCGTCGTGCGTCGTCCCGTCCAGTGTCCCGTCCGAACGGAACTCGTCCCAGAAGCGTCGGAGGCGCTCGATCCCCGATCCTCGCGCCCACGATCCATAGGTCGGTTCGTCACCACCCATCACCAGCAGACTCGTGTCGCCGTACCGGAGGTCGCCGGGATCGTACCGGGTCGAACGCATGTGCACCCCCGTGGCGTCGTCCGCCGTCCGAAACTCAGTGACGTTCCCGCCGAGGGCCGGGGACGTCAACAGGTCCTCCGGCCCGGACCCGGGTTCGCACAGTTCACCGACGACGTTCGGAAGCGACCCCGCCACAGTCGCCTCGATCCGTCGATCGGTGGGGTTCGTGAGCGTGTATTCGAGAACGGCGCACGGTAGTCCCGAATCCTCGGGATCGAGGGGGACGAACGGCGTGTACGCCTCGAGTTCGACATCGAGGGGCAGATCTGCGTCGGTGAATTCGACGGACGCGATCGGGTACTCGCCGACGAATCGGGACTCGTCAAGCCGCGGAAGTGCCGCCGTCGTCGAGACCGGGAGCCCATTCCAGTCGGTGTAGGGCGGTCGCAGTTCGGATTCGAGAACGCGGGTGACGGAGTCTCCCGTTCCATCTTGCGCGTGGATCGAGACGAAGGCGAACGGCAGGCGAACCCCCTTTCCCGGGTGGTTGAATATCTCCCAGTCGGTCAGTTGTCCGCGGGCGCCGAGCGACACGTTTCCGGTTCCGATCCCGCCCAGTGGGAACGCGATTTCCTCGTGATCGCCAGAGAACATTCGAGTCTCTGATCTAGCGGCCAGATCTGTGACTGGGTCAACCATCACCACCTAAAGACATTCCGCGCGATCTTAACGGTACCGGTGACTCGTCGGATCGCCTGCCCGACTCGAACTGCGTGCCAAATGTTCGATTCCCCGGGTCCGGCGAGCGTGACCTTGAGGGCCGTGATGGGAGGCGCCGTGAACCGCTCGGACGGTGAAGATGCGACGAAGGGCTGAACGTGCCGTGTTGCCGGCCTCAAGACACGTTCAACATTTTTGAACTTCGGATCTGGTCGGTCCACGCCGATCGTCGTGGCTGAATCACTACGAATTACAGAACTACAGGTGTAATCCATCTGGTGGTGTCGGCTGATACTGATTGACGCCTTGGGAACGGCAGCCGCCGTAACACGACCGTTATCTGCGGAATATAGGCCGCTATGCCTGTCGGTGGATAAGTTTCGGAGGGTAGATAATCGACCGCTTCAGCGCCGGTGAGCTATCGCGTCGGCCCGGAGAGCGCACTCCCGCAGTATATCCCCCTTTAGGAGGACCGTCGGTGAGAGCGATGGCGGAATCACGACCGATCGAGGCCGAGGGCGACGAACCGACGGTCACGTTGCCTGGCGGGTGGGCCCCGGCCCGTCCGGATATCTCCGCGTCTGAACTGCGGTCCGATCCGGGAAGTAGGGGACGTCTTTCGGGAATCGACTCGGTACTCGCGAGCTCTCGCCCGTGATCGCCCCTACCGCGTGTTTCGACGGGGTTTTCCGAGTTCAAAATAATTGAACGGAGGGCGTCAGGCGACCGTCGCGCGGAATGGTGACCGTCCGATGAACGCGCGGTCAATCGCGTCGGACGACCTGGTGGCTGCCCCGGACACCGAACGAACGCAGGTCCGACGGAACCCTCGCCAGACCTCGGGAGAGTTTCACTATCATGTGGGTCGTAGACACCGATCTCGGGGCCCGACGCCAACGCCGGATCGGACTCCGACCCCAACCCCGATCCCGGCCCCGGCGCGGCCTACGTGACCGCGTCCGGGACATCGAGGGTCCGAAATCCGGTCCCGCCTCGACGCCCCGTGGTCAGCCGCGTCTCGTCTGGACCCTCTCGACACGTGCTCTCTCCTGACGTCGTTCTGCCTGCGAGCGGCGGCACGAGTCTTCGGGACGCGGCGACACGCACACCTGAGCCCGTGACTACCTGTTCGATCGCGACGAGCCACACCCCGGGTGGATACGCGAGGGGGTTGGACCCGGTCTCGACGCTGTGTCCCTCAATATTGTTGAACAGCCGCCCTCGGCCGGTGTCAGTCGCGATCCCCCTTCTCACCTGCTACCCCCACTATCGTCTTTCGAGCGATGAAATACCGCGGACGACAGTTGTCAGGGGCGCCCGGCCAGGAATCGTGCTCCGAGATTTCGGAATACTCGTCCTCGATCGCGGTCTCCTCGGCCGAATCGAGCTCTCGCTCCACTCGATGGAATCTCGGTCCGGTTTCGGGCGACGTATCGACGACCGAGTGCGGTCGCTAATACCCACGGCTCGAAATACCAGCAAGTATAAGATGGTTCGATTCAGCCAATAGTGTATGTCGGCATCCGAATTATCGGTAGACGAGGCGAACGAGCGGTTCGAAGATGTCCTTCAAGAGATCGAGTCCACGGTTATCGGAAGTCGATCGTTCTTCGAGGAGGTCCTGCTGGGGTTCCTAGCCCAGGGCCACGTGCTGATGGAGGACGTTCCGGGGACGGGGAAGACGCTGACGGCGCAGAGTTTCGCGACGGCGTTCGGGTTGTCCTTCTCGCGGATCCAGTTCACACCCGACCTTCTGCCCGCAGACGTGACCGGCACGAACATCTACAACGAACAGGAGGGGACCTTCGATTTCCAGCCAGGACCGATATTCTCGAACATTATCCTCGCCGACGAGATTAATCGGGCCCCGCCGAAGACCCAGGCCGCGCTGCTCGAAGCCATGGGTGAGAAACAGGTGACGACGGAGGGTGAGACGCGCGAACTCCCCGAGCCGTTTTTCGTCATCGCCACGCAGAATCCCGTAGAACAGGAGGGAACGTTCCCGCTTCCGGAGGCCCAGGTCGACCGGTTCACGATCAAGACGTCGCTCGGCTATCCCACGCGCGAAGGATACCTCGAACTGATAGACCGACGCGCGAACCGAACCGAACAGGCGCCGTCGGCAGGCCAAGTCCTCACCGGGACAGAGGAAGTGCTCCAGTTGCAGGCGGTCCCCGAGACCGTTCGAGTTGGGGACGACATGCGCGAGTACATCGTGGACATCATCCAGATGACCCAGGCCGACAACCGCGTCCAGGTCGGTGGCTCGCCTCGCGGCCTCCAGCGACTGTTCGAGGCCGTTCGCACGCGGGCGACGATCGAAGGGCGAGAGTACGCGACGCCGGACGACGTGAAAGCGGTGGCGGGGGCCGTGCTCGCCCACAGACTGGTGTTGACGCCCGAAGCACAGGTCAACGAAGTGGAAAAGCGGGCCGTCGTCGACGACATTCTCGAGGAAGTGTCCGTTCCGACGGTTGAGGCGCCGACCCAGTAGGCAGTTCATCCGTTCGATTTCACCCGGTCGATTCCGAGCCGCGAGCGGCGACGGGTTGCGCCCCTATCGCGACGGACAGCCGAGCATCCGAACCCGGCTCTCGCGGTGTCACGGTTCTCGTACACACAGTCCCCACCGCCGGCCAGGTGTACCCCCGCCGATCGAATACCCGTCCAGACCATCCTACGAGGACGGGCGTGAACCGGCGGATTCAGCCGGTGACCCATTCACGCCACTGCCGTACGGTAACCGGAGCTGTCGGTTTCAGTAGTGCGGCCGCCGATCGTTGCGGGCACGGACCCCGATCGCCCGGCCGGGGCCCTCCAGCGCGAGACCTCGGTCGAAAAAGTATAAAATATAATATACTATTATATAACATCCAAAAATCTTTTACCGTGAGGGGAGAATGAAGCTAAGGTATGGCGAAGAAAAGCCAGGGTGACTCTAGCGGCCGAGACGCTAGTGATACGATCGTGCAGCGTCGAAAGATGCTCGAAATGTTGGGTATCGGTGGGCTGACCGCACTGGCGGGGTGTAACTTCGGCGGCGGCAGCTCAACGTCCACGCCGGCCGAAGACGACACGCCGACGCCGGGGAGTTCGCCCACCGCGAGTGCCACGCCGGGTGGAACTCCGACGGCAGGCGACACTCCCACCGACGGAGAGGGAACCGCCACCGCCGAACCGATGGAGCGGTACAATCCGACGCTCCAGATTCACCGTGCACCGCCGATTCCGGCGGACGCGCAGTATCAGCCCTACGCGCCGACGCTCGCTTCCTGGAGTACCATGATGGACAACTACTTCTGGAAGCGCTCGCCCGCGGACTCGAACTTTTACGGGCAACTCGTCGAGGAGTGGGACTACAGCCCCGGGGTTCTCGACTTCAAAGTCGCCGAGAACGCCTATTTCTGGAACGGAGAACACATCACCGCCCAGAACGCGCTCGAGCACATCGAGTTGGTCGACTACATGGAGGGCGGGGCGACCGCAGACGCCTACGAGTTCATCGTTCAGACCGAACAACTCAGCGAGTACGAAGCCAGGCTGTACCTCTCGGACACCTACACCGAGGACTTCGCGCTGCAGAACACGCTCGGCGGCGACGTGTTGACGGGCTCCTCCGAGTGGTACGGCGAGTACCTGGAACAGTTCCGCGACGCTACCACGACCGACGAGATCCGGTCGATCCGGTCGACGGTTCGCAACACGACCGAGAAGGACCCGAAATACTTCCATGACGGGCCGTTCAAGGTGACAGACGCCGAGGAGGACCGGTGGATACTCTCGCTCCGGACCTCCGACGTCACCGAAGGCGACTACACGCCGCTGTTCGTCGACGAGATTAACTACACGACCGTGGAGGTCGTCGCCTCCGATCAGGGTCAGCGAAGCATCGAGGCCTTCGAGAACGGCGACGGGCTCTTTCGGTACGTCGGCGACGACTACGACCCAGGGTTCGAGACCAGCATTATCGAACAGACGCGACCGATCGACGCGTTCGGCTACGCGTTCAACTGTTCGAAACCGCCGTTCGACAATCATCATTTCAGGCGCGCCTGGGCGTACATGTGCGACCGCAAGAAGCACACCCCCGGTGGGCCGAACAACATGGCGGTCAACAAGATAATCACCGGTCTCGGGACGGACGTCCTCGAGAGCCGATTCGACGACGGAGGTCTCCTCGATTCACTCACCGAATACGGCTACGACGAGATCAAGCGGGACAAGGCGAAGGAGGAGATGGAGTCGGGCGGCTTCGAGCGCGATTCGGGCGGCAACTGGCTGTATCAGAAAGGCGATAACGAAGGTCAGCCGATAGAGATCACGGTTCCGGTCCATAGCTGGCAGGGCGGTTCCGCCAACGCGGCGACCGCGTTCGAGAACGCGATGGCCGACTTCGGGATCAACATCTCCGTCCAGACCGAAGATTCGGTCTCGTCGTTGAACATCCCACTGTGGACGGCGTACAATCGCCTGGAGTACACCGTCGGACAGGCCTACTGGGGCGGTGCAGGACCGGTCTCCACCTACTCCAACATCTACGGCAACGAGTTCATGTTCGGAGCACCCGGGTCGCAGTTCCCCGAGACTATCGACCTCCCGCCGCTGGGAGAGCCGGACTCGACGGTCGTCGAGACGTTCGAGCCCGTCCGGATGGCAAATCAGCTGGCGGTCACGAACAACGAGGAACAGTTCAACGAGCTCACGAAGAAGCTGATCTGGGTCACCAATCAGGCAGTTCCGAAGTTCGGCGTTGGGAAGAACCTGATCCGGATCATGCTCAACACCGAGAAGTGGGACATGAGCCTCCCGACGGCCGACCACCCGGACAAGTGGATCGGTACGCCGCTCCGGGCCGCCTGGAACAACGGCGGGATGACGTTCATCCCGGAAGAGGATCGGTAATCGAGCGACCGGTCGACGCCGGCGCGACTCTGTCGACTCTATCGACAGCACTCCACCACCGCTCGCCGGTCAATTCTATGCGCCGATCGGCTACCTCGGTCCGAATCGAGACCTGCGACGCATCGATTCGGACGGCAAGTCACCGACCGAACCCTCTCTGGCCGAGGCAAGTTCTCCAGTCCGCCGTGAAGCAGTTCGGCACTGACTCCGTCGGTCGACGGGGTTCTGCCGGAGGTCCATCCGGGACTACGGTCTCTGCCGCGACGAATTATTTATGTGATAGTGGTCGTTACTCGATAGCATGCGGACATCGCTAGCCGTCCTCTTCGCCGTCGTGGCGGTGGGATATTCCATGTACGGCGGGCTGTTCGTCGTCAGTACACAGCTCGCTCACTCGTTAGGAGACGATGCGGGGGCCGCGGGAAAGAATGACTTCGTCGATGCGCCCGGCGTCTCGGAGGGACTGACCGGCCCGTTCGAGTTCAGCGCCGTTGACGCGGGCCTGGACTATTCGTTCGTCTCCGACGCCAGCGGCGACATGGCCAAGATCACCGACGCCGGTGTGTACGCGGGCGACTACGACCGCGATGGCTGGACTGACCTCCTCGCCGTCGGCGGGGACCAACCGGTACTCTTCGAGAACAACGAGGGGACGTTCCGGCGCTCCGGGGCGCTCCCGACCGTCGAACGCGATCTCTGGGGCGCAACATGGGTGGATTACAACGTCGACAGTGCGCCGGACATCGTGTTGCTAGCAGAGGACGCGCCGCCGTTGCTCCTAGAGAACGTCGACGGGCGCTTCGAGCGGCGCGAGGCGTTCGAGCAACCCCTGGACGTGGGCTTCGGTGCGACGGTCGCCGATTATAATCGCGACGGCTGCCCCGATCTCTTCGCCTACCAGTACGGTAACTGGACTGAACGGGCGCCCCGCGGGATAGTCAACTATTCGGTGCCAGTGAACGGTGACAACGGGAATCCGGATGTCCTCTACCGCGGGACGTGTTCGGGGTTCGAATCCGTCGATGACGCCGGCCTCAAAGGCGCCAGGTGGACCCTCGCCGCTAGTTTCGTCGACTTCAACGACGACGGGTATCCGGACATTCACCAAGCCAACGACATCAACAACGACGTGCTCTACCTCAACCAACGCGACGGGACATTCAAGCAGATAGCGCTTGCGGAACGGACCAACCGAAACGCGATGTCCTCGGAGATCGCCGACATCACCAGAGACGGGCGACTGGACGTGTTTGTCACCAACATCTACTATCCCGAGTGGGCGGCGCGGAAGATCAAGCCCGAGGTCCAGCAGAAGGCCCGCGGAAACAATCTGCTCTCCAACCACGGGGACGGGCTGTTCGTCCAGCGGGGCGAACAGTACGGGATCAACACGGGCGGGTGGGGCTGGGCGGCCGCCATCGCGGACCTGGACAACGACGGCGACCAGGATCTCTTCCACAGCACTCGCCACATGACCTTCGAGCGGCGGGATCTCACGTTTTCCCGAACCGAACAGAAGCGGCTCAGCTCGCGGAGTTTCTACAGCTACCCGGCCGTCTGGGAGCGACAGAATCTCACGGCGTTCCGGCGCGTGAGCCCGAACCAGTCCGGATTCCGCCCGGCGAACGGTCGCGGCGTCGCGAGTCTCGATTACGACCGGGACGGTGACCTGGACCTCGTCGTCGCCACGACGGGGGAGTATCAGGTGTACGAGAACCGGATCGAATCGGGCCGCGCCCTCCAAGTCCGTGTCCTTGGCCCCAACGGCTCGCAGTCGCGGGCCTACGGGGCGACCGTCTGGGTGAATTCCACCGAAACCTCGCAGCATCGCCGCGTCCAGTCCCGAACCGACTTTCTCTCCCAGGACGCCCGAGTCCTCCACTTCGGCGTCGGGAACGCCAGCCGAGTCGACGTCCGCGTCCGCTGGCCGGACGGGTCCGAGCGTGTCTTCGAGGGCGTCACTCCTGATCGGCGACTGGTCGTTACGCCAGCAGGCATCGAACGCCGGGGCGAGTTCTCGCGGTGACCCGCCGAAGGCCCCCTCAACGCGTGAGAAACCGACTGGCAGCCGAACCTTCCTGTCGCCGTAATTGGGGCGAAAAGTCACGTCAGTGGACGTGAACCAACAGCTCGTCCGTCTCCAAGGATATTTGTGGTATGCCAACGGTACAGTGGGTATGGTGCAGAGACGAGGATGTAGAAGACGGACTGTGCTGGCATCCGGGGCTGCTGGCCTCACAAGCCTCACCGGGTGTCTCGGAAATATTCTGGATGGGGGTGATGAGGCCGACGACTCCTCGGGCGGATCGACTGTCAAACTCGGCGTCCTCGCCCCGCAATCGGGATCGCTGGAGACGTTCGGTCCCGCCATCGTCGACGCCGCGAAACTGGTCCAGCGACAGATAACGACAGCCGACACGGACTTCGAACTGGAGCTGTCGATTCAGGACACGGAGAGCGATCCCGAGACCGCGGCGTCGAAAGGGGCCGACCTCTCCGAGAGCGGGTGTCGAGCGATCGTCGGACCTGGGTCCACGGAATCGCTGATCCGGCTCGCCGAAGAGGTCCTCGTTCCCGACGGTATCGCGGCGTGTTCGCCGCTGGCGGCCACGGTAGACAGCATCGACCTCGACACCGAGAATCTGCTCTACACGACCGCGCCGCGCGCGTCTTTTCTGGGTCAGGCGCTCGCGCGCCCGATGGCGCTCGAAGGCGTCGAATCGGTGGCGCTGATCTCGGCTGACAACCGGTACGGTCGACAGGTCGCCGAGAACGCGGTCGAAGCGTTCGAAACGCGCGGGACCGAAGTGACGGCATCCGTCACCGTCGACACGGAGGCCGCGTCGTCCTCCGCCGCGGAACTCGAGACGGCGATGGCCGACGATCCCGAGGCACTCGCCGTCGGGACTGGGCCCGTGATCGGGACGCAGATACTGACGGACTACTACGACGCCTACGGCGAGAAACCAGTCTATCTGACCGATCGACTCCGTCTCGGCGACCTTCCATCGAACGTGGGGGAACCCATGGAGAACGCGTACGTGGTCGCGTTCAAACCTCAGTGGATGGTCCGTCGCTCCGACGATTCGGACGCGGTCGCCACCGGGACGCGAACGGGGCCGTCGGAGATCCACCGATCGTTCTACGACGCGTTTCGGGCCGAGTACGGTCGCCGTCCCACCCTCCAGGCCGCCCAGGCCTTCGATGCCACCGTTCCTCTCTTCCTCGCGGCAGTCTCGCCCGGCGAGTCCGACGGGTCAGTGGTCGGCGAGAACGTCCGGAAGATGACCAACACGCAGCTGAACTACGAGGGCGTCTACACCTACGATTCGGAGAACTATTGGACCGGCCTGGGGGATATCAGCGACGGCGTGCGCAACGACTACAGCGGGCCGACCGGGCGAGTCCAGTACAGCACGAACGTCGGGATCCTGGAGAAGGTCAGACTCCACGCGGCGCGATTCGCACCGGACGTGGAACACGAATTCGAGGAAGTCCTCCCCATACCGCTATGAGCACGTCACGGCACCAGACGGCTATCCGCTGGGATGGACGCACGCTTTCCGACGGAACGATACGAATCAACCCGATTCACGACGGTTCAGCCACCCATCAATGAACGTACGACGAAATCCTGTACTGATCGTGATCCTCGCGGGCCTGGCGCTGACGGCGCTGGGACTCACGGCGGCCACGATAGACACGACCTACTCGTCTGCGATCCCGTCTTCAGACAGTTCGTCGAGCGGAGACGGCGACGGCGGGTTCGGAGACGGAGAAGAGCTCGATCGACAGAACAACTCGCAGATCTCCGCGGATCGGGAGGACTCGGACAACACGCTCCAGATCCCGACGACGTGTCTCCCCATCTTGACCCGGCCGTTCGTCATCCTCGGGCTACTGATCGGGATGGTCGGGCTCATCGGCGTGACGTATCGGCAGTTCGGATTCATCGGCGCCTCCTTTTCGCTCTATCTCGTGGGGATGCCGCTGCTAATCGGGTACAGCTTGGCGACGGATTGTTCGTCCGCCGGGGGCGGGACGGAATCCCCGCTGGCGCAACTGGCGGACGCGTCAGGTATCGGTGGAAGCCCTGTCGCCACGCCGCTCCCGCCGGAGCTGCTCGGCGCCGTGTTCGTCGCGGTGACGCTCGCGGCGGGCGCCGCGCTGGTCTACGCGACGGGCAGCACCGAGATAGAGACCTCGACCGAAGACGACGACGAGGGCGACCTCTCGGACGTCGCCGCGGTGGCCGGCGCGGCCGCTGACAGACTCGAATCGGGCGATGCAGACGTCGACAACGCGGTCTACCGCGCCTGGTGGGAGATGACCGAACTGCTCGATATCTCCGACCCCGACAGCAGCACCGCGGGCGAATTCGCCGACGCGGCCATCGAGACCGGGATGGACCAGGACGACGTCAGCGAGATAACGCGGCTGTTCGAGGAGGTCCGCTACGGCGGCATGGATCCGGAACCGCGGGAGGAACTGGCGCTCGACACGCTTCGGCACGTCGAGCGGACCTACGGCCCGTCCGGCGACGATGACGGGGGTGAGGGCGAATGAGCGCCGAGTCGGATCACGCGCGCATCCACCGGCTCTCGGCCGCCGTCGGCCTCCTGCTTGCGATTCTCGGGACGGCCGTCGTTTTCGTCCCGTCTCTCGGGGATGCCGTTCCGGTCACGACGCTCCTAACGATGCCAGTGGCCATCCTCGCAGTCATGCTCGGACTCTGGCGCGTCCGCGTTCGGCGCAACCACGAGGTCCGTCACCTCGATCTCCCCGAACCCGAACTCCCGTTCGCGCTGCCGACACCCGGTGACGACCTCGACGAACTGCTCTACCGGTACACCCAGCGGGGCGAGGGCACGCTTGAGTATCCAGAACGGATCGGCAAGCGACTCCGGGATGTCGCCGTCGCCGCTATCGCCCACCGCGAGGAGTGCACTCGCGAAGAAGCCGTCGCGTCGCTCGACGAGGGGACGTGGACCGAGAACCGGTCCGCGGCCGCGTTCTTCAGCGAGACGACGACCGTGCCCTCGTCGACGCTCAAAGACCGCGTCTTCCGCGCGCTCGGCCGGGCCGAGAACCCCTACGAACAACAGGTGCGGGAGACGGTGTCCGCGATAGTTTCAGAGGCAGCGATGGTCGACGAATCGTCCGCGAGCGAGCGCGAAGCGTCCTACGACGACGGGATCCTGTCGCGGCTGATGAGGGGATCCGACGCGCGGACGGTCCGCGAACACGATCGGAAGTCGGTGCAGGAGTACGCCGATGACGGTGACGCCGTCGCCGGAACCGTTCGGTACGGGGAATCGCTCGAGACCCACCGATGGCTCGGCATCGAGGCGTTCTCGCTGGTTGCGGCGGGTGTCGGCGTGGTCGCGGCGGAACCCGGTCTCCTCCTCGCGGCCGCCGTCGGCGTCACCTACGGTGCGTACGCCAGGTCCGGGACCGATCCCGGCCTCAGCGGCCTGACGGCCGAACGGACGGTCGACACCGACAGCCCGGCCCCGGGTGAGAAGGTCCGGGTCACGGTCGAACTCTCGAACGAGGGTGACACGTTCCTGCCGGCGCTCCGGATCGTCGACCTGGTTCCGGCGAACCTCAGGGTGGTCGACGGGTCGCCGCGGACCTACACGGCGCTCCGTCCGGGCGCTCGCGTCAGGATGCAGTACACTGTCGTCGCCGAACGGGGACACCACGAGTGGCCGCTCCTGGCGGTCGGGAGTGGCTTCTCCGGCAGCGTCGAACGGGAGGCGATCGTCGATACTGACACCTCGATCGAATGTGTCCCCCGGCTTCGGACGGTCACCGACATCGCGATCCGCGACCAGACGACGATATTCTCGGGCCAAGTGGACACAGACCAGGGCGGCTCCGGGCTTGAGTTCCACTCGGTCCGCGAACACCGGCCAAACGACCCAATGCGCCGCATCGAGTGGAAACGGCACGCACGGACCGGCGAGCTCGCGACAATCGATTTCCGCGAGGAACGGGCCGCGACGGTCCTGCTCCTGTTCGACGCGCGGGAGGACGCCTACGTCACGGACCGACCCGGGAACCCGCACGCGCTCGATAGGTCCGTCAATGCGGCGAGCGACGTCTACGCGGCCCTAGCGGACGCCGGCCACCTCATCGGCCTCGCGGCGTTCGACACGGTCCCGTGTTATCTGGGTCCGAGCGCCGGGTCGGGCCACGACGAGTCGGCCCGCCGGTTGCTGGCCTACCACCCGGCACTTGCGTCGCTTCCGCCGGACATGCTCGACATCGAAGGAGGATACATCGATCCAATGAACCACATTCGAAGTCAGTTGCCGACCAACACACAGGTGATGCTGTTTTCGCCGCTGATCAGTGACTACCCGTCGACGATAGCCCGACAGCTGAATGCCGCCGGGAATCGTGTGACGATCATCAGTCCTGACGCGACCGCGACCCGAACGATGGGACAGCGCCTCGCGCGAGTCGAGCGGCGAATTCGCATTAACCGGCTCCGCGAATACGGGGTGCGCGTAGTCGACTGGGACGTCGAGGACTCCCTGCGGTTGACGCTCGACAAGGCGCGACGGAGGGCAGGCGTATGAGCGGCGAGTCGCGATCGGCCGAGACGGGGTCGCCGGCGTACGGAGACGGTCGGCCGACGCTCACGAGCGCCGTCATTTCCATGGCTGCCGGCGTTCTCGCGCTGCTCACCAGTGCACTCTTCGTCGGCGTCGGATTGGTGCTCGGCGTCTTGGGGCTGGCCTCGATGGCTCTCGGCCTCTTCCTTTCGGGATCCCGTGGCATGATATCGTTCGGCGTAACGTCACTGTTCGTGTGCGTCCTCCTCGCGGGGTCCCTCAGCGGGGCGACACCGCTAATGCTGCTGACGAGCACGCTGGCGCTGCTGGTCGCCTGGGATACCGGCCACCACGCCGTCACCGTCGGTGAGCAGTTCGGTCGCGCGACCGCGACGCGACGAGGCGAACTCGTCCACGCCGCCGGCGGGATCATCGTCGGCGCTGTCGGCGCCGGATTCGCCTACGGGATCTACGTGTTCGGAGTCGGCGACCGGCCCGCGATCGCCGTGATCCTGCTCGTGCTCGGCGTCGTCGGACTCGTCTGGGGGCTACGGGACTGACGCCGGGTAAGCTTTATTGAGGTGGTTACTGAAGCTACAGTCGCATGAGTGCAGGGGACCGCACAATCGTCTGCCGCCGCTGTGGAAACACGATCAGTCGCGACGTAGATAGTTGCCCGCACTGCGGGGCCTCGATGCGAGGGGCCGGCGGACCCGTCGGGCTTGCGCTCGTTGGCCTCGCTATCCTCGCTGGATCGATGCTCGATCTCGGGAAGCTCTGGCTTTTCGCCGGACTCGGAGTGTTTCTCCTGGTGGGCGGCGCGTATCTGCTCTACGACCGCCGGAAACGGATCCAACAGGCCGGTCCGGCGAGCGGGTGATCAATCGCACCGATTCCGATCCGAGGAGTTAAGTAGTACCGGCTGTGTCACGTTGTCGTATGTCACTGCGATCGTCGCTGCATGATACTGCGTCGTCGCTAAGAGAGTCCCGCTGGTTCTGGGCGTTCGTCGGCCTCGAAGTAGCACTATTCCTCTCTGGATGGGGTCTAGACCAGTTGGGGACGGAGAAAACCGGTCTCGGGGCACACCCGGATGTCCACGACGCGATGGGCGCAGTCCTGGGTGCAATCGGTCTGGTGTTCGCGGTCGCCGGCGTGATCGCTATCGTCTCGCTGACGCTGGTTCGTCTCCGCCGAGAGGTCGGCGAGTCGCGCCCGACTTGGTAGGACGACCACAAAACATAACTTGCAGTCCGATCTGCTTCGAGTATGTTCACCGAACTAGCGACAACGCCGAAGCCTTATTTCCAGGAGCGGATCAAGTACCCCGCGCTGAAGCAGCAGGTGCTCGTGGTCCTCCTGGTCGGCATCGCCGTGAACGTTTGGCGCGTCGCAATCGTCGTCCCGCTGGGCGCCACGGCGTCGTATATCGACGACGCGATGGTGCTGTTGACACTCGCCGGTCTCGCCGAGTACGTCCTTCTCTGGCTGGTAATCGCCGGCGTCATACACCTGCTCGCGTCGGTCGCGGGCGGCGATTCCAGATACGACGAGTTGCTCCGTTTGACCGGGTACGGGTTTGCACCGATCATCGTCGGCGGCGCGATCAGGAGCGCGGGCTACTATCTGGCGCTCAGCGGTGGCACGCCACCGGATTCCCCCCGCGGGAGCGGCTTCGAGGCGTCCCTGAGCACCTGGAACGAGTTCGTCGCACAGACCGCCGGCGACGCGATAGTGCTCGGGGCACTCGTCGTCGGCTCGGTCTTCGTCGTGCTCGCGGGGTACCTCTGGCTCCTCGCTGTCACGGTCGTGACCGACCTCGAGACTGACCGAGCCGGTGCGGTGGCCAGCGTCGCGACGCTGCTCGTCGTGGTCTGGTGGCTCAGACCGGTGATCTTCTAAGTGAGCCGCGAGTACTACCCGTCATGACAGACTCGCCAAACAAGGGATTCCGGCGACGGTTCTGGGACATTCTCTGCGACTACGACCACCTGGTGAAACTCGTGCTCGCGATGAGCGTACTCATGATGGTGATGCTTGCACTCGCGGCCCGGGGAATCTCGACGGACAGTTCCGCGTTCGTCGTCCTGGTCATCGACCTCGTCTTCCTTGTTCCCATGTTCGTACTCGCGATCGCCGCGTTGGTGCGGTGCAATCGACGGGATCCGGACGACTGGTTCTAGGCATCCTTGCGACAGCGGCCCCATCGGACGAGACCTCTGAGACACCAGGATCCGGCTGGATGTCCGCGTCCTCGCCCGGGGTGATCGATCCGTACTGGTTGCTCTGCCGCCAACCGGGTCGAATGAGGGTATCGTCGTGCGGATAAAGATTTATACGCCGGCACTGAAATAACCCGGTATGCATCCGATCATCGGACGGATCCAACAGTCCCTAATCACACTTGTGGCTGCAGTTTCTCTCGGATTCGTTCTCATCCATCAGTTACCGAGTGGACCGCTGGATATACTGTTCGGATTGTACGACGCCCAGACGATCCGGAACATGGATCCCCGGACCATTCAGGAACTCACAAAGCAGTACACCGGATTCAGTTCGAACGAACCGCTCTACATCCAGTATCTTCAATACTGGGAGAGCCTCCTTCAACTGGACTTCGGTACCTCAGTCATCTACCAAGAACCTGTCTTCGAGGTTCTCGCGCCGGCCGTTCCGTGGACGGTCCTGGTATCGACGCTCGCGATGGTTCTCAACGTCACCATCGGTGTCTCGCTCGGCGCCTACATGGCCTACCGCGAAGGAAGTCGGTTCGACATCGGCGCCACCTTCGTCTCGGTCATCGTGAGTGCGGTACCCTATTACATCGTCGCTATCCTCCTATTGATCTTCTTGGGTTTCGGCACCGGTCTGTTTCCGAATGGTGGGCGATACGCCGACAGCATCACACCGGGGTTCAGGCTGGATTTCATCCTCTCGATACTTCATCACGCCGCACTCCCCGTCCTGTCGCTGACCGTCACGTCGTTCGCGGCGCTCGGCCTCCGGGCCCACAGCATTCGCGTCCTCGGATCGGATTACATCCGGGTCGCGAGGCTGCGAGGGCTTGCCGAGCGACGGATCGTCTTTCACTACGTCCTCCGCAATTCGATCCTCCCATTCTACACCAGTTTCGTCGTCGGACTCGTCGGACTGGTTAGCGGGTCGGTCATCACCGAGAAGATATTCCAGTACGTCGGCGTCGGCTGGTACACGTTCAAAGGGGCGAACGCGGGCGACATCCCACTCGTCCTCGGCACGTTCACGTTCTTCACGTTCGCGACGGTCATCATGCTCCTGGTGGTCGACTTGACCTACAGCTACGTCGATCCGCGGGCAGAGGGGGTGGGCGCAGATGAGTCCTTCTGAACGCGACATCCGATCGGACGCCGCCTCGTCTCAGCAGAACGCCGGTGATGACGCCGACGCGTCGCCCGCATCGGCGTTCAGTTCCGACGCGGACTACTCGATGACCCGGACCGACGAACTCCGGGAACTGTACGACAGGAAGTTCTACGCGCCGCTGCAGATACTGATCAAGGACTACCGCGGCGCGCTCGGCATCTCGATCCTCCTGTTGTACATTCTGATGGGAACCGTCGGCGTCGCAGTCGTCCCGATTCCGAACCAGGACGGCCCGCGAATGCTCCCGTGGTTCAGGGACCTCGCCTTCCCGCTGGGAACCGACGGAACCGGCAAGAGCCTCCTCCGGATGATCGTCCACGCGACGCCGCGGATGCTCCAGATGATGCTCGCCGGGACCATCTTTTCGCTGGCGTTCAGCGTCGGAATCGGAACGCTCGCGGGCTTCAAGCGGGGCATGACCGACCGGATCCTGATGACCGTCACGGACACCGCGCTGAACCTGCCCGGTCTCCCCCTGCTGCTCGTACTCGTCGCCGTTCTGCAACCGTCGAATCCGATGGTCATCGGTATCATCCTGAGCATCAACGGCTGGGCCGGGGGTGCACGGTCTCTCCGGAGTCAAGTACTCCAATTGCGGAACGCCGACCACGTCGAAGCCTCGCGCGCCATGGGCGCCTCGACCGGTCGAAACATCCAGAAGAACGTCCTCCCCGAACTGATGCCACTCATCATGATCCGCCTGATGACGACGCTTCGAAGCATCATCTTCGCAGCCGTAGGGCTGTACTTCCTCGGCGTGCTCCCGACCAACGACAACAACTGGGGCGTCATGCTCAATCGATCCTATCAGGCCGTCGACTTCGAACCGCTCACGAACGTGCACTACCTTATGGTTCCGCTCCTGACGATCAGCCTCTTCGGCATCGGCACCATCTTCCTCGCACAGGCGTTCGATCGGGTGTTCAACCCCCGACTACGGGCGAAATACGCGAAGACGCTGTCCGGAGGCGACAAAGACGACGACGCCGATGCGGCCGCCTCGGAGGCGATGCTCGAATGAGCGGGATCGGTATGCCGGATTTCGGCCCCGACGACCACTCCGACGAGGTCGAGTCCGAGACCGAGAGCGAGGTGACCCCCATCTTCGAACTCGAGAACGTATCGGTCGAGTTTGAAATGGATCGAGGCGTCTCCCGGGTGCTGGACGACGTGACATTCGACATCCACCGCAACGAGGTGCTAGGAGTCGTCGGCGAATCCGGGTCCGGGAAGTCGATGCTCGCGTCCGCGCTCCTCGACGCCGTCGTCGACCCCGGCGTCCTCTCGGGCGACATCACCTACTACACGAGCGACGAGCGACCGATCGACGTCCTGGGGCTGAGCGACCGCGACCTCAGGAAGTTCCGGTGGGACGCCGTTTCGATGGTGTTCCAGGGCGCGATGAACTCATTCAACCCCGTCATGACCGTTCGCAGTCACTTCAAGGAGACGCTTGAGGCGCACTCGGCGGCCGACGAGGAGCACTTCGAACGAGTCCACCAACTCCTGGAGGACCTCTACCTCGAGGGCGACCGCGTCCTCGATTCGTATCCCCACGAGCTATCGGGCGGGCAGAAACAGCGGGCCCTCATCGCGCTGTCGCTGATTCTCCGGCCCAACGTTCTGGTCATGGACGAACCGACCGCGGCGCTCGACCTCCTAATGCAGCGGTCGATCCTCTCGCTGCTGTCCGACCTCAAGGAAAAGTACGAGTTCACGCTGGTCTTCATCACCCACGACCTGCCGCTCGTGAAGAACCTCTGTGACAGGCTCGCCGTCATGTACGCGTTCGACCTGGTCGAAGCCGGACCCACGCGCGAGGTCATCGGGAGCGCGGACCACCCCTACACCAGGGCGCTCCTGAACGCCACGCCGAACCTCGACACGCCCATCGAGGACATGAACTCGATCGAGGGGTCGGCACCGGATCCGGTCAACGTGCCTCCTGGCTGTGCGTACAACCCACGGTGCCCCCTTGCCGAACAGCGGTGCGAAGAGGAAGATCCGGATCTAGTTCAGGTCGAGACCGACCACTGGGCAGCCTGCTTCTACTGGGACGACGTCGACGATGCGATCCCGATCAACGTCCCGGGTGCCGGAGGTGAGACCGATGAGTGACGCGATGGAGGGCGAGTCTCGGGACGGGTCCGACACCGGGGACCCGCCGCTGCTTGAACTCGAGGACCTCTCCGTCCACTTCGAGAAACGGACCGGACTGAACCCGTTCGCCGATCCCGAGGTCGTTCAGGCGGTCGACGACGTCTCCCTGGAGATAAACGAGACGGACACGGTCGTCCTGGTCGGCGAAAGTGGATCCGGCAAAACGACGCTTGGCAAGGCCGCCATCGGCCTTCAGCGACCCACGTCGGGGAACGTCAGGTATCGTGGCCAGGACATCTGGGACGCCAAAGACGGTCGCGGTCGCGTCGAAATCGCCCACCGGGAGATACGCAAGTCGCTCCAGATCGTCCATCAGGATCCCGAATCGGCGCTGAACAAGTCGATGACAGTTTTCAACGCGCTCTCCGAAGCGCTCCATCTCCGCGACGAGGATCTCGATTCGGCGGGTCGTCGTCAACGGATCTACGACGTGCTCGCCCAGGTCGGTCTCGAACCCGCCCCCGACTACGCGTCGCGATATCCGCATCAGCTCTCGGGAGGCGAGAAACAGCGGGTCATCCTCACCCGTGCGCTCCTGATGAATCCCGACCTGGTGCTCGCGGACGAGGCTGTCTCCGCGCTGGACGTCAGCCTACGGATCGACATGATGGACCTGATGCTGGAACTGCAGGAGGTCTTCGACACCTCCTATCTGTTCGTCAGTCACAATCTCTCGAACGCCAGATACCTTGCGGAACGAGCGAACGGCCGGATCGGCGTCATGTACCTCGGAAACCTCGTCGAGTTGGGGACGCCAAAACAGCTCATCGAGAACCCGAAACATCCCTACACGAAGGTGTTGCGATGGGCAACGCCGAGTCTCTCACTGGAAGAAGACGACCCCGGGCCACCGCCCGTCCGTCAGATAGACATCCCCGACGCCACGAACCCGCCCTCGGGGTGTCGCTTCCACACCCGGTGCCCGTTTGCGACGGAGGTCTGCACGCAGACGGTGCCCCGACTCGAGTCGGCCGACGACGCCCAGGACGCCGCCTGCTTCCGCCAGTTCGACGACCACGACTACTGGGACAGCGACTGGCTCGACGCTGACGCCGCGGACGCCGCTGCCGAACGTCAGTTCTGAGGGGTCCGACCGGCCGCTGCATTTATACTTCGCGTTCCCGATACCACGTGTATCGATGACGGGGAAGCCCTTGGGCAGACGAACGTTTCTGAAAGCGGCGCTCGCGGCCGGTGGCACGAGCGCGCTGAGTGCGTGCATCGAACGGGAGGGGCAGGTCGACGTTCCCACCGGCGATCCGTCATCGCTTCCCGAACGACAGTTCGCGTGGAATCAGTCCCTCCCGACCGGACCGCACGGGAACGTCAAACTACCGAACCACCAGCTCATCCTGTTGCTCGACTACGGCGACGACGGGCCGCCCTCGAACCGAGACCGCGAGCGTGTCGAGCAGGCGTTTCGCACCCTCGAGCGAGCCTACCAGTGGGGGACGGGCGACGAGTTCAGTCCGGAGACGACGACCGGCCTGTTGTTCTTCGCGGGATACGCCCCGCGGTACTTCGACAGGTTCGACCGCGACCTTCCGGGGGGCGTCTCGCCCACGCGTCCGGAGGCTGTCATCGACGAACTCGGCGAGAAAGCAGGCGTCGACGAGGCCGACGCCGTCGTCGTGCTGACCAGTGACGAGGTGCAGGTACTCCTTGCGGCCGAACAGGCGCTCCGGGGCAACTTCGACTCGCTCAACGACGTCCCCGTCGACGCCGCGCTGACCGACGTGTTCGACATCGTCGACCGGCGGACAGGATTTCTCGGCGTCGGACGACCCGCGAGCGAACTGGCCGCCGACGTGCCAGAGGAGTCGCCGACTGCGATGGGATACCGCTCGGGATTCAAGGACAATCAGGCCACCGAGAGCCGCGTCGCAATCCACCTCGGGCCGTTCGCCGATGGCACGATCCTCCAGCTATCGCGGCTGGCGTTCGACCTCGATTCATGGTACGAGTACGACGAGAGCGAGCGCGTCAAGCGAATGTTCAGCCCAGAACACACGCCCGAGGAAGTCGGAGACATCGGCGAGAACCTCGGCGGACAGAGCCGCATATCCCGAGAGACAGTCGAACGAACCGACCGCGACGCCGAGACCCACGGCGTCGTCGGCCACACGCAAAAAGTCGCATCCGCTCGCGACGACTCCTTCGAACCGACGATCCTCCGCCGATCGGAGGGCGTCTCGACCGACCTCTCGACGCCCGCGATGAACTTCATTTCCCTCCAGAGATACGTCGAGGAGTTCCTGGAGGTGCGCCGCGCGATGGACTGTCCGGCCGGGGCCGACGAGTCCGCCGGATCGAGCGGGTGTCCGATTCACGGGGAACCGGTCTCCGAAGAGAACGACGGGATTCGGGGATTCATCTCGACGCTCACCCGGGGGACGTACCTCGTTCCGCCGCGGTCCCTCCGGGCGCTTCCCACGCCGGATCCGGAGACCGAGACATGATTGCGTCCCGCGAGACACCGGAGGCGGGTGCCCGCTCACGGTACCGTCTGGTCGGCAGCGCCCACGTCGCGCTCGCCGTCCTGGTGAACGGCGTGACTGGGTCCGCACTCGTCTATCTCGGACTGGAGGGCGGTCTCATCAGGTGGGCCTTCGGCACCCTGGAACGATACGTGAGCGCGCAAACGCTCCTCCGCAACGCCGACCTCGTGGTGTCTCTCGCCACGACCGGAGTGACGGTCGCCGGGGCCGCGGTCCTTGTCCTCGGCGCCGTCCTCCCAGTGCTGGCGCGGACCGGTCTCGTCGGGGAGCAGTCGACCTGGCACCTCGGGGTGAGCGCCGTGAGCGCCGTCAATCCGCTCGCCCTCCCGCTCACGTTCGTCGGGACCGTACTGCTGTACTTAGGCCGTTCGGGGTCCCGATCGACCGAGTAGCGAACTGTGCCGCGCTCCGACCGGTCGTCGTTGGCGTCGCGGACGGAGTCCGGGTCGACCCTCCGGAACGACTTTACTGCGGTCGGCGGAATTCGTGCGACCACCAACAACCCAGTGGCATCGTGAACCCCACGAGCGCCATCGGTTTCGGTCGCGAGCCACGTCGGTCGCAGCCGTCCATCATCAGACGTCGGATCCCGTTCGGCGACCGGTATCTCCGTCTCAAGCGAGTGTCGGCCACCGGAGCGGGTTCTGTCGCGTCCGGACCCGGGTTTCGGCCGCCCTTTCTCGATGGTAGGCTTTAAGATGGTGGTATCTGTCATAGAGGTTATGCCGTCAGAGGTTAGCTTGCAGATCCACTTCGTCACTGGCGACGACACAATCGCATATGCCGCATCGGAACTGGAGACGTATCTTCGTTCGCTCCTGGACAGCGACGTCGTGACAGTCGGTCACGAGACGCACGTTCCCGACGAGCGGGGATTCTGGGTCGGGACAGACTCGACGCTCGAGGACGTGACGCTCCCTGAAGTCGAGGACCAACTGCTAGACGACGCGATAAGCGTCGAGACCGGAGTCAGCGGCGGTATCGTCTCCGGGAATTCGCCGCGTGCCGTCTTGCTTGCCGTGTATCGATACCTGCGCGAACTCGGCTGTCGATGGATCCGCCCGGGTACCGAGGGCGAGATCATCCCCAACCTCGACGCCCTGAAACCGGTTTCACTCACAGAGACGCCGGCGCAGCGACATCGAGGCATCACCATCGAAGGAGCGGTGAGCGAGGACCACGTTCTCGACATGATCGAGTGGGCACCGAAGGTCGGCTTCAACAGCTACTTCTTCCAGTTCTTCCACTCCGCGACGTTCTTCGACTGGTGGTATACACACGAGAACAACCCTCACTGGGACGGCGAACCGCTTTCCACCGAACAAGCGCGCGAGATGCACCGCCGCTGCGTCGCGGCGGTCGAGAAGCGCGGGCTGGTTCACCACGCCGTTGGCCACGGATGGACGGCCCGTGCGGTCGGACTGGAGGGACGCGGCTGGGACGAGTCCACGGCCGAACTGTCTGAGGCGGAAACCGATCTCCTCGCGAAGGTCGATGGTGAACGCGGCGTCCACGACGACATCCCCACCGACACAGAACTCTGCTTCTCGAACCCGGCTGCCCGCGAACGCATGATCGAGGAAGTGGCCGAGTACGCCGCCGACCACCCCGAGGTCGACCTCCTCCACGTCTGGGTGTCGGACGGGCACAACAACCACTGCGAGTGCGCCGCCTGCCGCCAACACCGCCCCGCGGACCTCTACGTCACGCTCCTTAACGAACTCGCGACGGAACTCGACGACCGCGGGATCGATACCCGGATCGCCTTTCTCGCGTACCTGGATCTGCTCTGGCCGCCCGAGACCGAGCGGATCGAGGACCCGGACCGATTCCACCTCATGTTCGCCCCCATCTTCCGCGAGTACGCCAGTACCTACGGCGACGTCGACTCGCTGCCGCCGCTCCCGCCCTTCGAACGCAACGACCTAGACTATCCGGTCGGCCTCGCGGAAAACGTCGCGTTCCTCGACGCCTGGCGGGAGGTCTTCGACGGTGATGCGTTCCTCTTCGACTACCACCTCTGGCGCTATCACCACAACGACCCCGGCGAGATGTCGATAGCCCGGGTCATGACCGAGGACATGCGCCACCTCTCGGACGTCGGTCTCACCGGAAACGTGAGCGCACAGACCCAACGCGCGTTCTTCCCCAGCGGCCTGTCGATGGCGGCGCTGGCCCGGACGCTCTGGGACGACGATCTCGGCTACGAGGAGATCACAGAGTCGTACTTCCGGACGGCGTTCGGCGACGACTGGGAAGCCGCACGGGCGTATCTCTCCTCGATATCGGACGCCTTCGAACCGCTCTATACCGGCAACCACAACGGGTACGACCTCAGCGGCGTCCCGGAACCGAGACAGGAGGTCCGCGACTCGTTCGCGGCGGTTCCCGACATCGTCACCGAGTTCCTGCCGGTCCTCGAACGGAACCGCGACCACGAGGAACCCGCACGTGCGCTATCGTGGTCATATCTCGACCATCACGTCGACATCTGCGTCGGCCTCTCATCGGCGCTGGGCGCGCTGGCCGCGGGCGACGAGACCGCCGCCCGCGAGCGCTGGGAGGCGGTGAAGGAAGTGGTCCAGCGGCGGGAGGCCCACCTGCAGCGCGGGTTCGACGTCTTCTGGTTCGTCTGGGTGTTCGAACAGAAGTTCGGGGACATCGCCGCGTAGGTCGCCCGGACACGAAACCAAGCGCTGTGGGCCGGCGGCGATTCTAACAGCTCCGGCGAAGATGGCCAGACCTCTGCGACGGACGGCGGTTTGCACCGTCGAACGGGCGGTGTCTCCCGGATCGGTACACTTATCGGCGAACTTATGCAATCAACGACCGTGACGCTTCCGACGCCCACCTACGAGGCACCCGCATGGCTCGACCGCGTCGTCGAGGGGGCGATCGAGCCCTCCGGACTGACGGTCTGGACACCGACCCCCTCGCTCGCGACGAGCGCCTGGGTCCGAGCACCGAGGTATCCCGAAGCGGTCGAGACAGACGCGAGTGTCGGCAGACATGTTCTCGACGCGGTCAGGAACGAGCGGCGTGCCTGCCAGGTCGTCGTTGCGAGCCCCGAACCGATCGACGACCTCCGCTGTACGCCCTCGCCGTTCGAGCGAGCGGACGGGACGACTATCTCGCGGGACGCGTTCGACGTCCGCTTCGTCGGGTACGTCCCGTTTCGACGCGCGCTCCGCGGCCACGGAGAATCTGCCATGGTCGAAGAGAGAGCGGGTGTGGGCATTTCCGGGGATCAAGCACCGGACGTCGTCGGGGATCCGCTCTTCGACCGCGACCGCATCGACGTCCCCGCGCGGCAGGCCCAGCCCATCTGGATCACGATAGACGTTCCGACATCGATACCGGCTGGCACCTACGAAGGTACCATCGCGATCACCGCCGACGGGTACGAGTCCGTCGAAATCGACGTTCGGGTCGAGGTCGACGACGTCACCGTCCCCGCGCCGGCGGAGTCGGCGTTCCACCTCGACGTCTGGTTCAACCCCGACGCCGTCGCGACGCGGGCCGGCGTCGAGCGGTGGTCCGACGCCCACTGGGACCGGCTCGGACCCTATTTCGAGGCGCTGGCGGCGGCTGGACAGGAGACGGTCGCGGCGTCGATAGTTCACGAACCCTGGCAGCGGGAGTGGCCGGGTGGAGAGTGGCGGCCCCAGACGGAGACCGGGTTCGAATCGCTGGTCGAGTGGCGCTACGACGGCGAGTGGGACTTCGGGTTCGGCCGGTTCGACAGATACGTCGAGACCGCTCACGAGCACGGTCTCGGGCCCACCGTGGCCGCCTACTCGATGCTCCCGTTCCGCGGGCGCCCGCGGCTCACCTACGTCGACGACTCCGGCGAGCGCGTCGTCGAGCGCGCCGACGTGGGGAGTGACCGCTGGCGCGAGGCCTGGACCGCGTTTCTCGAACGGTTCTCGACGCATCTCGACGCCCGCGGCTGGCTCGAGGACACTTGGCTCGCCTTCGACGAGCGTCCGCCCGACATCATGTCGGAGGCGATCGACCTCGTCGAACGCGTCGCGCCGGCGTTCACGGACCGGATCCAGGTCGCGGGCACACCCGAGGTGGCGTCGTTCGCCGCCGACTTCTCGACGAGTGTGCGGCATCTCCCGCTCGATCCGGGCCTGCTCGCCGACCGACGGCGCGCCGGCGAGCGGACGACCTTCTACACGTCGGTCGCGACGCGCCGACCGAACACGTTCACGGTGTCGCCGGCGATCGAATCGCGACTCCTGCCGTGGATCGCCGCGACACACGGTCTCGACGGGTACCTCCGATGGGCGTTCAACTCCTGGCCGGACGACGTGTTCGAACACCCCGTCTACCGGTTCGAGCAGGGCGACGAGTACCTGGTGTACCCGGGGGAGTCGGGGCCGGTTTCGAGCGTCCGCTGGGAGCAATTGCTCGCCGGTATCCAGGAGTACGCGCTCCTCGACCGACTCCATCGGGACCGCCCAGAGGTCGCCGACGCCGCGATGGAACGGGCGACATGCCTTGACCGAGACCCCGCGGAGACGCGAGAGGCGCTCTACGAGGCGCGACGAGCCGTCGTCGACGCGCTCCAGTAGCGACTGGATCGCGCGCCGATTCGCCGCGCGCGGGCTCGCGGCTCCGTCGCTCACAGGAGACTGCGACACCCGTTTCCCCTTCGCACCGCCTCGCGAGCCCCTCGAACGGACGCGACTTCGGATCCAGGGACGAGTACTGCCACCGAGCGACGACGACCCGGGAGACGGGCCAGTGGAAGCGACCCGACCCCCGGATCGTCACTGGACTGCGCGCAGACTGTCGGGGGGCGGCTTCGGCGCACGTCTCGAACCCGTCCCCCGGGACGGACCAGGTCGTCGATCGAAGCGAGCGAACCGCCACCGCGAGTGCCACGGCCCACGGCTTCGGGCCCGCGACCGACGCGCTGTCGGACGGCGCGCGGATCGGCCTCGCCGTGGTGGAGTGCGCCGTCGAGTCGCCGCTCTCGAGCGTGATAGGGTCGCGAGCTCCGACGACCCCTGTCGACGACTCAGTCCTCGGCGAGGTGTTCGAGGACCGTCCGGAGGCCCTCGTAGTGTCTGTCGCGCCACTCTCTGACGTCTTCGGGAGTCGTGCGGTCGGACTGACCGCGTTCGAGGGCGCCCCCGTCGGCGTGCCCCTCGACGTCGAACGCGGGGACGCCGAACCGCGTTCGGACCCACGCGGGGACCGTTCCGGGCGAGGCCGAGAAGTCCACGAACGGCTGTCGCTCGGGGCCGTACACGCCGCGCGTGAACGCGTCGACGACGTCACGGCACCGCCGTTCGTAGTCGGCGTCGGTTCCGTCCGGCGCGAGACACCGGCATCCCGTCACACTCGCCATCCAGTGGTAGGCGAAGACACAGACCGGGTCGACCGTCTCGAGGAAGTCGACGACTGCGCGGGTTTCGGGCTCCGACGCGGGCGCGGGGCCGCGATAGGTGCCGGCGTCGGGGTCGGTCGAGTCCTGACCGTACCCCCGGGCGGGCGTCTCCCAGTCGGCGTCGAAGTTCCGGTTGAGGTCGACGCCGTGCGGGTTCGGCCGGAGGTACCACGGACGGCCCTCGACCTGGCGCTGTCTCCTGTCGGCGTTCACAGACGGGAGTACCGTGACGCCGACCCGGTCGAGCAGTTCGGGCGCGTCCTCGAGGAGGCGGTCGACCGCCGGAAGCAGCAGTTCGGGACCGGATTCGCCGCCGTGGATCGCCCCGAGGAGTGCAACCTGCCGCGCCTCGTTCCCCACGCGTAGGGCTCGCAACCGGCGGCCGTGACTGGTCGCGCCGCACCGGACCACCGCAGCGCGGTCGGGGTCGGCGTCCGCGATCCGGTCGAGACGGCCCTCGATCCTGTCCCAGGACCACCACACATCGGGGTGGCGAACGCGGACCCCCACGGGGCCGACCGGCCGGTCCGCTCCCGCGGACGTGATCCAGTAGGCGTACGTATGACCGATAGAGACGTCGTCGTCCTCGAGGACGAACTTCCGGTTCTGTCGCGGTCGACACTCGGTTCGCAGCACCGTCTCGGCCTCCTCGACGGGAACGCCGTCGAAGTACTCCCCGTAGTCCTGCCCGAACTCGAAGCCCGGCAACTCCGTGCGCCGCACCTCGACCGTGACCGGGTCCTCGCCGTCGCGGGTCGCCGCGTAGTACGGCGTCGATTTGAAACAGGTGAGGCGAACGGTGCCGTCCGCGACGCGCGCACGAAACCGAGCGAATCGCTTCCGGAAGGGGGACTCCGACATACGGTCACACGATCCGTCGATCGGGTCTTAATCGTTGTGGTGGCCGGCACGGGCGGCGCTCGCGCGTTCGACGTCGGGCGGCCCGTCGTCTCGCGCGTGGTCGAGCGAGCGGACCCATCCCGAACAGCTATACGCCCGTTGTGACTATACGCCGGCGTGACTCCCGAACACCTCGAGACGGACCCGGAGACGGTACTGGACCCCGGCGGGTACGGTGAGACGTCGTGGGGGAGAGCGCTGTCGGACGGCGACTCGGCGAGCGCGCGCACGGCGTTCGTGTCGCGGCTCCGCGAGGGGCCCGTCCGCACGAAGCCGGAGACGGACATCATCGGACTTCGAGAGCGATGGTACGGCGACGGACCCGGCGCCCAGTCGGCGACCGATCCCGACGCGGCGACACAGCACTATCACGTCGGTGCGTACGACATCGGGCACCAGTTCGACGGTGCCATCGACTGGTTCTACGACGCGTCGGCCGAGGCCGCCGACGCCGAGTTCACCAAAGAGTGGCAGTTGCAGTTGAACCGCCACAACCGGTGGGTCGCACTCGCGACGGCGTACGGCGAGACGGGGGATACGACCTACGCGGAGACGTTCGAAACGGAGCTTCGCGGGTGGCTGGCGCAGTGTCCGCGCCCGTCGCATTCGGGAAACCGGTACCCCAGCGCTTGGCGCACCATCGAGGCGGGCATCCGGGCGGGGTGGGTGTGGCCCTTCGTCTTCGAGACGTTCAGACGGAGTCGTGCGGTCAGCGACGAGGCGCTTTGGCTGTGGATCTGCTCGTTCCGCGATCACGGGTACCATCTCCTCAACCACGTCACGACGGGCAACTGGAAGACGATGGAGGCGAACGGGCTGACCCACGTCGGCGCCATGTTCCCGGAACTCGACGGGGCGGACACGTTCCTCTCGACGGGCGTCGACAGGATGGTCGGCGAGATCGAGCGACAGTTCTACCCCGACGGGTTGCAGACAGAACTCGCACCGGGCTACGCGGACGTCGCCGTCACTAACGCCTACTCCGCGCTGGAGGTCGCAGCCACGGCGACCGAGAACGCGGTCCACGTCCCGCGGCGGAGTCTGGAGAGGTTCGCCGAGATCGCGCGCGCCTACGGGACCCTGGCGGCGCCGAACGGGGAGACACCGCCGCTACACGACTCCGAGTATCTCGACATCGAACCGGCCTACGAGGAACTCGAGGACGACGGTCACCCCCCCTGGGAGGCGGACGGCGCGACGGTACTGCCCTGGGGAGGATACGGCATCCTGCGGAGCGAGGATCGCTACGCGATGCTCGACGCCGGTCCGTACGGCACGGGCCACCAGCACCAGGACACGATGCAGGTCGTCGGATTCGACAGGGGTGAGTGGCTACTCGCGGATCCCGGGTGTCCGCAGTACACCGACGCGGAATCGACCCACCACATCCGCTCGGCGGCCGGGCACAATCTCGTCCTACTGGACGGGCAGACCCATTCCGTTCGGCCGGAGATCCAGCGCGCCGCGGAGCCGCTCCCGATGGCCGTGAGCGAGGCGCCGTCCATCGCGGCGACGGCAGCGACGCGGAGTTTCGAGACGGTCGACGGCGACGCCGTCTTCGACCACGAGCGGGTGCTCTGTGACGTGTCGTGCGTCGGGTGGGTGGTGTTCGACCGCTTGGTACCGCGAGACGACGGCGACCATCACTTCGAGTGGATCTGGCAGTCCCCGAGCGAGTGGACGATAGATGACGTCGTCGCGGTCGCCGGGGACGGAAGCGGCCCAACACTACGGGTCGAACCGGTGGCCACGCGGGAGTGGACGGCCACGACCGTCAGTGCCTCCACCGATCCGTACCGTGGCTGGCAACCCCTCGGTGAGGACCGCGAACCGAACCCCCTCCCGACGTTGCGGATCGAATGCGCCGGCGGCAGCGGGCCGGTCGAGATGATCACTCTGCTCTCTCCCACCGGTGCCCGCCTCGTCGGGGCGAACGGGGACGGCGCACGGGCGGTGACGGTCGCGGGAGCCGACGGTGATCGAACGGACCTGGTCTACGCCGGCGGGGAACAGATCGAGCGCCTCGAGTACGAGGGGCCGGACGGGGCGGCCGCACTCGCGATCGACGATCACGCGCTCTGTGCGGGAGATCGACCCACGTGAGGACCAGCGAGTGGACGTCGGTCGGGCTGGAACGGGTGCGACTCGCGATCGGTGGTTCCGGGAAATATATATATAATACCTTCACCACATGAGATACACGATGAAATTGAGCTTCATGACGTGGGTCTGTCCAGAGTGGGAGCTCGACGAAATTGTCGAGTTCGCGAGCGAGAGCGCGTACGACGGCGTCGAGTTACGCGTCGATTCGGGCCACACGCATGGAGTCTCCGCGGGTGCGTCCGCCGCGGACCGCGCGGCGGTCGTCGAACGATTCGAAGCGGACGACGTCGAAATTCCCGCCATCGCCACAAGTGACTACCTCGGCCACTCCGATCCGAACGTTCGCGCGGCGCAGATACTCGCCGCGAAGGAGAATGTCGAACTCGCGAGCGATCTCGGTGCGGACGTGATCCGCCTGTTCGGGAAAGGCGACCGCGAATCAATGACCGAGGAGGCAGCCGACGACGTCGCAGCTGGTCTCACCGAGATCGGCGAGTTCGCCCGCGACCACGACGTCGTGCCGCTCCTCGAAACGATGCACGATATCGTCCAGAGCCCCGACGACGGGAGGGCGGTTCTCGACCGGGTCAACACCGACTGTGCCGGACTCGTGTGGAACCAGACCGAGATTTCGGCCGATGCATACGAAAAAATCGGCGAGTACGTCGAGCACGTGCACCTCACGACTGCGGTCCGCGATCCCGAGCCCATCGAGGAGCGCGCCCTGATCGAGGCCCTCAACCGCGATGGGTACGACGGCTACCTCTCGCTCAGGGTCCTCCACGGCAGAGACGTTCCGCGGGACTGGCTCGCCGAAACGGGGGCCGAGCTGAAACGAGATATTCGTAGCAGTTAACGACCTCTCCCGGACCGGACGCCGTCCGACAGTGTCGCGGCCAGTCGCATCCGTCGACCCGTCACCGAGGGCCGACAGAGTGATCAATGGCGGTTCGAATTCCCAGAATGGTCAGGCAGACGCTCCCGCGCTGGGAGAGCCGGTCACTCGTCACTGTCCCGCAGTACGGCCGACCACGGCGCCCCCGGTGCTGCTGATCGTCGCCGTGTTTACAGCCGACCGATAGCCCCGCCAGAATCTCGTACCTGCGTCGGGGATTTCGAACATATTGAACAGATGAGATCGACGTTCGCATCTGAAATTACAATACTATAATTGGAATAATCCGGATCGACGAGAGCCGATCCATCCGTCAATCCGGGGCCATCGAAGGCCCTCGTCACCGAATTCGGGAGATTCATGGCCGCGACCTGCTGGAACACGGTCGAGCAATATTGAGTTTCAAAATACTCGAACTGACCACGGAATATCGGGCAGGCGTTACCGCTGTCCGTTCTTCGTGCGTCGTGATATCGGCGACCGTCGGTCGAAAAATTCGTCCAAGGAACCGGGACGGACCGAGATTCTGGACGGGGCGTGGATGCGATCTCGACGGGGCGTCGGACTGTGCAGCCCCGTCTGTTCGATACTATTGAACAGAATCCGGCCCGGTATGATGAGCGATCGCGACTGCGAGACCCATCGCGCGAGTCTCGCGGTAGACCTATGTACGGACGCCCCGATCACCGGTCTATGTCGGGCGACAGACCGTCAGTTGCAGCAGTAGACTGGTTCGTTCTCAAACTCCCCGCGTCCTACCGATTCAGCGATCGGCCGGCGGTCGAACGGCTCCCTGGAACGGACTACTACTTCGAACCCGAGTGGGACCAGGTGTACTCGACCCGACTCGAGTCGTTGCTCGTCCGAGTCGAGACCAGCGACGGGTATCACGGGTGGGGAGAAGCACAGGCACCGATCGTCCCAGAGGCGCCAGCCACCGTCCTCGACCGCCTCCTGGGGCCGATGGTCGTCGGCGAGACGCTCGAGGACGTCCCCCGTCTCCGCGACGAGATGTACCGCACGATGAACGTCCGCGGCCACTACCAGGGATTCATGGTCGACGCCGTCGCTGCGCTCGACACCGCTCTCTGGGACGCGCTGGGACGGTCACGTTCCCGGCCCGTCCACTCCCTCCTCGGCGGAACGCGCCGCGACACGCTCCCTGCCTACGTCTCCCTCCCCGGGTTCGAGCGCGAGGAACAGGTGCGACAGGCCGAACGATTCGTCGACGACGGGTTCGCGGGCGTGAAAGCGTTCGGTGGCGCCGGCGTGGCGGCCGACATCGGAACCGCGACCGCGATCCGGGAGGCCCTCGGGGACGAGCCCACGATAGCGCTGGACGCCTTCTGGAGTTACACCGCGGACGAGGCCGTCTCGCTGGCGTCGCAGTTGACGACCCATTCCCTCGCGTTCCTCGAAGCCCCGCTCCGTCCGGAAGATATCGACGGTCACGCCAGGGTCCGCGACGCCGCCGGTATCAGTATCGCCGCCGGTGAACCCATCAGAACGCGCTTCGAGTTCGCTCGCTGGTTCGATGCCGATGCGGTCGACGTCGCCCAGCCTGACTTCCTCCGGACCGGTCTCACCGAGGGAAACCGCATCGCCGGCCTCGCGAGCGAGAACGGCGTTCCGATCGCGCCCCACTTCGGCGCGTCGACGGTCGTCGGGATGGCCGCGAGCTGGAACCTCGCGGCGACGCTCGACGATCTGGTGTTTCAGGAGCACCAACCCCGGTGCTTCGAGGTCACAAACGAATTCCTCGAGGGCGGACTCTCTTGCGAAGACGGAACGCTCCGGGTCCCGGGCGGGCCGGGGCTCGGCATCAACGTCGACGAGGAGGCGATCTCGGAGCACGTCGTTTCGTCGGGAAGGGTCGATCGATCGGTGCCGGAGAACTGATAGCTGGCGCTTCTCTCCGTCGCGTTCGCGCGGCCGGCTCCGACTCGCTCTCCGGGACGTCGACAATCGGGCCGTCGTCGGTCTCGACGTCCACGATTTGGGCGTCGACGGTCGCGCGTCGAACCGGACCGGTGGTCGACCGTTTCAGCGGTCTATATTTCGATGCGATCGCGAAGCTCATCGAAGAGTCGGTCGGCATACTCGTCGGGCGCGTACGCGGGCTGGCGGCACCGCGCAGTCTCGATGATCCCGCGGTCGACGAGCACCCGTTTCTCGTAGTGCAGGAGCATCGGGGCGGACTGGCGGAGGTGGTTGAGAAGCGGAACGAAGACGTTGTGGAGGTCGCGCGCTCGCTCCCGGTCCCCACGCCTGTACGCGTCGTAGATGCGACGATACAGGCCGACGAACGCCGACCCGGGCATCACGCCGCAGGCCCCGCGATCGAGCGCCTCGATCATGTGAACGCCTGCGAACCCCTCGAGAACGCCCACGTCGCGCGCGGACTCTCGCAGGAGCCTCGTTATCGTGGGTCCCGCCGGCGTGCTCTCGACTTTGAGGTACCGAACGCCGTCGGCCGTCTCGACCAGGTCGACGAGCTGTGCAATCGACGCGCCTCCGGTCATCTCCGGGCGGTACTGGAGAATGAGCGGGATATCGACGGCCCTGTCGATCGCCCTGACGTAGTCGAACTGCGTTTCCGGGGACGGATCGAGCATCGACGGGGGGAGAACCATAAGACAATCGGCGCCCGCTGCTTCAGCCGCGCTCGCGTGCTCGACCGCTGTCGTCGTGGCGTCCTCGGTGACGGAGACGACGAGTTGCGTCGCGTCACCGTCGAGTTGGTCGGCGGCCACGTCTACCATCGAACGCTTCTCGTCGTCAGAGAGCTTGTAGAACTCGCCGTAGACGCCGAACAGCGTCACGGCCTCGCACGCTTCCTCGCTCAGCGTGGCGACGAGCGAACGGAGGCTCTCCAGGTCGACCGCGTCCGACTCCGTGAACGGCGTCGCCACGATCGGACACACTCCATGAATGTCGGTCATACTCGGGCTGGACTACAGATCGAGCGGCCATAATTTGTACTTTTGGGTGCGTTCCAGGGTAGTGTTTAGTTAGCAGCATTGTGCCAGCGAGCGAAGGCCTGGTGCCATAATTCGACTGTTTCGGGTTCGACGTGACTGAAGCAGTTCGAAAACGACGAGGTTCGGCGCTTTGACTCTCGAAAAATCCGCTCGACAGCATTCCGGTTTCCGTGGCGACGCATCTGAAATCGGAAGCGTCGATCGACGTCAGGGTCCCGATCAAGCCGCGCGTTACAGGATGATAGACTTCCGGCGAACGTAGTCCTCGATTGCGGTGTAGAGTCCCTCGCGACCGATACCAGAATTCTCGTTCCCGCCGAAGGGGACGTCACCGATGCCGTGCGACGGGGCGCCGTTGATCCGAACCGTGCCGGCGTCGACGCGGTCGGCGACCGAGAGCGCGCGGTCGTAGTCGGCCGTATACACCGACGCGTCGAGCGCCAGGTCGCCGTCGTTGCACAGCGCCACGGCGTCGGCGACCGAGTCGACCGTCGAGACCGGGAGGACTGGCCCGAACTGTTCCTCGCGGACGAGTCGTGCATCTCGCGGGACATCGGCGATGAACGTCGGTTCGTAGTAGAATACGCCCTCCGGATCCTCGGTGTAGGTTCCGCCGCAGCGGATGTGGGCGCCCCGCGAGACGGCGTCGTCGACGAGTTCCTGCACGAACCGCGCCTGGGAACCGGAAATAAGGGGTCCGAGGTCGGTCTCGTCGTCGAGCGGGTCTCCGACGGTCCAGCCGTGGACTGCCGCGTCGATCCGGTCGACCAGTTCGTCGCGGACCTGCTCGACGACCAAGACCCGCGAAACAGCCGAGCAGCGCTGGCCGGCGAACGAGAGGGCGCCCGACGCCACGTCGGCGGCGACCGCGTCGAGGTCGGCGTCCTCGAAGACGATGGCCGGCGCGTTCCCGCCGAGTTCCATGTGGAGCGTCGTGAGCCCGGCCTCGTCGGCGACGGCCTTTCCGGCCCGCGTCGATCCCGTCATCGCGATGGTCTCCACCCGCTCGTCGCCGGCGAGCGCGTCCCCGATCTGCGAGGACCGACCGGGCAGAACATGGAGCGCGCCGTCGGGGACCGGGCTCTCCTCCACCGCCCTCGCCAGTCCGAGCGCGCTGAGCGGTGTCCGGCTGGAGGGTTTGACGACCACGGCGTTCCCCACGGCCAGCGCCGGCGCGACCTGCAGCGCAAGCGTCGCAAGGGGGTAGTTGAACGGCGCGACGCACAGCACCGTGCCGACCGGCTCGTGGGCGACGATGGCCCGCCAACCGTCGTGACTCGCGGTCGTGCCCTCGCGATATTCGCCGAACAGCGCCCGGATCTCCTCGCTCGCCCGCTCGAACCGTTCGACCGCGCTGTCGACTTCGCTCCGGGCGGACACTATCGGTTTCCCCGCCTCCCGGGCGATGGTCTCGGCGAGGTCCGCGCGCCTGTCCGCGAGGCCGGCGGCGATTTCTGACACCCACTCGACGCGCTCGGGGATCGACGCCGCTGCGAGCGCTGGCTCCGTCTCCTCCGCGACGGTGAGGGCGTCGTCCACGATGGATTCGTCCGCGGTGGCCACATCGGCTAACTGGCCGCCCGTCGCGAGGTCCGTGACGCTCATCGTCGATGCACCGCCTCGCCACTCACCCGCGACGTACAGTCGGGTCTCCCTGCGGGTCCGCTGCGAACACATAGCCCGGTCATCGATGCACCCCTATATAAGCATTATTATAGCAGTGGATACCTCTACCCCGAAGCCCGAAGATACTAGTACCTCTCACAGGTAGACCGAGGCGACGGTCGACCGTCGATCGGAGCGTCATCAATGCGAGCTATCGTACAAACAGGGGCGAATTCCGTCGAGGTACAGGAGCGGGAACGACCATCACCGGCCGACGACGAGGCGTTAGTCCGCGTCCACAGCGCCGGACTCTGCGGGAGCGACGCCCACGCCTACCAGTACGAGGGCGGGTACGAGTGGGTCGCTCTTCCGCGGATCATGGGCCACGAGTACTCGGGCGAGGTCGTCGAAGTTGGGCGGGAGGTGACATCAGTCGAACCCGGTGACGAGGTCGTCGAGGAACCGGTCCACGACTGCGGCGACTGCTTCCAGTGCAAGAACGGGCAGGCCAACGTCTGCCGGAACGTCTCGATCAGCGGAATGCACTGCGACGGCGGCTACGCGGATTTCGTCGCGGTGGACGCGGGACACCTCCATCGCGTTCCTGACGAGGTCCAGCTCGCCCACGCCGGGCTGACCGAACCGACGAGCGTGGCTGCCCGGGCCGTGTTCACCCGGTCGAACGTCCAGGCCGGACAGACGGTTCTCGTCGAGGGGCCGGGACCGATCGGCGTCCTCGTCGCGTCGATCGCCGACTCGATAGGCGCGAACGTCCTCGTGTCCGGCCTCGAGACGGACGCAGAGTATCGTTTGCCGCTCGTCGACGAACTCGGAATCGACACGGTCGACGCGCAGACGGCGGACCTCGCCGCCGAGCGCGACGATTTCACGGACGGATACGGGTTCGACGCCGTCTTCGACACGACGGGCCATCACAGCGGGATCGAGACGGCGGTCGAGCAGGTCCGCAGGGGAGGCGAAGTCGTCATCGTCGGCCTCCCCGGGGATCCGAGCGAACTGTCCGTGGCACCCATCGTCCGGGGCGAGATGGTCCTTAACACTTCCTATGGGTCAACCTGGCGGAACTTCGAGCAGGCGCTCGGACTGATGAGAACCCGGTCGATAGATTTCGACGCTATCGCGGACACGTCCTACGACGTCTCCGACCCGGAGACAGCGTTCGAGGCGTTCCTCCGCTCGGAGACGTGCAAACCGGTCTTCCGGTTCGGGGGCTGAGTTTCGATGCAGAGAGCGCCTCCACCACCAGCGTCCGTCGTCCGAGCGGGGCAGTCGAGTTCCGTGATCCGTAGCGACCGCGACCTCGCGTCGCCGGAGCGCACATCGACGACATCCGTTCGACGCGGCGACCCGACGTCCGTCGGTCCCGGAGGCGTGTCCCGTCGCCTCGCCGACGCGCCCGCGGGACGTGGAGCGTGAGGGCGGTGCGACCACCAAGTCCCGCGACCGTCGCGTTCCACGATCATGCCGGGGTAGCGCTGACGCTCCTCCCGCCTGACGTGCTCTCCGTCGTCACCATCGTCGCGTTTCTGGGCGGGTTGTCGGTCGTGACGATCGGACCGGGCGGCGTGTTCGTCACGGTCGCGCTGTACACGATGACGTCGCTGTACCACAGCACCGTCGCGGGAACGACGAGCGCCGTGTTCGCGGCCGCCGGGCTCGTGGGGGCGTACCTGTACACGCGGTCGGGCGAGATCAGCGCCGCCGAAGACCGACGCAACGCGCTGTCGCTCGGCGCGGGGAGCGGGTTCGGGGCGCTGATCGGGGTGTACGTCAACTCGATCGTCGATGCGGGGCTGTTCCGGCTCGTCTTCGCGCTGGTCGTCGTAGGGATCGGGCTCACCCTCCTCTATCGCGAGCGCGTCGGTCTCTCGCCGCTCCTCGACCCCGGGTGGTCCGGCGTTCGGCTCGCGCTCGTGTTCGCAGCCGTCGGATTCGCGACGGGAATCCCGAGCGGCCTTCTGGGGATCGGCGGCCCGGCGTTTTCCGTCCCGGTGCTCGTGGTGCTGGGCATCCCGCTGGCCTACTCGGTGGCGGTCGCACAGGTCCAGATGGTCTTCGTCGCCGGCTTCGCGACCGTCGGGTACCTGCAGTACGATGCGGTGCTCGTTCCCGTCGCCCTCGTCGTCGGCGTCCCGATGATCGCCGGGATGGTTCTCGGGTGGCGGGCCAGAACACGCGTTGACGGGGCGACGCTCCGTCTCGTCCTCGCCGTGGTCCTCGTGGGAATTGGCGGGTACATGCTGGCGTGAGTCGATCCCGGGACGGTTCCGCGCGGTCACGGTCCGCCGCCACACAGAGTGCAGCACCACAGGGTGCCGCCCCGCCGGATCGCGACTTCCACAGCTCGTCCCAGATACCGTGGCCCTCACCGGCCCGACCCGTCCGTGGTCGGGACACCTCTCGCCGCCGTCGACGCTCTTCAGCCCGTCGGCCGCTAGTCCGGAGATCTAGTACCGCCAGGTGCGACGGCGTTCGCTCTCGACGTCGACCGCCATGATCCGTCGGGCGAGCCGCCACCGACACTCGGCCAGCGCGTCGTCGTAGTCGGGGTCGTCGGCGACATCGTGGAACTCCTCCGGGTCCCGCGCCAGGTCGTACAGTCGCTCGCTGCCGTCCGGTTCGAGCGCGTACCGATACCGGTCCGTCCGGACGACTTTTCCGCCGCTCGATTCGAGGAGCGCCTCGTCGCGACCGGCGTAGTCCTCACCGGCCACCGCGGGAAGGAACGACCGGCCCTGGAGGTCAGTGGGGATCGGGATCCCGGCGGCCTCCAGCAGCGTCGGGAGCAGATCGACCAGTTCCGTGATCCCCTCGACCTCGCGTCCGGGGTTCGCGACCCCGTCCGGCCAGTGGACGATCATCGGCACGCGCGAGATGGTGTCCCAGCCCGGAAACCCCTTCCCGTAGCGGAGGTGCTGTCCCAGATCCTCGCCGTGATCCGAGGTGAAGATCACGACCGTCTCGTCGAGGCGCCCGACCGCCTCGAGCGCGTCGATTATCTCGCCGATCCAATAGTCTACCTCGCTCACCATGGCGTAGTACCCCTTGCGAACGGCTCGCAGCTCCTCGGTGCTGTAGGTCGCGGCGGACGGATCGTCTCGGTTCCGCGCGAGGTCGTCTCGCCGAGCCGCCAGCGCCGCGGGGAACTCGGGGACCGAGAGGGCCGCCTCGTCGTACCGGTCGAGGAACCGCTGGGGAGCGACCCACGGGGAGTGGGGCGAGTAGAAGCCCGAGATGCACAGGAAGCGATCGTCCCGGTGCTGTCGGAGGAACTCCATCGTGCGCTGCGCGACGAACGCGGTGTGGGTGTACTCGTCATCGCCGGGAAACGCCCGCGGACCGGTCTCGAACCGTGGCTCGGGATGGTCGATGTCGTCGTCGACGCCCATGACGTCCCGATAGCGTCTGGCCGCCGGTGGGAGTCCCACGCTGATATCGTCGAGTTGTTCGGGTGCGTGTGTCCGCACCCACGCCCTGTAGGCGTCGTCGTAGCAGCCGGGTTCGTCCGATACCTCGAGGTGATCGAATCCGTAGTCCGGGTGGGGCTCGGTGTGGTCTCTGTCGGCGTGGGGTAGGAAGTGAAGCTTGCCGACGTTGGCCGTCTCGTACCCGTAGCGTCCGAAGTAGTCCGCGATGGTGGGGACGTCCTCGGGGAGCGGGACGCCGTTGCGGTAGATCCGCAGTTCCGAGGGATACCGGCCCGTCAGGTAACTCCCCCGGCTCGGCATACACACCGGGGCGTTCGCGAAGGTCCGGGACAGGGTGACGCCGCGTTCAGCGAGGCGGTCGAGGTTCGGCGTGTGGATGTCCGCGTTGCCGTTCGCGCCGAGCGCGTCCCAGCGGTGCTGGTCAGTATGCAACAGCAACACGTTCGGGCGCGTCGCCCGCATCTCGTCGGCCATGGTCACGCATCCAGAGAGCCCCAAATATATCTTGTGGTGTGGACGACTGTCGCGACCACCGCGCACCGAGTGCCGGACCCCCTGTAACTCTCTATCGGGTCGCCGCGCCCCGCGATCGGTCGTCGGGCGGCCGCCTCACCCGTCGACGTCCGGCCAGTCGTCGTACTCCTCGGCAGGGTCGTCGAGCAGGACGCGGGGATCGTACAGCGGCGTCCCCGCGTCGACGACTCGCCCGTCGGGAAAGCGGTAGGCGTTGGTGCTCTCGGCCACGCCGGGGACATCCCACTCGTAGGCCTCCCGCACCCGTTGGTCCGCCCGTCGCTCCCGTTCGGCCGCCTCGAAATCCATCGTGTCTCTGACGAGCGACCGGAGGCGCTCCAGGGCGGCCGCGTGCTCGTCGTCGGCCGAGGCTGCGAGGTTCGTCGTCTCGAGCGGGTCCGCCGAGAGGTCGAACAGCAGTTCGGGCGCATCCCGGAAGCCGACATACTTGTAGGACCCGTCTCGGACCATCCGAAACTCCGTTCCCGGTCCCCACCGTTCGACCAGGTTGTCGCAAAAGACGGGACCGCGGTCCGGTTCATGGCCGGAGGCGACTGCTTCAGACAGGTCCGTCCCGTCGAGGTCGTCCGGTGCGTCGACGTTAGCAAGCGCACAGAGCGTCGGATAGAGATCGATCAGACCCACAGGCGTCTCAACGTCCTGGGCCGGCGCCTCGCCGCGTCGCTGGGATGGCGTCTGGACGACGAGCGGGACGCGCGTCGATCCCTCGTGCCAGGTGTGTTTCCACCACAGGCCGTGTTCCCCGGCGAGTTCGCCGTGGTCGCTCGCGTAGACGACGATTGCGTTCTCGAGAAAACCGTCGCGCTCGAGCGTCGCGACGAATTCACCGACGATTTCGTCGAGGAACGACACCGACGCGAAGTACGCCGCCCGCGCGCGGAGCATCTCCTCGTCGTCGATCTCGTCGGTACGGAACCCTTCGATCGCGCTCTCCGTGAGCGGATGATCCGTCGTGTCGCCCTCGAAGCCGACCACCGGGCGCGTCACGCCGTCGGGCCAGTACCGCTCGAAGTGCCGCCGTGGCGCGGTGAGTGGGAAGTGCGGCCGGCTGAACGACGCACAGAGGAACCAGGGCGTGTCCGGTCGCCGGTGATCGTGTTCGCGGAGGAAAGAGACGGACTCTCGCAGAACCACGTACTCCTGGAGCAGGCTCTCCGGCACGTCGGTGACGCCGGCCATCGCCGTCCGTGACCGCATCTCCGCGAGGCCGTTCACTCTCTCAGGATCGGGCGGGTCGGGCTGGTGACCGCCAGCGGATCCACCCGTCAGGTCGCCGTAGGGCCTGTGGTCGAATCCACAGAACTGCCGGCTCCCGCCCAGGTGCATCTTTCCGACGAGGGCCGTCTCGTACCCCGCGTCGCTCAGCGTCCCGGAGAGCGTCGGCTGGCCCGGTCCGAGGACGCTCCAGTTGTCCCACGCCCCGCACGACCGGGGTTCCCGACCGGTGAGCAGACACTGTCGGGAGGGCGCACAGAGCGGCATCTGACAGTAGGCTCGGTCGAACGCCGTCCCGGACCGCGAGAGTGTGTCCAGTGCCGGGGTCTCGACCGGCTCGCCTGTCGGCGGGTCCCGTGATCCTAGGAATCGATAGCTGTGCTCGTCACTCATCAGCAACAGGACGTTCGGCCGGTCCCGACTCATGGCGGTCGATCTGGTCGGACAATAATAACGATACGGATCGGTCGTTCTGGCCACCGACCAGCCGGAGCGGCACGCCGACGCGGCCTCAAACCGCGGCACGAGTGCGCCGGCGCGGTTCCGACCTCGTCGCTATATTCGTCGTCCGCGGTTCTAGAGCGGAAGTGACTCCAGCGACTCAGCGCTCAGTATAACCGTCTGATCGTCGACCTCCGTCACCGCCGCGCCCGGCTACCGATCGCCAAGGTCGCCTTCGAAGGGGCCGAAATGCCTGATATCGAGCGTGTACGGCGGTTCGAGAACATCGAAGCGCGGGATCTCGCCTCGTCGTTCGGCCGCACGGACCGCGTCGTCGCGTATCGCGGCACAGGTGGCCTCCTGCTCTACGTGGTCGGCGCGTTCGAGACCGCGGCCACATTTGACCGCCGTCGTCTCGATCGCGGGAACGGTCGCCTCTGCTGCGCGAGCGGCCTTGTCGTCGCCCGCGAGATAAATAGTCGGGACGTCCTGGCGACCGGCGGCGAGCGCGCGAGCCCCGAACTCGCCCACGAAGTAGCCGTTCAGGCGGTAGTACAGCACGGTTCTGGAGCTGTAGGTGTGTGCGAACAGCGACCCGTCCGTCGCGTGCTGCCCGACGAACAGGACACCGTCGTACCCGTCGTCATGGTAGGGCGCTCCGTCACGGCGGTAGTGTCCGCTCCTGGATTGGTCGAGAAATTTATTACTTCATGAACATTTATATACCCGCCACCCGTTCGTCCAGACGCCTTCGAGCTAGCGAAGGCATCGAAACCGTCACAACCAACCCCCACCACCGTCAGTACTCGGCTTGAGAGAGCCGAGCGGCCGGAGCGACGCGGGTCACATCTCCGATCCGTTGTTACTCACGTTCCCGAGGCGGACTACTGCGGCCCAGGACTGTCTACGACCCGGGTCGCGGATCGATCCGATCCTCCGGCCTATTCCTGGCCATCCTGCCACACTCCGACCGCTATATCCCGCCTGTCGAACGCGGCGGGCGATTGTCGTGCCTGCGACCGGGATCCGGTCACGGTGACTGCGAAACGGCGTTCACGAGCCCTTTCAGGTTCCCGACGGTGTAGGCGTTCGCACGGTGTCCCCACTGGATGTCGTCCTCAGCCTGCGGGACCGAGAAGGAGTCGATCCCGGCGACCTCTTCGACGTCCGTCACGATCAGGAATTGCATCAACTGTCACGAGAGGGACGAGCGGAAGGTACTTTTTGAACATCTCGAGACGTCCGCTCGGACGCCAGCCCGGCGCCGACGATCAGTAGTCGACTGTCGTCTGCGGCGGGGCCGACGCGCCGGGGGGGACGATCGCCTCGACGTCGGCCCCGTTTACGGTCGCACTCAGCGACCCCGAGCGGTGAGCCGGCGCCCCGACCGTCACCGTCCGCTCGTATTCGCGAACCTGGACGAGACAGGGCGACTCGGCACTCAGTTCGACGTCACCGATCCGTACCGTCCCGGGTTCGTGGAAAATGACCTGCAGCACCCCCTCGTCGTCGAATGAGACGGCCTGCTGCGCGGTGTCGTTTTGCACGACCGTGACGGAGTCGTTCGCCTTGAGACAGGCCGCGGAGTCGTCACCGTCCGTCGGCGCGATGACGTAGGCGTACCGCTCTCCGGTCGGTCGGTTGCCGTGGTCGACCCACGCGCTGAACACCGGAGCGGTGACCGGCTCCGCGTCGTACTGGTGGTTGATCGCGCGCCAAGACCCGGACTGTTCGCGGGTCGAGACCGTCGCCGTCGTCGGCGTCGGGAACGAGTATGTGATCCCGTCGTGGCGGACTCCGAGCAACTCGGTCGACGCCTCGAAACCGCCGTTGAGCTGTCGCGTCCCATCGGGCGTCAGGAGGACCGCGTCGCCGCGCCTGTGGCGCTGGTCGATCGACGTCCGCACGCGTCCGTCGTCCGCGGTGACGCCGGCGCCGAGACACGCGACCGCGTCGTCGCCGAAGAAGTACCCCTTCCGGGCAGTCAGACTTCCGTCTGCGACCGCGTAGTCGAACACGTCGACTCCGCGTCCGTCGCTCGCCACGCCGCCCACGAACGCTCGTTTGGCCGGTTCGGTCAGTCTGTCGTCGTACGCCGTCACCCCCGGGATCCGCGTCCAGTCCCAGACGGGGAAGATCCCCTCGTACTCGTCGCCCTCACGGATGACGTGGAGCGCCCCCGCGGTCTGGTAGTCGCCTTTCAGGTTCTCCTCGTTGATCGATTCGGTAGTGTTCGTCCGCTCAGAAACGGTCTTCAGCGACGCGAAGAACTCGGGCCGCTGATGAACGGTGAAATCCGAGTGCCAGTAGTGGCGATGCCCCGTCACGACCGCACCCTCGGCTGGCACCCCGCTGTCCACGTAGTCGGCGAGCGCGTGTAGGTCGTCGGCGACGTCATCTATCAGCGTGGCCAGACGCCGGTACTTTTCCTCGAACACCCGCAGTTTGCCGCGGCGACTCACTGCCCGGTCCAGCGTCGACGGACTCGCGATGCCGCCGCGTTGCATCCAGCGATCCCCCTCAAGGGCGAGGTTGGCCAGGACGTAGAGCTTTTCGCGCGGGAACGCACAGCCCGTTCCACGGACAAGCGCGGCGAAGGACACAGCGCTATCCAGGAACTCCGATCCGTAACTGTACTGCTGAAACGTGGGGCCGTGCTGGTGGAAGCTCCAGTCATACTGTATGCCCTCCTCGGTCGTGACACGGACCTCCTCGACGGTCTGTTCGGTGGCTCTGACCGCTCGCTCCTCGTCACCGACCAGACACGCACCCAGGAGCTCGATTTCGGCCGTGTGGAGCAAGTTCGCACCCGTTCCGTGCGTCTCGACCCGTCCGAGGACGTCCAGGAGGTTCGCTCGCACCTCGCCGTCGAACCAGTCGTCCCCAAGGACGAGGATGCGACGCATCCGCATCGGCACGCCGATGTCGAACCACCACCAGTTGTCGCTCCGGGGATCGCGACCCAGCCAGTAGGTCGTCGCGCGGACGACCGCGTCCCGGATAGCGTCGTCGCCCGCCATGGGGTGGTCGCTGTCGTGATACGCCCGAGTGAGTTCCGTGAGGCGTTCGAGGGCGCGACCCGGGTCCCACGCCGCTCTCGTGTCGTCGTCGTAGGCCACGTCGGACCACCGTCCATCCGCGTCCAAGTCGTCGAGATACGACCGGAGCGTCTTCGCGTCGGGGGTCCCACCCGCCGCGAGTCGCTCGCGATCACGCTGGACGACGAGGTCCATCTCTTCGTCGGATATCGAGAGCTGTGTCATTACTCGGCTGTAGACTCGACAGTCCCGTACTTAAATGCACCCCCGACATCCGAGCGGTTCGTCGATACGGGATCGACAGTCGGTCGACGGACCCCGTCGCAGGGGAGCCCCACCTCCATACGACGGCGACATCCCACGGGGGGTCGAGGGCCGTCCAGGCGGTGGAAGCGACACCTTTTTGATGATGGTCCGGCTCCGCTCCTCGCATGAGCCGTTACACGGCTGCAGTCGTCGGTACCGGACCGGAACCCGACAACGTGGTCTGGGGGGAGAGCGCCTCGATGGCGTACAATCACGGCACGGCCTATCGAGACCTGCCGGCGAGCCGTCTCGTCGCGTGCTGCGACATCGTCCGCGAGAACGCCGAGGCGTTCGCCGAAGCGTTCGAGATCCCCGACGAGCACGTCTTCGTGGACGCCGCGGAGATGCTGCGGGTGACCGACCCCGACATCGTTAGCGTTGCGACCCCCGTCCCGACGCACGCGGACATCGTCACCGGACTGGTCGAGACTGGCGTGCCCGCGGCGATACACTGCGAGAAGCCGATGGCCGATACTTGGGGCGACAGCCAGCGCATGGCCGCCGAAGCCGCGGACGCGGGGGTTCAACTCACGTTCAACCACCAGCGACGGCTCGCACCCGAGTGGCGTCGCGCAACGGAGGTGCTCGAGTCCGGCCGCGTCGGCGACCTGACCCGTATCGGGGTCGGCGGGAAGAACGTGTTTGACTTCGGGAGCCACATGGTCGATCTGGCGAACGGCTTCAACGGTGAGCGCGACGCCGAGTGGGTGCTCGCCGGAGTCCACTACGACGACGAGAACGAGCGCTACGGCGTCCACAACGAGAATCAGGCGGTCGCGACGTGGGAGTACGAGAACGGCGTCCGGGCGTTCGCGTCGACCGACAGCGACGTCGGGAGCACGGCCGCGGGGTGTTTACTCCGGCTCGTCGGAACGAACGGAACGATAGAGGTGCATCCGGACGGCGGCCCCACCCTCCGGTATCGGGCGGACGACACCGACGGCTGGATCCACGAGGACCCAGAATCAGACATGCCGAGTATCACGCTCGCGATCGAACACGTGCTGGAAACGCTCGGAACCGATGAGGAACCCGTCCTCTCCGTCCACAGGGCGCTTCGGGCCACCGAGACCATCTTCGGTATCTGGGAGTCGGCCCGGCGTCGCGAACGCGTCGATTTCCCGCTCGAGTACGGGGGGAACGCCCTCTCGGCAATGGTCGAGTCCGGCGAGTTGAATCCCGAGTGAGTGCCCGCCGCGACCACCGAGATTTCCGCGACGCCGATCGACAGCGGCGCATCGATGCGCTCACAGAAGCGATCCGTCCGGGTTTCGGTCTTCCTCCCCCACCCCACGTACCAACCAGCTACCCGTCCTCGAGATAGGCCCGGACCTCGTCGGGATCGTATCCGGGGATACCAGGGACGCCAGACAACCCGCTCGGCACCGCGAACGTGTCGTCTGTTCGTTTGCACCACTCGAGCAGTAGTTCCCGATGGTCATCAAGGACATCGCGATAGTCCGCGTTGACGGAGAGGTCCGTCAGTTCACCGGGATCGCTCCGAAGATCGAACAGCTGTTCTCGCTGTCTTCCACGCTCGTAGACAATGTACTTGTACCGCTCGGTGCGGACCATCCGCCCGTCGATCGGGTTGTGGTCGGTGGACGAGGAGAACACCTCGGTGACGACGTAGTCGCGCCAGTCGCTCGCCGACCCGGTTCGGGCTATCTCCCGAACGCTGTCCCCAAGCAGGTCGTCCGGCGGTTCGATGCCCGCGTAGTCACACAGCGTCGGGAAGAGGTCGAGCCCGTTGGAGACCAGATGGTCCGAATCGCGGTCGCTGGTGGCCGTCTCGGGTGGGTAACTCACGATGAAGGGGATCCGGACGATCTCTTCATAGAGCCACCACTTCTGGCTGATCTGATGGGCACCGTGGCCGTCGCCGTGGTCGCTCGTGAAGACGACGACCGTTTCGTCGGCGAGACCCGCCTCGGAGAGGGCGTCGAGGATCCGTTCGATTTCGCGGTCGACCTTCTCGACCAGACGGAAATACGCGGCCCTGTAGCGGCGCCACTCCGCCGGGGACGCGTCGACCATCGCCCCCATCGCGAACCGGTCATCAGCCATCGCGGGTCGGATCTCTTCCGGTTCGAACGGGGGTATCGCGAAGTTTTCCGGGAGGTTGGGGCACTCTTCGACGGGGACATCCGAGACGTTTCCCCAGGGTAAGGGCTGGTCCCGTGCCCACTCGCAGATGTTGTGCGGGTTGTCGAAGTGCGCGCTGAGGAAGAACGGTCGGTCCCGATCCTGCTCCAGGAAATCGACGCAGTCGTCTGCTACGTGATCGTCGTCGAACCCACAGATCTTTCGAAACCCGTGCCCGTCCGGTATAGACGGCTCCGGGAGGTGCCACTTGCCGGCGTACGCGCAGTCGTAGCCACCGCGGTCGAACACCGCCCCGAGTTCGTCCGAGCGGTACTCCTCCGGGATCCCGATGTGGTTCTCCGTGATCCCCGTCTCGTGGGGCATTCGCCCCGTCACGAGACTCCCCCTGGAAGGGGTACACACGGGATCGGTACAGTACGCGTTCTCGAAGAGAACACCGGACTCCGCGAGTCGGTCCATCGCAGGGGTCTCGAGGTCTTCGTTGCCGTTGCACGACATCGCGTTCGCGGACTGCTGATCAGTACAGATGACCAGGATATTCGGTTGCTCCGCCATCACGGCTGTGGAGGCCCTGTGCCGACAAATAAGTACTGGCCGAGTCGACGCGAGTGCGGATGCGACGGCCGCGAGACCGGAGGAAACGTGGAGGGTCGTGTCGGGACGAGATGTTGCCGGGACGATGGGTGACGGGATGGGAGAGGATCTGACCGGACGTGGTCGGGACGGGAGGCGACGAGATGGGAAAGGACGTGAGCGGACATGGCAGGGACACGACGGGGGGCGGCGCGGGCGACGGCACCGACGAGGCTCGGAACGGACACGAACCGTTATCACGGCCAAGCCCCAGTCCATCGAATGCAATGCTATCCAGCGTACACTACCCCGACGATCAGCTGAACGTCCTGGTTATCGGCGCGCACTTCGACGACTGTGAAATAAAGTTCGGCGGGACCGCCGTGAAGTACGCCGAGCAGGGACATGATGTCCGGTTTCACGTGCTGACAAACGGCGAGGCCGGCCACCACGAGATCGGTGGGCTCGAACTGACACGGACCCGCCGCACCGAGGCCCGCGCGTCCGCCGAACTCGCCGGCGTCGACCTCACCTACTTCGAGAATCACGAGGGAGAATTACGACCGACGATCGAGAACCGAAACGAGGTAATCCGCCTCATTCGGGAGTTCGAAGCCGACCTCGTGTTCACGCACCGTCCCAACGACTACCATCCCGACCACCGCTACACGTCCGAACTCGTCCAGGATGCCGCCTACATGGTGACCGTCCCGGCCATCGTCCGCGACACCGAGCACCTGATGTACAACCCTGTCATCTGTTACCTCTCGGACGACTTCCAGAAGCCCTACCGGCTCGAGGGCGACGTCGTCGTCGACATTGACGACGTGGTCGAGACCAAGATGGAGATGCTCCACCAGCACACCTCCCAGATGTACGAGTGGCTGCCGTACAATTACGGGACGCTCGAGGAGGTGCCCCAGGACGAGGAAGCGCGCTTCGAGTGGCTGGAGGAGACGTGGCTACCGGAGTTCGCCGACCTCGCCGACCGATTCCGCGATGAGTTGATCGCGGCCTATGGCGAGGAACGCGGTGCCGCCGTCGAGTACGCCGAGGCGTTCGAGATCTGCGAATACGGTGGCACGGTCACCGAGGAGAACTACGAGGCGCTGTTCCCCGTCGTCTGAGCGGCGTTCGGCGTTCCGACAGGCTTATCCATCGGATCCGAGTGGTCTCGGGTATGCAGGAGGTTATCACCGGCGACGCGCCGAGTAGCATCGGTCCGTACTCGCAAGGAATCGTGGACGGCGACACCGTGTACGTCTCCGGACAAGGTCCGGTCGACCCGGAGACCGGCAACATCGTGGACGCGGACGTCCGCGAACAGACCGCTCGAACACTGGAGAACGTCGCGGCTGTGCTCGAGGCCGCTGGAGCGTCGCTCGACGACGTCGCGAAGACCACGGTCTTCGTCAGGGACATGGCCGACTACGAGGCCGTCAACGAGGTCTACGGCGAGTACATGTCCGAACCGTACCCCGCCCGCAGCGCCGTCCAGATCGTCGACCTGCCGGTCGACATCGACGTCGAGATCGAAGCGATCGGAGCGCTTGACTGATCGGCGACGCTGTGCGCCGCCCGTCACGGACTCCCCGCATGGCAAGAGCTAAGCGACAGGGGTCTGTATTTCATCGCGAGCGAACGCAGGAGTCGATCTCGACATGCAAGCGATCGTTACCGACGGTACTGGCGACGTGTGGGCGGAAGAACAAGAGCGACCGGAACCGGACGCTGGCGAGGCACTCGTCCGCGTCCGCGCGGTCGGGATCTGTGGAAGCGACATCGGCCTCATCCACGGCGAGGGGCCGCCGTGGGCCACCTGGCCCGTCGTCCCCGGACACGAGGTCTGTGCGGAAGTCGTGGCGCTCGGCGAGGGCGTCGACGACCTCTCGGTGGGCGACCGCGTCGTCCAGCACGGCTTCGTCTACTGCGGGACCTGCGATGCCTGTCGTGACGGTCGGTACTACCAGTGCGTCGAGATCAGCGAGATCGGGTTCACCGTCGACGGCGGGTACCGCGAGTACGAGGCGGTGCCGGCCTACACGCTGACCCCGATACCGGACGACGTGTCCGACCTTGAGGCGACACAGGTCGACTCCGCCGGCTGTACGCTGCACGGGCTTCAGCGGGTCTCGACGTCGTTCACCGACACGGCAGCGGTCCTCGGACCGGGGTCGCTGGGGCTCTACGGCGTCCAGTTGCTCCAGTTACAGGGCGTCAACGACGTTATCCTAACAGGCACGCGTGAACCGCGCCTGCGGGCCGGCGCCAACCTGGGGGCGGATGTGACCGTCAACGTGCGCGAGGAGGACCCCGTCGAGGCAATCATGGAGTACACGGACGGCGCCGGCGTCGACGTCTCGGTCGAGGCAGCCGGTGGAGGAGACGTCGTGAACACCTGCCTGGCGATCGCTGCGAACCAGGGCGACGTCGTGTTGACCGGCGCGTTCGGCGAGAGGAAGGCGATCGACCCTGACCACATCGTCGCGAAGGAACTGACCGTCGTCGGCGGCGTCACCGCGGCGCACGCGGTCGAACCGGTACTCGACCTCTTCGAGCGCGGCGACCTCACCATCGACGGCATCGTCACCCACGAGTTCGACCTCGCGGACTACGAAGCGGCCATCGACACCGTGCAGGAGCGCCGCGATGGGGTCGTCAAGGCCGTCCTCCGTCCCTGAACGAACGGATCACTCCCGCTCGCGAACCGACAGTCGATCCGTCGCCCCACTACCGACATGCGCTCACTCGTGAACAGCGAGCAGTCGCTCGGTGACGTATTCGGTCTCGTCGTCAGTCATGCACATCGGGTTGACGGTGAACGCGGACTCCTCGAGGTGGTCGGGACCGACGAAGATCCGCGGATTTTCGTCGCGCAAGTCCCGAACGAGCGTCTCGACGTCGATGCCCGCCTCCGCGGGGTCGACATCGACCCAGACGGAGGCGGCGGCGTCGGTCTTCCCACCCGGGCGGAGCTCCGGGTCGTATCCCGAGGCGTCCGCCAGCGCCTCGGCGACGTATTCCGCACGCTCGCGCCACGTCGCCTGTCGCGCCGCAGTGTCCTCCTCTACGAACAGTTCCAGCGCTCGGATGAGGCCGACCAGTTCCTCCTTGCCGACCTTCAGGTGGCGACCGATCCCCTGACGAGGGACGCCCCCGAATCGGTCAAGGTCGATCAGGTCAGCTGGCGGTTCCCAGACGTCCTCGGCGACGTGCATGTCCAGATGTTGCATGGCCGCCGAGCCGATCAGGTCGCTCCGACCCGCGAGGACGCCCGTCGTCTGCGGGCCACGAATGGCCTTACCACCGCTGAATACCACCAGGTCCGCGCCCAGGTCGACGAATCGCTCCAGGTTCGACGTCGGCGGGAGTTCCGCGGCGGCGTCGACGAGCACCGGCACGCCCCGTTCGTGTGCAACCCCGACCACGTCCGCCAGGTCGGGTTGAGTGTAAGACTTCTGCATGTACGCAACCGCGGCGGTGTCCTCGCCGATGGCGTCGTCTATCTCCCAGAGTTCGACGTTGTTCGACCCGGTGCCGAGGTGGTTGTCATTGTTCCCGATGTCGACGATAGTCGCGCCGGCCGCGCGGATGGCGTGGTCGTAGCCGTTGCGGTGCGTCCGGGGCATCACGACCTCGTCCGCGACATCGGGGGTCTCCGGCAACCGCTGCATCACACCTAGATCGTCGCCAGCGATACACGCCGCGGTCCCGAGCGTCATTGACGCGGCCGCACCGCAGGCGACGTAGCCTGCTTCAGCGCCGGTTACCTCCCGGATCAAATCGCTCGCACGCGCTTGGAGGTCAGAGATCCTGACGAACGACTCCGACGCGCGGGCCATCGCCGACATCGCCTCCGGGCGGATCAGGCTTCCCCCGATCCGGGTTTTCGTACTCGCGGCGTTGATGACACGGGGAACGCTCAACTCCTCGTAAATCGTGGTGCTCTCGTCCATCGCGAGATGTGGGTATTCGCTTTGCGGCAATTAAGTAATGTGATCTCGACGAGGACCGACCCACGGATCGGTCGCCCCCACGCTGTTCCGCGATGTCGGTGCGACCGTTCGATTATATTGAATACTCCGCCTGCTTGCCCGCCGTTGGGATTACATCCCTATATCTGTAATACACAGTGTCCTCGTCATCGATCCCCGCGAGTCAGCCGACGTAGACCCAGAGTGTGTCGAGATCAATATATTCGAACGGCGGACGCCGGCGATGCGATCCTCCTCGCGATCCGCTCGCTATTCGGCCGTCTATCGGGGTCCACGCGGGTGTCCGAACGCAGTGCAAAATATATATTGTCCGGCAGTGGGTTTGAGTGGACGTATGGATATCGCAGTTACAGGCGCCGCCGGACGAGTCGGTAGAGAAGCGATAGACGCGCTGAGCGGCCACGACGTGACGGCGATCACCCACCGAGAGCACGACGATATCGAGAGCGTCGTCGCGGACCTATCCGACCGCGAGACACTCGCGGCCACGTTTCGAGGGACAGACGTTGTCGTTCACCTCGCGGCCGACTCGAACAGTTCGGCGACTTGGGAGAGTGTCCTGGGGACGAACATCGACGGGACGCGAACCGTCTACGAGGCGGCGCTCGAGGCGGACGTGCGCCGGGTGGTCTTCGCGAGTTCGAACCACACGACCGGCATGTACAACATCGCCGATCCAACAGAGCGAGGGACAATGACCAAAGGTGACGTGGCAGTTGTCGACCCGACCGATCCCCCCCGTCCGGACGGCTTCTACGGCGTGAGCAAAGTCGCCGGGGAAGCCCTCGGTAGCTTCTACGCCGACCGCCACGGCGTCGAGGTCGTCAATCTCCGCATCGGCTGGTACCTCACGCGCGAAGAGTTGCGCGAGACGCTGTCCGGCGACCCGGAACGGGGACGCTTCGCCCGGGCCCTGTGGTTGAGCCCGGAGGACTGCCGGCAGGTCGTGCGACAATGTGTGTGCAGCGACATCCCAGAGAACCCGCTGACAATTCACGCGATATCGGCCAACGACGACCGATACGTCACGCTCACGCCGACGATCCAGGCAATCGACTACCGGCCGGAGGCGAATTCCGCAGCCGTCGACCCGTGACTCGGCCTCGTGCACGCGACGCGGTCAGGGGCCGAAACCGAACCCATCGACGATCCAACCCGCCACTCGGCTGTGGGTAGCGACGCACTTCGTAGCCCTCTACAACAAGGAACACGCCCGCGACACCACAAGATATAAATGGAGGCCGAACTGTCCCGCTCAGTATGAAGTTCGGGATCTTTCCGATCGAGGGCGGCGACACCTGGGAGGGCGTCGTCGAGCAGTGTCAGGTCGCCGAGGACGTCGGGTTCGAGACGTGCTG
>Ga0207851_100129_pt1 | contig 60134 bp, 51 predicted proteins | sample A23E3SouthBayCA_FD_187747 | JGI IMG/M metagenome (GOLD analysis project Ga0207851, IMG submission 187747) | Aerobic enrichment media microbial communities from Eden Landing Ponds, California, USA - A23 E3 (SPAdes) | ecosystem: Environmental > Aquatic > Marine > Unclassified | place: Emeryville... | reverse complement strand
ACGCGAGCCTCATCGACTCCGACCGCGGGGACGTGATACCAGTCGATACCAAAGACGAAGGGATGTTCAACTACATCGTCCACGAACCGTACGGCGTTATCGGGGCGATCACCCCGTGGAACTCCCCGCTACTGCTGACAGTCGGGAAACTCGGAGCCGCGCTGGCGGCGGGGAACACGTTCGTTCACAAACCGAGCGAGCAGACGCCGGTGAGCGCACTCCGGATGGCCGAGATCATCGCCGAAGAGACCGATCTCCCCGACGGTGTGTACAACGTCGTCACCGGACACGGCGATACGGGGGCGAACCTCGTCGGAAACGACAACGTCGACAAGCTCGCGTTCACCGGGAGTTCCTCCACGGGCCGTGACATCGCCGAGATGGCCGGTCGCAACCTCAATCCGGTAACACTGGAGCTCGGGGGGAAGAGTCCGAACATCATCTTTGAGGACGCTGACTTGGAGAACGCCGTGACCGGAGCCGTCAAGGGGATCTTCGCCGCAACCGGCCAGACGTGCGTCGCGGGGTCTAGGATACTCGTCCACGAGGAGATCCGCGAGGAGTTCGTCGACCGATTCGTCGACCGCGCCTCGAACATCACCCTCGGCGATCCGCGGGACCCAGATACGGAGATGGGCCCGATCGCCTTCGACACACAGTGGGAGAAGGTGCGCAAGTACATCGACTTGGGAGAATCGGAGGGCGCGACCATCGCATACGGCGGCAAAAAGCCGGACGATCTCCCGGGTGACTGTTTCATCGAACCGACGATCTTCGTTGACGTCGACAACGATATGTCGATCGCCCGGGACGAGATCTTCGGCCCCGTCGCGTCCGTCATCACGTTCTCGACCGAAGAGGAGGCCCTCGAAATAGCGAACGACACGCGCTATGGGCTCGCAGCCGGCGTCTGGACCGAGGATATGCGCCAGGCCCAGCGCGTGGCGAACGGGATCGACGCCGGCACCGTCTGGATCAACGAGTATCGGACGGGTGCGACGCGCGCGCCAGTCGGCGGCTTCAAAGACAGCGGCCTCGGCCGCGAGGGCGGCAAAGAAGGCCTCGACGAGTACCGACAGGAAAAGTGCATCTACATCGACCAGACCGGTGAGGTAGCTAACCCGTTCCAACTTCGCTGAGTCACCTCATCGGACGACTGCCCGCTCTCGACAGTTTCCGGTGACGTTCGGGACGCGACAGAGACAGAGTTTTCGCCCATGGTAGACAAGTGGACAGATAGCGATCTCACCCCTCAGACCCAAGACCTTAATATTTCCTGCGATAGATCAATACAGTATGGATTTGCATGCAGACGTCGTCGTCGCTGGGGGCGGAATGGCGGGACTCGTCTCGGCGCTCAGAGCGTTGGAGGAGGGAGCAGAGGTGATTTTACTCGAAAAAGGCCCAGAGCTCGGCGGGACACTTCCCGTGACCGGAGGGACGTTCGCGGTCGAAAAGGACAAAGATCCGGCTATCGACGTGTTCGAACCCGTCGAAGAGGGGATCGAGTGGCTCCGCGAGCACGGGATCACCGTCAACGATCCCGACGACCGGTGGTTGACCGACGACGCCGAGCGGATCGGTCGCATCGATACGCTTCAGTTCATCGACGAGATGGAGGCGTTGATCACCGAGAAAGGCGGCGAGATACTCACTAAGACCGCCTTCAAACGGCTGAAGCTAGACGATGACGACGAGATCGCCGGAGTGATCGCACACAACGAGGAGTACGGTAAATTCACGATCGAGGCTCCCAGCGTGATCCTCGCCACCGGCGGATTCAGCGGGAACGCCGACCTCATCGAGCAGTACTTCCCCCACGCAAACGTCTGGAACGGCCGTCACCCGTGGTCGACAGGAGAGGGATTCATAGCGGCCAAGGACGTCGGCGCGAAGACCACGAGGGGCTTATCGAACGCGTTAGGCGGCCTCAGGCCGGCCCCGCCCGCGCAGATCACCGACGAGAACCGACGGGACGCGAGCACCGTCTACCGGGATCAGGCGATCATTCTCAACTCGGATGGACTCCGTTTCACGGACGAATCGCGATCCGAGAGCGGATCGACCGGTCTCGTCACCGAATTCCTCAACAACGTCGACGGGAACGGGTATCTGGTCTTGGATCAGGACCTCTATGAATCACATACCGACCAGATGGCCTTCGGCCCGCAGATCGGAAAGCTGGTCGAGGGCGCCAGAGACGCGGGTGCGCCGGTCATCGAAGCCGATTCCCTCGGGGAGTTCGGAAAGAAACTCGACGAGCACGGGGTCGACGGCCGACAGGCGGTACAGACGATTGAGGCGTTCAACGCGGCAGTGCGTGGGGAAAGCGAAGAACGGCTCCGACCGCCGCGAAAAGAGAATCGCCATCCGATCGACACACCCCCGTTCTACGCGATCGCGGTGCAGCCCTCCATCGTGTACGTTCGCGGCGGACTCGACATAAACCACAACGCGCAGGTCGTCTCCCAACAGCGATCGTCGACCGGGCTCGAGTACATTCCCACTGATATGAGCCAGATCAGTTTCGAGCCGATTCCAGGGCTGTACGCCGCCGGAATCGAGGTCGGACGGGCCGAGGACCACGGGTACTATCATTTGGGGCTCTCGCTGGGACTAGCTACGGGCCGAACAGCCGGGAAACACGCGGTGGATCGCGCAAATCGCAAGCGGCAGGAAGCGGCTTCAACCAAGACAGCGTAGCGGTTCTTTCGGGGTACGTGGCGGTCACAACCATACAGGGGCGGCCCCCGCAGAATAACCGCGGTCGGTATTGCAGTAAGAATTATTATGTTTACCGGAATTTATTTACATCTACAGGGGTCTTCTCAATCCGAATCTATGGCCGAACAATCACAACAGACTACGGGAAGTACAATCAGCCGGCGAAAGGCACTGCAGATTTTGGGGGTGTCAACCACCGCCGGACTGGCAGGCTGTGGCGGTAACGGAGGCGGAGACTCCGATGGCGGTGGCGGAGGCGACAGTGGTGGCGACAGTAGCGGCGACGGCAGCGGCGAACAGGAACTGGGTGAACGGGTCGCCACACAGGAGTTCGAGTACTGGTCGAACCTCGGCGGGACCTCGAGTATGTTGGAGCGCGTCTGTCCGGTTATCCAGGAGAATATGCAACAGCGGATGGGCGTCGAAGTCGAACTCATACCCACGGAATGGGCTACCAACGTTTCGAACTTCCTCAACGACGAGCGAACGGCCACACTGACGCTCTGGGCACACACGAACAACCTCTCCCGCCTCGACCCACAAGGACTGACACGGCGGTTCTCGGCCGATTACGCCGGTGCGAACGGCCGAGCTAACACGCCGAATTGGGCGAACTGTGAGTACACCTATCACGCCGTTCAACAGGGCCAAGCACCGAGTGAGGAAGACCGACGGGAGCACGTCAATACCGCGCACGGAATCTGGAGCGAAGAGCTGGCCGGCATCCCCGTATTCAATTACCTCGCCTACGGGGCGGTCAATACGGAGCAGGTCAATCCCGGCGGTATCGGAGAGGCCGGTGTTCTCGACCAAAACCCGCTGGCGCTGATCAAATCTGAGCCCGTCGACGGCGATCAGCTCGTGTACAACATTTCCTCTGCAACAGTGCAGACACGGAACTTCCCCACGATCGACTATGTGCCCGGCATCTGGACACGTCTCATCCACTCTCCTCTCGTGTCCTACGACGAGAACTACGAGCTCCAGAACGTGCTGGCAGACAGCATCGAGGTGTCAAACGAGGGGACGCAGGTAACGGTCGAACTCATCGAGGGGAGTACCTTCCATAACGGTGATCCAATCACCGCCGAGGACGTCCAGTTCACGTTCCAGCTTATGTCTGAGAACTCCAGTAGTTACCCGTATGCGTCCTCACCGCCCTACGAATCAATCGAGGTCGTCGACGATCAGACCGTCCAGTTCAACCTTGAAGAGCCCTACCCGCCGCTCGAGACGAACGTCTTCGCTCGGTGGGGCATCCTGCACAAAGACACGTGGGAGCCGGCGATGGAGAACCCGACGGAGTTCGAATTCGATCCGATTGTCGGTTCCGGACCGTACGAGGTCTCGAACCTCTCTGTCGGATCGAGTATGGAGCTCACTCCCGCCGACGATCACCCGGTGTACAACCCCGATCATGACTTGTTCCTTCAGGTCTATCGGGACACACAGACGATCATCCAAGCGTTCCTCGCGGGCGAGATCGACCTCGCCGCACGGCTTTCGACGGGCACCGCCCAACGGGTGCGCGAGGAGATGGGTGATACCGGTCAGGTCGTTATCGCCGGCGGCATCGCCAACTACGCCATCTATCCGCAAGCCAACTGGGGACCAACGAAGTTCCGGGCGTTCCGAGCCGCTATCGGGGCCGCTATCGACCGCCAACAGGCGAACCAGCTCGGATGGCGCGGGGACTCTGATGTTGAACTCTATGCGTGTACGTTTACCCCGATTCACCCCTGGCGGCCGTCGGAAGATCAGCTGTATCAGATGACCGACGATCCGACCGGCGACGAGGAGCAGGCCCGCCAACTGCTCTCGGAAGCCGGCTGGGGATGGGATGATCAAGATCGACTTCATTACCCGCCGGACGCGGATCTCGATCCGTTGTGGCCCAAAGGCGAGACCCCGCCGCCCGAAAACTTCGCGTGTGTGACCGGAGAAAGCACGTACAACTCGGAGTATTCGCCGTAACCCGCCCCAAATCGCCGGGAGAACTCCGCCGTGGTCTGAATCTGACTCCCCGGCGCGAGCAGCCGAGGAATAGACCGCTGGACACCACTTTTTCAACTACTATCGAACGGATCGAGAGCTGATTGTTGTTGGCTGAGAGAGATCGGGACTCCCAGCGACGACTACGGAGACCTTCCGGTACCGACGTTGGTTCTCGCTCATCGCGTATCCCAACACCGCGAAAACCGAGACTTCCCGACCGGCGAGGCGGTCGCACCTCCGGCTGCTGAACTCAGTCGGAAAAAGCCGAGACAATACTGTTAGCTGCTATCAATCGATACCCGAGGGTCGATGTAGCCATACAGGATGTCGACGACGAAGTTGCTGACCACGACGAACGCCGCCACGAGGAAGAACACGAACTGTACCACGGGGAAGTCTCGGGCGAATACAGCCTGAACCAACGTGTAGCCGATCCCTGGCCAATTAAACACCATCTCGATCACGATGAGACCGCCGATGGCCCGTGTCATCGAGATGGGATACAGCGTGACCACGGGGAGAATCGCGTGGTTGATCAGCCGTCTGAGCCGCTTCCCGCCGGGGAGTCCCGTCATCCGGTGGTAAAAGAAGAAATCTTGGCCCATTACTTCGACAACGTTCGTGCGCATCACGAGCGCTGGCAAATAGGTGTACCTAGCTACAACCGTCAGGAACGGCAACGCATAGTGGATGGCGAAATCCGCGGAGAAGTAGGCCCGCCACCAAGCGAACTCGTCGCCGGTGTACATATTGTCGAATCCGAACATCCCGGAAGTCGGGACGATGTTCAACCAGCCTGCGAACACGATGATAGCGATAATCGCCGTGATGAAAGAGGGGAACGACCCGGTCATAATGAAGGGAATGAGGCCGTATTTCTCGCTCTTGGAACCCCGTTGACTTCCGGTGTAGCCGCCCACCGCGATACCCAGAATGTAACTACAGGTGATCGCGGGTCCGACGAGGATGAACGAATTGAAGATTTTCATCCGCACGAACTCCCAAACGGGGACCCGATACTGGAGCGACATCCCGACATCGCCGGTGACGAAATTGATGACGTATCGGTAGTACTGGACGTACAGCGGTTCATTGAGTCCCCACTTCTCTCGCAACGCTTCTACCGACGCCTCGCTCGCGCCCTCGAACGCCAAGATATCGAGATAGGACCCCGGAAGCATCCGGAAGAAGAAAAACAGGAACGTGAGTATCAGAAACAGCAGTGCGACTGTTTGTACACTTCGAGAGAGGACGTAGCGGATGCGGCTCATTATGTGGACACCTCCGTTTTCGCCCGGATCTCATCCGTGTTTTCATCCTCGGTTCCTTCGTCGGTGGGATGGTCGTAGTGTAGATGGCAGGCGACCTGATGGGCGTCCATCGACTCCATATCGATGAACTCGGGGGTCTTCTCGCAGATATCCATCCGTTCGGGGCACCGTTCTCTAAACCGACAACCCTCCCCGATGCCAACTGGGTTCTGCACGTCACCCTCGAGGGACGTGTAGCCACGCCCGTAGTTCGGATCTGGAATCGGAACTGCGTCGATTAACGCTTGTGAATACGGGTGCTGTGGATCGTCTAACAGTTGGGTGGTCGGTGCGGACTCGACGATTCGACCGAGGTACATCACGTTGATGCGATCGCAGACGTACGAGACCGTCGAGAGGTCGTGCGAGATATAAAACATCGATACGTCGAGGTCTTCGGTCAACTCCGACAGCAGGTTCAAAATAGAGGCCTGTGTCGAGACGTCGAGCATCGAGACGGGCTCGTCCGCGAGGATTACTTCGGGTTCCAAGATGAGTGCCCGAGCGATCGAGACCCGCTGGAGCTCCCCACCGCTCATCTGATTGGGGAACCGATCGAGGTACTTTTCCGGTGGATTGAGCTCTACCTGTTCGAGCACGTTCCGGATCCGTTCTTCCTGATTCGAGATGTTGTGAATCTTGAGCGGCTCTTGGAGGGCTTCACGGATCGTCAGCTTGGGATCGAGCGAATCGAAGGGATCCTGGAAGATGATCTGGACGTTTCTTCGGAACTCTTTCCAGTCGCTTCGATCGAACTCGGAAATGTCGTTCCCCCTGAACCGTATTTCACCGCCAGTCGGCGTGTACAGTCCGATAAGCGTCTTGAGAAGGGTCGTTTTGCCGCAACCGCTCTCGCCGATGACGCCTTGGGATTCATTTGAATGGAGCGCCAAGGAGACGCCGTCGATGGCTTGGACTTTCTCGTCCTCCCGCCGCAGGAGCGTATCGATCAGGCTAGTGTTCTGATCGAAGTATTTCTCGAGCCCGCGTGTTTCTAGAATTGGGTCTGATTCGGTCATCGTTCCTCCTCAACCTGTGCTGTCTGATCGTTTTCGGCCCGGTATTTTTCGAGCACTTCGTCCCGTCTGACACACGCGACAGGGTGAGATCCCTCGCTGTCTACCGGTTCGAGGGCGGGCGCGTGCTGATCGCATTCGGAAACTGCCCACGGACACCGGTCGACGAACGTACAGTAATCGACCTCACCCATATTTTGGGGCGGATTCCCCTCGATAACGCCAAGTTCCCGGTTCGGATAGCGGATGTCCGGGAATGCCTCCTTAAGCAGGATGGTGTATGGATGGTGTGGCTCCTCGTATATCTTATCGACGGGTCCGACCTCGGAGACCTGCCCCGCGTGCATCACGGACATACGGTCGCAGGACTCGAAAACGAGACTGATGTCGTGGGTGATCAGGATCATCCCGATGTCCCCGCCCTGCTTGATTTCATTCAAGTATTTGAACACCTGATCCTGCATAATCACGTCGAGCGCCGTCGTCGGTTCGTCGGCAATCAGCAGGGACGGTCGAAGGAACAACGCCAAGGCAATGATCGCCCGCTGTTGCATCCCACCGGAGAACTGATGGGGATAATCCGTGACGCGTTCCTGCGGCAGACCGACAATATCGAACATCTCGCGGATCCGACTGACCGCCTCCTCCTTACTCAAATCCGTGTGGACCTGCGCGATCATCGTCGCCTGCTCACTGATCCGCTGTAACGGATCAAGGCTGTTCATCGATCCTTGGGGGATCCACGAGACTTCCTCCCAACGGAGCTCTTCGTTGAATTTCTCTTCGTCGTAATCCTGTATTTCAGTACCTTTGTACCGGACTTTCCCGGACGTGATCTTCCCGTTGTCGTCGAGACCACCGAGTATTCCCTTCGCGATCGTACTCTTGCCACACCCGGACTCGCCGACGAGTCCGAAGTATTCACCGGATTCGATGGTAAACGAGGCGTCGGAGACGGCGGTAAGCATTCCGTTCTCCGTTCGGTACTGGATCGTGAGGTCCTCAGCTTCGAGTAGTGGTTCAGACATCCTAGTCACCCAGCCTGCGCAAACGCATTTTCATTGCTCTGTCCGGCGATGTTTTCGTAACTACGACCGAACATAAACGTGGCAAGGACGGTGAACGCAATCATCAGTGCGGGCGGAAGCGTCCACCACCACATCTGTGACATCAGTCCGGAGTTGTACGCGCTTCGGACCATCACACCCCAAGAGGGAATGAACGGGCTCGTGACCCCGAGGAACGCAAGCGTCGCCTGAATCAGGATACTGAACCCGATCCCGAGAGAGAAGAACAGGACCGCCATCGGGGCTACGTTCGGCAGGATGTGTTTGAACACGATCCTAGTCCGACTTGCGCCAGCCGCTTTACTGGCGAGGATAAACGGGCGTTCGCGTATCTGTAACACTTGAGATCTGAGTACCCGAGCGTTCCCCCGCCAGAGCAGTGCTCCGATGATAACGATTGACTGGAGGAATCCGATTCCGAACAGCGAGACGAGAACGATCGCGAACGGAATCAGCGGGACACCGTAGACAATATCCGTAAACCGCATCAGCGTATCGTCGACTCGACCGCCGACGTATCCGGCGGTGATACCGATACTCATCCCGATACCGATGATCATCGTCCCACCGAGTAACCCCGTGATCACCGTCGGTCTGGCTCCGTAGAGCAGTCTAGAGAACACGTCTTGGCCGATGTTATTAGTCCCCAGCGGGTGTGCGAGCGATGGCGGAGCAGCCCGAAGGATCTCTCCGTTGACGTACAGCGTCTTGTCGTACGGGTATGGAGCGAGCATCGGTCCGAACACCCCCAACAACAGGACGAAGACGAGATAGCTGAAGTACACTATCGTCGCTTTGTCCTCCAACATCAGTTTCAGCGCCCCAACCAAATTCCGGACGACGTAATGGTCGGCGAAACCAAAATCTGTTAAACTGAGGTTATTTCTCACCATCTCTCTGTGAGTCTCACAGACGAAATCACTACTTATAGGTTTTACCGTGTTTGCCAATGAGTATCAACCTCTTTCCGGCAGGCAAAATACCAGTTGAACGATCTATCAGTAACTATTTGTACGAGATTGTCCCTATCGGACCGTATGAGTTCAATTACTGTCGGTCAGATCGGACTCGGCCGGATGGGTGGCGGAATCGCGTATCGCCTCGTCGACGAGGGGTTCGACGTCGTCGGCTTCGACGTGCAGGACGAAGCGCTCGCCGACTTCGAAGAGCACGGCGGACGAACCGCCGAGTCAAACGCCGAACTCGCTGCGGAGGTAGACATCCTTCTCAGCGCGCTGAGCTACCCGGAGGTGATAGAGGCGGCATATCTCGGGACGGACGGCGTCGTTGAAGGCGCTCACGAGGACCTCATCTGCATCGAGCAGAGCACGGTTCCGCCGGAACCCACGCGCGAACTCGCCGAAAAGCTTCGGGAGCAAAGCGTCGACCTCTTGGACGCGCCGTTCTTCGGCGGCCCCGACAACGCACGGAACGGAACGGTACTGCTCCCGGTCGGTGGATCCCGAGAGACGTACGAGGACCCCGCAGTCCAAGAAGTGTTCGACGCGATCGCGAGAAACACGCGGTACATGGGTGAAAGCGGAGCCGGAAAAACCACGAAACTCGTCAATAACTGCATCTCGCTGGGGAACACCGTCCTCGCACTCGAAGCGCTCTCGCTTGGGGTCGGCCAAGGTCTGGACGTGCAGGACCTCTTCGAGACGCTGAAGTTCGGCGCCGGCAGTTCGGTGGCCTTCCGTGTACTAATGCCATCCGCGCTCAACCGAGATTTCGAGCCGGGATTCCCCGTCGAATACACGCAGAAGGACCTCCGGTACGCGGTGCGGGCCGCAGAACAGGTCGACTTCCCAATGCACGTGACGACCTCGATTCTGCAGCTCTACACGGCCGCGGCAGCGAGCGGGCAAAAACACGAAAACGCCCCAGCGGTCATCAAAGTCTTCGAGCAGTATCTCGACGAGATGCTCGAAGTCGAGGACGAAATCGAGGTCAACCCCGGCGAGGATCCGATCCTCAGCAGCGGTCCCTGAGTCCCGATTCGAGACCCTCCCTCCTGCGCTCTTTGCGCCGCCGTCGCAACGCTTTTGCAACTGAGGTGAGAGACTCAGGTATTGCCAATGAATACGGACGTAATCGTCGCTGGGTCGGGGTTGGCTGGACTCGTCTCCGCTCTCAGGGCGTTGGAGTTCGATGCGGATGTGACGCTCCTCGAGAAGAGCCACCAACTCGGAGGGAACGCGCCGATCACCGGCGGAACGTTCGCAGTGGATACCGAGGCGGAGCCGAGCGTCGACGCGTACGAGCCGATCGAAGACGGCCTCGAATGGCTGGAAGAGCACGGGGTCTCGCTACGGGAACCGACTCATCAGTGGATGACCGAGACCATCGAACGAAAAGCGCACATCGACCCTCCAGACTTCGTCGATTATATGGGCGACCGCATCGAGTCTAAGGGCGGGAGAATTCTCGTCGAGACTCCCTTCGTGGACCTACTGACCGACGAGAACGGACGCGTCTTCGGGGCCGTCGCCGCCGACGAGGAGCGAGGGGAGTTCGAGATCGAGGCGCCGAGCGTCATCCTCGCGACCGGCGGATACGTGGGAAGTGAGGAACTCGTCCAGCGATACGTCGGGCACACGGATTTCATCCTCAACCGCCACGCGTGGTCGACCGGTGACGGGTTCTCTGCGGCTCTTGACGCCGGTGCGAAGACGACGGAGGGCCTAGCAAACCCGGTCGGCCACAGTAAACCGGCTCCGCCGGCGCAGATCTCGTGGGAAGACATCCGGTGTGATCAGATGTACGAAACGTCGGCGATCGCGCTCGATCGCGACGGGCGTCGGTTTACCGACGAATCCGCCTACCAGAGTGGCTCGATCTCCTACATCACCGACTTTCTGGAAAACGTCGACGGCACTGGATATCTCGTCATCGACGAGAACCTCTATCACTCGACGACCGGACAGATGGCCGAGGGACCCCCCGTCAGTAGCCTAGTCGAGATGGCGGACGATCTCGGCGGTCCGGTGATCAAAGCGGACTCGTTGGCGGAGCTCCGGGACGCGCTCGACGAGGCGGGGGTAGACGGCGTGCAAGCCGTCGAGACGATTATCGAATTCAACGAGGCCGTCGCCACCGGCGAGGGCGACGATCTCGACCCGAGTCGGGCGAAGAACCAGACCCCAATCGACGAACCCCCGTTCGTTGCCGTCGGTGTTCGGCCAGGAATCGTGTTTTTCCGAGGCGGACTCGATGTCAATCACAACGCGGAGGTGCTGTCCCAAGCCCGGTCCACCAGCTCGATGGGGCTTCCGCCGTCCAGTATGAAAGATATCCGTCTCGAGCCCATACCCGGTCTCTACGCTGTCGGCGTCGAAGCCGGACGGCCCGACAACGAGAGCTACTACCACCTCGGTCTCTCCTTGGGGCTCTCGACGGGGCGGATCGCCGGAAAGCACGCGGCCGAACACGCGTTGCAACGACGCGAGAAGCAGACGTCGTAACGTCGCGGCCGGCCACTACACCCTAGACACGTGGGAGTGGGTGGGATTGAGCGGTTCTCTCAGGGCTGGACTCTCAGGGCTGGATGACGCCGGTGTCGCCGTCGATGCTGATCGACCCGTTCCCCAGCGTGGAGATGGAGTCGACATACTCCAGAATTTCGCGCGCGTCGTCGCCCTCTGCTCGCACGGGCACGCCCGAATACGAAACCGGTTCGTCGCGGATCGTCCCGGGATGGAGCTCAATCTGTTCTAGTTCCAGATCGTCATCGAACTCACAGACTGGGATTACAAACCCGTGGACTGGCCCCGATGTGTATCCTCCTAGAGGGTTTTCGGCGGTGTGGAACCCCGCCGGACGAGCGTCGTACACGTCGGCTATCGTCGCCAGTTCCGGGTCCGTCTCCATATTGTGGGCGAACCGCTCGTAGAACTCCATCGGTTGTTTCGTAGCGCCCTCGACCATCAGCAGTAGGTCTCCTGGATCGTGGAATATGGGCTTTCCTTGGTACAGTTCGATCGGCCGAAGCGGCGCGTGACTTCCCTGACCGACGAAGAGGTCCGTTCCCGCATCGACGCAGTCGCGGGCGAACTGCTGGACGAACGAGGGCGGATCGGCGAGCGTTCCCGAAGGATCCCACTCGTGGGTGTGCAAGTGCGTAATGACGAAGTCCGCCTGCCTCGATGCGGTTCGGATCGCCGACAGATTCCCGTCCCGATCGCGTTCGTCGACGGCCAATCGGATGCCCGATACATCGGCTTCGACGAACCGCGTCAGCGTGTTGTGCAACCCCGGGGGATTGAGGACCCATTCGCCGTCGTCGAACTCCGTGACCCACATCCCGAGCTGTTCGGCGAGGGTAGTCACCGTTTGAAGGGTCTCCTCGTCCACCTCGTAGTGAAAGCCGAGCGGGTTCAACCCCGGGCGGCCCCGGTGGTCGTACCTAGCTGCTCCCGCGCGACTCCAGCGGGTGAACGAGGAGGTCATAGAGATCAACGCGACCCGTCCCAGTTGCGTCTCGAAATAGGTCGCTTCGCGCGCGTCGGCGAGGTCACTCCCGGTTCCCGCGTTCGGCATTCCGGCGGCGTCGAGCGCGTCCCACGTCGACCGAAGCCCGCCGTATCCGTAATCGAGAGCGTGATTCGACGCGTGTGACACCGCATCGATACCCATCCACTCCAGCTCCGCGAGTACGTACTCCGGCGAGCGCATCGCCATTTCAGCGGGTTCGGCGGGGGCGTACACCTCCGGGCCGTCGAAGTCGTGAATCAGCGTTTCCAAGTGAGTGAACCCGAGGTCAGCGTTCTGAAATAGTTCCGCGATTTCGTGAAAGGACGGATCCGACAGTTGCGAAATACGCCGGTTGATGATTGCATCGCCGGAAACGGCCACCGAGTGCGTCATCGCCCCTCTCCCGCGGACGCAACAGCCGAATAACTCACCGATTCGTCGACAAGACACGCTATCGGAATCATCGAAAATTGATTGCTTGGCACCTCTGATAAATCCTCGGGTGAGCATACCTAGTGGAGTAATACTCGGCCGTGAGTGTACGAGAGATCCGAGCACGGACCGTGCCGACTACTGCCAATATCGTTCCGAAAGTAACGCTACGCCACCTCAGACAGAGAAAACAGCGTCGAAATCGACGACTTCGACTCCAGATCGCCGACCCACTCGACAATGTTCTTGACCTGCTCGCTGTCGACAGATACGCCGCGCGCCCGAGCGAGTTTCGCCTTGACGTCTTCGTCCGTAAACGGTCGTTCGTGGTGTCCGCGCGGCTGTTCGATCGAAATCTCGTGAGTGTCGTCTTCCGTTCGGACGTACACGGCTCTGTCGTCGGGATCTTCGGTTACCGTGATCATCTCGAACAGTTCTCGAAGCGCCGGATCGGTAATCTTCTCGTCCGTGAACTGCCGTGGTCCCAGTTCCCCGTCTACGAGCACTCGTGCGATGCAGTACGGCAGTGAGTGGTCCGCAGTGTTCCGGTTTTGTGGATCCCACTTTTCGTCGTCCGCTGCAGTCAGATCGATCGCGTCTTCCGGCATCAACACCTCGATTTCCGTGATATCTTCCGGACTGAGACCGTGTCGATCGACGATATCGAAGAGGCACTCGACGGGTTCTTGTAAGGCTCCACAGACGGGGTACTGTTTGATGTTCGTCTGATGGATTCGATAGCTACCACCCTCACCGCCGAAGTTCGCGGTGTCGAACTCGATCGGGTGCGACAGGAGGTTCGCAAAGCCGGCTTCACCCTCGATGATCTGAGACGGCCCGTGGATGCCCGACTGCGCCATCTCGGTCGCGACGAGGGCGTTTCGGACCGTGTTGCCGAAGGCTATCCCCTTCCATTCGGTCAACTCGCCGCACCGGGTCTGCCACAGGGCGACGTGACCGCTCACCGCGATATTTACTGCCTGCGCGAGTTCCTCTTCGGAGAGGCCTTTGAGCTTGCCCGCCGCGAGGGTACTCGAGACCAGCCCGTAGTTGACGTGGTCGAGTCCGTCGTGGAAGAGCGACGCTTCATCGGCAAACCGCAGGTGGAGCTCGTACGCGAGGACCGTGGCGAGAAGCAGGTCCTCACCACTGCAGTCGTACGCGTCGGCGGTCGCTAGGAGCGCGCCGAGATTACTCGACGCGTGACCGATCGACAGGTCCCCGCGGTTGTTTTCCTCGGCGTGATAATCGTTCCAGTCGAGATACCGAATCAGCGTTGCGTTGGCCAATCCCGCGTATTCCACTGGAGCGGTACGGGTGGTCCCGATGATCTGTGCGTCGCCGGGCCGCCGTGCAGAAAACTCGATTGCGCGGTCGACAGCCGGTTCTGCGACCTGAACTGCCCCGAGTCCCGACGCGACCGAATCGACGATCCGTTTTTTCGCCGCCGAGCGGGTTCGCTCGTCGATATCCTGAGCTTCGAGATCGGCGGTGTACGACGCCAGACGGTCGGCTATGTCCGGTGTGGCCATACTGACGACATTCGGGGTGCAAACTTAAACGTACGGTTGGAGTAGGGTCGTCGACACTGTAGGATGACGCGCCCCGCGGAACCCACTTGGAGCATACGTTCTGAGGAAGATATTTAACCGGGGCGCACGCCTATCGGTAACAGATTATGACAATCAGAGAGGCGGAGATGATAGAAAACGCGAAGAAACCCTTCCTGTACAACGCTGAAGAGGGCGACGACATCGTCATCGTCTCAGACACCGGAATGGATCCCGTCGTGTGGTCCGTTCTGAACAAGGCCGCGCGGTCGCTCGGTCACAAACCGACGGTCGTCGTGATGCCGCAGGCGGAGTACTCCCACGCCGAACCGCCACGGTCAGTCACGGAAGCGATGCTGGGTGCCGACCTCGTCCTGATGGCGACGTCCAAGGGACTCGGCCACAGCGAAGCCGGATCCGAGGTCATCGGCGCCGGGAAAAAGGTGATACTGATGTCCGAAATCGTCCCCGAGACACTTTCTGGCGGGGCTGCCGCGGCCGATTACGACGAGATTAACAGAACTGGCGAGAGGGTCAAACAGAAGTGGGACGAGGGATCGACCGTGTCGATCACCTCTTCCGCTGGAACTGACTTAGTCGCGGACATATCAGGGCAGACGGCCTCCGTGCACGCCGCAAGGTGTGACGAGGGCAACGAGCAACCGGATGACGAGGACGGAGCGAGCGTCCGTATCTGTGCGTTCCCGGACGGCGAGTCGCCCATCACGCCCATATTCGGAACGACCAACGGCACCCTCGTCTGGGACACGACGATGCACGAGATCGGTGCCATCGAGGAGCCGATCCGCGCCGAAGTCGAAGACGGGTTCGTCAAAGAGATAACGGGCGGCCGTGAGGCGGCAAAACTCCGTGAGTTCTTGGAGGGGTTCGACGATCCGAACGTGTACAACATCGGCGAGATCTCGGTGAACACGAATCCCGGAGCGGATATCACCGGACGCCTCCGAGAGGACAAGAAGGCGAGCGGGTTCCTGCACATCGCCGTCGGTTCGGGCGGAGACGTCGAGGCGCCAGTCCACGTGGACGGCGTTCTCGGCGGAGCGACACTCCGGATCGACGACGAGTTGATCGTCAACGAAGGCGAACTCGTCGTCTGATAGCTGCCGCTCGAGACTGCAACTGTTCAGAAACGAGAAAGCTGGCGGATGCTTACGGTAAGAGGCCGATGTGACTTCTCGGTCTGCAACCGCTTAGTTTGGGACTCCGTCGAGATCGTCCCATACTTTTGTGAAATATAATGAATTATCTGACGCAGCTCGTGCTAATTGGTTGCAATATTCACTCAAATGACGTAACAACTGTACATCTGTTCACTATGTGGGTTGATGACGGGACGCGAGCGTGGGAAGCGGGGCGGTAGTAACTATTTTGCTCGCCGGGTCGTAATCGTTGCAAGTGGCCACTAATACCCCGTCTGCGTCCGATGAGATCGTCGACGCGCTGTGTTCGTTCGCAACACAGCTGTCCTACGACGACATCCCCGCAGAGACGATAGAAACGGCGAAGCTCCGACTGTTCGACTCGATCGCTGTGGGGTTGCTGTCTCTCGAAGAGGATCCCGTCCGACGGCTCATCTCCCATTCGGCGACGAAACACGGCAGCGAGGAGGCGTCGATCCTCGGCACCGACCGCGATGCCTCACTGGAGTACGCCGCCTTCGCCAACGCAGGGATGATCCGGTATCTGGACTGGAACGACACCTACCTGACCGCCGAGGCAGCTCACCCGTCTGGTAACATCGGGGCGATCCTCGCCGCCGGGGAAGCGAACGGGAACACCGGCCGAGAGATCCTCCTCGCGACGGTTCTCGCGTACGAGGTCCAGTGTCGGCTGTGTGACCTAGCCAGCTTCACCGGGAACGGCTTCGATCACGTGAACTACGGACTCGCCTCGGTTCCCCTCGCCGTCGGGAGGCTGATGGGGCTCCCGGAGGCGCAACTGAAAGAGGCGGTGAGCATCTCTCTCGGCGGCCACCTCGGGCTGCTGCAGGCGAGACAGGTCCCGCTCTCGGAGTGGAAGAGTTTCGCGTTCGCCAACGCAGCCCGAAACGGGGTGGTTGCGGCGGAACTGGCGAAAAGTGAGATCCGGGGACCGTCCCAGATTTTCACGGGGACGTACGGCATCGAAAGCGTCGTCGATGACACTCTCGATCCCTCCGAACTCGCCCTCGGCGACGGATTCCTGCTCGACGAGACGCATCTCAAACGGTATCCGATCTGTCACCACATCCTGTCGGCGATCGACTGCGTTACCGAGATCACCGACGAGACCGACCTGCAACCGGCCGAGATCGACGCGATAAACGTCGAAACCTACGATATCGCGATCCGTGCCACTGCAGGGGAGGGAAAGTGGCGGCCGACCACCCGCGCCACCGCGGATCACTCACTCCCGTACTGCGTTGCGAGGACAATTATCGACGGAACGATCGGTCCGTCCGAACTGGACGAACACCGACTGTCCGAAGACGACGTCGTGGAACTGATGGACAAAATAGACGTCCACCACAACGAATCATTCACCGAAGCTTACGGCGATTCGTTCTCGCACGCGATGACGATCACGACAGACGACAGTGAGTACGAACGTCAGGTGGAGTACCCGAAAGGCCACTACAAGAACCCGCTTTCGAGGACGGACGTTGCCAACAAGCTACGTCATCACTCGACTTGCTCGACGGCGGCCGTCACGAACCTCCAAGAGTCGATAGACGAACTCGACGACGCATCCGACGTCGGTTCGATACTACGCGCTGCCTCGAGGATCGGCGACGAGTTCTGAATGCGGCGAGTACAGCGCAGGCGTGCCGTATGTTTTACTCGTGACCGACGACCGAAACGGGACCGTACGGCTCTTCGAGATACTCGATATCGCTATTCGACAGATCGATTTCAAGTGCTTCGACCGCGTCTTCGAGATGTTCCACGCTCGTCGTGCCGACGAGGGGCGCGTCGACAGCATCGTTCTGAAACAGCCACGCGAGCGCGATCTGCGCCATACTCACGCCTTTTTCGGCTGCGAGTTCTTCCACCCGTTCGTTGATTTCGACGCCGCCGTTGGCTCTGTACGCTGAAATCCGTTTGCTGATCCGATCGTCGTCGCTGATTTGGCGCCCGCGCTCGGTGGTCTCGAACTCGCTGTGCGGGCGAGTCAGAAACCCACGAGCGAGGGCGCTCCACGGGACGACGCCGATCCCCTCGCGTTGGCACAGGGGAAGCATCTCGCGTTCCTCTTCGCGATACACCAGATTGTACTGGTTCTGCATCGTTATGAACGGTTCCGTGTTTCGTATCTCGCTTTTGTGGAGGGCTTCCGCGAACTGATACGCCCACATCGAACACGCACCGATGTATCGGACATCGTTGTTTCTAACCGCCATATCGAGCGCGTTCAACGTTTCTTCTATCGGCGTGGAGTAGTCCCACCGGTGGATCTGATACAGGTCGACGGAGTCCATCGAGAGTCGGTTCAAGCTGTTCTGTAGCTCCTGTTCGATCGCCTTTCGGGAGAGACCACCGGAGTTCGGGTTGTCCTCGTCCATCTGTCCGAGTACTTTCGTGCCGACGACGAAGCGATCCCGATCGTACTCCGAAAGGACGTTTCCGAGTATCCGCTCGGAGTCACCGTAAGAGTACACGTTCGCCGTGTCGAAGAAATTCACACCCAGATCGATCGCGCGTTCGATGATCTCTCTGGATTTCTCCTCACCGAGCACCCAGTCCCGCCGGGCGTCCGACCCGAAGCTCATACAGCCCAGACAGATCTTTGAGACGGCCATTCCCGTGTCTCCCAGCGTCGTGTACTCCATACTGTCTCACTATCCGGGGAACGTATATAATTTCTCACACCATCGACCGCAATAGCACCGCATCTCGAAGGTTCAGCGAATATACGCGGGGGTTCAGATCGTCACGGTTGATGCACCCTCCGTGCCGCGAACGTCACTGAGTGTACACAGGATCGTCGACATCCACTTCGATCCGTTCGTCGGATTCGAGCGTGTCTCCGATCCACTCCTCGAACACCTTCGCGACCGCGCCCGAGCCCTCGTCGGCGTACCCGCTGGCCGCGGCCGCCGTATAGAGCTGCAGGATAGAGCTCGTGACGTGCATCGGGAAGTCCGTATCCTCACCCGCCCGAAGCGCGAATCTGAGGTCCTTCTGAGACGACTTGACCGGGAAGTTCGGAGCGAAGTCCCGGTTCAACGCTGACGGGACCGCCACCCGGAACATCACTGAGCTGCCAGCCCCGTATTTCAGCGTCTCAAAGAGGTCCTGACTGTCTAGCCCCTGCGCAACTCCAAGCGACATCGCCTCAAGGGCGAGAACCAACTGCCCCAGCGCCATCACGTTACTCACGAGCTTCGTCGATTTCCCGTTACCGATGGGGCCCATATAATGGGTTTCTCGCGACATCGCCTCGAGAACCGCCCGGATGTCCTCGTCGTCGTACAGCGCCTCTTCGCCGCCGACCGGTAGCACCATCGTCCCGTTCCGGGCGAACTGGGGACCTCCCGAGAGAAACGGCGCGTCGAGTAACTCGATCCCGTGGGTGTCGAGGTCGTCGGCGAGTTCTCTCGTCGGCTCCGGCGGTATCGTGCTCTGTTCGATACAGACTAACCCCTCGTGCGCCCCCTCGACGATCCCGTCGTCGCCCAAATACACTTCCTTGACGACCTCGGGGTAGTTGAGCGCAGTGAGGACGATATCCGATTCGGCCGCGACCGCGGCGTTCGAGTCCGCGATCTCACCACCGTACTCGTCGAGCTCGTCGCACGCCTCCTCACTGATATCGAAGCCGACGACATCGAATCCGGCGTCAATCAGACACTTGGCCACGCTTCCGCCCATACTACCGAGTCCAATCTGGCCGACAGTGACATCCGTCATAGATGCATATTCGCACATCTTCTTAAATAACTATTGACCACTCCTCCGGGAGACGTCTTTGGTGATTGAAACTCCCACTGTCAACAAAATGGAATATAATAACGCCAGTCGATGGGTTCGGCGCGATTACTCGTCGCTCTGTTTGGCCTGTGTCGACATATCAGTAATGAGGGCTTCCGGGTCCTCACAGAGGACGTGCGGATAGTACAGGAAGGAGTCGGCGTCGATAATCCGTCCATCAGGGAGGTGGTAGGCGTTCCCCTTGCCCTTGGGAATTGGGAGTTGGCGTTGGGGGGCTTCTATCCGATCCGCTTCGTATCGCTCGTCGACGTAGTCGAAGTCGAGCGTCTCTATTGCGTACGAGCGCAAATCTTCAATGATTTCCTCAGTGTCGGTTCTCGATGAATTGAGGCGGTTTCGCTGTTCGAGTGGGTCTTCGGAAAGATCAAAAAACAAGTCCGGCGCATCACGGAATCGGACGTACTTGTACTCCCCGTCCCGAACAACTCGATAATTGATCTCCTTCGAGTAGGGTGTGAAGTTATCGATGACTACCGGACCTCGATCGAGAGGCTGATTTTCCACGAGAGCCGGCGATAGATCGTGTCCATCTAGTCCCTCAGGTGCATCGACATCTGCGAGGGACGTGAGGGTTGGATACAAGTCCAGAAGGCTCACAGGTGTTGTAATTCGATTCGGTTGGTTCCGGTCGAACGTTTCAGGGAGTGAAAGGAAAAACGGAACACGACACGATCCCTCGTGCCACGTGTTCTTATCCCACAGGCCGTGTTCACCGGCCATTTCTCCGTGGTCGCTGACGTATACGATAATCGTGTTTTCGAGGAAGTGATCGGCCTCGAGTTGGGTGAAAAAGTCGCGAAGGATCTCGTCGACGTACTCGACGCAGGCGAAATACGACGAACGAGCCTCAAGCGTCGTCTCATCATCTATTTTATCGGCCGCGTATCGCTTTCGACGATCGGCCGACATCGGATGGTCTGCGGTATCTGCCTCCTCCGCCGTCACTGTTGGCGGCGTCGCGCCGTCGGGCCAGTATTCGTCTATATGGCGTTGTGGCGCTGTTCGAGGCCAGTGTGGGCGATTGAACGAGGCGCAGAGAAACCACGGATCGTCGGAGCGGTTCCGATGGTCTCGAAGGAACGACATCGACTCCCTCAGGACGTTTTGTTCCTGTAACAGGCTCTCGGGAATATTGGTCACGCCCGTCTCAGTGAGCAGTTCTTCCCACTCGGGTTCGATTTCGAGTTGCGGGTCCGGTGGCTCGAACTGGTGGCCTCCACGTCCGGTCAAATCACCGTATGGACGGCGGTCGAAGCCGCCGAACTGCCGATTACCACCCAGATGCATCTTACCTACTAACCCAGTTTCATAGCCAGCGTTCGAGAACGCCTCCGGAATAGTCACGAGCCCTTCCGGAAGCAGACTCTTATTACCCCATGCTCCGACCTTCGCAGCCTCTCTGCCACTGAGAAAACAGAGTCTCGACGGTGTGCACAAGGGGACGCCACAGTACGCCCACTCGAACACTGTTGAGTTATCCGCCAGCTCGTCCAACGTGGGCGTCTGAACTGGTTCTCCGTGTTCCGTTGTCGAATATCCCCCACGGAAACGAGGATTGTGCTGATCGGCTACGATAAGCAGAACGTTTGGTTTCTCAGCATCGGGATTGTCACCCATACCGAGTTTGTTCAGCTATTAACTATTAATGAATTTGGCTGTGCTTCGGACGGATTTGTGAGCAGTCTCGTACCCACCGAGCCGCGACTAACAGCCCGGTGAGTGGAGCGTGCCCCAGTACGGATGATACTCTTCGTAGATACTGCCGTGCTACCGAGGCCAAATTTAAATCGTAGTGGTCACAATCGGTGCTTAGATGAGCGTGAAAAGCCTGCCAGACTCAGAGCAGTTGTTGGATCGGGTCGTCGAGGCGGAGGTTCTCAGCTTCTTGGACGAAGAACTCGCGGTCACCGGATCATTCCAAAAAGAGATAGAGCGGTCAGCGGATCGGGTCGATGAACTCGACAGTGACGAACTTCGCGAGACGGTAGCTTCCGCGACGGGTTCGACGGCCGAAGCCGACACCTTACTCGAAGTGAGCGAAAAGGTGCCGGCGATCGTGCCAGAGTATCTTGCATTGATTCATCAGACCGATCTGAGCCACACCGAACGGCTCCGAACGCTGCCGTTCTTGGACAGACTCATCGAATCGCCGAGAACCGAGGGCGTGCCGGAGGCGTTCGTTCCCGTCTCCGGTGAACGGCTTCCATTTTATGCGGCGCTTCACAACACGGCGATCGTCTACGTCTGGCGTGAGGAGTGTCCGCCGTGTGATCGGGTGAGAGAAATCTTTGACGACATATTCGATGATCCACCGGACGATATGGCCCTCCTTTCGGTCTACGGACCCGACTCCGCAACCAAGTTGCACGAGTGGTACGATATCGTTGGAGGGCCTGCGACAGTGTTCTTCTATCAGGGGTCGCCGGAAGCGCGAATGTACGGCGCCTACGAGCGGTCGACCTTCGAGAAGGAGATCGAACGGCATCGAAACATCGAATGATCGAACGGTACCGGAACATCGAATGATCGACCGCGCTCTCGACCCGTGGCCTTCCTTTCGCTACTAGTCGGTGGTCACGGTCGATCGTAACGGAGAAATCCGAGCTGAACCGAATTTTCCGAGCTATGACTTGGTCGAGACGGTCTGCATCGCGCGTTTCGCTGCGTTCTCCCCGGCGATTCGACCGGCTGAGAGGCCGATCGAGAGTCCGCCACCGTAGTAGCCCTCTTCGGAGCGTTTCCCGATGTCGACACCCGCGGCATACAGCCCTTCGATCGGCTCTCGTACGTGTTCGCCGGCGGTTTCGGGGTCGTACGGGAGCGTGCTCGTAGAGACGGCGCGGGAGAGCACTTGCCCGTTCTCATCGACGTCGAGTCCGCCGACGAAGTACAGGATGGCCGGGAGCACCTTGACGGCGTAGAACGGAGGTGTGTCGATCGGGTGGCGGTACCCCTGCCGAGGGGGCTGCAACTCGGCGTCGCACTCCCCGCTGACGACCGCGTTAAACTCCTCGATAGTATCGCGGACCTGCTGTCCGTCGACCCCCTTCTCGTCTAGTTCGGCGCACAGCTGTTCGATCGAGTCCGTTTCGATGACCGTCCCGCCGAACTCGCGCGCCATTTCGAGCCTCTCCTCGACGGTACTCTGATACCGATTGTCCATCTCGTAGATATCCTGATCGATGATCAGATACACCTCTCCCTCGACGTTTTTGAGGTAATCTTTCACGAACTTGTCGCTCTGGGATGCGGACGCCGATTCGTCGGTGAATCGGTGGCCCTCGGTCGTGACCGCGATCGAGGACGTATCGTATATCTGCCCGCACCGCATATCCTCGAAGGATATTTCCGCGGGAGGAGCCGGTCTGGTGACGCCGATCGGGGTCGAGAGGTTTCCAGTCGATTTGGCTCCGGCTTCCTTTGCCGCCAAATACCCATCCCCCGTCGACCACGGATCGCGGCCCAGCAGGAGCTCCGAATTGGGGTAGTAATCCGAGAGGATCGACTCGTTCGCGCTTCGACCACCTGCAGCGAGGACGACGCTTGGCGCGTCGATCTCGAACTGCTCGCCATCAGGGTCACCTGCGATCACGCCACTGATCTCTCCCTGCGTATCGGTCTTCAGTTCTTGGAACGGTGTTTCTGTGAGAATCTCACCACCCATCTCCTCGATCCGTTTCGCCATCTGATCGGTGAACTGCGGAGGATCGATGCGAATCCGTGACGTCACCGATTCGCCGTGCTCCCACTCGGCCATTCGGTTCACCTCGACCCCGTTTTCTTCGAGCCACACGAGACCGTCTTCGATCGGTTCGTATAGGTCGACGTTTGGCTCGGCGTCGTCGTCAACGGCGATATAACCGCCCGTGACTCGTGTCGTTCCGCCGATCTTGTCGCCTTTTTCCAAGACGATCACATCGGCCCTCTCTTCCTGTGCGCGGACAGCGGAGACGAGACCACCCATCCCCGATCCGACGACAACCACATCGGTCTCTCTGTTCTCCGGAAGCATATCGTACACAAAGACTCGTATTGACAAATAGATTTGGAAATGCTATCACGGTCAAGACCGCTCACAGGTCAGTCGATCGTCTGTTCACACGGCGTGGTGTCGCCTGTGGCCTGTGAGTGCTCTCCACGTGAATCGAACACCGGTTAACAGGCGAGGCTTCTCGTCAGTGATCCCACGACACTGCCGCTTCAGGGTCGTGGGGAATGTGTCCACCCCCCTCGTCGGACCGGGAGAGGTACTCGCGCAGATTCGGACGGAAGGTTGGATGCGCACATTGCTCGATGATACGGTCGGCCCGTTCCCTGGGACACAGCCCGCGGAGGTCGGCAGTCCCCTGCTCTGTGATCAGCACGTCGATGTCATGTTCGGTGTGATCCGTGTGCAGTATCATCGGGACGATCCGTGATTTCTCGCCGTCCGAAACCGTCGAGGGGAGCGCACAGACCGAAATGAACCCGTGCCGGTTGAAGTCGCCGCTCCCGCCAACCCCGTTCATAAGACGGGTCCCGTTGATATGTGTCGAGTTGACGTTACTGTACAGATCGACCTCGAGGGCACTGTTGACAGCGACGACGCCGAACCGGTCGATCAGCGCGGGATTGTTCGAGATGTCGCAGGGACGTAGCGTGATACTGTCGATGTAGCGGTCGATGTCGGCAAAGAACCGCTGTTGTCCCTCTTCGGAAAGGGCGAGCGAGGTCGCACTCGTCGTCTCTATACGGTCGCTCTCTATCATATCGAGGAGGCCGTCCTGAAAGACCTCGCCGTAATAGACGACGTCGCGGCCGCCGGCATCCATCGCGTCGATCTCGCTCATCAACGCGTTCCCCAAGCTTCCTACCCCGAACTGGAGGTTCAGTGACTCGTCGAAAACCACCGAGCGATCCAGTTCTTCCTCGATGAACCGTCTGAAGTTCTGTGCGATCTCTCTGTCCGCACCGTTCGGATCTCGGAACGAATAGGGCGTATCCGGGCGTTCTGTTTCGACGACGGCTTGGAGCTTCTCCGGATCGAACCTGATGCACGGGTCACCGATACGCTCGCCGGGGGTGGTGAGAGGTATCGGCTCGCGGTTCGGGGGAGCCCCCGGCCGATAGATGTCGTGGACCTCCTGTAGTTCGAGCGGCTGAGCGTGATTGATCTCGATTATCAGCACCTCGGCGCTCTCGACGAACGCCGGCGTCTGCCCGATCGACGTCGATGGGATAAGCCAGTCCTCGCCGGCGGCCACGGCCTCGACGATCGCGACATCGGGGTCGACGAGGCCGCCGTATTGCACCTCGTCGCCGACTCCCGAGACGTTACGGTCGTGAAACGCGACTGTTCCTTGGTTAACCGCCCGACGAAGCGGTGCCCTAGACTGGTACGGGAACCGTCTCTCGATCGCATCCGCCTCAACGAGCGCCTCGTCGATCTCCGCACCGACACTCCCACCACTGACGATCGTTAGCGATAGTTCCCTATCCGATTCAGCTAATGCGAGGGGCACCGCCTTCGGGTATCCCACGCTCCCAAAACCGCTCACGAGGATCGTCGAATCGGGGGGGAGGTCCGCTGCAACGTCCGCGGCGGTCGACAGCGGCACTTCGCCGGTTAGTCGCGATTCGACCCTCATTAGACGTCCTCATTCCCAGTTCCCACGCCTTCCGGCCACCCCGGTGGGCGGGCGGCCGACGGTTGTGCGTACTCGCGTTTGAGGATCATCGGTGTCCGTTCGAGTGAGAGAACCAACTCGTCGTTTTGGTTGTACGTACGCAATGCGGTAGTCACAATCCCGACGTGTTCGCGGGAGTCACTCTCGCGTTTGTCAAGAACTTCCGACTCCGCAAACAGCGTGTCACCGTGGTAGACAGGCGCGTGGTGTTGGATGGTGTCGTATCCGAGATTGGCCGTCGCGTTCACCGTCACGTCGATCACGCTCATCCCGACGGATAAGGCGATAACGAACGTTCCATCAACGAGGCGTTCCCCGAATTCGGTTTCCGACGCGTATGCCTCGTTGAAATGCATCGGATTCAGGTTCATCGTGATGTTCGTCATCCAGACGTTGTCGGTCTCAGTTACCGTTCGACCGAACGGATGTTTATAGATGTCTCCGATTTCAAAATCCTCGAAGTATCGTCCTTGCCATCCAGTTTTGAGCCGCCGGTCGGACGCAGTCGAATCTTTGTCTGTCATGGCTTGTCGACTATACTAATCTCAGAAGAATAGGACCTAAAGGTTTTCCTCTTTCGGGTACTCTGCCGGTTCGTTTGACAGTGATTGTGTCCTCGAGTATCGATGATCGAGATTTGCAATCAGTAAAGGGAGATGATGACGGACCGAATCAGAACTCCTTGAACCGGTTTCGACGGTACAAGTCGAGTTCGCTCACCGTTAACGGTTCCTCCTGACCGGCAGCGAACGTGATTGCCGAGGCGATGTCCTCGGGACTCGCGATATTCTCCTCGTCGAACCGCGCTTTCATCTCCCCGTCTGCGAGATTCGTGTGTACTTCCGACGGGTTGATGACCGTGACCGCGACCTCGTCATCGGCGATTTGTCCGGCCAAGCTCTTGGCAAACCCTCGCACCCACCACTTTGTTGCCGCATAGAGAGGCGAATACGGTCGGGGAAAACATCCGGCGTAGCTGCCCATAAAGATGATATTCCCGCTCACGTCTCTGATGTGAGGCAGCGCGGCGCGTGTTGTGAAGAACGTGCCGTCGACGTTCACTCCCATCTGAGACCGGTACGTCTCCGTATCCATTCCCTCGACTTGGTCGGAGACGGCCACTCCGGCGTTGTTCACGAGTACCTCGATCCCACCGAACTCCGCGAGGACCGTCTCGATCGCCTCGTTGACCTGATCTTCCTCCGTGAGGTCCACAGGAAGCGGAAGGACCTCTGCCCCCGTTTCGGCCTCGACAGCCTCGAAATGAGTGCGAAGCGACTCCTCTTGGATGTCGAACCCGGCCACCTTGGCTCCCTTTTCGGCGAACGCACGAGTGGTCGCTGCGCCGATACCCGATGCCGCTCCCGTTACGATAACCGACGAGCCTTCTAGATCGCGTCCCATATTCTACATCATTGATGACAACAAGGTATATTATAGATAGCGATTACCCTAGCTCCGACGCCGTTGGTACACAGTCTTGAGAGTCGTGGAGAGCAGAAGTTGTATTTTCGACAGTACTGCCGGACAGGGGGAACAAAATGTTAATATCCCCACCTGCTGTACCGACGCGGTGTGAAAGTCCTTGTCACTATTAAACAAGTTGCGGAAGCGACCGACGAGTTCGAGCTGTCCGGAGGAGATATCGACGAGTCGTATCTGAGTTACGATCTCAACGAGTGGGACAACTACGCCCTCGAAGAGGCGGTCGCGTTCGCCGAAGAGGAAGACGACGTCGAGGTCGTCACGGTTACTGTGGGGCCCGAACGGAGCGAAGAGACGATCCGAATGGCGCTCGCGAAAGGAGCCGATCGTGCGATCCGCGTCTGGGACGAGGCGATCGCCGAACGGGAGTGGCTTGACGCCGAAACGAAGGCCGAACTTCTCGCTGCGGTCGCACGAGAAGAAGACCCGGATCTCGTCTTCACGGGGGTGCAAGCGAGCGACGATGGGTTCGGAGCAACCGGCGTGGCGTTGGCGGAGAAGATCGGATTCGAGTGGGCTGCGGTCGTGAACTCCCTTGCGATCGATCGGGAAGCGGACGGCGCACACGTGCACCGCGAGCTCGAAGGCGGGGTAGAGGAACTGGTCGACGTCGAACTTCCGGCGGTGTTCACGGTACAGACCGGGATCAACGAGCCCAGATACGCTAGTATGCGGGGGATTCGCCGCGCCCAAGGTCAGCCACTCGAAGTCAGGGATATGGCTGACATCGGCCTTTCGGCAGCCGACCTCGACTCGCCGCTCCGTCGGCTGTCGGCCCGGAAACCGGAGAGCGAAGGCGACGCCACGTTCTTCGAGGGGAGTCACGACGAGACCGCGGGGGAACTCGCCGGCGTCCTGCGAGAGCGGGGGGTGGGTGAATGAGCGTCCTCGCCGTCGCCGAGCATCGACGAGGAGAACTCCGTGATGTGAGTCTCGAGCTAATTACCGCCGGTCGCGAACTGGCAGCTGGACTAGACGAGCGTCTCCACGTCGCAGTCATCGGCGGAGACGTCGAGCGCTTCGCCGCGGAGCTCAATCGCGAAGGAGTGGATACGGTCTATACTGTCGATTATGACGATACGTTCAATCACAGCGTCTATATACAAGCGCTCTCGCAGCTCGATGATACGCTCGATCCCAGCGTAGTTGTCGTGCCCCACACCTCGAACGGACTGGACGTTGCACCCGCGTTGTCGGTCCGACTTGACCGGCCCTTGGTGACCGATGCCGTCGCTCTCGACGTTGAGGACGGTCTCCGCGTAACTCGGGAGATGTACGGATCGAAAGTCGAAACCGCGATCGGAGTCGAAAGCGAGCGCGCCGTGGTAACAGTGCGACCGACTGAGTGGGATCCCGCCGCGGAGACGAGCAACGTAACCGTCACAGCCTTCGATGCGACCATCGACGAGGACGCGATCCGCTCGTCGGTGACCGGCTACAAAGAGGCCGCTACCGGCGACGTTGACATCACCAACGCCGACGTCCTCGTTTCCGTCGGGAGGGGGATCGACGACGAGGAAAACCTCCCGCTCATATTTGACTTGGCGGAGGCGCTGGACGCGACTGTGTCCGCGTCCCGACCGATCATCGACAACGGTTGGCTTCCTCCGAACAGGCAGGTCGGCCAATCCGGAAAGGTCGTCTCCCCTGACGTGTACATCGCGATCGGTATCTCCGGCGCCGTCCAGCACGTCGCGGGGATGAAAGACGCCGATACGATCATCGCGATCAACACCGATCCGAATGCGCCGATATTCGATATCGCGGATTACGGCATCGTGGACGACCTCTTCGAAGTGGTCCCCGAGCTGATCGAGCAGTTCGAATAGCCGGGGACCCCAACAGCACCCCCCGTTGTAGGTTATCGGGGCAGTCTGTCGCCGTCTTCGCGTTCGGAGCTCGAACGCGATTACTCTCCCAACTTAGTCACGACCGGACAATCTGCTTGTAATAGGATTTGTTGGGCCGTATTGCCGAAAACCGCTTTTCCGGTTGGCGAGCGGCGGCGACCGCTGATGACGAGAAAACGGGGATTTACAGCCGACGCTTCGGCGAGTATCTGGTCTGTGATGTCCCCGACACGCCCCCGTCCTTCGACTCTCTCTGTATCGGCGTTAGGAATTGTATTCCGGACAAATTCCTTTGCGAACCGCTTTGCGCTATCCTCGTGCTGCGTAAAGGAAAAATCACTGAATCCCGACATTTCTCTCAACGATTCTTTGTGCGCCTCGAACTCCTCCAACGGTGCGACGTGTAGCGCTACGAGGGTATCATCATACGTCGTTGCGAGATCGTAAGCAATCTCAACGACTTGCTTCGACCGTTCGTTTTCGTCGATTGCAGCCAGTATTGCCATACTGGATAAATGCCCTAAAGAGGAAAATAGATTTCCATCTGCGGAGTAGCCGTACGGTGGCTTTCTCGATCGCCATCATTCAAATTATTTTGAAAGCGAGGACCTCAGAGCGTCTACTTTTTCAGAGTCTCCCCCCCAAGTGATTGGGAGTACTATAAATTAATTCGAATTAATAGAATGGTATGAACCGAATCCCGTTGTCCCGAGAAGCACCCCGAGAAGAGAGATCAGACAATGTAGTGTAATAAAAGTCGTTACACAGAGGCTTGGGTGGTAGAAACACCAATTTTTGTTTTATTAATATTGTAGACTTAGGGTTTCGTATACTCGAACAACATTCGATGACTACTCCCGAACTGCGTACGTGCTGCTTCGAAACCCGATGGATGCGATCGGTATGCAATCAACGGGAAGCCCACAGTGTGAACGAAGATCAGTCACAATCGAATTTGTAACAAGCGTACACATATTATTTTCAATCAACCTTTTTAAGGAATATTCTGATACGTACGTTAGTGATCTCGTCCTCAAAAACGATTCGCGATGAAACACAGTATCGGTCGCAGTTGAGCGTACATCTCGTGACGGTAGCGTACGATTGACAGAGTAAAGACTGCAAAACATATTCGGAATACTTGTCAGATAAGTCGACCAAAGTAATCGGAGTTACAGAGCGGGAGATAAAACAGGTCTAAGTGCATAAAAAGCGCGCTATCTAAAGTATTTATCGACAGTTGTTTATTCAACTCAACAATAATAATAGACTATTGTTACAAAGTATATCTCGGCTGTCACGAGTTGCAGTCTCCTAGTTACTTGAATAATTATGAGTGAGCGATGTTCAGTTCCAGTTCGTTAGCCACTCCAAGCAGTTGGTCGGGCAGATGCTCCTCGAACCGCTCTCCCTTGAATCGGTGCGATGGTCCAGAAATACTGAGCGCCCCAATAACCCGTTTATCAGCCCCCAAGATCGGCACCCCGACCGCATGAAGTCCTTCTACGCTTTCTTGTCTATTTAAACTATATCCCCGATCATTTATTTTATCTAGTTGATTAAATAGAACTTTCTTATCAGTTATTGTATGTTCCGTGATAGCAGGTAATCCGTGAGTTTCGATAATTCCCTCAACTCGACTTCGAGATAGGTGTGCCAATATCGCTTTTCCGGCCGCAATAATGTGGAGATACACCTCTTTTCCAATACCTGGGTCGGTCTTTACCGCTTTCGACCCGGTAGAACGGTATACGTAGACGCCTTTTCCGTGTTCTTCAACGAGAAATTGAACTCGTTCCTCGGTCTGATTCGCGAGCTCCTCTACCTTTTCTTTCGCCAAGGCGTATCCCGGCTTCCGCGTGCGCGCATACTCTGCAAAATCGAGTAGTCGGAGACTAGGATAGTACACGCCTTCCTCACGCAACACGTACCGTAAGTGTTCTAACGTACTCATATACCGATAGATCGTGCTTTTAGCCATCCCAAACTCGGCTGTAAGTCCGTTGAGTGTTGCGCCATCATTCTCTTTGATATATTCGAGAAGATGAAACGCATTCTCGACTGTTGTCGATCGCTTGTATGAATCGACGTCGTTGCTCATATTTAAAATAGTGTTCTATAATCTTATTAATTAATGTTCCGATGCGTTTGACGGTATTATTTAGGTTAGATTGAGACTTCGGAGAACGGTGCGGAGAAGACTTCGGAAGCCTGCGCGCTCAACTCGATGGGCTCGCTGCCCTTCGAAAGACCCTCTACATCTTTCGTGATGTGGCCAGAACACGTCGCGTCGTCTGCCAGAAGCAGTCTGGTACTGACGGGAGAGCTTTGCTCTCTCGAACCACGGTCCTCGTCGCCCGTCTTCACCATCACTCCGCTTCGCTCGTGACGAGCCCTCGTTCGCTCCGTCTACGGCGCTGCGCGCCGGCTTCCAGCGGGACCAAAGGTCCCGCCCGGCTCACGGGGACGTCACCAGAACGCACGGCGTTCTGGTTGGCGAGCAAGAGCGAAGCTCTTGCTAACGTCGAGAGCACGGCCACTTCCAGTCCTGATGGACGCGTCGCATCTATTAACGTCCCGCTCGTTTCACTCGTGGGACTCCCACCCACCAGCGGTTTTTTGGCCGCAATCGCGTAACTAACCACGACCATTCGGCGGGTCGTGGCTAGTTAAAGATGAAGAGTGAGGAGGGAGAACTTCTTGCTGATCTATAGCAGAGATCACCCGCCCCAGTGGATGCACGGACTGGATTGATTTGGATTTGTGGAGCGACAGCGGACGCTCGAGCACGCGATAAAGCTGGGTATGCCTTCAGTTAGCGGGGCTGTCACTGTCGACCACCATCTCGATACTCGAAGAGGTGGTACCGAACGATCTTGGAAAGCGATCCACGATTTGATCCAGAAAACCGGGTTACAGCCCACAGACGGTCGAAGCCCGAATCAGGTCGCGCTCGACGAAACCGTGATTCGAATCACTGACGAGCGATTCTGGCTGTACGCTGCTGTTGATCCCGACTCAAATTATCTGCTGCATCTGCGGCCGTTCGCAATAACAACGACCGCATTAACCGAGACCTTTCTGCGCGAACTCCGCCAGAAACACGATATCGAATCAGCTGTATTTCTGGTCCACGGTGCTCAACATCTCTAAGCCGGACTGGTCAGAACTGGGCTCCGATTTCAAGCTGAACGAACTGGAAATCGGAAGGCCATCGAACGCATTTTTCGAGAATTCAAACGCCGAACCTCCTCGTTCTCAAACTGTTTCAGGCACGTTACGCCTCAAAACCGCTGAAAATTGGCTCCAAGCATTTGTTGCCTAGCTCAACGCTCGTAATTACACACTACCCCCGGAGAAGCTTTTCGTCCGTAACTATCTATTCGAAGCCATTCGCTGCTACGTTAAGAAATTTTATTACTTCGGCATTCTTTTGTCTGACTCACGCCGCGGCGAAAGTTGAAACTTCGACCTTATAACGACCGTTCTCTCCGTGTTGCCTGATTTGTCACGTACTCAGCGGCGATCTCGCGGTTCCTATTGGGATCCACTTCGGCGTGAACTTCCGCCGGCGTCCTCGCAGGGGTCACCCCCCAGTAGTCGAGTGTGCTCGAAATAACGGTGACGACAACCAACGAAGGGTCACTCGTGTTTCCACTCGAGTCCGGGGTTCTCCGTGGCGTCGGGTAGCCATTGGAATCGATGTACTCATATAGTGGTATCGCACGTCCGATCGGTTGTCGGTTACCTCTACGATCGTGCGAGCGAATCACCCTCTCCGCCGGAGCCGACGCTCACAGTTTCAGGCCGAACGCCCGATTTGCCGCGAGCGACCCCACCACGAGCAGACAGAGGAGCGCGAGCACGCCGAACGCCGCCCTCCACCCCACGGTTTCGGCCACGACGCCCACAGTCACGGATCCAAGCGAACCGAGGATCATATACACTGTCCTGACGAGACCGAACTCGGTTCCGCGGTCGGCCTCCTCCATCTCGTCCAGAAACCGCGGCTGGACGACGATCACGCTGCACGTCCCCAGCGCGAGCAGCAGCGAGCCGACGGTGGGGGCGAACCGAATCGGCAGGACGATCACAGTGAGTCCGAGCACCGCCAGTAGCATACATAGCGTGATCGTCCGATCCCGTCCGTAGCGATCTGAAAAGGATCCGACGGTGACGCTTCCCACCGCCGATCCGAGGAAGAAAAGCGAAAAGAGTGCCCCTGCGCTCGTCTCCGTGAACCCATGATACTGGACAAGAAACACCGGGAGGAACGAGATGAGGCCCTGATTGAAGAACTCGCCGGCGAACGCGATGCCGATGGTGAACGAGATCGACGGACGGCGAAACAGGTCAGTAACGGTGTCGAAGCTGAAGCTCCCGCCGATCGTCCGCGTTGGGTCCTGCGGATGTGTCCGCTCGACACCGATGTAAAACAGAACGAGGACGGGCAGTGAGACGGCGAGAGTCGCTATTACCGCCGGTCGCCACCCGTGTCTGACGCCGATCCACGTGACGGCGACCGGGGCCACGAGACCGGCGATGGGAGCACCGAAGGCGTGGATACCGATAACCCGACCGGCTCTGTCGAACGCGCGGGTCAGAAGCGTCGTCGCCGCAGCGTAGTGCAGCCCGGCGAACCCACCGAGGAGTACGCAGCTGACGACGAACAGCGCGAACACAGGCGCGACCGCCAGCAGGACGCACATAACCGAGATCCCGCCGATCGAGAGGAGGATTATCCGCCGCTCGCCGTATTGCTCACCGAGGACCCCGCTGGGGAACTGTGTGAGCGCGTAGGCGAGCCACATCCCGGTCAGAGATAATCCGATCAGCGACTTCGAGACCTCGAACTCGTCGATGATGAACGGCGTCAGTGGACTGATCGCCAAGCGGGCGACCATCGTCACGAAGAATGCCGACGTACAGAGGACTAAGACGGTGTTGCGGTGGGGCCAGTTCATCGATCGCCTCGCGTTGTGAGGAGATTTTGAAGGCACCCAGCGGTATCCTTGCGTGTCGGTATCAGATCTCCACTCACGACGATTATCGGATGTGGCTGCCTCGGGCCTTCGCTTCTTCGAGGGATCCCCACAAGTCGCCCTCGTAGTCGAGGTGCGCACAGTTGGCGATGATCTCGGCAGTCCGCTCGACGGGCGAGAGGCCGCGGAGGTCCCCGATCCCCTGTTCGGTGACGACGACCACGTCAGCTTGTATAGCAACCCCTGTCATACTGAACAGAGTCATATATAACAAATTAAATCTTTCGTGAAGTGAGAACCGACGGACGACGCGATACCTCCGGAGCCGTCCGTCACCGGGCTCAGCCGAGGAGGCCAATGACGACCGAAATCCTTATCTTCGACTCGCCGATCTACGAGCGTATGCCACGGCGAACCGTCCTATTCACTCCCGGAAATAAACCAGACCTACTGCGCAAGGCGGCCGACTCGGGTGCCGACACCGTCGTATTCGACCTCGAGGACGCGGTTCATCCCTCACGAACCGACGAGGCGATCCGCACCGTCACCGAGTTTCTCGAATCAGTTTCGTCGGCCCCCGGCCCGGAACTCTGCGTACGTCTCAACGGGGGCGACGACGGCCGCGCCGAGCTCCGGTCGTTCGTTCGGGATGGGGTCGCGGCGAAACTCGATTCGGTGATGGTTCCGAAGGCGACGAGCGCTAGCGACGTCGACCGGATCACTGCGTCAGTGCCGGACAATTACGGTTCGATATCCGTCTTGGCATTGATCGAAACCGCGAGGGGAGTCCTCTCGGCCCCTGAAGTCGCCGCCACCGACAGAACCGATGCGCTCGTACTCGGCGCGGAAGACTTTGCGGCTGACGTTTCCGCCCGACGAACGAGGGAAGGTACCGAGATCCAGTATGCCCGCCAGCGGGTGATCGTCTCGGCGGCCGCGAGCGGCGTCGATGCCATTGATACCGTGTACACGGACTACAGCGACAAGGACGGTCTTCGCGAGGAGGCGACGTTCGCCAACGACCTCGGGTTCGACGGGAAGCTTGCGATTCACCCTTCCCAAGTTGATGTCATCGAGCGGGCGTTCACGCCGAGTACTGACGATGTCGAGTGGGCTAGGAAAGTCCTCGCGGCGCGGGAGGAGGTCGACGGTGGAGTGTTCAGTGTCGACGGACAGATGATCGATGCGCCGTTGCTCGACCGGGCCGAGGATATCCTCGATCGTGCGGGAGAGCGCGACGACTAGTCGGGGCTTCCAAAGTCTTCTCAGCATCATTCTCGGCTGTTTCAATCTTAACTAAACACTACCGCCGAACCGACCCAAGAATATTTGCTGTAGGTAGTCGTAGTTCTACGCGGAGCTACCGATGAGTGCACGAAGTAATCCATTCGAAGAGCTAGAACGATTATTCGAACGAATGAGCCGGCAGTTCGACGACTCGAGTCGACTCTGGGAGTCGGACGGTCCACTCGGCCGGTGGTCCTCGGAGTTCTCGTCGATGGCAGTCGACATCGTCGAGCACGACGAGGAGTTCGTGGTTACGGTCGACCTGCCCGGATTCGAGCGCGAGGATGTCGCACTCACTGTGACGGATCACACGCTTCGGGTCGAAGCGGAACGCGATATCGAAACGGAAACGGAGGAGAAAGATTACCTCCGGAAGGAACGACGCGAACGGTCACTGCAACGATCGATTCGGCTCCCTGACGAGGTGAAAAAAGACGCCGTCACAGCAACGATGAAGAACGGCGTTCTGACTGTGAACCTCCCGAAGATCGACGTCGAAGAGAGTCGGACCGTCGATATCGACGTGGAGTGACGACTTTCGAGCGGCGAAAAAGCCGATTGCACCCGAAGGATGTGCAACGATCGCACCGAGGTCGCGCGCGACTCACTGATGCAGTCGAGGACAGCGGCATCACGGTCGGTATCATCCTCGCCGTGACTTGGGGTGATCTCCCCGTCGGACGGGTCGGTGCCGACCGGTTCGGGTATCACCTGCTATCGTCGACGGGGGGGCTACCGGAGCGGCCATAACCGCGTGCATCCGCAAAGCGCGATCGAACGGCTTGAATCGGAGGTCAACCCCCTCTGCGTGGAGACCCCACACAACTTCGGCGCGGTTGGACAGTTCGACGATTCCTCCGAACGGGTTAGTGACGAGTGGGCGAAGACGTACCTGCCATCATTTGTTCGTCCCCTCCTCGTCGATCGGTTCGTAATCACCGCCGTATTTGAGGAAGAAATACGCCAGTCCAACAACGCCGACCAGTGCACCGACAGTTGCGATGAGAATCGTCTTCGCTACGTCCGGAACGGCTGGAGCCGTCGGCCCGCCGTCATCCTCCGACGCGCCACCTGGCGTCACGTCGATAGTTCCGAGCATCCCAACCGTCTCGTGGGGGATGCAGAAATACTCGTAGGTCCCCTCCATCTCGAAGGTATGCTCGTACGTGCCCCCTCCGCCGACGTCACCACTTTCAGGGTCGCCCGCTTGGTAGGCGCTTCGTGCGTCGGCTTCGGCTTCGAACCCCCCGGAGGCGAAGTACGTGGCCTCCTCGGGGATCTCGTCTTCGTAGGCCGTAATTGAATGGCCGATCGTTCCGACGTTCTCCCAGACGACGGTATCGCCGGGCGCGATCGTCAGTTCGTCGGGATCGAACACCAACTCGTCGGTCATATCTATTGTATGCCGTTCGCCCTCCTGTGCGCTCACCGTCTCCGCTCCGATGCTCGCAGCTACGGCAGTGGTTCCTGCACAAATGAATCCGCGACGGGACAGCTCTGCCGACGACTGTGTCATACGGGGAGGTGGAAATCTAGCGAATTAGTAAGACGTCCGTTTCTCGCCGTTTCGTGGACGAAACCGACGAAAGAACTCTGATGGTCGGATCTCGATAGTGCGGTATCCATACTACGGCCCCTCCTGCAGAAATCGCCCCTCTTGTTCGTAAATGGACACCAGTTCCTCGACGAATTCTGGAATCGTCTCGTCCTCCTCGAGGTGGCCTTCGATACGCGCTGTGAGTTCGTCACTGAGTTCGATAGTAGTGGTCATCACGTATTATCTCGGCGCATTGGGTGATAAAACCTTACCCGCAGGGAGCCGTAAGGTTGGACCCGAGCCAAGAAGTGTCAGTCGCTACTGAAAGGTATATCATTATGTGATATATGGCAAATCTACTGCCGACACACCACACAAAAACGAGACGGCCACAAATCAATCTGGAGTTTCAGTCGTCAGTCAAGAACCCGTCAATGTCTCCCGATCCGCTCGAACGCGGCGTATCCGACTCCGCATCGGCTTCCCCTTCTGGGGCATCCGCAATCTCGGCCTCAGGTGTTTCCACGTGACACGTGACAGAAACGGTATCTCCGTTCCGTGACGCCTCGACCGCCCACATCTGTCCACAACCGAGGATCGTCTGCCAGCCGTCGTCGGTACGACGTGCCACTGAAACGAGAATTTCGTTCGTTTCAGCGTCCCGCCCGGCGTATTCGATCCGAAGCAGTTCGCCGTAGACTTTCAGCCCCGACGGTTGATCGAGTCGGGCGGGCGTCGTGTCAGTCTGCCCGTCCGGGCCCTCGACGACGACATCGACGGCTGGGACGTCGGCGTCGGGGATCTCGAAGGTCACTTCGAGCGCAGTCTCTTCGATCCCGACGTCGGTGATATCGAGAAACGAAGCGGTGTTACCCGTAGCGTCCGCCACTTGTTTCCGCAGCGGTTCGAGCGGGAGTCGGACGGTGTCACGTTCGCGTGGCATCCTTTCGAGGGGCTACAACCGGGAGACGTATGACTTCTCCGGCGTTTGGGAGGACGAAGAGCGCATAGAATCGATCATCACAATCGGGGCTCGAACACCGAAGCCAGCTCGTCGCGGACGAGGTCACGCATCGCCTCCCCACGGGCCTCCCGCCGGGTCCGTTCGTCGAGGTAGTTGCGCTCGGAGACTGCGGCGTCTCGACTCCCCTGTGAGGCCGCAACAGCGGCCGTCCCGGCCTCGATCGTCGGACGCTGTCGACGATACAGCCGATACCAGGTCCGTCGTCCCATCTTCGGTAACGGATGGGATCCGTCGATGCGGACATCAGCACGGCGGCCCAAGTCCCGGAGCCATCGTCGTGCGGTCGCCGTGGACATCGGTTTGTCGATGGACTGTCCCGGAAGAAGATGCCCCGTCCAGCCTTGTCGATCTGAAAGTGCCTCGATTCGTCGCTCAGTGGCGTCGATGCCGACCAGAATCTCTACGGTGTTTCGCGTTCTGCGGGCATTTTTCCGCTCGCCAGCAGCGAACTCCACGTATGGAATCGATCCGTCCTCCGGGGAGGGATCGAGCACGAGCTGATCGATATGCAGTTCGCAGGCCTCGACCGGGCGGAGACCCCATCCCGCGAGCGCGAGTAACAGAAACCCCTCGTCGGGAGTGGCGATATCCAAGAGCGCCTCGAGATCCGATCGGGAGAGCGCGGGATGGTCGTACTGCGGATCCTCGTCCCAGCCGAATCGATTCAGGAGGTTCTCCGCGGGATTGTAGATTCCGCGGCCCATCTCGACGAGGAACGTGTACCAGTTTCGTACCGCAGAGACGTACTTCTTTTTCGAGGCGAGTGTCCCGAGGTCGTCGTCGAGAACCCGGAACGTATCGCGAACTCGTGCAATTTCGTCGGGGCGGGCCTGTTCATCCAACAAGGGCGACAGGAGATCGCCCGTCTCGTGTACCGCGCGATAGGTACTCGCGTAGGTCTTCAACCGTGAACGGCGGGGCTGGATCGTCGTTTCCGCACGCCCACGGTCGCGTTCGAGTTCTTCGAGGTATTCTTCGAGCGCGCGTATCGTCGGCTCGTGCGAGAGCCCCCATCCACTACCTTCAGGTGGTCGTTCGACCGGAATTCCGACTTCTTTGTAGAACTGTCCCGGCGAAAGGCCGTACTCGCGCCGTAAGCGCTCGACGAATCCCGAGTAGTTCGATTTGAGCCACGCATACGTCGGGGTCTCCTCACTCGGATCGACATCGAGCGTCGAATCCTCACGGATCGATTGCGTGATCTCCTCGTGGTAGAACTGCTCGAAATCGGCCAGACCGTCGAACTGTGCGTATTTTGGAGTCATATGCGATGAGTGGGATATCGAAGGCACCGAACTGCGCGGAGAGTCTCTGTTAAGCGCATCGATTTCGCTACTCACACAGTTCCTGTATGATTACTTAGTTATTGTGGTGCGTCGTTGTCCCGGGCAGACAACGATACAACACATAGTTGGTGGAAAAACAGGGCCTGTGTGTATAAATAATATATCGCTATATCAAATTTGGTTTCGCTTACCAGCCGGGGGTGTGGACGGCGTAAGGTTGTGATACTCGCAGGTAGCACCATCCTACTAGCCACATACCGGCATCTGGTCCATAAGTACAATGCGTGTCATTCAGTTGTCTCTAGCGATGCCGATAGTTAACGAAATACCGATGGAAGAGATGTACGAGAAGATGGTAACCGCGCGTACGTACGAAGAGCGGTTGCAAGAGGAGTATCTTGAAGGGAAGCAGCCGGCCTTCGACATCTCGGCGGGGCCAATCCCCGGCGAGCTCCATCTCGCAGCCGGCCACGAGGCGTCCGCAGCCGGGGTAGTTCACCACCTCCGCGACGACGACGTGGTGACGGCGACGCACCGACCCCACCACGTCGCGATCGCGAAAGGCGTTGATCTCGACCGAATGACCGCGGAGATATTCGGACGCGAGACCGGCCTCGGAAAGGGAAAGGGCGGCCATATGCACCTGTTCGATCCCGACGTGAACTTCGCCTGCAGCGGGATCATCGCCGAGGGGTGTCCGCCCGCGGTCGGTGCCGGGCTCGCCGCGAACAAGCGAAACGAGGACAGCGTCGCGGTCGCGTTCATCGGCGAGGGGGCGATCGATCAGGGCGCGTTCCTCGAATCGCTCAACCTTGCGGCCGTGTTCGAGCTGCCGGTCGTATTCGTCATCGAGGACAACGACTGGGCGATCAGTATGCCGAAAGAGCGTGTGACGGACGTCGAAAACGGAGCAAAGCGGGCCCATGGATTCGAGATGCCGGGCGTGCGCGTCGACAGCGACGACGCGATCGAGATCTCCGAGGTCGCCCGGGAAGCGGTCGGGCGGGCGCGCGACCGTAACGGTCCGACACTCATCGAAGTCCAAGTGCACCGGCGGATGGGGCATTTTATGGGCGATCCCGAAACGTATCGCCCGGAAGCAGACCAGACGGCCGCGGCCGAACGCGATTCGATCGAGCGACTGGAGGCAGATCTGCGTGAGGCGGGCGTGACAGACGACCGGATCGAAGAGCTCAGGACGGCCGCTCGAGAACGCGTCGAGGCGGCGATCGAGTGGGCGAAAGAACAACCGCTTCCGGAGGGCGAGACAGCCTACGAAGATATGTTCGTGAACCCACCCAGCGGCGTGACCGACACCGAACCCGACTTCGCGGCCATCGGAGGTGACGACTGATGGCAGCAGAAGCCTCCACCCGGGAACTGACGATGAGTCGAGCGATGGTTTCGGCCATCGCCCACGAGATGCGCGAGAACAGCGAGGTGTTCTATATGGGCGAGGACGTCGCCGACTACGGCGGCATCTTCGATTCGACGGAGGGCCTCCGCGAGGAGTTCGGCTACGACCGAGTGATGGACGTACCCATCAGCGAGACCGCCTATTTGGGCGCGGCCGTCGGAGCCGCACAGGTCGGGATGCGCCCCATCGCGGAGCTGATGTTCGTCGACTTCTTCGGCGTCGCGATGGACCAGATCTACAACCAGATGGCCAAGAACACGTATATGAGCGGCGGAAACGTGTCGGTTCCGATGGTTCTAACGGCCGCAGTCGGCGGGACGTACAACGACGCCGCCCAACATTCACAGACCCTCTACGGAACGTTCGCACACATCCCGGGGTTGAAAGTAGTCGTCCCCTCGACGGCGTACGAGGCGAAGGGGTTGATGCACAACGCCATCCGCGACGACGATCCCGTCCTCTACATGTTCCACAAGCGGCTGATGGGGATCGGGTGGATGCCGGCCCCGGAGGGACCGAAAACGCCGGTCCCGGAGACCGATTACACGATTCCGTTCGGTCGCGCCGACGTGAAACGAGAGGGTGACGACGTGACGATCGTCACGCTCGGGCTCCACGTGCACAGAGCCCTCGAAGCGGCGGCATCGCTCGCCGAAGAGGATGTGAGTGCGGAGGTGGTCGATCTCCGGTCGCTCGTGCCACTCGACACCGACACGATCGTCGAATCCGTCGAGAAAACGGGGAACCTCGTCGTCGTCGACGAGGACTACCGCTCCTTCGGCGTGACTGGCGAGATCGTCGCCAGCGTCGCCGACGAGGCACTCGGAGCGCTGCAGAACGTCGAGCGGGTGGCGATCCCGGACGTCCCGATCCCCTACTCGCGGCCGCTGGAAAACGAGGTCATCCCGAGCACCGAAGACATCGTGACCGCCGTCAAACGGACTCAGTGAGGCGATGAGCGAGCATACCGACCGCGTCGCGGTGACCGTGGCCGAGTGGCCCGACGACGTCGAGAGCGACGAGGGCGTCGTCGTGAACTGGTTCGTCGGCGAGGACGCCGACGTCGAGGAATCCGAGAGCCTCTGTGAGGTCCAAATCGAGAAAGTCAGTCTGGACGTGTACGCGCCGGCCACGGGGACGCTCACTGAGATCCTCTGTGCGGAAGACGCCGAATTCGAGCGCGGAGAGACGCTCGCGTGGATCTCGCCAGCCGAGGATGAGGCCGCCCAATCATCGGAACAGAACGATGAGTGAGACCGAACCAGCCGACCGAACCGTTCTCGAGGAACGGTCGTTGACAGCGATGCGGAAGACCATCGCGCGTCGACTCAGCGACAGTTACCGGGAGGCGGTACACGTGACGGTTAATCGCACAATCGACGCCGAGCCGATGGTCACCGCTTCGGAGAACGCTCGGGACGCGTCTACTGAGGCTGACCCGACGATAACTGACGTGTTGCTCTGTGCGCTGTCGGACGCGTTAGCTGAGCATCCATCGTTCAATGCGACCTACGAGGCGGAGACGCACGCGCTCTATGAGGAACAGAACGTCGGGATCGCCGTATCGATCGACGACGGGTTGGTCACGCCCGTCGTCGCTGATCTCGCGTCGAAATCACTGTACGAGATTGCGACCGAGCGAAAGCGATTGACAGAGAAGGTGCAATCCGGCGACTACACGATGAGTCTGTTCCGAAACGGGACGTTCACGGTATCGAACCTCGGCCCGCTCGGAATCGACTCGTTCGACCCCGTGATCAACCCTCCGGAAATCGGGATCCTCGGCATCGGACGCACCTCCGAGCGGGCCGTCGTATCCGACGGTGAGATCGATCTTCGTCCGCACTTGACGCTCAGTCTGAGTTTCGATCACCGAATCGTCGACGGTGCCGACGCCGCACGGTTCCTCGACACGCTCGCGAGCAACGCCGAGACTGCGGCGGCGTACGTGTGATAGTGGGCGTACCCGAGGCTGCGACGCCAGTAGCCAGTCCCTATCGCGGTACGCAGCGACGGCGGACAACCCTTAGATCCGTTCGATGAGCGTGGCGATCCCTTGGCCGAAGCCGATGCACATCGTCGAGAGCGCGTAGTCGGTTCCCGTCCGGTGGAGGTCGTGTGCGAGTTTCCCGACGAGTGCGCTGCCCGTCGCCCCGAGCGGGTGGCCGTGAGCGATGGCCCCGCCGTTGACGTTCGTCTTCTCCCACGGTGCCCTCGTCTCCTCCATCCACGCAGCCACGACGGACGCAAAAGCCTCGTTGACCTCGAAGAGGTCGATGTCGTCGATGTCCAGTTCCACCGCGTCGAGGAGTTGCTCGGTCGCCGGGATCGGCCCGGTAAGCATCAGCACCGGATCGCTCCCGACGACTTGTGTTTCGACGATCCGCGCCAATGGGTCCCAGCCGTTCGCCGCAGCGGCTTCCTCGCTGGCGATCAAGACGGCCGAGGAACCGTCGACGATCCCCGAGGAGTTGCCTGCGTGATGGACGCCGGTGCCCTCCTCGCGGAACGCCAGCGGAATATCCGAGAGGCTTGCGACCGTGCTGTCGGGTCGCGGGTGTTCATCTTCGTCGACGACGACGGTCTCGCCGTCCAGTTCGGTCTCGACGGGAACGATTTGGTCGTCGTAGCGCCCGTCATCCCAGGCTTCTTTCCAGCGGCGATGGGAATCAACGGCCAGTTCATCCATCTCCTCGCGCGTGAAGTCCCACTGTTCGGCGATCCGTTCGGCCGCTTCGCCCTGCGTGACCTTCTCCTCGACGTGCTCGAAGTAGGTGTCGCTGAGATCCTCGTCGGAGCCGTCCGATCCCATTCTCACGCGACTCATATGTTCGACGCCGCCGGCGACGACGACGTCTTGTTGACCGGACATAACCATCCCGGCGGCGAAGTTCACCGACTGTTGACCGGAGCCACAGAAGCGGTTGAGTTGGACGCCGGGTACGCTGTCGCCCCAGCCAGCGACGAGCGGCGCGAGACGGCCGATGTTCATCCCCTGTTCGTCGACCGGCGTGACGCAACCGTAGATCACGTCGTCGATGACAGCAGGGTCGAACTCATTCCGCTCTTCGAGACCAGTCAGCGGACGAGCGGCCAAATCCTGCGGGTGAACCTCGCGGAGCGACCCACCGCGCTCACCGAAGGGCGTCCGAACGGCGTCGACGATAACAGCGTCTCTCATACTCGTTCAGAGGTGGCACTGAGTTCGACAAAGTTGTTTCGGCGGCGGAGCTATTCTACTTCATCAAAAATCGTCCGCAAGCGTATACTGTCAGTTGTCGTCTCCGCTCACAACGACAGAGCGGACGACAGGAAAGATCGAGGTCGCACTTGCACGCCCCGAACGGATATTGTAGCGTATGCAAGTCTTCTCCTTACTCGATCGCACGCAGTCGAGCGATCGGTGGCGCAAACGAAACGAAAAACCGCGATAACGACCCGGCGAAATTGCCTCTGTACAGGACGGGCACCGACAAGTCGTCCGCGTCGTTAGTACGGATGTGACGTGAGATCACCCGAGTAAAGAAAGTGGAAACAGTATTTTGTATTGTCAAAATCCAGCCGTTGAGCGGCTGGAAATAATGGGTGTACAGATGTTATGTGGTATTTCATCTTCTGGGAGTACCAGTGGATCCCGCGAGATAATTACCCGATTATAATTAATGAAGATTGACCCATACGGGTAGCGTACCGGTGTCGCTCGGAAGCGGCAGTCGTTGGTAGTTATATTTGACCCTCTCAAAATTTCGATCCTCGATCAATACGAGAGCCGGATTACGCTGCTCAGGTAATCTACCCATCTATCGGTCTTGGAGCCACCGAACAACTTTGGCGTTGGATAGACAGGTCCCGACAGTGAGTACGACCGATGCTGCGTCGGAACCGACCTCACGCCGATGCCGACACCCACGAACAAGAGAAGACGGGGTTCAGGACGGTCAGGAGTCAGCCAAGAAGGCAACGACCTCCGCAACGAACCGTTCGGGCGCGGTATTCATCGCCGCGTGACCGCGTCCGTCGATCGTGACGGTTTCGGCCTCCGGAAAGAGGTCGGCAGTCGCGGCGACGGAGCGCCGGATCGCATCGTGGGTTTCAGAGCCAGTCAGTAGCAGCGTTGGCGCTTCGACGGGTGGATACGACGCTTCCGTCGGCCGGAACTCTCGCCGTCCCTCGATCTCCCGCGGAAACGTGTGCGCGATGTCGACCCGTTTGGTGTAATCCGACCGGGACCGAAGCCGTCGGAATCGGTCGGGTTCGCCCCGCATATCGACCCAGTACGTTTCGAGAACGCCGCGATAATCGCCGTGAGCGGCCAGTTCCTTCATCCGATCGTATTCTGGGGGTGGCGACGCCGACCCCTCCCCGCGCCACAGGGGCGGTTCGTACAGGACCATCCGACGCAACGCGGAGATGCGCGGTGCAGCACCGACCGCACAGATGGCCCCGTATGAATGAGCGAGGACATTGACCGGCCCGTCTATCGACTCGGCGAGCGCGACGATATCCTCGAACTCGCGTTCGATCGAGTACGCGTCGGCATCGCCGCTCTCCCCCCTCCCCCGACGGTCCATCACGTAGAGTTCGAAGGACTCGGCGAGGGCGGGAACGACGTCGTCCCACACGTGATGGTCGACCCCGGTTCCGTGGACGAGGATTACCGGTGGACCGTCACCACGCCGCGAGTACGCGATAGGTGTCCCGTCCGCAGACGTCACAGACTCCATATCTCTGCTCTCTTCGAGTGCTGCTTAAACGTTGGCTCGTGATGACGTATCGCGGGCGACGCCAAGCTATTTACTCCCCTACACTGTCAGTTGCGCACGTGGGTCACAGCCTCCGTGACGGGATCCGGTCGGCGCTCCAGAGATATCCGGCTTGGCTCGCCCGTTTCGGTATCGTCGACCGCGAGATGGGCGAGGAGATCTTCGAGCTCGCGGTTCCGGTGATCATCTCCGGCGGTCTCAGGACGCTCGTCCGAACCATTGATTTCGTGATGGTGAGCATCGCGCTCGGATCCGTCGCCGTCGCCGCCCTGCAGTTCGGGTTCCAGTACAGTTTGCTCACGCTCGGCGTCGGACTCGCGCTGGCGAGCGGAACAATAAGCATCGTCTCCCGGTTCACGGGTGCCCGCGATACCGAGCGCGCGAACCTCGCGCTCAAGCAGTCCCTGTGGCTGACGCTACTCATCTCGATCCCCTTTGCGATAATCGGCGTGATCTGGGCTGGACCGCTCATCGACGTGCTGACGGACGATCCGCAGGCGATCGCTCTCGGCGCGATCTATCTGAAACTGCTGATGGTCTCGACACCGTTTCACTTCTGGAACATCGTGGCTTCGCGGGCGATGGCCGGCGTCGGCGACACCCGAACCCCGATGTACATCCGCACCAGCTCGCTGCCGACGAACACGCTGATCAACGCGGTTCTCATCTTCGGGCTGGGTCCGTTTCCGAGCCTCGGCATCGCCGGTGCCGCGATCGGTACTGCGGTCGCGAACGTCCTCCAAGCCGCGATCTTCACCGCCGCATTTCTCTCCGGGCGGTTCAGCATCGAATTGAACCTCGCGGGCCCCCACGTCGATTTCGCGATCATCCGTGAGATCGTTCGTGTGAGCCTGCCGCTCTCGGGTACCAAACTCGCGGGGATCGCAGCCCGATTTCCGTTCCTCTTCGTACTCGGTGCGCTGGGGACGAACGTCGTTGCCGCCTACGCGATCGGACGCCGGATCGTGACGCTCGCACGGATGCCGGCGTTCGGATACGCGACGGCATCGAGCACGCTCGTCGGCCAGGCCCTCGGAAACGACGACGAGAACACCGCTGAGAGGTACGGCTGGCAGACCTTCAGGCTCTCGCTGGCGACGGGCGTCATCCTCGGCACCGGCGTCGTCCTCGGCGCTCGGGAGTTGGCAGTGTTGTTCGGCGCAGACAACGTCGGGCTCACCGTGACGTTCATTTACGTCTTCAGCGCCGCGATCGTCGGATTCAGTATTAGCCGCACGTTCCAAGGCGCACTTCGGGGTGCCGGCGATACGAAAGTACCCTTCTATGCGACGCTCGTCGGGAATTACGCGATTCGACTGCCGATATCGTTCCTCGCACTGTCGACCGGAGTGACGATCACAGCCCTCGGATACACGGTCGCGCCGGGGCTCGGACTCGGTCTCACGGCGGTCTTCGTGTCGATCTGGGCCGACATCTACGCGCGGGCGGCGATCAACTGGACGAGATATCGGTCGAACCGTTGGAAAGCAATCGGTCGCGCCGGCGTCGCCAGAGCACGTGCAGGCGTAGATTGAGCCGCCAGAGATCGCTCCGGGGAAACCTTATTAACAATAGCGATGAATTCCACAGCGATGGCCTATCAGGGTTATGCGGACTATTTCGAAGAGCCAGTTATCATCAGCGTCGCTCCCACAGGGGGAATGCACGGGAAGGAGGCGAATCCGAACCTTCCGGAACAGCCCGAAGAAATCGCAGAAGATGTCCGAAACTGCGAGAAGGCTGGGGCGTCGATCGTTCACGTCCACGCACGGGACGAGAACGGCGATTCGACGAAGGATCCTGCCAAGTTCCAAGAACTTCGCGACATCATCGAAGAGCGCTGCGACGACATCATCGTGAACTTCACGACGGGTGGTGGAAACGACAGAGAAGGGCGGATCAGACCAGTGCTCGAAACCGAGCCGACGCCGGATCTCGCGACAGTGGATCTCGGACCGCTCAACACGCGGGGCGATATGGTCGCGATGAACACGCGGATACAGAACGAGGAGTACGTCCGGCGAATGGACGAACACGACGTCAAACCCGAACTCGAAGCGTTCGGCCCGGGACATCTGACCGAAGTACATCACCTCGTCGACGAGGGACTGATCGAGGAACCGTACTGGACGACGCTCATCCTCGGGATGCAGACCGGCACGATTCCGAAGCCACGAAATCTGCTCAATCTCGTCGACAACCTTCCGGAGGGAGCCGAGTGGCAGTGTATGGCCATCGGTCGGCACCAACTCCCGTTGACAACGATGGCGATGACGCTCGGCGGCCACGTCCGCGTCGGGATGGAAGACAACGTCTACTACCGGCGCGGCGAGTTGGTCGAGAGCAACGCCCAGTTGGTCGAACGGACCGCGGATATCGCCGACCGTCTGGAACGTCCGATCGCGTCGCCGGACGAGACGCGGGAGATCCTGAACCTCTAACTCCCCGGTCAACTGCGGCGGTGTCTGCGTCTTTGCGCGTCGCGACCGACGCCGATCCACGGAAAAGCGTTTAGTCACGCCACGACGTTGAAGGGAGTATGAGCACCCAGTTCGATCCGGAGGACGTCTACGACACGCTTCGCACCGAGGGCGTATTCGAGGAAGACGACGGCGAACTCAGACTGACCGCGGAGTTCCGCGCGGCCCGCGAGCGGTACCGCGGGACCGTCAACGAGTTCGAGGACGACACGAAGGCGGAACTGATCGCGGGGTACGTCGACGGGACTCCCTTCGCTGTCGACGAGATCAGCGACGATATCTTCGCCGACGCGATGGCCATCGAGGAGGTATGTGAGACCGTCGACAAAGCGACCAGCGTCCACGTGGCCGTCTCGCTCGAACGGACCGAGACGGCCGATCGGGATACGAACCTCCCGGCCGGGTTCGTCGCCCTCTCGGGGGAGGAGATAGCGCCGTTTATCGAGAGCCAGCCTGCGTCCATCCTCTACTTCTGGCGCGAGGATTGCGAGCCGTGTGCCGCGGTCCGCGAAGACCTCTCTGCCCTCCGCCACGACGGGATCATTCCGGAGGAGATCGGCCTCGGTGCCGTCTACGGCCCCGATCACGTCGAGTTGCTCCGCGAGGAGTATGAGGCCGCCGCTGCGCCAACGGTCCTCTTCTGCTCGGGGGCAACCGTCGAGTCCCGGTTCGTGGGTAATCCCGGCATCGACGGGTTGCGGCGCGAGATAGAACTCCTCGTCGAAGGCATCGACGCGTAGCGCGGACAGCTCGAAAACGCGGTCCCGCGCGACGGTATCCGCGGCCACCCTGCTATTGGAAAGAATTATAGTCCCCTACAATTATGGAAGCGTTATGAGGGACTATGCTACTCAATAGCGTTAGCAAAATAAAGGATCACTACCTGCTCCGCAACCTCCGCTCTTCGCTGCGACTGTACCTCTCGGACAGACTCACCGTCGCGTTCCTCCTCGGGTTCCTGTTCGTGCTGTTCCTCGCGCTATTCGGGCCGTACATCGCCCCCTATGAGCCCGATAAGATATTCTTCGTCGAGGGCGGTGGCGTTCTCGAACTCCAGTCCCCGTCGCTCGCTCACCCGCTCGGTACCACTTCGCGAGGACAGGACGTGCTCAGCAGGCTCCTGTACGGTGCCCGTCCGACGCTGTTCACCGGCCTCCTCGGCGGCGCGCTCGTCGTCACCATCGGCGTCTTCATCGGCGTCAGCGCGGGTTACTTCGGCGGCCGGGTCGACGATATCCTTATGCGGGTCACAGACTTCGCCTTTGGCATTCCCCTCATCCCGACGGCAATCGTCCTCGCAGCGTACTTCGGCGTCGGCACTTGGACGACTATCCTCATCATCGGGTGCCTGCTGTGGCGGAATAACGCTCGCGTCTTCCGGTCGCAGGTCCTTCAAATTCGCGAACGGGAGCACGTCCGGGCGGCACAGATGCTCGGGGCGAGCGACCGGTACATCATCACCCGTCACATCCTCCCGAACCTCGGTGGGATGATCGTCCTCTTCTTCTCGCTGGGGACGGGTCTCACCATCATCATCAGCGCCTCGCTGGCCTTCATCGGGTTCGCCGATCTGGGCATCCCCTCTTGGGGTCTGATGCTTCGCAATGCGTACAACTCGGGGTACATCGCCTCAGCGTGGTGGTGGTCGCTCACTTCCGGGTTTGCGATTTCGCTGACCGTGCTGTGCATCTTTATGCTCGGCCGCGGCTACGAGCGCGTACACGAAACCAACGTCTCCGAATTCGGTAGCTAAAATGACGGAACCACTACTCGAGGTCGAAGATCTAGACGTCACGTACCAAACGAAGACCGGCGACCTCCGTGCGGTCACGGACGCCTCCCTCAGCATCGACCGCAACGAGTACTTCGGGCTGGTCGGGGAGAGCGGCTGCGGGAAGTCAACACTCGCGCAGGCCGTCACGAACTCCCTCGACTCGAATGGCGCGATCACCAAGGGGTCGATCAAGTACCGCGGCGAGGAGGTCGAGGACCTCTCCGAGAAGGAGTACAACGAGAAGATACGTTGGAAGGAGATCGCTGTCATCCCGCAGTCGGCGATGAACAGCCTCGATCCCCTTTCGCGCATCAGCGAGTTGGCTATCGAGGTCGCGGAGGCCCACACCGACTGGTCAACGGAACGGGCCGTCGACGAACTCAAGCAACTGTTCGACGTCGTTGGCCTCCCCAAATCGCGGGTCCACGACTACCCGCATCAGTTCTCCGGCGGGATGAAACAGCGTGCCATCATCGCCTTCTCGCTCTTGCTCGAACCCTCGATGATCATCGCGGACGAGCCCACGACGGCGCTCGACGTGATTATGCAAGACCAGTTTCTCAAGCACCTTGACGAACTGCGGGACATACGGGATTTCAGCCTGCTGTTCATCACCCACGACATCGCTGTCGTCTTCGAGATGTGTAACTCGATGGCGGTGATGCACGGCGGGCAGATTGGCGAGCAGGGGACGACGGAGGCCGTCTTCGACGAGCCCCGTCATCCCTACACGATACTCCTCCAGCGGGCCTTCCCGGACATTCGGTATCCCAACCGGAAACTCGAAGGCATCGAGGGGGTCCCCCCGTCGCTCCAAGGGGAGGTCGACTACTGCACGTTCGCGGACCGCTGTCCGTGGGCAGAGCAGGAGTGCTGGGAGGGGGCACCACCCCTCGAAACCGTTCCCGACAACGACGACGCCCACGAGGTAGCCTGCATCCGGAGCGACGAGATAGAGGACCTCGCCGCCGGGTATCTCGACGAGCGCGACGTGGAGGGAGCGGCCGCGGACGAAACTCCCGTCGCGAAGGGCGCTTCGGCGGACGCCGACCGGGGCGGCGACGAGGAGACCGTCCTCGAACTGGACGGCCTCCACAAGCACTTCGACCAGTCGACCAACATCATCGACACCATCAAATCCCGGTTCTTCGGCGATGAGGACGAACCAGTCCGTGCCGTCGACGGGGTCGACCTCGAACTGAAGGGAAACCAGATCCAAGGCGTCATCGGTGAGAGTGGTTGTGGGAAGTCGACGCTGCTCCAGACTATTATGGGAAAATACGCCCCCACCGACGGCGAGATACTGTTCGACGGCGACCCAGTCTCCGAGTTCGACAAGAGCGACTGGAAGGAGTTCCGCCAGCGCGTCCAGATAATCCTCCAAGACCCGTTCAACACCCTCAACCCGCACTTCACAGTCCGGGAGGCACTGATGGAGCCCCTGCGCATCCACGATATGGAGCGCAACGAGGAGCGAATCCTTGATATCCTCGAACAGGTGCAGCTCACGCCCGCCGAACAGTACATCGACCGAAGCGAGTCACAGCTTTCCGGGGGTGAGAAACAGCGGGTCGCCATCGCCCGTGCGCTCATCTTGGAACCGGACGTCATCCTGGCCGACGAGCCGGTGTCGATGCTCGATGTGTCGACGCAAGCGTCGGTCCTCGACCTGCTCAACGACCTGACCAACGAGTACGGCGTGTCGATGCTGTACATCTCTCACGACCTCTCGACGGTCTCGTACGTCTGTGACCGAGTCAACGTGATGTACCTCGGTCGCCTCGTCGAGAGCGCGCCGACGATGGAACTGCTCAACGAGGCTAAACACCCCTACACCAGATCGCTGTTGCAGGCCATCCCGGTGCCCGATCCGCACCACGAGCGGGAGTGGGCGGAGCTCCCCGGAACGCCGGGCGACGCGACCGACCTCCCCGGCGGCTGTCGGTTCAAGGACCGGTGTTCCGAACGGATGGACATCTGCGACACGAAACCGGCCTACCTCGATGTCGAGGGCGACGACCACCAGACGGCCTGTCACCTCCACTACAATCACAATGAGTACCACGAGGAGGTCGCCGAAACGCCTGCGGCCGCCATCAGCGACGGGGGTGAGCCGCAATGAGCCAGCTCTACTACTACGCCCGACGAATGGTGGTGTCGATACTGCTGATATTCGCCATCGCCACGTTCCTGTTTTTCTCCTTCCGGCTGATGCCGGGAGACTACGCGACGCTCCTCCTTCAGCAGGGGGCGTCGGCTGAGCAGGTCGAGGCGGTCCGCGAGGCGTGGGGCCTCAACGAGCCCCTCTACATCCAGTACTTTACCTGGATGGGTAATATGATGACCGGGAACGCCGGGATGTCCCGGCAGTTCAGCAAGCCGGTCGTCGACGTCGTCGCGCCCGCGCTGCGCAACTCGATGATCCTCGCCCTACCCGGTGTCTTGGCCGCCTTCGTCATCGGCTCGCTGTACGGCGCACTGCTGGGGAGCAACCCCGGCTCCACCCTCGAGAAGTACGGCATCATCCCGCCGAACATCGTCGGGACGACGCCCGACTTCTTCATCGGCATCCTGCTGATCGCCATCTTCTCGATGTCCCTGAACCTGTTCCCCTCGGGCAGTATCGCTTCGATCGAAGTCGTGACCAACAATCCCGGATGGGAGATATACCTCACCGAGAGCTTCTGGTACCACTACACGCTGCCGTTCTTAACGGTCGTGATCAAGTATATGTACTACCCCACGCTGGTTATGCGGGGGAGCGTCGTCGAGGTCCGCAACCAAGAGTTCGCCGTCTACCAGCGCCTCCTCGGCCTCGGAAAGTGGACCCGGTTCCGCCACATTATGAAACACGCCTCCCTGCCGGTCATCACGGTCCTGCCGGCGGTGACCGCCACCTCAATCAGCGGACTGGTCCTCATCGAGATCGTCTTTAATTGGCCCGGTATCGGGCAACTGTTGCTCACCTCGGTATTCGCGCGCGACACGCCGGTCATCCAGTTTATGTTCCTCCTCATCGCTATCTGGATCGTGCTTGGGAACTTCCTAGTCGACATCTTCTACACCATCATCGACCCGCGAATCACCATCGAGGGCGAGTAGCCCGGGCGTCGGATCATCGTCCGCTGTCTTCGTCCCGTTCTCTATTCCTACGTTCTCCCCCACCCACGGCCGGTTCTCCACATTCTCCCGCTTCCGAGACTACCAAGCCCCCCGCTAGGGGGAAGCGAGAGTAGAATTCAAGCGAACGCTCAGACACAGAGTCGGCATCAGCGGTCTCACGGGCGAGGTACCGGCAGGACCTGACCGACGGCCTTCCGATAGTCCCGCCGGCAGAGTAACGCATCGCGGAGCTGCTGCGGTCGCGCAAGACGGCCAGTGGACGCTATTTCGAGGGTGTCACTCGTCTCGTGGACGGCTATGGCGTCCCCGAGCCTATGCGCGTCGATGTCCTCGGGATCAACGTGGGTACCCTCGACGCACTCGCGGAGCGCTTCGTCGTCGAGATCTGAGACACGCTCCCCGCACTCCTCTCGGGCCTGACGGAACGCCTTGATGAACCGGAGGTTCTCCACCGCTTCCTCGAACAGCCCCTCCTCCCGGAACCGCTTGGCGAGTTCCTCGGGGTACGTACTGATGCCACGAACAAACAGTCTTCCCGCACGGGGCGGGAGAAAAACGGTGCAAAACGGACGAAGGGCACGGGCGGTCCGCTCGGGTGGTCAGGTCACTCGCAGAGGTCGGGAAGGCAGGGGAAGCCCTCCGGGTTATCACACGGCGTGGAGTCCTCGGGCCAGCGCGGCGTGAGGTCTTTGTCCGCCGGGTAACGGAGCCGGCCACTGTCGTCCCATCCCCACCCCTCGTCGCGGAGGATCTGCTTGGCGGTTTCGGGGTTCGCCTGCGGGCTGTCCGCGATCTGCCTGAGCATATCCTCCGGCGGCCGCCACGGGTGCGTCTTTCCGATGAAGGAAGAGTAGAGTTCCGTGCTCCCCTGACCGCTGTTCAGGATGCTCAGCATCCGCTGGCGGTTGATCGCCTGGGAGACGGCGTGACGGAACTCCGTGAACATCGCCGGCGCGAAGGAGTGTTGGCTGCGCACTTCCCAAGAGGTGAACGCCTCGCCGGTGACGACCTCCGCGGTGTCACCGAGCGACTGTTTTATCTGCTCGTTCGTGTCCGTCGTGCTGTTGATGAGCACATTCAGACTGCCCTCCTCGAAGGCCCGGCGAGCGGTCTGCCGGTCGGAGTAGCCCCGGAACGTGAGACCGCCCTTGGTGTCGATCCAGTGGTCGTCGTACTGGGAGAGTGCGAGAAGCTGTCGTGGCTGGTAGTTCTCGACCTGGTAGGGACCCGATCCGATGATCTCCTCGAGGTCCGGATCCTTGGGGTTCTCCTCGGCACCTGCGTCGACCCACACGTCCTTCGGGAGGACACCGCTCCAGTTCGGGATGAACGCGTTGATGTACGGTGGCTGGGGGCTCTCCATATTGACGACGACGGTCGTGTCGTCGGGCGTCTCGATGGACTCGTAAGGGAAGGAGTTGATCGACGATAGGACGTCGGAGTTGTCGTTGAGCCAGTTGAGTGTCCACTTCACGTCCTCGGACGTGATGGGATCGCCGTTGTGGAACGTCATCCCGTCGCGGAGGTTGAACGTGAAGGTCTGGAAGCCGTCCTCGACGTCCCAGCTTTCCGCGGCACCGGCGGCCAGTTCGTAGTCCTTGTCCCGGTAGAGGAGGGGCATATACACCGTGCCGACCCACGGCGTCGCCGGCCGGGTGTTCTGGTAGACGACGCTCGGGATATTCCCCGGTGTCATATTCACGAGGAGCTGGTCAGTCCCGTCTATGGGCTCGGACTCCCAGAGGAACTCGGGGTTCCGTGCTGCGACACCCGCGGTGCCGATGCCGCTCGCATTAACTTGGTCGGTGCGATAGACGCCCGCCACCGTGTTCGTCACGAGGGTAATGGGCGTCACCTCCTCGCTCGCGGTGGCCGCCGCTTCGTTGACCAGTTCCTCGCGCTCTTCCGGGTTCGCCGCTGCCCGCTGTGCCTCGACTTTCTGAGAGTACTCGCAGTTCGCGTAGTTGCTCGTGTTGGGCTTCCCGTTCGCTCCGGCGTACGAAATGTGGTACGGACCGATGAGGTTGTCCGGGTCCAGGAAGCTGGGGAACGGCGGGCTGAGGTCGACGCTGAAACTGAACGTTCGGGCGTCATTGTACACCTCGCTCCAGTACGTCGTCAGCTCCTTGACTGCCACCTCGGAGGGAACACCGAGGGCGGACTCCAACTGGTCACGGATGTGGAGGTTGGCCTGCTCGATGTTGGAGGCGCCGGCCACGCCGCCGAGCGCTCCGATTGAGACCGTCGGGACGCGTTCGCCGAGATCCTGCTCGCTGCCACCACCACTGTCGCCGCTGCTGTCGCCACTACCGTCGCCGCCGCTGTCGCCACTACCGCCGCCGCCACAGCCCGCGAGGCCAGCCGCCGCGGTGGCGCTCAGCGCTGCTAGGTATGTTCGTCGATCGATACCGCCGTCATCTGGTGATTCTTCGCTCATAATGTCACCTTCGTTCCGTGCCCGGATGAACGCCCCCCACACGTGGGATGTGGCGTGTTTCCGCACACCTCATCCGTCCATCGGAATCGAACATTATAAACCCACCGCGACAACGGTCCCCGTCTTGGTAGCCTGAGGGAACATCGGCGTGGTTTCAAGGAAGGTGCGCCGTGCTGGCCCGAGAGCTGGCCGTGTCTACCCGAGCCCCCGACACCTACTCGCTGCTCCGGGGCTTTTTGCGAACGAGTAGTCAGGCAAGCGGACAAACGCCGCCGTTGACCGCTTTCAGCGGCAGAATGCGAAGAATTATCACACTCCCGCCGGACAAATATTCCCCATAGAGATGACAGAGCGCTCAGCCGAACAGTACCCGGTGGTTCACGAACCGAGCCGCGAGTGGGTCGAGTCGACGAACGTCTGGGAGTTTATGCAGGCCCACGACATAGACGACCACGAGGAACTGCTCGCACGTACGACCGGACAGCACGACCGCGACGACGCCGGCATCGACTGGTTCTGGGATGAACTGATCGATTACTTACACCTTGAGTTCGACCAGCCCTACGACGGAGTGCGCGACGACACCAACGGCCCACAGTTCACAGATTGGTATCCCGGTGGCCGACTCAACATCGCCCACAACGTCCTCGACAGACACGCCGTAGCAGGTGGCGACCAGCGAGACGAGACCGCGATACTGTGGGAGGGAGAACCCGGAGACGTTCGCGAGGTCACGTTCGGCGATCTCCATACCCAAGCGAACCGGGTCGCGAACTACCTCGAATCCGTGGGCGTCGGCGTCGGTGACACCGTCGGCCTGTATATGCCGATGATTCCGGAGGTCGCGGCCATTCTGTACGGCTGTTTCAAAGTCGGGGCGATCGCCGTCCCGATCTTCTCGGGGTTCGGCGTCGACGCGACGGCGACACGAATCGAAGACAGCGAGTGTTCGGTGCTTTTCACCGGGGACGGGTTCTATCGACGCGGCAGCGAGATCAGACTCAAAGGCACCGCCGACAGCGCCATCGACGAGGCCGGACACGTCGAACACGTCGTGGTCTACGACAGACTGGGGTCGCGCGATGGGGCCCCCCGAGCGGACGAGAACACCGAGAGCGGCACGTCGGCGTCGCCGATCCCGTGGGTCAGCGACCGCGACGTTTGGTGGAATGACGTCATCGCGACCGCCCACGACGAGTACGACTCGAAGTCGTTGCCGTCGGACCAAGAGTCGATGTTGCTGTACTCCTCGGGGACAACAGGTGAGCCGAAGGGGATCGTTCACACCCACGCAGGCGGACTCGTCCAACCGGCCAAGGAGATCCACTTCGGGTTCGATCAGCAACCGGGCGACCGATTCTTCTGGGTGAGCGATATCGGCTGGATGATGGGCCCGTGGACGCTCATCGGCAATCACGCCTTCGGCGGAACGGTGTTTATGTACGAGGGCGCGCCGGACCACCCCGAACCCGATCGATTTTGGGAGATGATCGACCGGCACGACCTCACGCAGTTCGGGATCTCGCCCACCGCGATCCGGGCCCTGCGGGAGCACGGCGATCACTGGATCGAGCAACACGACCTTTCGAGCCTCCGACTGCTCGGGTCGACCGGCGAACCGTGGGATCGCGAATCGTGGGAGTGGTTCTACGAGGCGGTCGGAAACGGCGAGACCCCGATTATCAACATCTCCGGCGGGACAGAAATCCTCGGCTGTTTCCTGATGCCGATGCCGACGCAGCCCCTCAAACCCTGTTCGCTCGGCGGCCCCGGTCTGGGAATGGATATCGATATCGTCGACGCCGACGGGGACAGCGTCGCCGACGACAACGAGCGGGGCTACTTGGTCGCTCGTGATTCCTGTCCGTCGATGACGAAGGGCCTCTGGAGTGGGGACGAGCGCTATCTGCAGGAGTACTGGTCGACGTGGGAGGGTCTGTGGGACCACGGCGACTGGGCACAGAAGGACGAGGACGGGTTCTGGTTCCTCCACGGGCGCGCAGACGACGCGCTGAACGTCGCGGGACGCAAGGTCGGCCCCGCAGAGGTCGAGGGCGTCCTCACCGAGCACGACGCCGTAACACAGGCTGCAGTGGTCGGCGTCCCCGACGAGACTACCGGGACAGCCGTCGTCGCGTTCGTCATTCCGAATCCGGCGTACGAGCCATCGGGGAAACTCGCCCGCGAACTGCGGGAACTGGTCGGTCGAGAGCAGGGCAAGCCGTTTCGACCTCGCGGGGTGCACTTCGTCGATGACCTCCCCCGGACCCAATCTGGAAAAATCATCCGCAGAGCGGTCAAATCGGTCGCCGCTGGCGAGGATCCCGGCGACCTCTCCTCGATGGAGAACCCTGCGGCGCTCGAAGGACTCCGCGACGAACTCGACTGACGCGCGTACTCGCACCGAGTTCGCACCGCTGCGGTCGCTGCCGGCACTCCTTCGCCACGTAACTCTCCCGTACATTTATGAAGAATAGTCGAATCTACTTCCCCGATGCGCATACTGGTTATCGACTGCGACTCGCTCAGACCTGACCATCTCGGGTGCTACGGCTATCACCGAGACACCTCACCCACGATCGACTCCCTCGCGGAGAACGGTCGGCGATTCACGAACTACTACGTGTCGGACGCGCCGTGTCTTCCCTCCCGAACCGCCTTCTTCGGGAGTCGGTTCGGCATCCACTCCGGCGTCATCAACCACGGCGGCATCAACGCCGAGCTCCGCCACCGGGGGCATCGCCGGAACACGAACACCGCGTCCGACGGGTACCGATCGCTCCCGACCGCCCTGCGCGACGTGGGTCACGAGACGGCGCTCATCAGTCCGTTCCCCCAGCGTCACGGCGCGTGGCACACCGTCGACGGGTTCGATCGGTGGATCGACACCGGCGAGCGCGGGTTCGAGAGCGCCGACGTGACCTATCCGTTCGCCGAGGAGTGGCTCGACGACCACGCCACGGAGGACGACTGGTACCTCCACGTCAACTTCTGGGACCCCCACGCGCCGTACGACACGCCCATCGAGTACGGGAATCCGTTCGAAGACGAGCAGGCGAAGGCGTGGCCCGATCAGGAAACGCTCGACGAGCAGTTCGAGAGCTACGGGTTGCACAGTGCCCGCGAACCGCCAGTGTGGGACGACTCGCTTCCCCGAATGCCCGCAGAGATCGGGACCCGCGAGGAGTTCACCGAGTGGATCGACGGGTACGACACCGGCATCAAATACATGGACGACTACATCGAGAAGCTCCTCGATCAGTTGCGGGCGGCGGGCGTCTTCGAGGACACCCTCGTCGTCGTCACGGCGGACCACGGCGAGAACCAGGGCGAACTCAACGTCTACGGCAATCACGTCACCGCAGACGACAAGACCAACCGAATCCCGTTGATCGTGCACGGCCCGGAGGTCGAAGCGGGCGTCGACGACGACTTCCATTACCATCTCGATCTCACGCCGACGCTCGTGGAACTGGCCGGCGGCGACGTCCCGGAGCGCTGGGACGGGCAGTCGTTCGCCGATTCGATCACGGACGGCGAATCCGACGGCCGCGAGTACCTCGTCGTCGGCCAAGGGGCGCTCTCGGCGATGCGCGCGGTGCGGTGGGACGAGTGGATCCTTCTTCGCACATATCACGACGGAATCCGCGAACTCGATCCCGTCGAGCTGTACGACCTCTCGGCGGATCCCCACGAGACCACCAATCTCGCTCGCGAGCGTCCTGACGTCGTCAGAAAGGGGCTCGCACTACTCGATCAGTGGGTCTCCGAGCGCCTGATGGAGGTCGCTCACGACGAGAACGGCGCGAACCCCGAGCACGAGCGCGCTCCCGCCGATCCGCTCTGGGAAGTCCTCCACGAAGGCGGACCGTTCCAAGGGAGAACGGGAACGAGGTGGTTCGATAAAGAAGAATACGCGGCGGAGCTTCGAGAGACCGGACGCGATGCCCACGCCGATCGCGTACTGGAATACGAAGGCTTCGTTCCGCAGGACGTCGAGGCCTATCTGAACGGCGACGACGTCTGGTCGGAACTCTGAACGACGATCACGTCTGGCCAGAACTCTGAACGACAACCACGTCTGGCCGAAGCTCCGAACGGCGACGACAACTCACTTGAAGGGCGTCTCCTGTCCGGGCCACGCACAATCCGCCGCGAATTCGGTTACAACGATTCCTTGAGGAGATCCGCACCCTTCTCGGCGATCGCGATCGTCGGCGCATTCGTGTTCCCGCTGCAGAGGTTGGGCATAATCGACGCGTCGATGACGCGGAGCCCGTCGAGGCCGTGAACCCGAAGGTCGTCGTCGACGACGGCTAAGTCGTCGTCGCCCATCTTACACGTTCCCACCGGGTGATAGCCCGACTCCGCGGTATCGCGGCAGTAATCGGCGATCGCCTCGTCGGACTGCACGTCGGGTCCGGGACGGACCTCCTCGGCCCGCACGTCGTCGAGCGGGTCCGCCGTCGCGATCTCGCGGGCGCGGCGGATCGCGGTGACGATGTCGTCGACGTCCTTCTCGGTCGACAGGAGCTTCGGGTCGATGATCGGGTCGTCGTAGGGATCCGTCGTGTCGAGCGTGATGCGTCCGCGACTCGACGGGCGGAGCGGCAGCGCAGCCACCGAGTAGCCGCTGGTGGGATGCTCGGGATCCAGCCCGGCCGACAGTCCGTACTGAAGGTCCGGTGCCGGGAGATCCGGTTCGGAGCGCTCGAACGCCCCCGTCAGGACGCGGTCGTATCGGGCACCCTTGTCCGGTAAGTCGTCGGGGTCACGGGGCGTAACCGGTTCCTCGGTCTCGTAGGCGACGTTCACGCGGAGGTGATCCTGCAGGTTGCGGCCGACGCCGGGCAGATCGACTCTGACGTCGATCCCGTGATCGTCGAGATGCTCGGCCGGGCCGACGCCCGAGAGCATCAGCAGTTGCGGCGACTGGATCGCTCCCGCAGAAAGCACGACTTCGCCGTCATCGTTCGCTTCCACCTCGTGTTCTTGGCCGTGCTGTTCGTAGACGACGCCCGTCACGCGGTCGCCGTCGAAGGTGAGTTCCGTCACGTGGGCCTCCGTCTCGACGGTCAGATTCGGGCGGTCGAGAATGGGTTCGATAAACGCCTTGGCCGCGCTGTGGCGCTCGCCGTCTTGGATTGTCGAGTGATACCAGCCGACGCCCGCCTGCTGCTCGCCGTTGAAATCGAGGTTCTTCTCCATCCCCACTGCTCGGGCCGCATCGACCAGCTTTTCTTGGAAATCGCTCGGGGTGAGATCTTCCGGATTGTCGCCACGGGAGACCGTGAGCGGACCGTCGGTCCCGTGGTACTCCATATCGCCGTCGGCTTGGAAATTCTCCGATCTCTTGAAGTACGGCAGGAGGTCGTCGTAGCCCCACCCCTCGTTGCCCCGCTCGGCCCACCGGTCGTAGTCCGACGGATGGCCACGTACGTGGATCATCCCGTTCATGGCGCTCG
>Ga0207851_100127_pt1 | contig 60590 bp, 60 predicted proteins | sample A23E3SouthBayCA_FD_187747 | JGI IMG/M metagenome (GOLD analysis project Ga0207851, IMG submission 187747) | Aerobic enrichment media microbial communities from Eden Landing Ponds, California, USA - A23 E3 (SPAdes) | ecosystem: Environmental > Aquatic > Marine > Unclassified | place: Emeryville... | reverse complement strand
GCGTCGTCTGGACGCCTTCGGTCTCGGCCGCGTCGCTGTCGTACGCGGTGTAGAGGCCGAGGCGAGTCACCGCGGCGGCGACGAAGAGCGCCCCGCCTGCCATCGCGACCGCTCCCGGAGCGCCGGCGAGCCCCCACGTCTCGGCTACCGCCATCGTCACCAAGAGCGCGGGCGCGACACCGAACGAGGAGACGTCGGCGAGTGAATCGAGGTACGGCCCCACAGCAGTCCCCCCGCGCCGCCGGGCCACGACGCCATCGAGGGCGTCCGCAATCGCGGCCAACAGGAGGATCCGCGCGGCGAGTTCGACGTCGACGGTGGCGGCGACGGCGGCGACGAACCCGAGGGCGGCGTTCGAGACTGTCACCGCATCGGCGAGTCCGACGCGACCGACGAACCGCGGCATCATATCACGGCGAACTCGGAGGACGGATTTACCTCTTTACATCCGGGTCGGCCGAGAGCGGGTGGTTTTCGTCCGAGTCGGTGGCAGACCGGGCCACATTTAGCCCTCGCTCCCCGAGTTCCGAGTATGACAGGGCAACGAGCCTCGGGGGACGGACGGCTCTCGCGTCGTCGGTTGCTCGGTGGAGTCGGCGCGGCGGCCACGATCGGACTGGCGGGCTGTTCGAGTTCGAGCGCTCAGGGGGACGACTACGACGTCGGGATGACCGCCTCCTCGTTCACCCCGCCGGAGTTCACGATCGAGGTCGGCGAGACGGTTGTCTGGCGGAACACGAGTTCGCGCGGGCACACCATCACCGCCTACGACTCCGGAATTCCGGACGATGCGGAATTCTTCGCCACCGGAGGCTACGACTCGACTGAGGAAGCGCGCGAGGCGTTCCGATCGGAGTTCGGCGGCTCGATCGACAGCGGCGCGACGTGGTCGCACACGTTCGAGGTGCCGGGCGAGTACGAGTACTTCTGCATCCCCCACGAGCAGGGTGGAATGGTCGGGACGATCGTCGTCGAGGAGTAGGCGAGGAGACCTGCGACAGCCGAGCAGAACTGCGACAGCCGAGCCAACCCACGACAGCGAGAGCGTCGGCTCGACGGTCACGGCGCAGCGAAAAAACGGGTCGTATTCGGGTCGTCTTCGAACCGAATCAGGCGTCGTCGACCGCGACGTCTTCCTCGTCGACGTCGACGGCGGCCTCTTCCTCGGCAGCGACCTCTTCGGGTCGGGCTTCGAGGGTGAGCTTCTGGACCTCGACGCGGCGGAGCGGGTAGATCGTCTTCGCTTCGCCGTAGATCGCCGAGGAGAGTCGCCCCTCGATGACGCTGTCGATGAGCTCGCTGAAGCTCCGCTCGGCTGCGGCCTCTTCGACGAGGTCGATCATCACGCGCCGGATCGCCTTTTCTTGGCTTCGGTCGGCCTTCTTGGTCGTAAACGCGACGGGCTGGAGCTGGACGCGGTAATCGTCCGTCGTCATCACCGTGATCGCGACGTCGACCTTCGAGGCCCCGCGGCGGACGAGGCTGCGAACGTAGTCGCGCGCGAGCTCGTGCTTGACGAACTCGGTGTACGCCGCGTCGCTCGTGACCTCGTTCACCTTGAAGGTGAGCTTCGTGTTGTTCTCGCCCTGATCGCCGGTGATGTCGCCGAGGGTGACCTCGACGGTACGGCCGTCGACCTTCTCGGGCTCGTCCGCGAAGGTCGAGCCGAGTTCGGTTCGGTCGAACTGTTCCGGCGCGATGAGGGTGTACCATCGCTTTCCGCGCTTCTGCTTCGAAACTGATCGTTCACTCATAGTTTGTGTATCGTGTCGACGATGGCGTCTGCCACCGTCAGGTTGACCACGGTGTCGTCCACCGTGGACTGGAGCCCGCCGGTCGTCTCGCGTTCGATGCGCGTGGCGAGCGTGTCGCCGTCGACGCGCATCCGCATCGAGTCGGTGTTGTCCGGACGGAGCGCCGCCGCCACCGTCTCGGCGTCGGCGTGCGTCGTCCGCAGGCGGGCCGTCCGCGACCCGCACTCGCGAGTCGCGTCCGTCGTCTGTGTGTCTGTGCCGTCGGTCATCGTACCGCCTCCCTGATCGCGGCGATGACGTCTGCTTCCGTCGAAGCGGGATCGAAACGCACGCAGGCCCGTGTCCCGGTGCCGGTCCAGTCGGCCCCGTCGCTTCCGAATTCGGATGCGAGGGCGCTGGCGGCGGCCGCCGCGCCGGCGTCGATCGCCGAAATCGCGGCGATGCCGTCGCCGAGCGCGACGACGACTGGCTCAGGCGAGCGGAAGTCGCGAGCGAGTCGCGCGACCGTCCGCAGGCGAGCGGCGACAGCGCTGTCGGACGCACTCTCCGATTCCGCCCGGACGTCGCTCCGAACGGCGAACACGCCGTCGTAACGACCGGTGTGGGCGTTGTGCAGCGCTCGATGGACTGCCGATCCGTGCGTGCGCCACGCGTCGACAGCGGCGTTGCGGCCGCCGTGTCCGAGTGCGAGCGCGACGCCGACGCCGGGGCGCTCCCCCGCGACGGCGTTGAGCACGTCGGCGAAGCCGCCGAGCGTCGCCATCGGGCCGTCCGGGGTCGCGTACGGGCGCAGCGCCCGTTCGACCGCGGTCGCGGCACGCGGCGTCGCGGCCTCGTCGCCGGCGACCGCGAGCGCGACGAGCGAGGCGACCGACCGTCGGGCCTCGTCGTCGAGGGCGTCGGCGTCGTCGCGTAATACCGAATCGAATTCGTCGGCGACGGCGTTCTCGTCGCCGGAGAACGGCGCGTGCAGCAGCGTCGAGTGCGTCAGCCCGTCGACGATATCGTCAGCGACGTCATCGATGGGGACTGCGACGCCCGGTCGCTGTACGAGCGCACCGGACTCGACGGCCGTTTCGACGATCGGTCCGGCGACCGACGCCGGATGCTCGCCCGCGGCGACGACACCAGCGAGTGCGAGCGCCGGGTCGATCGCGGAGCCGGATTCCGGATCCGCGACGCCGTTCGGCGCGTCCGCAGAGAGCGCCTGCGCGATCTCGTACGCACGGAGACTCGTTGGCTCGTCGTCGGGGGCGATCGTCACGTCCGCGTTCGGAAGCGTCGATCCGACGGCCGCCAAGACGCCGTCGTCGGCCGCGGGCGCGTCGGCTCCGAGCGAGGCGACGCGAACGTGAAACGGCACGTCGGCGCGCCGGAGTCCCCGCGCGAGCAGCCCGGCGGCCGACAGCGAGTCGCCGTCGGCCGCCGCGACGACGCGGACGAACGAGGCCCTCGCGAGCGCGTGTGCGGCGCTCTGGGAGGGGGCGTTCGCGTCGGCGGTGGTGTCGGATCGAGAGGCCATCTGTGCGTGTGGGAGTTACGCTTCGAGGAGTTTGACCGCGACGTCGTAGGTGTACGTGAAGTCCTCGTCGAGTTCGTCGCCGCGGTAGTAGTCGGCGAGGCGACGGATCTTCGACTCGGTGTTCTGCAGGGCGCGCTTGTTCTGCATGTCCTGCTGATTCTCGTTGACGTGGCGTCGGAGGCCCACGGCGCGCTCCATCAGGTTCCGGAGGTCCTCGGGGATCTCCGGGGCCGCGTCGTTCTCTTCGAGGATCTCGGTGACCTTCTTGCCGGTCGCGAGCTTGACGTCCGGGACGGGGACGCCCTTGACGCCTTCGTCGCGCAGCGTCAGCCCGATCTGGCTCGGTTCGTAGCCCTGCTCTGCGAGTTCGACGACGCGCGCTTCGATGTCGTCTGCCTCGACGTCACTCCACTCCGGGGGTTCGTCTGCCACCGGCTTGTCCGAACCGGACGAGCCACGGCGGCGGGTGTGCATTCGTGCCATTGGTATCAGATTGGAACGGCACAGACCGCAGAATACGCGATGTGATGCAGCCGGTATCGGCGGCATCGCACTTCCGCAATCCCAAGCCGCGCGAGCGCGGCGAGTCAGATTTGCGGCCGTGCTGTTCCCGTCTATACCCATCCGCGTGGTCGACAAAAGCATTCCGACCTACGGGCGACGTTGAGCAAGTCGAAGCCCTTAAGAACGAAAGCGGAATACTCCAGACTGCGAACGAGGGCTCGTAGATCAGGGGTAGATCACTCCCTTGGCATGGGAGAGGCCGCGGGTTCAAATCCCGCCGAGTCCACTCGCTTTCTTCGGTCGCTTCGCTCCCTCAGTTGCTCGTGTCCTCGGCGTAGTCCCCCTCGCTCGTTGCACTCGCTCGCGGGACTCCCGCCGAGTCTATGAACGAGTGGAGTTTTACGACGCGAGTGAATGGCGAGCCGAGGCCGAACGCAGTGAGGCCGTGGATTTGAAGCCCTATCAGTCATATCACCGAGCGGAGCGAAGCGACCGTCTGATTCCGGGTTCAAATCCCCGCTGAATCCACTTCGATAACTGACTACGCTGACCAGTGCGCGACACCAGAATGCCGTTTCAGAGGTCCGTCTTCGCCGATTCGTACACTCGAACCCAGCCGTCGCCGTCGACCGTGATGCGATAGATGTCGTAGCGGAACTCCACGCTCCCGGTTCCGTCGGACCCGGTGGTCGTCTGGGGGTCGAAGAGCGCGCGCTCGATCGACGCGACGTCGACGACATCGTACAGCTTCGGTGATTTAACCGCCGTCGGTTCGATGCCATCGGCCTCCGCGATGGCGTCGACAATCGCACTCGTGAGTTCGTCCCCCCGCTCGGGATCGTGGCGTCGTTGGGCGGTCTCTCGCCAACGCGCGTTCGGTTCCTCGGTCATCGTGAGCGACGGGACGCGCGGTGGCGGGTTAAGTGAATCTGTAGCACGGTTGCTACGTTCGCGACGCGGTGGTCGAGTGAGCGAAGATTTACGGCCGCCACTCTATCGGACCCGCCGTCAGCAGAGGCATTCGTGCCTGATCCGACTTCCACCGACCAAGTGCTGATGGAGTTTCGTAGCGAGATTCCGCATAGCGACAGCCTGTGCTTCGGTAGCTAAGCCGAGTCGATAGTAGGTGCGGGTACGGTTCTGATTCCAGAGTTCGGCAATATCGTCGGTGAAACTGTCGTCGTAGAGCCCGATCTCCGCGCCGCGTTGATAGAGGCGACGATGGCTACTGATCACCTCTGAGGGCTCCATCGCGCCGTCGTGAATCAGTCGAAACTGGATCGTCCGCTCCATCACGACGAACGAAGACTCGATGACGACAGTGTAGTATCCGCGATCCAGAAGCAACGAAGCCGCCGAGAGGAGTCGACACGCTCGACGAAGTTGCACGAGCTCTGCGTCGTCCACGTCGAGTCCTTCTTTGATCGTCTCGGGAACCTTCTCGAAGCTAACCTCTGCATTCTCCAACGCTTCGATAACCGCGTTATTGTCCATCGCTGTAGACCTCCCGGCGAATCGCCACGAGTGCGTCGGATCCGACTAATGTGATACCCTCATCGAACTGCCGTCGGAGTCTCTCGCCGATTCTCTCGGCGCTCTCGGTCGATTCGACAAGCACCTCGAACGTGTAGCGGTCTCCGTCGAATTTCGTCTGCTTTACGTCTCTCAGGATCGACTGGACGGTCCGCCGCGCGGGTGACTTCTCGCCGGAGACGAACACCAACAGATCGATATCGCTCGCGCGGTCTGCCTCCCCGCGGGCGACGCTGCCGAAGAGCAGGACGCCGACCAGCCCGTCGAGTTCTCGCCGCGCGCGGTCGACGAACGCGCTGATCGGTTTCTGGAACTCGGGTTGCGGTACCGAGAGGATCGGGTCCGCTTTGGATAGCCGATCCCGACGGATACTGACGCACTGCTTGCGTCCGTCCCGACGCGTTCGGATCGCTCCCGCGTCGCCGAGCAGGCGCACCGCCTTCGAGACCGTCGCTTGGTTGGCGTCGACCAGTTCGGCTAGCTGGCCGACGGTGTACTCCTCGTAGGGGTGTTCGATGAGCACCCCCAGAAGGTCCTGCATCGCCTGATACCGGAATACGCGATCGTCCGGAAAGGGGTACTCTATCGCGATTGTCGTAGAATAATTCTTATTAGGCATATAATTCCTATTAGGAATTTATCCGGAAAACACTACCGGTCACGGGTCCGAGGAGACGACGGATCCGCACAGCGTGCCGAAACGGCACTGCGTCGGTTCAGACCCACCTTTTACGTCCTCGGGTGGCTCGCTTCGCTCGCCACCGCTCGTCGCAAAAGCTGGACCAAAACGATCCCGCGCTCGCGTCCGGCGGACGCTCGCGCGGTCGACTACTCCCCATCCCGCCGATTTGATGATCTCGTCGATCAGCCGATCGGTTTTCTCGGTTTTCGCATCCAACTCCGCGGCGCGTTTCCAGATCGGTGAAACGAGCTCGATCCGCTGAGTAATCAGTTGCTATTGTAGCGTTTGCAACTGATTATCAGCCGATCGCACGACTGCGTGCGATCGCGTGAGTGAAGACTTGCAAATCCTACTATAGGCCTCGACGTCGAGACTGACTCCGTCGAAGCTGTTCGCGACGTCCGTGAGCGACTGTGAGGGCCCTTTTCGATACGAACGTCCTCGTCGCGCGATCGCAGTACTACGCTCGTTTCAAGAGAGACTAAGTACCGACTCGAAGAACGCGGGGCTATGGCTCTCCCCTCTCTCCCATCGGGCTACGACGTCACAAAACACGTCCGCGTCAAACGGACAGATTGTCTCCTCGCTGTTGGTTTCGATCGAGAACAGAGGCGGATTCCTCGCTTTCTGATACAGTTGCATTATCAGAGTGATACTGAGCCGATTAAATGGGAAGAGATCGCCCGAATGGATCACAACGAGACGGCAATGCTGGGACATAATGTGTATCGAGAGGGATTACACGTCGACGCGTCTCGACGAACGAAGTCGACCGTGCACTTACAACTCGCTCACAGCCCGCTCCCACAGAGTCGTGGGACCGTAATTCGCGCCTGTAGCGACTATCTCCATCGAGAAGCAGACTACTTCATCGAGGTCTACGAGGAACGTATCGCTCCCGGTTCGCCTCCACGATGGCCCGACGGGGGAAATCTGACACCCACGTTTAATGTATCTGAGACCAGTACTCCCGGGTATGAGCCACGAATCGCCTGTGGAAGATGCACTTTCGGATGACGAGCTGACAGCGTTGCTCGCCGAGGCCGAGGGGACGACACCAGAGGCGATCGAACGCGGTGCTGCGGAACTCGAACTGTCCTCACCCGCGGAAGCGACTGTCACCGAGGAGTAGCCCCACCTTTTACGTCCTCGGGTGGCTCGCTTCGCTCGCCACCGCTCGTCGCAAAAGCTGGACCAAAATCCCCGCGCTCGCGTCCGGCGGACGCTCGCGCGGTCGACTACTCTCCGTCTACCGCGCTCTCGACGATCTCAGATCCACCTTTTACGTCCTCGGGTGGCTCGCTCCGCTCGCCACCACTCGTCGCAAAAGCTGGACCAAAACCACCCCGCGCTCGCGTCCGGCGGACGCTCGCGCGGTCGATTACTCCCCGTCTACCGCACTCTCGACGATCTCAATTTCCTCATCCGTGAGATCATAGAGATCGTATACGATCTCATCGATCAGCCGATCGGTTTTCTCGATCTTCGCGTCCAACTCCGCAGCGCGTTCTCTCGTCTGCACGTAGCGCGCGAGGTCGTCGGCGACGTCCTCGGGATCGGGCAGCGTCATCGCCTTCAGTCGATCGACCAGCGAATTCGTTTTCGTCGCGGTCTCGCGGAAGCCCGCGAATCCGCCCGCTTCCTCGACGGCGACGGGGACGAACGCCTCGACCAGCGCGGCCTCCTCGTCGGTGAGGTCCGCGAGCGCGAACGCCTCTCGATATCCTGTTTCGGTGTACCCCCACCGATCGGTCTCGTAAGCCTCCTCCTCGTCGGGCTTGTAGCGCGCGGTGGCGCTGATCGCGACGCGCGACCCGTCGCGCTCGGTCTTCACGTCGCCGATGCGGAGGTTCTCGTACTCCTCGGCCGTTCCGTCGAGGACGTTCGATTCACTGGGCTGAAAGAGGCCGACGTCCGGGAGTTTCGGGCCTTCTGAGTAGTTGCCGAGGTAGTCGAGGAGGGAGAGGTTGAGAGAGTGGTACTGTTCTTTTAAAGACTGTATGCGGTGAGCGTATTCCGATAGTTCTGTTGTGTGTTCGGAATCAACCGTTTCTAATTTCGGGATAGGAATACGCTGAAGCTCATTACGGTGTACGTCAACTGTTTCGAACACTTCGGAATAGTAGAACCCAATAAGTTTTGAATTTAACACACTACAGAGATAATCGTGGCTATAATCTCCAGATGAATGAACCAAGAGCGCATCTTTAACATATTTAGAATCTTGGTCAATAACACATTCCGGCGTCTCACTCATCCTGTTTACGACGATTTTTTCACGTTCAAACCGCTCTCGATCGCCGGGTCGAGCCGTTGAACGGTGCTCTCGCATATCCTCTGGAACATACCAAACATAAACTCCATTCCAAGAGATATGATAGCGGTCAACATCTTTGCTACTGTAGAGTTTCTCGTCTTCTGGTTCCGTCTTTTCTTTTTTAAGATATCGTGAATCGTCACCAGTTTTTAAGCCAAAATCAACATCAGACAGATCTCCCAGTGGGAGAGTATTTTCCTCAATTTTTTGCCTTAATTGGAATTGCTCATCTGACAAAATGAAGAAATGTGATTCATCTTCTTTTTGATACCTACTCTGCGGTATTTGTGCAATCTGGGATCTATCAGGAACATCGACAATATCCACTAAATTACCGTTATTTTCACCAGATCTTGGGGAAAGAATCACTACAACGGTTTCAACAGACGCATCTTTGAACACGTTCTGAGGAAGTACACCCAGTTTTTCGATTGAGGAGTGGGATAGAATGTAGTTTCGCAATCCCTTAGCGCTGCTAAGGACCCTCCAAGTATCCGACGTAATCATACCAATTTGAGAGCCTTCAGTTCCGAGATCAATCGAGGTCTGGAGGAAACAATTGAGTATGTCGCTTTTTGCCTGATATGTCTCTCCAAATGAGCCCCACAGGTATTCTTTGAACGAAGAATCTAGATTATGTGGCCGAATATACGGCGGATTCCCGATCACCGCGTCAAACCCTGAATCCGTCTTTCGCTCGCCGCTTTCGTCGTAGAACGCCACCGGGAACTCCAACTCCCAGTGGAAAAACCGCTGGTCGTCGGCCACGCGCTGGGCGTCCTCGAACCAGTCTTGGCCTTCGATGTCGTCCCACGAGTCGCCGCGGAGGGCCTCGGCCATCCGCTCGTAGGCGTCGCCGGGGACCGAGAGTCCAAAGGCCTCGGCGGTGTGGACGTTGGCCATCGCGAGGAGGTGCTGATACAGCGGGTCGTCTTGGACCTCGTCGAAGGCGGCTTCCATCTCCTTGACGTCCTCCAGCGACTCGTTCTCGATCGACAGCAGCGCCTGAAAGCGCTCCATCACGTGTTCGAGCGCGCGCTGGCGGGTGTGCGCGAACGATTGCTGGAGGGTGAGCTGTCCGCCCTCGCTGTCGGCGTCGTCGTCGCCGTTATTGTTGCCAGTGCCGGTGCCGGTGCCGTTCTTGAGGACCGCCTCGATGTCGCTTCCGACGAGCGAGTTCCCGGTCTTCAGGTGGTGATCGAGGAACGCCAGCGGCTGCTCGGCCGCGAGCGTGCGCAGCCACAGCGAGACTTTGGCGAGTTCGACCGCGAGCGGATTCAGGTCCACTCCGTAGATGCAGCGCTGCGCGACCTGCCGCCGCGCCCAGTTGATGTCGTGCTCCTCATCGACCGTCTCGATGCCCTGCTGGGCGGCCTGCTTCTCCTGGGCGTCGATGATCTCGCGAGCGAGGTAGTCGATGGCGCTGGTCAAGAAGTGCCCGCTGCCCATCGCCGGGTCGAGGATCTTCAACTCGAAGATCCGCTCGGCGAACTGATCGGCGAAGGTGCCCGCCTCGTCGTCGCCCTTGCGGTAGGTCGTCTGGCCGACGAGGTCCTCGCGGATGTCCTCGACCAGCGGCCCGAGCGTGTTCTCGACGATGTACTCGACGACGTACTCTGGAGTGTAGTACGACCCCGTGGCCTTGCGCTCGCCGCTGTCGGTCGTCAGGTAGACTTCTCCCGCCTCGACGGCGGGATCCGACGCGTCGGCGGCGGGGACGTACTCGCCGTCGTCCAGCGCCAGCGGCTCGTCGGCGACGTTCAGCTTGTACTCCAAGAGGCCCTCGTAGATCGAGCCGAGGTGGCGCACGTCCAGCGAGGAGTAATCGACGAAGATCTTCCCGCCGCCGTCGCCCCGCCGACTCCGGGTGAGAAGTTCGACGACCCGCGCGAGATGGGCGTCGCCGACGGTGTGCGACGCGAGGAACGCCGCCTCCGGGCTGTCGTCCTCGTCGGGGTCCGTGCGAAAGAGCCCGCCGTTGTACGCGGGGATCGAGAGGTCCGATTCGGGGATTCCCCGCGATTTGCTCCCCTTATCGATGAGGGTGAACAGATCGTCCAACTGCGATTGGAGATCGTCCTGCCAGTCGCGGTACGCCGGGTCCCCGCTGTCGAGTTCGTCGGCGACCTCCTGTTTGAGCGCGTTCAGGCTGTAGGAGTTCTCGTAGATCTCGTTGCTCGTATCGAGCAGTTCGCGCCCTTCCGCCTCCGCGTAGAGTACGAAGATGAGTCGGTAGAGGTAGATGAGCGACGCGTCGTGAACGAGGTCCAGATCCGACTCGTCGAGGTCGTTCTCGGGGTACTGGAGGAAGCCCTCCGAGAGGACCTTGATCGCCTCGTAAATGTTGTCCTGCAGGTCCGCGCCCAACTCCTGGGCGAAAACGTTCGACTCGTCGTACACGTCGTCGAGGAAGCAGTCGCCGCCGGCGTCTTCCAGAAACGCCTCGTGCCGGAAGAAGAGGTAGAAGTATTTGAAGTCCTCAAGGTCGCCCTGCTCCAGAACCGTCGCGAGGTCGATCTCGTAATAGGAGTCCAGCCGGTGGCTCGTCGGCCCGTAGTAGAGCCGCCACGTCTTCCCGTCGGTCAGGACGGCCCAGCGCGCGGGCGTCTCCTGCAGATAGACGTGGATCTGGTAAGAGGGGTTCTCGAAGTCGCGCTCGTGCTCGCCGCTCCCGCGGGTGTCCAGCGGGCGACCCCAGCGCTTGGCGTCGGCGACGGCGACGGCGTTCTCGTAGAAGTCGCCGCCTGCCTCGCGGCGCTTGAAGGCCTCCCGCGCGGCCTCGTCAGTCTCGAAGAACCCGTAGTCCGGGCGGCGTTGCGTCCGGCTGGTGCTCTCTTCGACCTCGAAGGGGATTCCCAGTTTCCGGAACATCGGCCGGACGAACTTCTCTTCGAGCTGGGACTCGTTGCGCTTCGGAGCGGTGTCCTTCTCGCGCTCCCAGAGATCCAGCACCTCGTCGTAGGCCTCCCGGAGCGCGTCGTCGTCGATCGCCTCCCACGCCTCGGTTTCGGGGAGGTGTTCGTCCAAGTAGTGATTCGAGAACAGATCGCGGTTCGTGCGGTAGGTGAGTGATGTTTGCATTCGTTACGCGGAGATCGAGTCGGGGCGAGCGGCGTCACCCGATGCGACGGCGAGCGGTTCGTTCGCGTTGCGTCTGTCGAAGCGTGCGCGGCCGCTCGCCGTCCCGTCGACGACGACCGAGCGGCCGAGCCGGTCCGAATCGGGATCGGAACCGGCGCGGGGGCGGGCGCGCCGGGCGTTTCGCTCGACCTGTTTGCGGGAAGTCACGTATGGGACCGACGAAGACCGGCAGCGGTTTAGCTGTTTCTTCGCCGACGCTCCGAGCTGCCCGACTGCGTCAAGTGCGTCGCAGCCGACCTGTCGCGAGGGGCGGAGTCGCGGCCGGTTCGGGAGCGCGTCGCGGCTCCGCGCGGCCGACTCGCCGGGTCGCCGTTCGACCCGCTGCCCGCCGTCGGCTCCAAAAGACGTTTTTCACCGCTCTACGAATCCCGAGGAGATGCCCGACATCACCCGCCGCCGAGCCCTCCTCGCGGCCGTGTCGGGGATCGCCGCGCTGGCCGGCTGCGCCGACGCGCGCGATCGCCCGACCATCGACCCCCCGCGAGAGGACGAAACGATCGACGACTACGAGGCGCGACACGTCCGCAACACCGACGGAGCCGTGCTGTTCAGCCAGCGTGAGGAGCTCCCGACAGTCACCGACGACGAGCGGAGCCGATACGCCCTGTCTGCCCGCAGCGTCGTCGTCAGCGACGAGGACCTCGCGGCGCTGACGTTCAACGACGTCCCCGAAGCCGAAAGCCTCCGCGAGTTTGCCGCCGAGACCGATTTCGAGTCGGCGTCGATCTACCTCTTCGCGATGCCCGTCGAGGCCTGCTACGAACTCCGCCTCCGATCGGTGAGCGTCGAGTGGGACGACCTCGAATCCGACGACCTCCACCCGCACGCCGACTTCTGCCGGGCCACCCGTCCCGCCGACGTCGACTGCGGCGTCGACGAGACCCACACCGCCGGATTCGCGATTCGGCTCCCCGTCGCGGCAGAGGAGTCGTCCGGCAGCGGAAGCGGGATGTCGAGTTCCTGTGGGCCGTCGCCGCGCGGTGAGCCGTTCGATCCGACGGTGACGCCAGCGAGCGGGGGTGCCGAGCAGTGACGTCCCGACGCCGACTCCTCGCCGGTCTCGGAACGCTCGGTGTCGCCGGGCTGGCCGGCTGTTCGGCCCTGCCGTTCGGCGGAAGCGACGACGAGCGCGAGTACGTGGATCTCCCGCCCGACGCCGCCGGATCGGTCGAGTGGCCCGATTCGCCGTTCCCCGTCCCGGTCCCGTCGGAGTCCGCCGAGTCCCACCGCGAGCGCACCGAGGCACTGCTCGCGGAGGTTCCAACGGACCCGTCCGTGCCCAACGGGGCGGTCGCCGAGGAACTCCGATCGAAACGCGAGCACGCCGCCGAGCGCGTCGGCGAAGCCGTCGACGAGCCGTGGCCGACCGACGCCCTCGAAACGTGGCGTGATCGCCGGGGCGAGGCCGCGACAGTCCTCGGTGCGTACCGCGCGGCGACGGGCGAAGACGACGCGGCCGAGGTCGATGCAGCGCGCCGGCGCACCCGGGATGCACTCGGCTCGCTCGCCGCCGACCACGAGTACCGCGCGTCCTCACGGCTGGAGGCGGTACTCGCGCATTCGACGGTCGAAACCCTGCTGGCGGACTGCCGCCGTCGAACCCGCCCGGACCCGGCGTACCCGGACGATCCGATCGCGCGTCCGTTCCGCGCCGGCGACGCCCTCGGCCGCATCGAGCGCGCCCGCGCGACCTACGCTGACGCCGGCCGACTGCGAGCGGCGTATCTGACCGAGCGCGACGACCCGCCCTCGCAGTGGTCGGCGCTGATCGAGGCCTCGGATCGCCTCGAACTGTCGGTCTCGCGATCGCGATCGACCGTTCGAGGCTTCCTCGACGCCGACGAATCGCCGTTCCGTGCCGACCTCGACGGGACGCCCGCCCGGTCGCTCTTTCGACGGGCCAGCGGATACGTCAGAGCGGCCACCGACGACCACGAGGAGCGTCGCGACGACGGCGACGAAGCGAGCGCCGTGATCGAGGCCGGACGGGCGCTAGCCGGAGTCGAGGCGCTCCGGGCGACTATCGAGGGGATCCGCGACGGCGGGTATCAGCAAGCGGTGTCCGTCGAATCGGTGAGAGAAACCGCCGACCGGGCCCGAGACGCGATCGCGGCCATCGAGGAGAGCGACGACGTCCGGTTGGCCGCCCGGCTCGCGCGCCCCGCGTTCGGGACGTTCGAGTATCTCCCGGAGTTCATCGAGCGGGGCTACACCGACGCCGCGCGCGCCCAAGGCGACCTCGCGTGGGCCGAACTGTACGCCCGCGCCGTCCCGCCGGCGACCGCGTTCGTGATCGACCGGCTCGAAGGGGAGTAGCGTCCCCGACGCCGAACCGACGGCGTCGGCGAACGGGAGGGCCTCAGACAGATCACTCCTCCATATAGATCGGCGCGGGCGGGGCGTCGGGCCCCCGCGGGGAGATGTCGGTCCGCTCGACCTGATTCGAGACGATCGACGCGTCGAGGTCGGCGGCGTCGGGCGCGTTCACCTCGAAGAGGTTGCCCGCGGGATCGCGGCCATAGAGTTGGACCTCGCCGGTCGGGAGCACGTACACCGGCGGCTCGCCGTCGACGTAGCCCGTCTCGATCTGCGGGAGCGGTTCGATCTCGGCGTCGTCGCGGTCGCGGAGCGACTGATAGACTGATTCCAGATCGTCGACGTGGAGGGCGTGGTGATTGAACGCCGGCGGGTCGTCGTCGCGCTCGACGATGTGCAGCTGGAGTGCGCCGCATCTGAGCCACTGGGCCGGTTCGTCGAACGCCGGCGTCGGGATCCGCTCCATCCCGAAGACCGATTCGTAGAACTCGACCGACGCCGCGAGGTCCGTCGCGAGAATGCTGACGTGCGTGTAGCGCGTCTCGACCATTGTGCCCTGTTCGACGACACCGGACCCTAAAACGGTTCGTGTGGGATCTGACCCCGACTCGGATGTCCCCGACTATCGCCTCGTGTCGACGCGGCCTCGAAGCGCCGTGGCGAGATGCTCGACCGCCCGCGCGGGCTGCCACCCGTACGTCCACACTGCGCACGCCACGAGCATAATCGCGATCCCGTAGAGCTGCACCGTCGCAAAGGTGAACACCTCGACGGCGACGAGTTCGAGGACCGCCGGCAGCCCCAATTCCCGAACCTCCGCGATGATCCCGCCGGGTGAGCCGTTGGCGAACATCACGATTGCGCCCCCGAGAAAGAGGAGTCGCCCGGGGCCCTCCCAGACGTACCACAGCGGGATCATCGGGAAGAAGAGGAAGACGAGATACCACTGCAGCGCCGGAAACACCGTAATCGTGACGACGAGCGTGGCGAAGATGGCGATGAGTCGCGCCTGCAACGTCTCCACGCGGCGGTAGAACACGGCTAGCACGACAACAGAAACGAGGAGCGCGACCGGGAGCAACGCCTCGGCGGGGGCGTCCGGGAAGAGCCCCCACACGACGTGCGATAACGGTCGTTGCACCGTCACGTAGTACGTGCTGTCGACCGGGTAGCCGCCGACGAACTCCGCCGTCTCCGAGCGGTTCGGCACGACCTCGGTGAAGAACGTCAGCGTCGGTCCCGAGCCGTAGGCGACGACGCCAGCGACGATCCCGCCGACGCCGACGGCGGTCGCGCTCGCGATCGACCGCCACGACCGAGTGCGAAGCAGCCACGCGCCCACGACCGCCGGGAAAAGCTTGAACAGCGCTGCGAGCCCGAACGCCGCGCCGGCCCATCCGGGATGGTCGCCGTCGAGCGCGAGAAAGCCGGCGACGAACGCGAGGGCGACGAGGAGGTTGATATTCCCGTAGTACATCGTCCCGAAGGTGAACGGCGAGAGCAACACGACGCCGACGATCAGCCCCACGTCGAGCAAAGCGAGGCGGTGGCTGATTCGGTCGACGTACCGGACGATCGCGGCGGCGACGACCAGCCCCGCGAGGGCGTTCAGCGCGACGATGGCCCAGTAGCCCGTCAGCCACTCGACGAGCGTGAACGGGTAGTACGCCCCGACGGTGATCGGCGGGTAAAGATAGACCGCCCACCCGCCCAACTCCGGCGGGGCGACCCCGTAGAACGACTGTCCCTCGCGGGCCAGCGTCGCGGCGTACCGATACGTCCGGATGTTCGCGCCGAGGTTGCCGCCGGGGTTCCACCCCAGTCCGAATACGTCCGGGTTGAAGTTGCGCTCGTAGGAGGCCGCACCCCAGAGGATAGCGAACAGCATCACTGCGCGGATCGATTTGGCGGACCGACCGATCCGCGGCCGGTGGAGGAACTCGGCGAGGCTGTGAGGGAGGAACTCGGCGAGGGAATCGGGGAGGGGGTCGAGTCGGGGGACCATTGTCCAACTCGTCGACAGGTGGGAACGAAGGTGTTTCGTTCGAGAGAGAAGCGCCCGTTGCCGGCGCATCGCCGACCGCGCGCCGGAGGGATCGGACGATCAGTACAACCGTTCGGCCGCCAGATCAGCGCCCGCTCTCAGTGCTTCCAGTTTCTTCCACGCGATGCTCGGGTGCACCGCGTTCGCGCCCTCGACGACCGTCTCGAAGCCGCAGTCGGCACCGGCGACGATCCGGTCGGGATCCCCCACGGCGTCGGCGAAGCGCTCGATGCGATCGGCGACGACCTCGGGGTGTTCGACCACGTTCGTCTTCACGTCGATGACGCCCGGGATCAGCCGCCAGCCGTCGGGAAGGGAATGCTCCTCGAACGTCCGGTACTCGTGTTGGTGCCGCGGGTTCGCGCCCTCGACGACCAGCCCGCCAACGTCTGCCTCGTAGAACGCGTCGATCACCGCGTCGAGCGCGACGTCGTGGTGGTGCGGCCCCTCGTAGTTCCCCCAGCAGCCGTGCAGTCGGATCTGCTCCGCTGGCACCCCCGAAACGGCCTCGTTCAGCGCCTCGACGTGCGTGCGAACCCGATCGCGGAAGTCGTCGACGGAGTCGTCTTTGTAGGTCAGCGTAAAGCCCGCCAGCAGGTCGGGAGCGTCGATCTGGAGAACCGCGCCCGTCTCGGCGATCAGTTCGTACTCCGTCGCGAGCGCGTCCGCGAGATCGAAGAGGTACGCCTCGTCGGAGTCGTGATACTCGGTCTCAGTGAATCGAAGGACGGCTCCGGGCGACGGCGCGGTGTGAAAGCGCGCGGGGAAGGAGACGCCCTCGGCGTCGACCGCCTCGTCGAACCTAGCCAGATCGCGGCGGAGGTGCTTCTCGCCGACGTACTCGATCGGGCCGGTGGCGACGGGGCCGCCGATGTTCTCCGTCTCGCCGAGGAGTTCCCGGCCGTAGTCTGGGAAATCGTCGAGGTCCGAGGGCCACTCCCGATCGACGGTCCCCTCGCCGAAGCCCGCGAGACGGTTGGTGACGTCGACCGAGTAGGCGATGCGGCTCTGCTCGCCGTCGTTGGCGACGTCGATACCGACCTCGGCCTGCCGGCGCACGACCTCCCGGACCGACTCCTCGACGGCGGCCTCGAAGTCCTCGTCGCGGTCGGCCGCGTCAGTGAGCAGCGATCGCAGTCGGTCCGAGCGGGGGAGGCTCCCGACGTGGGTCGTTCGGATCGTGGGCGGTGACATACGCCGAACCTGTCGCGCGGGCCTCAAAGAGATGTCGGGGGACCCGTCCGATGGGAGGTCACCACCGGAACCACACGAGCAGCGCGAAGCCGACCGCGAGGGTGACGGGCAGGAGCATCCCGAGGAGTGCGATGGGGCCGAACCCGCCGAACGTAGACCGGCCCGCGAGCGCGACGAGTCCGATTAGTAGCACTGCGGCACCAACGAGTGCGGCTATCGTGCGACCGTTCATACGGATGAAACGCTCCAGCCCCGACGACCGCCGCCAAGAACCTAAAGATTCCTTCCGTAGCCGGCCGACTTCGGCGCGGCCGCGAGAACGATAAACTCACAGAACCGTTTATTATTGGGAAGCGAATTGTGCGAGACGTATGTCCGAAGGAGATTTCGAGGGGTACGGCGGACGACACGTCCCCGAACCGCTCAAAGAACCGCTCGAACAGTTGGCGACCGCCTACGACGATATCAAAGACACCGAGGAATTCCAAGCCGAACTGGACCAGCTCCTCGAAGACTATGCCGGTCGCCCCACCTCGCTATACCACGCCGAGGGTCTAAGCGAGCGCTACGGCGCGGAGATCTACCTGAAGCGCGAGGACCTGCTGCACGGCGGCGCGCACAAGATCAACAACGCGCTCGGACAGGCGCTGCTCGCGAAACAGGCCGGGAAGTCGCGGCTCATCGCCGAGACGGGAGCGGGTCAGCACGGGACGGCGACCGCGATGGTCGGCGCACTGCTCGATCTCGACACGGAGATCTATATGGGCAAGAAGGACGTCGAGCGCCAGAAGATGAACGTCTTCAGGATGCGACTGATGGGCGCGGAGGTCAACGAGGTCACCCGCGGCGGATCGGGCCTGTCGGACGCCGTCGACGCCGCGCTCGAAGACTTCGCGAAGAACATCGACGACACGCACTACCTCGTCGGCTCCGTCGTCGGCCCCGACCCGTTCCCGCGGATGGTCCGCGACTTCCAGGCCGTCATCGGCGAAGAGGCGCGCGAGCAGTTCAAAGCCCGGACTGGAACTCTCCCCGACGCGGCGGTCGCCTGCGTCGGCGGCGGCAGCAACGCGATGGGGCTGTTCCACGCCTTCCGCGACGACGACGTAGCATTTTACGGCGCGGAGGGTGGCGGCGAGGGCGCGGGCTCGAAGCGCCACGCCGCCCCGCTGGCCGACGGCGAGGACGGCACGATTCACGGGATGAAGACGCGCGTCATCGACGAGGACGTCGAAGTCCACTCCGTCTCGGCCGGACTCGACTACCCGGGCGTCGGCCCCGAGCACGCGATGTTCCGCGCGGTCGGTCGCTGTGACTACCGCGCCGTCGACGACGAGGCCGCGAAGGCCGCGTTCCGCGAACTCTCCGAGGAGGAGGGGATCATCCCCGCGCTCGAATCCAGTCACGCCATCGCGCTCGCGAAGGACCTCGCCGACGAGCACGACACGATCCTCGTGAACCTCAGCGGCCGCGGCGACAAGGATATGGAGCAGGCGGCGGAGCTCTTCGACCTCGACTGAGGCGACAGCGGACCGGGGGACCCCGAACCGTCTGACGGGCGTCTTGCATTTGGGCTATTCACTCCGCAAACGCTAATTCGGTCGACCGAGTAGCGGGTCTCGAAGGGTATGTGTCGGGAGTTGAAGCGAGAGCCGGCGTGGGTTGCAGCGATCCGATTGGCGATACTCGAAGGGGAGGTCACGACCGAAGCGGTGATCGATGAGGCGAACCTCATCCCGGGTCGCGAGCGGACGGTCCGCGCCATCCTCTCGAAGATGGCCGACCGCGACGTGTTGAACGCCGTCGGCGAGGATCGGTATCTCCCCGGGGCGGTGCTGTTGAACTCCGATCGGTACGACCTCGACTTCTCGAAGGCCTCGAACGGCGGCGCACACCGCTGGAAATCCTCGGTTTGAGTGAGTTATGTAAGTCGATAGGCAGAATTCCCATAGCGTAAGCTATGTAAGCACCACGGGGAGACGTAGCCTATGGGAACGCTGACGAACACGAAGATTTCCGAGAAGAACCTGACGACGGTCCCCAAGCCCGTTCGTAACTTCCTCGACGTCGGTGCCGGCGACCGGGTCGAGTGGCAGGTCGAAGACGGGAAGATCATCGTCGAGAAGTTCGCCGACGAGTAGTTCGCGAGCGCGGCGAACGCGCTGGAACACCCGAAACAGACCCGATCGAAATCGATTCCGCCGGCCGTTCACCCTAGGTCCGCCGGCTCGTCGACGTCGCGACGGACGCCGGGGTCGTCGACCGCGACGCAGGCGCTGGACCCGCCCTCCAAGAGGATTTCGCGCCCGCCGACGTCGCCGGAGACGTCGACGAGGTCGGCGAAGAACCGCTGGTCGAACAGCACCGGGTTACCGCGGACGCCCTCGTGGGCCGGCGCGAGCGCGTCGCCGACTCCCGCCTCGTAGGCGTCGACGAGCGTCTCGACCGTCTCGCTCGCGACGTACGGCATATCGCCGAGCGCGATCACCGCCGCGTCGATGGCCTCCTCGGCATCGACGAGCGCCTGCACGCCCGCCCGAACCGACGAGGCCTGTCCCGTCGCGTACGCCTCGTTGGTGACGAACCGAACCTCGAGACCGTCGAGCGCGGCTTTCACCCGCTCGGCCTCGTGGCCGACCACGACGACGACGGGAGCCAATCCGGCATCGAGGAGCGTCCGCGCCGCCCGCCTGACGATCGGTTCGCCCTCGCGCGTCGCCAGCAGTTTGTTGCGGTCGCCGAAACGGCTGCTCGTGCCGGCGGCGAGGAGGACGCCCGCCACGCGCGGCCGCCCCTGACGACCCCGCGGACGCTCGCTCCCCGCGCCTCCGCGCGATCGCCCGTCGAACGGCGGCGAGACGATCGGCAGTCCGTCCACGTCGTCCGCCATCACTCGACGACGGAGTAGGGGACGACGTCCACGGCTTGCCCGCGCTCGACGCCCTCGCCCGTGAGGACGAACCCGTCCGCGCGGGTCGCGCGCGTGCTCGAGGAGAGGACGCTCGGATCGAACGCCGACTCGTAGACGGCGAGGTCGGAGTCGGCGTGGCCGAGCGGCATCGCCGTCGGGTGGTCGCCGCCGGCGTCGTTGTCCCCCGTTTCATCCCCGAGAGTCACCGGAATCGCGTAGGCGAATCCGGGCGTCGCGATGTCGACGTCGCGAGCCATCCGCGCGGGCACCGTCGGCAGCGACGTCTCGCCGGTGAAGAACGGCCGCGCGACGAGCGTCGTCACCGCGTGCGCACCGACCGGCTTCCCGGGAATCGCGAACGCGATCGCGTCGTGGTCGGGAAGCTTGGCGACGGCGATCGGCTTGCCGGGGCGCAGGCGGACTCGGTGAAAGAGTACCTCTCCCAGCGAGTCCAGCGCGCGGATCACGTAGTCCTTCTTCCCGACGCTGGTTCCTCCGGTCGTCACCACGACGTCGTGCTCGTGTGCCAGTTCAGAGATCCGGGAGGTGACGCGCTCGAATGTGTCCGGAACGCTCCCCTCGTAGGTGGCGTTGTGGCCCCACGAGCGGATCAGTCCCGCGAGCATCGGGGAGTCGAGGTCGCGGTGTCGTCCTTCGTGGATTTCGGTCCCAGTTGCGAGCAAGCCCGCCGACAGTTCCGTCCGAACCTCGACAGCGGTGATGCCGAGGTCGCCCAGCAAAATCGCGTCCTTTGGGCCGAGTCGTTCGCCCGCCTCGAACAGTCGTTCGCCCGCCGCGACGTTGCTCCCGCGCTCGTAGACGTACGTGCCCGGATCGAGTTCCGTTCCCGTGAGGTTGCCGTTTTCGACGGTCGCTTCCTCGCGTTTGAGCACCGCGTTCGCGCCCGCCGGGACCGGTGCTCCGGTGGCGATGCGGATCGCCTCTCCACTACCTAACTCGCCCGGCTCGTCCTCCGGAAACACGTCGTCGTCGACGACACTCAGGGGGTACTCGTCCGTCGCGTCGAAGGCGAACCCGTCCATCGTGGCGTGACTCTGTGCGGGCACGTCGACCGGCGAGTCGATCGGTTCCGCCAGCGTTCGTCCGGCGATGTGGTCGATCTCGACTCGTTCGGTGTCGAGGGTCGGGAACCACTCTTCCCGGAGCCGGCGGACGCGTTCTGCGCCGTCGTCCCACGCGATCAGGTCGTCGTGGTCGTGATCGTCGGTACCCATACGGGCCTGTTCTGCGTCACGCTTCATAAGTTACCGCTCGGGAACTGTCGCGCCACAACACAAACTTTTATTGCGGATCTGTTGTCTATCATAGACCGTGATAATAGTGTGCACATAGTAAAGGTACTTAAAAGATGGCGACGTGCGACGACCGAACCCCCGGAGCGACGGAGAGCGTAATATATGGAATTCGAAGGAGAGTTTGAGTTAGACGGTGTACCGCCCGAGAAAGCATGGATCGTCCTGTCGGACCCGATGGCGGTTCGAGACGCGCTGAAGGGATGTCGGTACATCACGCCGATGGACGACGATTTCAATTTCGACGAGTACGAGGCCGAAGAGGACGTCGAGATGCTGCCGGAAGCGGACCCCGAAGTCGTCGCCGAACGCGCCTTCGTCGAGGGACAGAAATACGCGGCGCTGATGCAGGTCGGCGTCGGGAGCGTGAAGCCGCGGTTCGAGACCACGGTGACCATCGACGAGCGCGACAGCGAGAACTTCCGGATGGTCGCCACCGGCGGCGGTGACGCCTCCGGAAGTAGCTTCAGTATGGAGTCGGGGATGCAGATCCACCCGACCGAAGACGGTGAGAGCTCCCGGATCGAGTGGTGGACCGAGGCCGACATCTCGGGCCGGATCGCCCAACTCGGTTCGCGCGTGATCAAACCCGTCGCCAACAAGATTGTGAACAACTTCTTCGGAAAAATCGAGGAGCAGATGGGTGACGTCGACGAGGAGGCCAGCGGAAGCGTCACCGACAGACTACGGAATATGCTATGAAAGCAGCACACTTCGAACACCACGAACCCACCTCTGTCAGCAAGGCGGTGAGCCTGCTGGAGAGTCTGGACGAACCGACGATCCTCTCCGGCGGACAGAGCCTGGTGCCGATGCTTCGGTTCCGACTCGCCCGCCCGGACACGGTCGTCGACATCAACGGCATCGACGAACTCGACTACCTCCACGAGGAGGACGGCTACCTCAAGATCGGCGCGCTCGCGCGGCACGCCGACATCGAGGACTCCGCGGTCATCAACGAGCGGTACGGCAGCTTCGCCGACACCGCGCCCCTCGTCGCGGACCCGCAGATTCGAAACCGCGGCACGATCGTCGGCTCGGTCGCCCAAGCCGATCCGAAAGGCGACTGGGGATCGGTGCTGATCGCCCACGACGGCGACGTCGTCGCGACGGGCCCCGACGGGGAGCGAACGATCCCGATCGACGAGCTGTTCTTGCTCCCGTACGACACCTCGCTCGATGAGGATGAGCTGATCACCGAGGCGAGCGTGCCCGTTCCGACCGATCGGGAGGGCAGCGCCTACCACAAACTGAAGCGCAAGACCGGTGACTACGCGATGGCCGGCGTCGCGGCACGGCTGATTTTCGATGCCGACGGCCGGATCGAGGACGCGGGTCTCGGAATGACCGCCGTCGACATCACCAACGCCCGCGCGAGCGACGCCGAGGACCACCTCGAAGGGGAGCGACCCAGCCCCGAGCTGTTCGCCGAGGCCGGCGAACTCGCCGCCGAGCAGTCGAACCCCGAATCGGACGAACACGGCGACGCCTCGTACAAGGAGCGAATGGTCGAGGTACTGGCCCAGCGCGCGCTCGGCGATGCCGCCGAGCGGGCGGGAGCGATCAAACGGAGGAACTCACCGTGACTGACACACGCGAAATTACGATGACGGTAAACGGGACCGAACGATCCATCGAGGTCGAACCACGACGGCTGCTCGTCCACGCGATCCGCGAGGATCTGGATATGACGGGCACGCACATCGGCTGCGACACCGGCAACTGCGGGGCCTGTACGGTTCTCATCGACGGTGAGCCGATCAAATCCTGTCTGATGTTCGCCGCGCAGGCGGACGGCAGCGAGGTAATGACCGTCGAGGGGATGGAAGAGCTGCCCGAGTCCGACGGACTCCACCCCCTACAGGAGGGCTTCCACGAGGAACACGGCCTACAGTGCGGTTACTGCACGCCCGGGATGTTGATGTCCGGGAAGGCACTCCTCGACGAGAACCCGGACCCGAGCGAGGAAGAGATCCGCGAAGCGATCAGCGGCAACCTCTGTCGGTGTACCGGCTACCAGAACATCGTGAGGTCGATCGAGTACGCGGCCGACAAACTGGCCGCACAGCCCGCGGCCGACGGCGGCACTGTCGCCGTCGACGGCGACGCTGGCCCGGCAGCGGCCGGGTCGGACGCTGACGGTCCCGAGCCGACCGGAGGCGACGCTGACGCCCCCGAACCGTTCGAGGGCTACGAGGTCGACGACGACGAGTTCACCTGCGGCGCGGAGAACTGCTGCGGCGGCCCTTCGACGGACGCCGAACACATCGGCGGTGACAACGTATGAGTAGCGAAACAGACGACGTTCCGGTTGCGGACACGGAGTATCAACACGACGACGACGGCGGTCCCGACCCAGAGAAACACCACGGCCACGGCCGCGGTGGGATGGGCGAGGAGGTCAAACGAAAGGAGGACAAGCGCTTCATCACGGGTCGCGGCAACTACGTCGACGACATCAAGAAACCGGGGATGCTCCACTGTGAGATCGTTCGGAGCCCCCACGCGCACGCTCGCATCGAGAACATCGACAAATCGCGTGCGCTGGATCTCGACGGCGTCGTCGCCGTCCTGACCGCCGAAGATCTCGCGGCACACGAGTTGGCAACGATGCCGACGCTGATGGACGACACGCAGGACGTGCTCGTCAACGATAAGGTCAAGTTCCAGTCCCAAGAGGTCGCCGCGGTCATCGCGACCGACCGGTACGTCGCGAAGGACGGGGCCGAGAAGGTCGACGTCGACTACGACGTGCTCGACCCCGTCGTCACCGCCGAGGAGGCGCTCGAAGCCGACGCGCCCCTCATCCGCGACGAACTCGAAGACCAAGAGGACAACCACATCTTCGACTGGGACGTCGGCGACAAGGAAGCCACCGACAAGGTGTTCGATGACGCCGACGTGACGGTCAAAGAGCAGATGGAGTACCAGCGGCTCCACCCCGCGCCGATCGAGACGTGCGGCTGTGTGGCCGACTGGGATCCCGGCAAGGACAAGATCACGGTCCACCTCACCTCGCAGGCACCGCACGCCCACCGGACCCTGTTCTCGCAGGTCTCGGGCATCCCCGAGCACAAAGTTCGGATCGTCAGCCCCGACATCGGTGGCGGCTTCGGCAACAAGGTGCCGATCTACCCGGGCTACGTCGTCGCGGCGGCCGCGTCGGTCGTGCTCGAACAGCCCGTCAAATGGATGGAAGAGCGCTCGGAGAACATCCAGACGACCGGGTTCGCCCGCGACTACGACATGACCGGCGAACTCGCGGCCACGGAAGACGGCATCATCAAGGGCGTCCGAACGGACGTGCTGGCGAACCACGGCGCGTACAACGCCGTCGCCCAGCCCTCGAAGTTCCCGGCCGGCTTCTTCAAAATCTTCACGGGCTCGTACGACATCGAAGCCGCGTACGGTTCGCTGACGGCAGCGTTCACCAACACCGCGCCCGGCGGCGTCGCCTACCGGTGTTCGTTCCGGGTGACCGAGGCGGTCTACCTCATCGAGCGGATGGTGAAGGTGCTCGCCCACGAACTGGATATGGACCCCGCCGAGATCCGGCGGAAGAACTTCATCCAGCCCGAGCAGTTCCCCTACGAGAGCTCGACCGGCTGGAACTACGACTCCGGCGACTACGAAAAGGCGCTCGACAAGGCGCTGGAGATGGCCGACTACGACCACTACCGCGAGGAGCAACAGCGCCGCATCGAGGAGGATGCCGACAAACTCATCGGGATCGGCATCTCCTCGTTCACGGAGGTCGTGGGCGCAGGCCCCGGCAAGACCTGCGACATCGCGGGCATCGAGATGTTCGATTCGGCGGACATCCGCGTGAACCCGACCGGCAACGCCGTCCTCCGCGTCGGCGTGCAGACGCAGGGGCAGGGTCACGAGACCACGTTCGCCCAGATCGTCGCCGAGGAGCTCGGGATGGACGTCGAGAACATCTCCGTCGAACACGGCGACACCGACACCGACCCGTACGGACTCGGTACGTACGGCTCGCGCTCGACGCCCGTCGCTGGCGCGGCGACGGCCGTGGCCGCCCGGAAGGTCCGAGAGAAGGCCAAGACCATCGCCGCCAACGAGCTGGAGGCCGCAGAAGAGGACATCGAGTGGGACCGCGAATCCGGCGAGTTCCACGTCGCCGGCGCGCCCGACCGCTCGATCACGATCACCGAGATCGCTGCCAGCGCCTATATGAATCACCCCGGGTCCGAGGAGCCCGGACTGGAAGCGGTGAACTACTACGACCCGCCGGAGATGACGTACCCGTTCGGTTCCTACATCGTCATCACCGAGGTCGACCGCGAGACCGGCGAAGTCGACTTCGAGAAGTTCGTCGCCGTCGACGACTGCGGGAACCGCATCAACCCGATGGTCATCGAGGGGCAGATCCACGGCGGTCTCGCTCAGGGTATCGGAACCGCGATGATGGAGCACGTCACCTACGACGAGAACGGCAACTGCACGGGTGGAGACTTCATGAACTACCTGCTGCCGACGGCGAACGAGATTCCCAACTTCGAGACGGGATACACCGTCACGCCGTCGCCGCACCACCCGATCGGTGCGAAGGGCGTCGGCGAGTCGCCGACGGTCGGCTCGCCGCCGGCGATCGTCAACTCGGTCGTCGACGCGATGGCCCACGCGGGCACCACGCACGTCGAGATGCCGATGACGCCCGACCGCGTCTGGGAGGCACTCGACGAGGTGGGGCTGGCGCTCGATCCGCGACAGAACGTCACTTTCGAGTTCGAGGGCGACGCGAGCGAAGAACCGGCAGACGACTGAAGGCAAACGACTGAACCCGATCACCATCTCCGGTGATCGCCGTTTTCACCGACGGCCAACACGACGAGAGCGATCCACGACGAGCGTACGACGGACCGGGCGAGGGGCTCGAATCAGGCGACAACCCCATTTGCGCTGAGGACCTGAATACACCAAATGACAGGAAACGACTCACACACGACGAGCAGCGATCCGCCGCACCGCGCGGAGACCAGCGACGGCGACGTCGCCGCGCTGGAAGCAGAGCTGACCGAGCGGGGCGAGGCGTACGCCCGCGTGACGATCGTCCGCCGGGAGCCCCCGGTGTCGGCGAACGTCGGCGATCGAGCGGTCGTGACCGCCGACGGCGACCTTCACGGCTGGATCGGCGGCGCGGCGTGCGCACAGACCACGGCGACGAGCGAGTCGCTGGCCGCGCTGGAGGACGGCGAGCCCCGGTTCGTCGGCATCGCCCCCGACCCCGAGGAGATCGAACGGCCCGGGATGGAGGCGTTCTCGATGCACTGCCACAGCGAGGGCGTCCTCGAACTGTTCATCGAACCGGTGAACCCGACGCCCGAACTCGTCATCGTCGGCGACTCGCCAGTCGCGCGGTCGCTTTCCCGGCTTGCCCAAGAACTGGCCGTCGACGTCGTGAGCGTCGACCCAGACGGGGGCGACGAGAACGCCGACCGCGTCGTCGAGTCGGCGGACTCGGACGCGATCGTCGAGGCCGTCGGCTCCGCGCCGCTGGTCGTCGTCGCCTCGATGGGCAAATACGACGCCCGCGGCGTCGCCGCCGGGATCAAGGCCGGCGCGCCGTACGTGGGTCTCGTCGCCAGCGACACCCGAAGCGGCGAGGTGTTCGAGCGCGCGGCGACGATTCTTGACGCCGATCCCGCGGACGTCGCGGAGGCCGTCACGAACCCCGCTGGCGTCGATATCGCGGCCTACACGCCCGCGGAGATCGCCGTGAGCATTCTCGCTGAGGTCGTCGACGCGCGGTCGGACGCCGGAGCGGGTCCGGCCGACGTCGCAGCGGAGACGGCCGACGCCGACGCGGCTACCGAAGAAACGGTCGATGAGAGCGCCGTCGAAACCGACGACGGACCGACCGAACTCGCGACAGATCCCGTCTGCGGGATGACCGCCGACCCCGAGACGGCACCGTCCGTCGAACACGCCGGAGAGACGTACTACTTCTGCTGTGAAGGGTGCGCGGAGTCGTTCAGCGCGGATCCGGCGTCGTATCTCGACACTCCCGCGGAGTCAGTATGACACGGAACGCGTTCGCGTCGCTGTCGCCGTCGGATCTCGAAGCCCGCTTCGACGCCGAATCGTACGTCGCCGACGACCGCACGGTCACGACCGTCCACCTCGCGCTCACGCTCGGGCGGCCGCTGCTCGTCGAGGGGCCGCCCGGCAGCGGGAAGACCGAACTCGGGAAGGTGCTGGCGAAGGGGTTCGATACGGAGCTCATCCGCCTGCAGTGTTACGAGGGCCTCACGGCCGAGAACGCGCTCTACGAGTGGAACTACACGAAACAACTGTTGGCAGTACAGGCCGATGAGGGGACCGTCGCGGGCGCTGCCGATCCTGATAAGCCTGAGCGCGAACGGTCGGTCTTCGACGAGGAGTACCTCCTCGAACGGCCGCTGCTTCGCGCGCTGACCGCCGGCGGCGACGTCCCGCCGGTGCTTCTCGTCGACGAGATCGACCGCGCCGACGAGGAGTTCGAGGCGTTCCTGCTCGAACTGCTTTCTGACTTCCAAGTGTCGATTCCGGAGTACGGCACCGTGAAAGCCGATCAGCCGCCGATCGTCATCCTCACCTCGAACCGGACGCGGGGGCTCTCGGACGCGCTGAAGCGCCGGTGTCTATATCTCCACGTCGAACCGCCGTCGTTCGAGGACGAGTACGAGATCGTCCGGCGAAAAGTGCCCGAACTTGACGCGGCCGTCGCCGCGGAGGTCTGCGCCATCGTCGCACGCCTGCGCGAGGAGGCGTTTCTCAAGCAACCGGGCGTCGCGGAGACGCTCGATTGGGCGCGCGCGGTGGCACAGCTCCGGCACGACGACGCCGAGGAACCGCTTTCCGCCGCAGAGATCGAGCGGACGCTCGGCTGTCTGCTGAAGGAGGCCGAGGACTTCGCCAGAGTCGACACCGAACTGCTCGAACAGTTGCGAGACGCTGCCGCGGCGGCAGACAGCCGCATCGAAGCCTGACAACGATGAATTTCGACAACGACGGTCGGGTGGAGAACGGCAACGGCGGTCGCTCGTCGGATGCGGTGTCGGGGACGGACTCGACGCCCGGGGGCCAAGAGATCGAGGCATCGGTCGATACCGACGCCAGCGACGGCTTCGACCGGTTCTCCACCCGCGACGGGATCCCGGATTTCCGCGGAGCGCGACGACACACGCTGATCGAACTGATCCGACTCGCGGCGATGCTCAGATCAGCGGGCGTCGCGATTCCACCCAGCGATACGCTTGCGGCCGCACGTGCGCTCTCGGTCGTCGGTCTCGACGATCGGACGCGCGTCGAGGACGCACTGCGGGCGACCCTGCTCTCCGAACCGGCCGACGCCGACGCGTTCGAGTCGCAGTTCCCCACGTTCTGGCACCGGCTTCGGTCGGGACTGACCGCGGTGGCAACCGAACACGATACCCCGATGAACGACGAGGAGAGTGACGAGTCGGAGACGGCCGCACCGTCAGATGCGGACGCCGACGAGCCGGGCGTGTTGGAGGATGCCGAAGCACCAGACTTCACCGGTTCCGACGAGAACGACGGCCCCGTCGACGTTCGGATCCCGACGGATCGGCGACACGCGACGGGCGATCGGGCCGAATCCACCGGCGAGCGCGACGCGCGGCGGTACAGCGCGGTCGGCGGGAGCGAGCGCGTCGACGTCGACGTGGCCCGGTTGTCGCGAGCGGAGGTCGCCGCCATCGACCGCTTCGTCGACGCGCTCTCGACGATTCCGGGTCGGCGGCGTCGCCACGCCTCGTCCGGCGATCACGTCGAGGCTCGGCGAGCGCTCCGCGCGAGCCTCGCGACCGGCGGCGCGCCGATCGAGCTCCCGTCCTCGAAGCCGGTGCCGAGCGAACTCCAGTGCTGCTTGCTGATCGACGTGAGCGGCTCCGTGCTCGACACGTGTGACCGGAGCGTCCTGCTGGCGTTCGCCGATCGAATGCACGCGAGCGCTCGCGACGCGGGCGTGTTCCTCTTCGACACCGACCTCGTCGACGTCACGGCGCAGTTCGAACGCGGCGACGGCGACCCCGCAGGAGCGCTGCGCGACGCCGCTGTCGAGTGGGGCGGCGGGACAAAGATCGGCGACGCGTTCGCGACGCTCCGGCGGAACCACCCCTACGCCGTCGACCGGCGGACGGTGGTCGTCGTCGTCAGCGACGGGCTCGACGTCGGCGATCGGGACACGCTGGCCTCTGGTGTCACGTGGCTCGCCGACCGCGCGAGCGCAGTCGTCTGGCTCAATCCGCTGGCCGTTTCCTCTTCGTTCGAGCCGACCTCGCGCGGGATGGCGACGGCGCTCCCGTACTTGGACGCGTTGTTCGGATTTTCCGAACCGGCCGATCTCGACGAGGCCGCGCGACAGATCGAACAGCGCGGGCTGGGCGGAGCCATCGGCTACGAGCACGACGCGCGGCAGTTCGAGGTCGCGAGCGGCGGTGATCCGGCGTGAACGAGTTGTTGGCGGCGGTCCGAGATCGACTCCGCCCGCACGCGACCGACGCGAGCGTCGAGCGGATCACCGTCGGCGACGCGGCCGTCCTCGTCGAACTGCGCGCGGGAACGACAACGATGGCCGGCCTCGCCCACCTCCCGACCGGTGGACAACCGGACATAGATACAAAGGATCGGACCGTCGACGCGCTACTGGCGGGAGTGACAGCGGAGATCGGCGACGGAGACGCCGCCGGCGGGGACAGCGCGACCGCTCTGAGCGAACGGGCGCTCGGCATCGCGGCGATGAACGCGCTCTCTGTCCCCCTGATCGACTGGCGTCCCGGCGATCCGATGGCGCTTCTGTCTGAAGATGTCGAGCAGATCACGACAGTCGGCCTGTTCACGCCCGCGTTTCGAAAGTTCGAGGACGTCGAAGTCCGCGTGATCGAACGCGAGCAGATTGACGAGGTGCCCGAGCCCGCCGGCGTTCGCGTCCGTACCTTCACACCCGGGGAGGCCGACGAAGCGATGGCGGACGCGGAAGTCGTCTTCGTGACCGGCTCGGCCTTCATCTACGGCGGCGTCGAGGCGTACCTCGACGCGGCTCCGGACTCGGCGACCGTCGTCGTGATCGGCGCGACGGCGTCGTTCCTTCCCGATCCGCTGTTCGCGGCGGGCGTGGACGTCGTCGCCGGGGCGACGGTGACCGACGTTGCGGGCGTCCGGGCCGCGCTTCGAAGGGGTGCGTGTGGAACAGACCTCCACGACGCCGGGCTGACGAAAGTGTACGTCGCCCGCGACACCCCGACGGGAATCCGACTCGGTGAGGACGCGTCTCCCCGTGGACCCGATACGAGCGACCGACCCGACGGTTTTACAACAGATAACATATGACACAGCAACACTGGAGCGTTCCCGAAACGGAGATCGTACAGCAGATTCGCGACCAACTCGATAGCGAGGGTACCGACGTCCTCGCGACGATCGTCGACGTCGAGGGCAACGCCTACCGGCGGCCGGGGGCGAAGATGCTCCTCGAAGAGGGCGGCACGGGCGTCGGCAGCATCACGGCGGGCTGTCTCGAAGACGAACTCATCCGCGTGAGCGACGCGGTCCGCGAGGAGGGGCGACCGAAGCTCATCACCTACGATCTGATGGAGGACGACGACGAGGACGTCTGGGGCCTCGGCGTCGGCTGCAACGGCGTCATCGACGTCCTCGTCGAACCCCTGACCGAAACGTACCGACCGGCGGTCGAGGCGTTCTTTTCCGGGCGCGACGTCGCAGTCGCCACCGTGCTCGACGACGACGGTGAGCGCTTCGAGCAGGGCGACCGCGCGTACTACTATCCGGATTCGGAGTCGTTGCACTTGCCCGACGGCTCCGAGGCGGCCGACTGGCCGGCCGACGCACTGGGAGAGCCGGCGAGCGAACTCGCCACACTGGGCCACGCGGCCACCGTCCGAGTCGACCACGACGGAGAGGCGGTCGAGATCTTCGTCGACGGACTCGACGCGCCGCCCGAGCTGGTCGTCTTCGGAACCGGCCACGACGTCCGGCCGGTGACCGCGTTCGCGGCGAAGAACGACTTCCGCGTGACCGTCGTGGGATTCCGCGGGGCCGTCGAACTCGACGAGAGATTCCCCGACGCCGACAGAACGGTGACGACGTCGCCGGGCAGCGTCGGCGACGACCTCGCGCTCGACGAGCGGACGTACGCCGTGGTGATGACGCACAACTTCATCGACGATCAGTTGACCGTCGAGGCCTGTCTCGACGCCGGCGTTCCGTACGTCGGCATTATGGGCCCGCGAGAGCGCTTCGACCGGATGCTCGATGCCTTCGCCGACGACGGCAGGGTGTGGAGCGAGAAAGCGCTGTCGTCGGTGTACACTCCGATCGGGCTGGATCTCGGCGGCGGATCGCCGTTCCAGATCGCCCACAGCATCGTCGCGGAGGTGCTCGCGGTCTCGAACGAACGGACGCCGCGGCATCTCAAGGACCGGGCCGGCCCGATCCACGAGCGCGTAGCAGTTGGGACGGAAAACGAGTAGCGATCGAAATCCGAGGGCGTCGGGGCGACGGGCCGTCCGGCGCGTGACGGAATTCTCTTGTGTAGCGTTGGTTCGGGGACCGGGTTACATGTAGCCGAGGTCGCGGAGGCGCTCCATCAGGTCCTCTTTGTCCTGGGCGCGCCCCGCGCGCTCGGTCGTGTTCTCCATATCCTGCAGCCACGCCGGCTCTTCGGTCGTCTTGTCCGTCGAGACCTCGCTCCCGAGCGAGCGGAACCCGGCGAAGTACTTCGGCGACACGGGGATGTCCGCCATCGTGAGGCCCTCCGGCAGGTCGTCGGCGCTCTGGGGAACGTACCCGTCCTCGGGGTAGCCCTCGACGGTGTCGGGAACGACGAAGTTCCAGAAGGCCTCCCAGACGGCCGCCTCGTCGAACTGGAGGATGGGTTGGATGCGGTCGTGCGGCGGGTAGATGTCGGGATCGTGTCGCGGTGAGAAGAACGTCTCGTCGGCGCGGGCCTCCTGTTCGTCCCAGCGGACGCCGGAGATGACGCCGTCGACGTCGTACTCTTCGAGCGCGTCGTTGAGCGCGACCGTCTTCAGCAGGTGGTTGCCGACGTAGGTGTCGAGCAGGAAGGGGAACGTCTCCTCCTCGTACTCCAAGAGGTCGCGGACGTGGTGTTGGTTGTGCTCGGAGAGCTCCGAGATGGTGATGTCGTCGCCGGGTTCGAGGTCGTGTTCCTCGACGTACGCGCCGACGTCCTCGTTGCGCGCGTAGATGACGTCGAGGTCCCACTTCTCGGCCCAGTGGTCGACGAAATCGTGGATCTCATCGAAGTGCTGGAAGTGGTCGATGAAGACCGCCGGCGGCGTCTCCAGATCGTACTTCTCGGCGACTTCCTTGATGAAATAGAGGGTAAGCGTCGAGTCCTTGCCGCCGGTCCACATCACGGCGGGGTTCTCGTACTGTTCGAGGCCGCGTTTCGTGACCTCGATGGCCTTCTCGATCTTGTCCTGGATCGTCGGATAGTCGGCGGGCGTCTCGCCCTCGCCGTCCGTGTAGTCGACGTCGAGGTAGTCGGGGAACTCGGCTGACATCGTGTAATTATATCTAATTACAGCCGGATAAATGCCTTTTGACATCGACGTGGCGGAGAGGGCATCGATCGAATCCGCCGCAGCGAGAAAAACGGAGTCGACTACTGGCTCCGAATGTCAAATATATCCTAAATGATAGAATACTCGACTTCTGATACTTAATTTTCCGGAATTTCAAGGGGGTTTGAATATGTGGTTAAAACAGCCTCAACGATCATATTGTATTACTCACGGGTTCTATGTATTCATACTAAAGTAGGTATTTAACAGAGAATATAATTATACTGAAAATAGTTGTTGTGGATCTAATTACAAGAATCCCACAATGCTGAAAATCTCTTTCATCGTCGTTCTGATGGTCGATTTCGGCCTCAAAAAAGGGAGATAACAGCCGTACATATGTGATGAAAACCGGGTGCTCGCGCGGTATGTTTCAACAATATTGAAAAGTGGAAGACTCCCACGGGTCCGTTCGCGACGTGAACACCTGCCCTCTGTCACCAAATTTTAAATAGTAGTATATCAGACCATCGACTATCGATGGCAGCACAAAACGTTCTTGTGACGGGTCCGTTCGGCGAGGCGGGCGAAGCGATCTTGAACCACCTCGCGGACGACGACCGATACGAGTTCACGTACCTGAACCGGAGCGATCACCCGGAGTACGAGACGTTCGTCGCCGACGTCGCCGACTACGAGGCGATCCGACCGGCGTTCGACGGACAGGACGCCGTGATTCACCTCGCCGCGCAGTCGGACGCGGGCGCGGAGTTCACAGACATCATCGAACCGAACATCGTCGGCACGTACAACGTGCTCAAGGCGATGGAGGACGCGGGCGTCGAGAAGTTGCTCTACGCGTCGTCCCAGCGCGTGATGGGCCTCTACGAGGAAGAGCACGGCCCCGACCTCTACGAGGAAGACTATCCCAGCGAGTACGACCCGCTTCGACTCACCCACCAGACGCTCCCCAAACCGGACGGGTACTACGGCGCGTCGAAGATGTTCGGCGAGCACATCTGCCGAACGCACGCTCGCCGCGAGGGCGCGCCGAATCAGGTGTACTCCCTACGGATTTCGAGCGTCCGAACCGCGAAGTACGACCACCCGTACGGCGACGCCGAGCGCGGCGTCGACCGCGGCGACGAACACGTCGTCGACGAAGACGAGGTGTGGGACCAATCGCAGACCGGCTCGTGGGAGGGCGGCAGCGAGGAGTACGAGAAGATGGTCAAGCGACTGAAGGCGTCGTGGACGTCCCAGCGCGACTTCGCGCACCTCTTGGAGTGCTGTCTCGAAGACGAGGACGTCACCTACGACGCGTTCTACGCGGTCAGCGCCAACGACGCGCGGTGGTTCGATATCGAACACGCCCAAGCGGTGCTCGGCTACGAACCGCAGGACAACGGCTCCGAGTGGGACAGTCCACCGGAATGAATCACCTCGGGCGCTAACACGCGCTCGGATCGATCGGGCGCGGCCTATCCGTGCTGTCTGATCTTCAGTTCGATGATGTTCTTCTTGTTCAGTAGCGCCGGAGCGAGCTCGTCCTCGATCCGCTCCGGCGTGATCCGGCTCCGCGGGCCGCTGATGCTGATCGCGCCGAGCGCGTCGTCGGGCTCCGAGGCGATGGCGGTCCCGATAGCGCAGACGCCGGGGAAGTGCTCGCCGCGGTTGATCGAGTAGCCCCGCTCGCGGATCGTGGCTACCTGCTCGTAGAGGACTTCGTCGTCGGTTATCGTATCCTCTGTCAGCGCTGGCATCCCGTGTTCGTCGAGGATCTCGGCGATGCGACTGTCGGAGTACTCCGCGAGCATCGCCTTCCCCGTCGCCGTGAGATGGAGGTAGAAGTGATCGCCGAGCGAGGCGTCGTCGTCGATCGACTCCGGATTCTCGGATTTGTACAGTTGGACGGCGAAGCCGCGCTCCATCACCATCACGTTGGTATGCTCGCCGGTCTGCGCCTGCAGTTCGTCGAGTTCCGGCTTCGCCGCCTGATACAGTGCCATCCCGTCGCGTCGTTGGCCGCCCGTTTGGAGAAACTCGAAGCTGCACCGGTAGACGTCGTCGTCTTTGACCACGTATCCCGTCTCGACGAGCGTCGTCAGATGGATGTGCGCCGTACTCACCGCCAGCCCGAGATCGTCGGCCGCCTCCGAGAGGGTCGCCCCGTTCGTCCCGTCGAGGTATTCAACGATGGCGAACGACCGTTCGACGCTCTTCAGCCCTCGTCCGGCCGATTCGTCAGAACTGCTCATATTTTCCCCTCAACACGTGGGCTCTTAAGCCCTGCGAGGATTTCCAACAATGTTGAACCCACGTCCGTTCCTGTGCACCCCGTCGACCCACCGCTACTGGATCGAATCCTCGGGGCCGACGACTTCGAGGTCCTCCCAGAGCTCGTCGTAGCCGTTGAGCTCGAAGAGGTACGTGCCGTCCCGGACCTCCTCACGAGTGGTATCCTCGGCGTCGAGTTTCTGACGGGCACGTTCGAGCACCCGCGCCGCGCCATCGCCGGGGATCACTGCGAGCCCGTCGTCGTCGCCGACGACGATATCGCCGGGATCGACGCTCACGCCGCCGCAGGAGATCGTCACGTTCACCGATCCCGGATCCTGCTTGAGCGGGCCCTGCGGGTTCACGCCACGGCCGTAGACGGGGAACTCCATCTCTCCGATCTCTCGGCTGTCGCGGTACGCGCCGTCGATAACGAGCCCAGCGAGCCCGTTGGCCTGACAGGACGCGCACATCAGCTCGCCGATGTGCCCCGTGTCGGTGTATCCGTTGCAGTCGATGACGAGAACGTCGCCCGGTTCGGCCATCGTGATCGCCTTGTGGATGACGAGGTTGTCGCCGGGCGCAGCCTTGACTGTGATCGCCGTCCCGGCCATATCGATGCCGTCGTAGGCGGGCCCCATACCCGCGTCCATCGTGAGTCCGACGTTGCCGGTGACGTCGGAGACGATCGTACTCGGGATCTCCTCGAACGCCTCGACGGTTTCTCGATCCGGTCGCTCCACGTCGTGCTCGATCGTATGCATAGTTCCGTGGTGATCCATCGGACGTATTAAGCTACTGATCAGCGCGTGAGGCCAAGCGATATGTTCTCGCGACACGCATCGACTGGTAATGACCGAGATTCCAACCGTCTACGTGACCCGATCGATTCCAGAAATCGGCCTCAAACGGCTCCGAGAGCGATACGAGGTCGTCATCTGGGAGGAGAAGCTGCCACCGACGAAGGATCACATCGTCTCCCGACTCGCCGAACTCGATGCCGAGGGACTCGTCTGCCTGCTCTCCGACCAAGTCGACGCCGAGGTATTGGACGCCTCGCCTGACCTCTCCGTTGTCAGTACCTTCTCCGTCGGCTACGACCACATCGACCTCGACGCGGCAGCCGAGCGTGGGATCGCCGTCGGCCACACGCCCGGCGTACTCACTGAAACCACGGCAGATCTGGCTTGGGCGCTGTTGATGACCTGCGCGCGCCGGACCGTCGAGGGCCACGCCTACGTCGCTGCCGACGAGTGGGAGACGTGGGGACCGACACTGCTGACTGGTCCAGACGTTCACGGGGCGACGCTCGGTATCGTCGGTCTCGGCAACATCGGGACCGCGACGGCCAAACGGGCCGCCGGATTCGAGATGGAGGTCCGCTACAGCGGTCGCTCGCGGAAGCCCGAGCGTGAGGACGAACTGGCCGAGGTCGGAGTCGAGGCGACCTACGTCGAGCGCGACGAACTGCTGGCTGAGTGCGACTTCGTCTCGCTACACGTGCCGCTGACAGGGGCAACAGCGGGGCTCATCGGCGAATCCGAACTCGAACTGATGTCCGAGGACGCAATCTTGATCAACACGAGTCGCGGGGAAGTCATCGACACCGACGCACTCGATGCGGCGCTGGCGACGGGCGAGATTGCGCGAGCGGGACTCGACGTCACTGACCCCGAACCACTCCCGTCGGATCACCCACTCTTTCGACACGCACCGGAACGGCTCGTCGTCACGCCGCACATCGGCAGCGCGAGCATCGGGACCCGGAACCAGATGGCGGAGATGGTGGCGGCCTGCACCGAGGCCGGAATCGAGGGCGAATCGCTTCCTCATTCGGCGCTCCGTGACGCAGGGCTGGAGTGAGATCGGCCTTCGGCTACCTAACTACTCGGAGATTAGCAGCACCCGCAGGTCGTTGACGTTGGTACCGGTCTGTCCGGTGAACACGAGCGCGTCGCGATCAGCGAGATAGTCGTAGACGTCGTTGTCTTTCAGCATCGACCGGGCGTGTCGGAGGTCGTCGACTGTTTCGGCATCGACCAGCGCGCCGGCGGCGTCGGTCGGGCCGTCGATCCCGTCGGTGTCGACCGCACAGAGCACCGCCCCCTCGGGAAGTTCGATGGCCGCACCGAGGGCGAACTCCTGATTCGGTCCCCCCTCACCGTCGCCGCGAATCGTCACCGTCGTCTCGCCGCCGGAGAGAATCGCGGCGGGCGGTGCGACCGGGTTCCCGGTCCGACGGCTCTCCTCTGCGATCGCGACGTGGGTCAGCGCGGCCTCGCGGGCCTCACCACGGACCGACGACGAGAGGACGAGCGGCTCGAAGCCGGCATCGACACACACCTCCCGCGCGGCCGCGAGCGCGGTGAAGTTGTCCGCGACGATGTGGGTCGAGACAGTCTCGAACGCGGGATCGCCCTCGTCGGGCGTGTCGGCGATATCCCCCGCCACGCCCTGTTCGAGGTGCCGAACCACCGATTCGGGGGCGTCGACATCGTACTCCGCGAGGACGTCGAGCGCGTCAGCGTACGTGGTCGGGTCCGGCGAGAGCGGGCCGCTCGCGACGACCGAGACGTCGCCCGAACTGACGTCGCTGAAGACGAGGCCGACTGCCGTGGCCGGGGCGAGTTCGCGCGCGAGCCCACCGCCTTTTATTTTTGAGACGTGCTTTCGGACGGCGTTGATCCGGTCGATCGGCGCGCCCGAGCGGAGCAGTCCGTCGGTGAGCGACTGGAGATCCGCCAGTGAGACGCCGTCCACGGGTGCAGCGAGGAGCGCGCTCCCGCCGCCGGTCACTGCCACCAGCGCGAGCGTGTTCTCGTCGCTCGCCCGCGCTCGTTCGAGCACGCGACCCGCGCCGTCGACGTTCGCCTCGCTCGGGACCGGATGGCTGCCGACGACCGTCTCGATGGGATCGGCGGCTTCGGGATCGTCGGTGACGACGACCCCGTCGTCGAGTCGGTCGTCGAGCAGTTCTGACAGATAGGCTGCGACCTGCCCGGCGGCGTTGCCGCCGCCGAGCACGATGACCTCTTCGTAGGCGGTCAGGTCGTAGTCCTCCCCAGCGATCCGGAGGGTATCCTCCTCCACCGTGAGGGCGCGTTCGAGGACTGCGCGCGGCTGAGCGGCCTCGATACCGGCTTCGACGGCGTCGAGAGCGACCTCGTGGGCCGAGTCGGCGTCCCGCGTGGCGTTCCGATCGATCATACCGGTTGCTCATCCGGCGGGGTATAAAGCCTCACGAAGCGCCTGCGAGGGCGGTGTTTCACGACCTACGGTTGCAGGAGAAAGCCCCCTTCGACCGGGAGCGCGACCCCGGTGATTCGCGAAGCGAGGTCCGACCCCAAGAACAGCACCGCGTTCGCGAGCTCGCGTGGATCGGCCCGGCCGGGCATCGCCTCCGTGATCTCGTACCGGTCGGTCGCATCCGGTCGCTGGACGGCGACGCGGTCCTGCATCGATGTGGCGACGATGCCCGGAAGAATCGCGTTCACGCGGATCCCGTCCTCGGCGTACTCCATCGCCGCGGCGCGGGTCATCCCGTTGATGCCCGCCTTCGAGGCGCTGTATCCCGCGCGGCCCATTATGCCGGTGGCGCTGGCGACCGACGAGGTACTGATTATCGAACCGCCGCCGTCGGCCAGCATCGCTTGGATACCGTACTTCATTCCGTAGAACGTTCCCCGGAGGTTGACGTCGACGACGTGATCGAAATCCGCGGATTCGTACGACGCGAAGTCGGCCAGCTCGCCCTCGATTCCAGCATTGTTGAAAAGGACGTCGAGGCCGCCGTATCCCTCGACGGCGACTTCGATCATCCGCTTGACGTCCGCTTCCTCGGCGACGTCCGTCCGAACGAACGTCGCGTCGCCACCGTTTTCGACGATATCGTCGACGGTTTCCTTGGCACCCGTCTCGTCGATGTCGGCGACGACGACGCTGGCCCCGTGTTCAGCGTAGGTTTTCGCCGTCGCTTCCCCGATACCGGAGGCTCCGCCGGTGATGACCGCGACCTTGCCCTCGACTAACATACGCTCGTGAGAACTTCGGTAGGCGAATTATACGTTGTGGTTCACTCCGGAGAGGGTATGTGTGAAACAATACCAACAGCGCGTGTGTGAATCACTACCAACAACGTGTGTGAAACAGTGCCAACGGTATTAACCCGTGCGAATACAACACAATCTTTATTAGTAATTAGTCAGATTCGTGCTAGTATGGCTCGTAAGCACAAGCCAACATCACGTCGAAGTGTACTGAAAAGCGGCGGCCTCGCCCTCGGAGTCGGGATGGGCCTCGCCGGTTGTATGGGTGGAAACGGCGACGGGAGCGGAGACAGTAGCGGCGATAGCGGTGGCGACAGTAACGGCGACAGCGGGGGTGCGACCACGAGCAGCGGAAGCGACGCAGAGGAGTTCGAGCTCACCTTCGCGACGACGCAGCCGCCGGAGAACATCTCCGTGCAGACGGCACAGGAGTACTTCGTCGACGTCATCGAGGAGGAGACGGACGGTCGGATCACCGTCGATCTCCAAGCGGCGACGCTCGGCGGGACCGAGGACAACCTCGACGCGCTGGAGGCCGGAACGGTCGACATCCTCCACGAGAGCCCGACGGCGCTGTCCCAGCGGTTCGCCTCCGAATACTCCTTCGCGGGCGACCCGTTCGTCATCGAGGATATGGAACACTACCGCGCGGTGAACCAAGAGTTCCTGATGCCCGAGGACGGCCTCAACGGCATCCTGCTGGAGAACGGCATTCGACTGGGCCCGGCGTTCTACGTCGGTAACCGCTGTTTCACCAGCAACACGCCGGTCACCTCGCCCGAAGACGTGCAGGGCCTGAAGCTCCGTCTCCCGCAGTACGAGACGTGGACCGCCGTCTGGGACGAGATCGGCGCTGACGTGACGCCGGTGGCCTACGACGAACTGTACTCGGCCCTGCAGACGGGCGTCGTCGACGCCTCGGAAGGCCCGATCTCGCAGTTCCTGTCAGTGAGCCTCTACGAGGTGCAGTCGCACTTCAGCGTCACCAACCACCTGCTGGACACCAAGCACTTCCTCTACAACGACGAGTTCTTCCAAGGCCTCAGCGACGAGGACCACGAACTCATCACGTCGACCGCGGAGTCGGCCGTCCAGTCGATGACCGAGGACATCAAATCCGAAGAAGAGTCGCTGTACGACCAAGCCCGCGAGGAGGGAACGACCGTCGTCACCGCCGAAGAAGTCGACCGGGACGCGTTCGTCGAGGCCGGTCAGCCCGCGCTCGAAGAGCTCTCCGAGAGCAACTGGGCGGTCAACATCGCGGACATCCAAGACCTCGCGTAGACACGCGAGCCGTTCTACAACCAGAATTTCTTTTCCGATCTACCGATCAGATCCGGGTTTCCCGTCTGAACCACAACGCTCGTTCCGCCTTCCGTGCAGACGCTCGGTTCCGCCGCGGTGCACAGCACTCCGGGGAGCTCGGTTTCACCGAGGAGTACGGTCCTAATCGAGAGACGTTGCGCGCAGCGACACGACCGGGCAGGGGGCGTCCAAGAGGACCGATTGAGCGACGCTCCCGAAGAGAATCTTTCCGGTCTGACTGCGCTGCTGCGGACTCACGACAACGTACCGCGCGTCTTGGGCTTCCGCGTAATCGACGATTTCGGTCGCCGGGTCGCCGATGCGACCGACGACTTCCATCTCGGCTCCGAACTGGCGGCCGTCGACGAGTTCGGATGCAACCTGCGCCGCTCGGTCTCGGAGATCTGACACCGGAACGGCGTCGTCGCCGTGACCGACGCTGTCTTCTTCGACCTGGATCGCTTCCGAGCGCTTCATCACGTGCAACACGTGCACGACGTCATCGAACCGCTGCGCGAGGGTATCGGCTTCGTCCAGTACAGCGCCCGCTTGCTCGGATCGATCGACTGCAGCCACGATTACCATACGCCACCGTAGAACCTCATCATTCATATAATTTTACGGGCGATTGCGACACGAGCGGTCCGTTCAGCGGCCGCGCCCGACGGGACCCGAGTGAGTACGGGGATCCGCGATATTACCTATAGTAGCGTTTGCAACTGATTGCGCATCGAATCGCAAGCAGTCGTGCGATCGAGTGAGTGAAGACTTGCAAACGCTACTATAACGGTAACGCTTTTACAATTCGTGGATGATTCCCGATCACGATGGAATCTACGCTGTCGATCATCACGTCCTCTATCCTGCCGATCTTCCTGATATTGGGTGCCGGATTCCTCTTGAACCGGTTTCAGGAGATCGATCCGGGGCCGCTCAACACCCTGTCGTTGTTCGTGTTGACGCCGGCGCTCATCATCCACAGCATCACGCTCACCGAACTCGGCGCGGACGCGCTGGTGAAAGTGACGCTCGGGGTACTCGTGTTCGTCCCGTGTCTACTCGTCGTAGCGCGTCTGTACGGACGTCTCAGCGGGAAGATCGGATCGGTCCAGAACACCTTCGCGCTGGTCGCTGTATTCGGCAACACGGGCGCGCTCGGGATCCCGCTGGCCGACTTCGCATACGGGGAGATCGGTCGACAGACCGCGGTGCTCTTCGCCGCGGTCCACGGCTCGTTGGTGTTCACTGTTGGACTCTTGATCGCCCTTCGGTCGGATCAGGAGTCGGGGTACGGCAACCTCAAACGGGTGTTTCGGTATCCGCTCGTGTACGCCGTCGTCGTCGCTGTCGTCGTCCGCGCGTCCGGACTCGTGCCGTCGGCCGACGCGGCGCTGATGGAGACGCTCGGACTCGTCGGCGAATCGTCGATTCCGGTGATGCTACTCATTTTGGGAATCCAGCTCTCGGAGACCGAGTACGGCGGTGCCCTCTCGATGACAATCGAGCCGACGGCCTTTCGGTTTCTCGTCTCGCCCCTCGTGGGGCTCGCCGTCGCGCTCGCCCTCGGGTTTCAAAACAGCGACGTCGCGCAGGTGTTCGTCCTGTTGACGGCGATGCCGGTGGCAGTGGCTCCGATCATCTTCGTCGTCGAGTTCGCCAGCGAACAGACGGTCCGGGGCGTGACGCATCCGGAGTTCGTCTCGGCGAACGTGTTCGTGACGACGCTCGTCTCGATTCCGGTGTTGACGGTCGTGGTTACGCTACTGAAATCCGGATACGTCATCTAACTGCGAACAAAAACGACTGCGCCCCTCAGAGGAGACCGAACGCACGGGGGAGCGCGAGCGACACTTCGGGGAAGACGATGAGGAGCAGCACGACGGCTGCCAGCGGGATGTAATACGGCACCACGGCCCGCATTATCTCGTCGAGCGATTCGTCCGTTACCCGTTCGAGAACGAAGAGGATCAGTCCGAACGGGGGCGTGATCAGTCCGTACATCAGGGTCACCACCATCACGATCCCGAAGTGGATCGGATCGATGCCGAGTTCCGGATACAGCGGGACCAACATCGGGACCATAATGAGGAGCACCGCCATCCCCTCCATGAACGTTCCGAGGACCAAGAGGACGAACGCCAAGAGCAGCATCGTGACGACGGTGCTGGCCCCCAATCCAGTGACGATGCTTCCGATCATATCCGGAATCCCGGCGAGTGTCAGCCAGTAGGCGTAGAGGTTTGCGAATCCGAAGATGACGACGATGCTGACGGTGTCCTCGAACGTCTCTTTGCTCACGTCGTACAGGTCCGACAGCGTGATCGAGCGGTAATAGAAGAAGCCGAGGAAGATCGCGTACACCACCGCGACGAGCGCCGCCTCGGTGGCGGTGAACACACCGGCGAGGATGCCGCCGATGATGATGAGGGGAGTCATCAACCCCGGGAGTGCCTTGATGAACGACTCGAACAGCCGCGAAAGGTCGTACGCTCCCTCCTTCGGCCAGCCGCCTTTTCGCGCCAGATAATACACGGTCCCACCCATCGCGAGCGCCATCAGCAGACCGGGAACGACACCAGCGATGAACAGCGTCCCGATCGACTCCTGCGCCAGGACCGCGTACACGACGATCGGAATGCTGGGCGGGATGATCGGCCCGATGATCGAGGAGGCCCCGGTGATCCCAACGGCGTCTTGGCCCTCGTACCCGTTGTTCGTCATCGCCTCGTACTCGACGCTCCCGATGCCGGCGGCGTCCGCCACGGCGGAACCGCTCATCCCCGAGAAGATCAGACTCACGACGACGTTGACCTGCGCCAGCCCGCCGCGGATCGGGCCGACGAGCTCCGTCGCGAAATTGAACATATCGTCGGTGATCCCGGTGATGTTCATAATCCGCCCGGCCATCAGGAAGAATGGGACGGCGAGCAGTACCCACGAGTTCATTCCGGCCCAGAACCGTTGCGTGATGACGATGTAGTTCAACTCGGGGCCGATCGGTAGCAGCATAATGAAGATGACAGTCAGTCCGAGCGAGTACGCAGCGGGGACGCCGATCCCGTACAGCGCCATCAGGAGCCCGATGAACGCGACGAGAAGAATCTCAGACATTTTTCCCTCCGAGGATCTCGCCCACTCGCTCTCTCGTGTCGTTCACCACGACGACGAAGAGGACCGCCGAAGACACGCCGAAGAACAAGTAGCCCCAGCCGACTTTGAACCAACTGAGAAGCGGCAGACCGGTGTCTCCCGCCGTCTGGGCCGCGACGTACGCGGACCAGACGAGCAGCGCGGAGAGGAACGCCATCAACACGTTTCTGGCGAGCAGCAGTTGGTCCGTGCGGGTCGTAATTCGTTGGAGAACGGGGAGAAACGAGATGTCCGATTCGTTCTTGAACAGATACGGGAGTCCGAGAATCGTCATCAGCGCGAGCGTGGTCCGGGCGACTTCGTACGTCCACGGAAGCGACGCGGGAAGGTCGACGTACCGGCTCACGACTTGGAGGAGACCGACCACCAACATTATATTCAACATAATAACACCAACCGCGACGGTGATTCTGTCGAACCAGTCCGATGCCATACCCGGGTAAAAATCGCCAACTATGATAAACCCTTTGCAACCGCCGCTATGCGCCCGTTCGACCGGCAGACGCCATCGATTCCTCGCGGCGACAGCGTTGTTTCGCGCACCCGAACACTCAAGAGCGTTTCAGTCGAGACCGTGGTATGGACGAGGCTCACTATCCACGGCAATTCGCGCACGTCGGCCTCACGGTCCCGGATATCGAGGCGGCCCTCGAGTGGTACGAAGAGGTGCTGGGTTGGCGGCGGCTCAAAGGTCCGCGAGCGGTGACAGGCGGGGACGGCTATGCCGGGCGGCGCGCAGAGAATCTACTCGGCGAATTCGAATCGATGAAGGTGGCACATATGACCACGAGCAACGGCGTTGCCGTGGAGCTCTTCGAGTTCGAGCCGACAGCCCCGTCGGAACAGGTCGATCCCAAACGACCGGGGTTCTTTCACGTCGGCGTCGTCGACCCCGACGTCGCCGCCCTCGCCGAGCGGATCGACCGGTCCGGCGGCGATCACTACGCCGAGGTGTGGCGACTGTACGAGGACTCCGAAGAGTATCGCCTCACGTACTGTCGCGATCCGTACGGGAATCTGATCGAGATCTACTCGCACAGTCACGAACGGATGCACGCCGCGGGACTCACCGCATTCGAGCGACCGTAACGGGGCCTCGTTTCGGTCTATCCAAAAGGTTATAATACGAGAGTTGCCTCCAATCCGTATGCGCGGACTAGCAAAGACGAAGCGCGAGTCCGGGAGTATGGAGCTCGTCGATGTCGACCGACCCGCTCCTGCGTCGGACGAAGTGCTGATCGAAGTGGATTATGCGGGCCTCTGCGGCAGCGACGCCGGAATCTATCAGTTCAAACCGGCGTTCGAGCGGATGGATCCGCCGACCATCATCGGGCACGAGTACACGGGGCGTGTCGTCGAAGCCGGCGACGACGTCACGCGATTCTCGCCCGGCGACCGCGTCGTCGAGCGGCCGATCCGGAGCTGCGGCGAGTGTTATCAGTGTCAGATCGGGATGGAGAACATCTGCGAGAACATCGAGTTGACCGGCATCGACCACGACGGCGCGTACGCGGGGTATATCGCAGCCCCTGCCGACTCGTTGCAGTCCGTCCCCGACGACGTCGACCCGCGGCACGCGGCGCTCGCGGAACCGACCGCCGTCTGCACACGCGCCGTGATCGAGAACTCGCGGGTCGGTGCCGGTGACGCCGTCCTCGTCGCCGGTCCGGGACCGATCGGCCTGCTCACCGCACAAGTGGCGGACGCGCAGGGCGCAACGGTCACCGTCGCGGGAATCGGACCGGATACTGCGTATCGACTGCCGCTCGCCGAAGACCTCGGATTCACCGCGCTCAACATCGAGGAGACCGACCTCGAAGCCTACCGCGAGGAGCACACTGACGGCATCGGCTTCGACGTCGTCTTCGATACGACCGGCCACCCCTCGGGGCTCTCAATGGCTGCCGAGGAGGTCCGAAAGGGCGGACAGATCGTGTTGGTCGGCCAGCCCGGAGACACGTCGCTCGACTACACCCCGCTCGTCCGCGCCGAGGTCGACCTCCAGTGCTCCTACAGCGCGCTGTATCAGGACTTCCACAACGCCTTTCGACTGATGGCGAGCGGGGACCTAGATCACGAAACGTTCCTCGACGACCGGTTCAGTCTCCTCGATTCGGAAGCGGCGTTCGAGGCGTTCCTCGCCGGTGAGACCTGTAAGCCCGTCTTCGACGTCTCTGTTCTGCGGGAATAGCGACCGTTGTCGGCGGCAGGCGGCACGAACGGTGCCCGATCGCTCAGTCAGCGGTCGGTGACGCGTACGTGCAGTTGGCCCCGAGAGCGTCCTCGGTCACGGCCGCAAAAATACGTCGTCCGTCAATTGCGCTAGAACCCCAACTCAGTTATTCCGGGGATCCCACTCGTTCCACTCGCGCTCGACGAGGTAGTTGTCGAGTTTCCCCTTCGGATCCTCGAAGACGTGCGAGCCGTGGAAGACGAGTAGGGTATCGAAGTCGTAGTCGAGCAGATTGTAGAGATTCAGCTCCGCATCCCTGTGGTTATCGTTGAACAGCGCCGGTGGGGGGAGCAGGTATCCGGCCGGGAGTCCACCTCGGTCCGAACCGTCGAGAACGTCCCCCGAGATGAGGAGGTCTCGATCCTGCAGCAGGAGCGCGGAGGTCGCCTCGGTGTGGCCCGGCACCTGAATGACGCGGATGTTGCCGTCGAGGACGTCGCCGTCCTCGTACGCGACATCTGGCTCTATGTCCAGCCCGGCCTCCTCGAAGTGTTCGTAGAGCTTCGATTCGTCGGCCGGCATAGCGAGTTCGGGGTCGAACGCGTCGACGACGTGCGCGAGGCCGCCGTGGTGGCCGTGGTCGCCGTGCGTGAGGATGACTCGATCGACGGTCCCGTACTCCTCGCGGAGCGTCTCGACGAGCTCCTCGCCGTTCTCGTCGAACGCGGTGTCGACGAGCGTGATCTGCCCGTCGCTCGGCATATCTTTCAACACGAACACGCGAACGTGCTCGAACTGTATCTGGTCGATGCCCTCGACGACGTTGCTGACACTCATACTCGTTCGAAAAATCGGATGGTCCACTAATTAATTCTATCGGTCATCGTGAGCACAGATCTGCTAGTCTCGTTTCAATAGTCTCGAAATCAGCGCACGTCGGAACAACTGCGTTTGTCACGGCGTCGGCGACGACCGCGGCCGACTGAGACAGAGTTAGCGGGTCGAATTCGGGCCCACACAGTTTCATAAACGGGTGAGTCGGGTCCGTCATCAAAAGATCCCAATGGGGACACCGACTCGGGGACTTCGATTCCAACAATATTGAATCCGGAAAACGAATTCGGTGGTAGCCCACACTCGATAACACGTGTACATAGGTTATTTAATACATACTAAACTCACTCGGTTTCAACGATATTGAAACAAAAAGTCGTAGCTCGCCGTAAACGAGCGCACGCGCTCGCCCGCGGTCGCCGGTCAAGTGGTCCGAACGCCGGGGTATCGTTTGCAAGTCTTCGCTCACTCGATCGTAGGACTGCGAACGATCGGATGAGCAATCAGTTGCAAACGATACGAGAGGTATCCCACAACGACATGAGCCCCGCGAGGCCAACGTTTATTGGAGCCATCCACGAATACCGCTTCGATGAACCGAACGAGTCCGCCGAAGCGAACGATCAACGGGGCGATTCGGGCCTTCGAGATCGTCGAGACGGTGCGGAACCTCGGTGGCGCGACGTTCACCGAACTGACTGCGGAGGTCGACATCTCCGATAGCACGCTCTATGATTACCTAGAGACGCTCGCGTACCTCGGTTACTTGTCGAACGAGGAGGGAACCTATCGGCTGAGTCTCCAGTTTTTCGATCTCGGCGTCACCACGCGAGAACGATTCGCGGTCTATCAGCAGTCCTCCCCGACGCTATCGGAGACCGCCACCGAGAGCGGGGCCGCCGTCTGGTTGATGGTCGAAGAGGCCGGCAAAGCCGTCTACTTGGCACGTGAGCTGGGAGAGCGGTCCGTCGAGACGCACGAGCGACTCGGGAAACACGAGTATCTGCACTGTCTCGCTTCGGGAAAAGCAATGCTGGCGTTCGCACCCGAAGCCCACGTCGACAACGTGGTCGACCGCCACGGACTCCCCGAACGGACACCCGAATCAATCACGACGCGGGCGGAACTCGATGCCGAACTCGAACGGATCCGCTCGCAGGGGTACGCGATGAACGAGCACGAGACCGCCGAGGGTGTCTCCGCCGTGGCAGCACCGATAACCGCGAACGATCGTGTGTACGGTGCCGTCGCTATCGCGGAACCGACCGCCCGGATGCAGAACGACGACCACCGGGAGCGGATGATCGAACTGGTCACGACGGCTTCGAACGAGATCGAACTCCGGTTGACGTACGAGTAGCGTCGTTCGCATAAAACCGTCACAGAGGTACGCTTGTTATTCCAAGTATCCCTGTCCGACGGCCGTGCTGTTTCGCCTAACACGAAACAGTAATAAATTAGTGAATTCTACTATAATCTGTCAAAAGAACGAATTATTTATTGGAAAGTGGGAACTTAATTACCATATTAGTTTATAAACAACTAGATTGACTGAGTTCTGTGTATTGCCCACTACGCAGGTCAGTTCCGATTTATCGAAGTGATTTCTCAGACTGGCGTGATACCCGAGTAGCCGGCAGAAGGGATTATCAGGGAAAGAATTATATAAGTTGATGCTGGGGTTGAATATATGGAATCGTCGATTCGCCGGTTAGATTCGAACGCCGAAGTCCCAGAGGAGGCGTACGACGTGGAGGTCATCGATATGGATTTCCACGTGAACCCTCTCGAGGAGGAACTTCGACCGTACATCGAGGACGAGCGCGCACTCGATCGCCTCACGACCGAGTTCGGGATGTGGCCGATCCCTGACAAGTGGGACGCCGCATTCGCCATTTCGGAGGGGAACGAAGGCCTGTTCACGCAGGGACGAGCTGAAACCATCGAAGACGTGGAAGAGGCCTGTGAGAAGTTCGCGATCGACACCCCGATCGTGAACTGCGCGCTGAATATGCTGCCACAACAGCACCACCCGGTGCTCAAGAACGCCGTGCTGGAGGCGGGCAACTCGTATATGCTCGATCACTTCGTCGACGAGGGGGTGCCGACCGCGCTGTCGATCTCGAAGTGGGACGTCGACCACGCACTCAAGGAACTCGACCGTTGGGGCAACGAGGACAACGTGGTGGCAGCGTACAGCTGGTTCGATCCGCGAGAACCCTGGGGCGTCGAGGCGTTCGATCCCGTCTTCGAGAAACTGGAATCGCTCGGCCTCCCGCTTTTGCTTCACGGCTCACTCGCGTTCTGGCCCCAGCACTCCTACGTCGGCGACGAGATGCTGACTTGGACGGAAGTCCTCGGATTCGACTGGCCGATTCACGGAATGGTGAATACGGTCAATATGATAATGCGGGGCGTGTTCGATCGCTATCCCGATCTCAACGTGGTCTTCCAAGAGGCGGGACACTGGTGGCTCCCGTTCGCGCGGTACCGGATGGACGAGTTCTACGAGATGCATCCCGAAGACATACAGATCACGCCGCGGAAGTTCGCCGACGGCGAGCACTACCTCGAACGGCCGCCGAGTGAGTACCTCCGAGACAACATCTACGTGTGTACCCAACCGTTCGCGCTGCCGCGACGGGCCGGCGAGGCGCGGAGTATGCTCGATCTCAGTATGGCTTCGGACACGTTCCTCTACTCGTCAGATTGGCCGCACCAGACGCTCGATCCGCCGACGTGGTTCTTCAGGAACCGCGCTTTCAGCGATAACGAGCCGCTGCGGGACGCCATCCTGCACGAGAACGCCGAAGAGATTCTCAGGTTCTAACGATGACGGAACACACCACTATCGACGGCGACGAGTACACGAAGGTCGCCGAAACGGACGACATCGACGCCGGCCGCGGGATCGCTGTGGACGTGGACGGCATCGAGGTCGCCGTGTTCAACGCCGACGGCGAGTTCTACGCGATCAGCAACCGGTGTTCCCATCAGAACGCCCCGATGTGTAAGGCGGGCGAGAAGAAGATCAACGCCGAACACACGTGGACGGAGTCTCGTGGCGGTGTGAACGCCGACGAATGCACCGTCTCCTGCCCGTGGCATCTGTGGGAGTGGGACCTCCAGACGGGCGAAAACGAAGCGTCGGGGCAGCGGATCGCGACGTTCGACGTCGCGGTGAGAGACGGCGACGTCCTCGTCCGGGTCTGAGCGCTCCATCGGGTTCGTCGCCCGACGAACGAGCTGCCGGACGAAACGGAGAGAATCCAGTGAAAGAGGGAACCGCAGACAGCAGAACCGGGAGGTCGAAACGTCGGATTGGAGTAAAAATGACATTTTACAGTATTAGTCTGATATAATATCTAATAGAGTTTGTATTTAATATTTACTTAGAATAAGTGGAGTCCATCCTATATAGACTCTTTTCTGGGCATAATTCCCACATATACTCCGGGAAAGTAGCATTCTAATATTTCCAGCTATTGTCTTGAATATAATATTTAATATACTTATCGGTTAATATCATTTCACACTATGTTTTTGGTTTTCCACCGGTAGGTCCATTCACCGGGGCAGCGTCAGCGTGGCGATAACCAAATTTATATGCGCTTGGATGTTACCGAGTGACAATGAAGATCGACGACTTCGCTCTCGCGGCCACAACAAACGACCTAACACGAGAGCAAGACGCCCGAGAGGCGGCGGATATCGTCGAATTTCGGATCGACAAGGCGGAGAACCCGATCGAACAACTCGAATCTTACGACGGCGAACTTCCGATCATCGCGACGAACCGAAACCAGTGGTTCGGCGGGAAGGCCAAAGACACCGGACGTCTCGACACGCTGTTCGCAGCATCGCGCTTCGACAGCGTCGCGTACGTCGACATCGAACTCGAAACTGCCAGAGCGAAGGAGTGGATCCTCGATGAGTTCCGCGACAACGACGTCGGCCTCATCATCTCTCATCACGACTTCGATTCGACGCCCGACGAGGAGATTCTCACCGCGATCATCGACCAGTGCGCACACTACGGCGACATCGCGAAGGTAGCGACGTATCCCCAAGATCTCTCGGACACGCTCGTTCTCCTCTCTGCGCTGCACGAGTCCACGCAGGCGGGCATCGACGCCGCCGGCATCGCGATGGGCGAAACGGGGAGCCACACCCGCGTCGTGGGCCACATTTACGGCTCGAAACTCGGGTACGCACCCCTGTTGGACGACGAAAGCGACTACGCGCCGGGGCAGATTTCGCTCGGGAAGCTCCGAGGCCTCATCGAAGCGACACGGATCGACGGGACGAAACTGGAGCGGATCGGTGCGATCGAAGACGACGTCTCCGTCCCCTCGGAACTGACGCTTCCGAACTGAGGCTGTTCTCCGCGGGAGTCGGTGTCTTCGAGACAACTAGCCCGCGAGCGGCTCGACGAGTCGGAGCTCTTTCTCGTCTGCGACGGCGCGGATTTTTTGCAGGACCGTCTCGGTCGCGCCTTTTTCCGCCGCGATAGAAATCCGGGCACTCGAGACGTTTGCGGTTCCCTCCGGTGCGGCGAGCGACAGGTCTGTCACGGACGCGTTCGCAGATTCCTGAATCCGCGAGAGCGTATCGGAGAGGTCGGTGTCGATCACGTGGCCCGAGAGGATCACCGTCAGGCCTTCGCTGTACCGTTCGGTCCCCGCCTGAATGACGTTGATCCCGGCCTCTCGAAGCCCGTCGATGATCTTCTCGAACTGGGCGGGCGTGGCTTCGACGTCCACCTCGACGGGGATGTGTCCGCGCGGAGTGACGTTCCCCCGCTCGTGAAAGATAGACAACAGATTGCCGCCGTTGTCCGCGATCGGACGGAGCGAACGGAGAAGTTCGCCCGGTTCGTCGACTAACTCCAACCGAAGCGTGTACGCACGAACCTCGGTTTGGAGATCACTCATCGGCCGACGGGCCTCCTATCGACGAGTGCATAGAGATACCATCCCACGGCATCGAAATAAGTATACTGTCGGGGCCGTCGGCGACCAACCGAGCGGGACTGCCGCCGGTCGCGACGTCCTCAAAAGGGCAACCGATCTCCGAGTAAATCATTTTTTGTAAAGAATTATCTCGACTTACGCATACTGTAAAATGCATTCATATGTCAGGCACGACGCTACAAGACGCACTCGACGACGCCGACAGCCCGGTGGATCTCCTCCGTGATCTGGGGCTCGCGCGGTTCACCGATCTCCCGGACGAGTTCACTCACTGGATCGAAGAGCAGCGCGCGTGGGCCGAGAGCGTCGCGTTCGCGGATCAGTCGTATCATATGACCGACCTCCGGATCGACGGAACCGACGCGATCGATCTCTACTCGAAGTACGCGGTCAACGACTTCGAGCAGTTCGACGTCGGACAGGCGAAGCAGCTCGTCGTCGCCAACCCCGACGGGTACCTCATCGGCGACGCGATCCTCTTCCGCGAAGCCGAAGACTCCTTCCTGAGCGTCGGCGCGGCCGCCGCGCACAACTGGCTGATGTATCAGGCCGAACAGGGCGACTACGACGTCGACACCGAGTACCAACCCCGCCCCGTCGGCACCGGCGACGACCCCAACAACTTCCGGTATCAGGTACAGGGCCCCGACGCGGTCGCCGTAATGGAGGAGGCGATCGACGGAGAAATCCCTGATCTCGGCTTCTTCCGCTTCGAGGAAGTCACCGTCGACGGCACAGAGATGTTCCTCCTGCGCCACGGAATGGCCGGCGAGGCCGGCTTCGAGTTCTGGGGCGACTGGGACGACGCCGACGCCGTCCGCGAGTCGATCCTCGATGCGGGCGAGGAGTACGACATCCGACGGCTCGGCTCGAAGAGCTACCAGAGCGCCAACACCGTCCTCGGTTGGCTCCCCCTCCCGGTTCCGGCCATCTACTCCGGCGAGGAGATGGCGGACTTCCGCGAGTGGCTCTCGCTCCGCCGCGGTCTCATCTCGATCGGCGGCAGTTACGACTCCGACGACATCGAGGACTACTACGTCACGCCGATCGAGGTCGGCTACGACCACATCATCGACTTCGATCACGACTTCGTCGGCCGGGAGGCGCTGGAGGCCGAGATCGACGATCCGGATCGACGAAAGGTCACGCTCGTCTGGGACGACGAGGACGTCGTCGACGTCTTCGCCTCGCTGTTCGAGGAGGGCGAGACGAAGAAGTTCATGGAAATGCCCGCGCCGCGCTCCTCTGCGTGTCACTACGACGAGGTGAAAGCCGACGGCGACGTCGTCGGCGTCTCGAAGTGGATGAGCTACATCTACAACCACCGGGAGATGCTCTCGCTCGCGCTCGTCGACACCGAGTACGCCGAGCCTGGCACAGAAGTCACGCTCACGTGGGGCGAGGCCGACGGCAGTTCGAACAAGAGCGTCGAGCGCCACGAGAAGACCGAAATCAGCGCGACTGTCGCAAAAGCGCCGTACAAGCAGGACCGTCGCTAGACGGTTGACACTGAAGCGTCGCTAACGATCGGCGCTAATCGAACTCCCGTCTTCGGAATCGAGCCGCACTGCCATCGTTCTGCTGTCGCCAATCCGTCGAAGTACGCTGTCCTACCCCGTTCGAGAACACTCGCGCAGGCTCACCAGCAGCTCGATGCAGAAACGGCCTCGAAGATCAGCTGCTCTCACACTCGCCGACAGGACGCGTCGAAGGCCTCAGTCCGAGATGAACTTGTTGTCCCGCCAGTTCACGCCGTTCGAGCCCCCCTCGTTCTGCGAGGGGTTCTCGACGACTTCGATGCTTGCGGGGCGTTCTTCGCCTTCGACGATCCGGTGAGCGGTGAGCTCGCCGTCGAGTTCGGTGATCGCGGTGAGCGTGCCCTTCTCGGCGAGCAGCGCGATCTCCCGCAGCACGAGAAACATCGGGTACTGCAGGGCGGTGTTCTGTAACACCGTCTCGCGGTCGCCCTTGAAGCAGGCGAACTCGACGAGTTCGGAGGGGATTTCCTCCTCTTCTTCCTCCCAGCGCGGTGCGCCCGCGCGGGGGGGCTCCTCTTCGTACACACGGTTCTCCGTGATGGACGCTTTCAACTGGGCCGTCGGAGTGTACTTGCTCAGATTGTCCTCGGCCGCGACGGCCTTCAGGATGAGCGTGTTGTTCCGACGGGTCACCTCGACGTCCGTGACCTCGGGGGGCAGGTCCGGGTCACCGTTCAGGTACTCTTCGACCTCTTCGAGGGGCAGTTCCAGTGTCGAGTGAAGTCGGTATACGCGGCCTGACATAGTTACTTTGAGTGGTACCCGTACGAGCCGGACGCGACGGGACGCCGGTACCTGTGTGGAGGTAGGGACCGGGGCCTTATAGGGTCTGCTCTTTGATCCGTCACGACAGCCTAAGGACGGAGTGGACGCGTCGCTCGCGACCGGTGCAACACAGCGGTCACAGAATGGGGCTCCCGTCGGTCAGCCCTGCAGCGTCGCTTCCAACTCGCCGCGCTCGTCGAGCTCCGCGAGGATGTCGCTGCCGCCGATGAACTCGCCGTCGACGTACGTCTGTGGGATCGTCTCCCAACCGCTGTGGGAGTCGAGCGCGCTGCGATACTGATCGAGCGCGGGCAACACGTCGACCGTTTCGAACTCCTCGACGTACTGGGAGATGAGGTTCACCGCGCGCTGGGAGTAGCCGCACTGCGGCATCAGTCGGTTCCCCTTCATAAACAGGACGACGTCGTTGGATTCGATCGCGTCGTCGACGCGTTCCTGTACCTCGTCCTCGCTCAGATCCGCACCGGGCTGGAACGTCATAGAGTCTCATATGTGACCACCGGTAAAATGGGTTGCGTCAAGCCGAGCGCGATCGGATCCGATCGGACCCGATCGAACGAGGTCGAACGCCGCCCACCCCAGCTATTCGCTGCCGACGCGGACGACGTCGATGAGCGAGTACACCGGGACGCCCTCGATCTCGTCGACGCCCTGTTTGTCGACGATGACGACGCAGGCGACGGGATCGCCGCCCTCCTCGCGGATCGACGTGATCGTCTCTTTCATCGTCGTGCCCGAGGTGATCGTGTCGTCGACGACGTAGCACTCTCGATCCCGGATCTGCGCGAAGTTCCGCGAGAACGACCCCCCGAGATCCTCGATGTCGCCTTCTTCCCACTGGTGCTTCGCGGGCGCGTACGAGCCGAGATCGGTGTCGAGTTCCGTCGAGACGACGGTCGCGAGCGGCGCGCCAGCCTTCTCGATGCCGATCGTCAGATCGACTTCCTCGCCCTCCTTCACGAGGAGGTCGGCCATCGCGCGCCCGACGTGTGCGAGACGTCTCGAATCGCGGCCGATAGCGCTCCAGTCGACGTGGATGTCGTGCGGGCCGCTGCTGTCGTCGGTATCGCTCGCGATCGGGTCGGGTTCGGGTTCGTGACTGTCGGTTCCGCTTCGCTCGACGAGCCAGCTCGCCGTCTCCCGGGAGACGTTCAACTCGTCGGCGATCTCGCCCTTCGATAGCCCCCGCTCGGCGAGTTCAGCCGCGCTCGAAATGAGGTCATCAACGTTCTTCATACGCGCTGAATTGGACGGCAGTTTTTATAGTGGTGTCGTCGTCGTCGAACGCCGCCTCGAAGTCGTCGAGCCCGTAGATCCCGGAGACCATCGCGTCGGTGAACCACGCCGGAAGGCCTTCGAGGGTCGCCGCCGCGGCCTCGAAGTGCCGCACGTTCGAGTTGACGCTGCCGACGAGCGCCTTGTTGTGCAGGACGAGCTCCCGGTGTAACGCGCCGCCGTCGATCTCGAACTCCCACGGAGCGGGGACGCCGAGCAGCGCGCCGACGCCGTTGGGCGCGAGTGCCTCGATCGTCTCGAAGGCGTGTCTGGCGTGGCCGGTCGCCTCGACGATCAGGTCCATCGGTTCGTAGGCGTCGTCGACGTCGGAGAGCGGCATCTCCCGCGAGTCGACGTACGTCGCGTCCAACCCCTCGATGACGTCGATCGTCGGGTCGGGGCGGTCGCGACGCCCGAGGCAGTAGAGCCGATCGTAGTCGGCGTGTTCGTCGAGCAACGCGAGCGCGAGCAGCCCGAGGCTGCCGTTCCCGAGCACGAGCGCGGATTCGGGCTCCCACGTGAACGACGACCGCGACGCGGCGGCGAGTTCGAGTGCCTTCTCGGCGACCGAGAGCGGTTCGACGAGAAACCCGACATCGGCCATCGAGCGCGGCACGGAGACGAGGTACGCTTCCGGGCTCGTGAAGTACTCGGCCATAAATCCGTGCGCGCCCTCGATACCGCGTTCGCGGTACGCGCCCGAGGGAGCCATATCTTCCTCGCCGCGCTCGAAGTAAGCGTTCGGTTCTCCGGGCGGGCGGCGGACCGTCGGGACCACGACGTCGCCGCGAGCGAATCGCGTATCCCCGGAATCTTCGACGACACCGACGGCCTCGTGGCCGAGAACGAGGAGGTCTTCGCCATCCGGAAAGCCACCGTGGCCGCCCGCGATCACCTCGTGGTCGGTGCCGTCGATACCGACTCGGAGCGTGCGAACGAGCGCCTCGCCGGGCGCGGGATCCGGTCGCTCGACGTCCACAACGACCGGTCGGTTCGTCCCGCGCTCGACAGCGATGGCCTGCATACGCGGATGTATGCCACGACGCGCTAAAAGATTTATTCTATTTTGAGTTAATAATGGGACAGCAGCTACTCGTCGAGATCCCCGACGAGTTCCTCGCCGAGGCCGACGTACGTCGCCGGCGAGAGCGCGCGGAGTTCCGCCTTCACCGATTCGTCGACGTCGAGGTCGGCAAAGAGATCGCGGAAGTCTTCGAGCGTCACGTCCCGTCCGCGGGTGAGGTCCTTGACTCGTTCGTACGCCTCGGTATCGCCCTCCCGGCGGAGAATCGTCTGGACGGCCTCGCCGATCAGTTCGGGGTGGGCGTCGAGTTCCTCGCGCATTACCGTCTCGTTCGGAACGACTTTTCCGAGTCCGGCCTCGGCCTTGCCGTAACCGATCAGACAGTGCGCGAACGCCGCGCCGATGTTCCGCTTGACGGTCGAGTCCGAGAGGTCGCGCTGGAGCCGCGAGGTGGTGACGTAATCGGCCAAAAAGGTCAGATCGGAGTTGGCCTTCGAGAGGTTTCCTTCCGAGTTCTCGAAGTCGATCGGGTTCACCTTGTGCGGCATCGTCGAGGACCCCGTTTCGCCCGCGTCGGCCTCCTGACCGAGATAGCGATTCGAGACGTAGAGCCATACGTCGCGGTCTAGATCGACGAGTACGTTGTTGACGCCGCGGAGCGCGTCGAACAGCGCCGCGATGTCGTCACAGGGGTTCACTTGGGTCGTCAGCGCGGTGTGTTCCAGCCCGAGGTCGGCGACGAACGAGCGGGAGAACGCCCGCCAGTCGACGTCGGGATAAGCTGCGACGTGTGCGGCGTACGTTCCGGACGCACCCGCGAGCTTCCCGGCAAGGTCGCTCGCGGCGTCGGCGACGCGTCCCATCGCCGTGCCGAGGCGAGCGGCGTAGACGGCCATCTCTTTGCCGAACGTCGTCGGCGTCGCGGGCTGGCCGTGCGTGCGCGCCATCATCGGTGTGTCGCGGTACTCGTGGGCGAGATCGACGAGTTCGTCTCGAACCGACGCGAGCGCGGGCAACAGCACGTCCTCGGCGGCCGGCTTCACGAGGAGTCGGTGCGCGAGGTTGTTCACGTCCTCGGAGGTCAGCCCGAAGTGGATCCACGGGTGGATCCGCTCGTCGGTCTTCGTGCGCAGGAAGTACTCCACGGCCTTCACGTCGTGGTTCGTCGCGCTGTAGCCCGCCGCCCCCTCGGTTTCGAGACGTTTGATGAGCCGCGCGTCGTCGCCGTCGAAGTCGGTGACGACTGCGCGGACGTCGGCGCGCTCGCTGTCAGAGAGCGACAGCGACGTCGCGTCGAGGTCGTCCAGCGCGAGCAGGTACTCGACCTCGACCCGAAGCCGAGCCCGCATCAGTCCCGCCTCGCTGGCGTAGGGGACGAGGGGTTCGGTTCGGCCCGCGTATCGCCCGTCGAGCGGCGACACTGCGGCGAGTGGATCGGAGCGGGAGAGATCGTCCATACGCGGACTCACCCCGAGGCGCTAAAAAAGCGTGTCGATGGCGAGCATCATTCCCGTGCATAGATCTCCTCTCTTTAGAGCCTCTCGAACACGGACCTATCCGCAATTGTGTACATCCGGATCGACGAGACCGCAACTGACTTACTGTCTGCGCGAGGGGTCTCGGGTATGACCAAGATTGCCGGGTTGGCGAGCAATCGCGGCCGGAACCTCCGACACATCGACGATCGCGGACCGGGCGGTGCCGAACTTGCCGTCGTCCTCTCGAACCACGAGGGCGCGCCGATCCTCGACGCCGCCGCCGAACGCGGCATCCCGACGGAAGTCGTCGAACGCGAGGACGACGAACCACGCAAATCACACGAGCAGCGCATCCTCGACGCCCTGTCTAGTTACGACTTCGATCTCGTCTGTCTCGACGGGTATATGCGGATCCTCACGGAGACGTTTCTGGACGCGACGCCGACGACGCTGAACGTCCACCCGTCGCTGCTCCCCTCCTTCCCCGGCGACGACGCATACGAGCAGGTGCTCGACGCCGGCGTCAGCGTCACTGGCTGTACCGTCCACGTCGTCACCGAGGCTGTCGACGCCGGGCCAATCGTCACGCAGGAGTCGGTCCCGGTGTACGCCGACGACGATCTCGACTCGCTGAAGTCGCGCGTACTCTCCGAGGCGGAGTTCACCGCGTACCCGCGAGCTGTCCGGTGGTTCGCTGAGGACCGACTCACCGTCGAGGAGCGCGAGACCGACGACGGAACGGAACTGACCGTGGCCGTCGAGGGTGACGACGGCGGCGACTTCCCCGAGCGCCGCGTCGTCTCCGACGATCGCCGCGCGGAACTGCGGTACGGCGAGAACCCCCACCAGCCAGCCGCGGTGTACGCCGACGCCGCGACCGAGGAAGCGAGCGTCGTCGACGCGCCGCAGCTCAACAAGGGCGCGAAGGGACTGTCGTACAACAACTACAACGACGCAGACGGCGCGTTGAATCTGATCAAGGAATTCGACGAACCGGCCGCCGCGGTCATCAAGCACACCAACCCAGCCGGCTGCGCAACGGCGGAAACGCTCGCAGAGGCCTACGTCGACGCGCTCGCGACGGATCCGATGAGCGCTTTCGGTGGGATCGTCGCCCTCAACCGCGCGTGCGACGCGGCGACGGCCGAGGAGATCGTCGACTCGTTCAAGGAGGTCGTCGTCGCGCCCACCTACACGGACGCCGCGCTCGACGTCCTCTGCACCAAAGACGACCTGCGCGTCCTCGCCGTCGGCGACCTCGACGACCGCACGGACCGCCTAACGGAGAAGCCGCTCGTCGGCGGCAGACTCGTCCAAGAGCGGGACCTCTGGGCCCCGACCCGCGAGGACGTCGAAGTCGTCACCGAGACCGAGCCGACCGACGAACAGCTGGAGACGATGCTGTTCGCGTGGAAGGTGCTCAAGCACGTCAAGTCGAACGGCATCGTCTTCGCCGACGGCACCGAGACGGTCGGCATCGGGATGGGACAGGTCTCGCGCGTCGACGCCGTCAAACTCGCTGCGATGAAGGCCGAATCCGACGCCGAAGGCAAGAGCGCCGAGGGAGCCGTGATGGCCTCAGACGCGTTCTTCCCGTTCCCCGACGCCGTCGTGGAGGGTGCGGAGGCCGGTATCGGGGCGGTCATCCAGCCCGGTGGCTCCGTCAACGACGAGGACGTCATCGCCGCCTGCGACGAGCGCGGGATTCCGATGGTGTTCACCGGGAGGCGGTGTTTCCGTCACGACTGAAGGGAGAGACGGAAACTCGCGGCAGAGCGTAGCGATGACGCGGTGCTTCCGTCACGACTGAGCGAAGCGAAGGAGTGACGGAAGTCAGTGAGACGAACGAAGTGAGTCTCACGCGATTTCAGACACGATTGAGCGAAGCGAAATCTGTCTAAAGCTTGCGGCAGAGCGAAGCGAAGGAGTGACGGAAGTCAGTGAGACGAGCGCAGCGAGTCTCATGCGACTTTAGACACGATTGAGCGGAGCGAAATTTGTCTAAAGCTTGCAGCAGAGCGAAGCGAAATCTGTCTGAAGGTCGACGGTGTGGAGCTATGGCTATCGGTTCCAAAGCAAATGGCGAACAGTCGGCACCCGCGTCGGCGACGTCCTCGGGAGCCATCCCGTGCCTCGCCATCGTGCCCGCGTCGACGTGCCGAGCAACCGCAACACGACGCGGGACAGTTTTCAGCGCACGCGGGGTGTGGCCCCGCCATCATATATAAACCCTCGTCGCGGTCGTCGACGTCGACAACGACGCTATTCGCCGGTCATCCGAACGACCAAAATCGGTTTGTCGGTGTTCTCGACGACGCGTTCGGTGACGCTGCCGAGGTTCGCGAGTTTGTCCCGGCCGGAGCGACCGTGCGTCCCCATCACGATCAGGTCGACGGCGTTGTCGTCGGCGTAGTCGAGAATCTCCCGATACGGAATCCCGTCGCGAACGGTGGTCGTGAAGTCGACGCCCGCCGCCTCGGCCTCGTCGGCGACGCGCTCGACCGCCGACTGCGCGTCGGCCCTCATCGTCTCTTTCAGCTCCGCTTTCTGGTCGTCGCCCGCGGCGAGGTAGAGCCGCCGGTCCATCACCGAAAGCGCGTGAATCGCCGCGCCCCGCGTCGAGGCGATGTCGATCGCGTGTTCGAGCGCCTGCATCGTGCCGTCGCTGCCGTCGGTGGGAACGAGTACGTCGTCGTACATCACGACGTCACCTTCGTCCGGCACCCTCTTGAACGGTTTCCCGATTCCGAGGGTACTGTTTAGTTAAGATTGAAACCGCCGCGAATGATGCTGAGAAGACTCCGGAAGCCCCCGCGCTCTCGACTCGATGCGCTCGCTGTGGTCCTCGGCGCTCGCGGTGCTCGCGCCTGCGGTCCTAGCGTCGCCCGTCTTCGCCGTCACTTCGCTCCGCTCGTGACGAGCCATCCACT
>Ga0207851_100126_pt1 | contig 61040 bp, 56 predicted proteins | sample A23E3SouthBayCA_FD_187747 | JGI IMG/M metagenome (GOLD analysis project Ga0207851, IMG submission 187747) | Aerobic enrichment media microbial communities from Eden Landing Ponds, California, USA - A23 E3 (SPAdes) | ecosystem: Environmental > Aquatic > Marine > Unclassified | place: Emeryville... | reverse complement strand
GCTGACCGGGCCGCGCAGCAGCGACACCTCGCCGGCCGCTTCGAGCCCTTCGGGCGTCGCGAGCACGTCGGCCACCGTGCGGTACCGGCGGTAGGGCTGGCGCGCCTGCGCAGCGATGAACGCACCGACCAGGACGAACGCGGCGGGAACGAGGAGGGCGACGGGGTTTAGCACGGCGGACTGATTCTCGCCGACGCCCTAAAAACTGGGCGCGGGTTCGCAGTCGCGGAGACCACCGGCGGCGGCGAACCAAGCGTATACGGCGACCCAACGCGTCGGGACGGGTATGGCGAAGACAGTCGACGACCTGCGGAACGAGATTCGCGTCGCAACGGGGCGGTTCGAGCGCGAGGCGTCAGCGGCGTTCACCAAAGAGGAACTGGCGGCGGTCTCCGAGGCCGTGGACGCGGACGTGAACACGGCGGAGCGACCCGGGAAAGCCGAGATGCGCGCGGGCATCCGCGAGCAGGTGGACGGTCTCGCGGACCCGGACGGCGAGGTCGAGACGCAGCCGTTCCGGAAGGCGGACCTCGAAGCAATCGCTGCAGCAGTCGGCCAAACGTAGTCCCCGGAACGCGACTGCGTCCCAGCGAGTTGCGGCAACGACTGTGACGTGTAGTGTTCCTTATCAGGCACGAAGGCGTGAGACGAAGGTATTCGGAGGCGATGGCAGACCAGCCGTCGCACGCCGGGAACCCCACGTCTCGAGCGCATGAACGCTCGCCTCGTCCAGATATGACCCTCGCTGCCTACCGAAACGCGGCCCTGTTCGTGCTCCTCTCGATGCTGTGGGGGGTGTCGTTCGTCGCCATCAAGACCGGGCTGACGGCGATTCCACCGGTGTTCTTCGCGGCGCTGCGGTTCGACGTGGCAGCCCCGTTGCTGCTCGTGTTCGTCGCGCTGCGGTACGGCGAGTGGATCCCAGAGAGCACCGCGGACTACGCCAGCGTCGTGGTTGGCGCGGTGACGCTCGTCGCGGCGAACAACAGCCTCCTGTTCCTCGGCCAGCAGACCATCACGCCGGCGGCCGCCTCGGTCATGTACGGCCTGAACCCGATTCTCGCGCCGGCGTTCGCGTTCGCGTTGCTCGACCAGCGCCTCGACGCGGTCAGCATCCTCGGCATCGTCCTCGGGCTTGTGGGCGTCGTCATCCTGGTTCAGCCGTCACCAGACGCCCTCACGGCGGGGTCGACGCTCGGGAAGGTGTCGGTACTCGGCGCTGCGGTAGCGGTCGCGTTCGGCAGCGTGGCGCTCCGGCGCCTCGGCGCGACTATCGACAGCATCCCGTTGACGACGTGGGCGATGGTTCTGGGGGCGGCGCTGCTCCACGGGATGAGCGTCGCGCTCGGCGAGTCGCCCACTGCCGGTGCCGTGACGCCGGGCATCGTCACCGCGGTGCTCGTCGTCGGCGTGCTCTCGACGGCCCTCGCGTATCCGATTTACTTCACGCTCATCCGACAGATCGGCCCGGTCCGCGCGAACCTCGTCGCGTACACCGTCCCCATCTTCGCAGCGCTTACCGGACTCCTCCTGTTCGGGACCGGCGTGACGTCGGCGACCGTGCTCGGGTTCGTGGTGGTCGTTGCCGGCGTCGGCGTGCTCGAACGACACGTACTCAGGGCCGAGCTTCGCCGAGCCATCGGCTGATTCACCCGAGCGGTCCGGCTGTCAAACGTCGCCGCAGAAGTTACGTGTCCGCGAGCGAGCCGACTGCTTCCACGCCCTCCTGGTCCTCGGCCAGCCACTCCTCGGCCCACTGCTCGATGGCGTCGAAGACGGGGAACAGCGACTCGCCTTTCGCGGTCAGCGAGTAGTACGTCGCGACGGGCGACTCCTCCTCGAGGCGGCGGTTCACGAACCCCATCTCCTGCAGGTCGTCGAGGACGCGGGAGAGCGTCCGGGAACTGGCGTCCGTCGAACGCTTCAGTTCGTTGAACCGCTTCTCGCCCTCCTGGAGGTCGTGGAGCACGATGAGCCGCCACTGGGACCCGATCTGTTCCAGCGAGTCGATGACGTGGCAGGCCTCCTCGCTGTATCGCTCGTCAGGCATACCCCGTCGTACGGGGCGGGCACCCATATTGGTTCCGGCTCGAATCAGGTAACGGAGTGAAACTACTCGACAGGGACAACCGAGGCTACGAAGAGACGACGGCTGGGTGGTGGCCCGATGGAGGTGACGCGCCCGTCACCGGGTGGCCGGGCAGTTAGCTGAAGCGTTTACGTGTCCGTCGTCTACGCCGGAGCATGTCAACCGCCGACCCCCACGCCGGACAGCCAGTCGAACACCGCGGGACGCCGCTGGCGGACGCGGACCGCGCGGTCGTCCTCCTGCACGGCCGGGGCGCACGCGCGACGGGCATGCTCCAGTTCGCCGACGACCTGCCCAGCGAGGGCACCGCGTTCGTCGCGCCACAGGCCGAGCGTGCGACCTGGTACCCGAAGAGCTTCCTCGAACCGACCGAGGAGAACGACCCGTGGTTCAGTTCCGCGCTCGGCCTCGTGCACGACGTCTTCGAGGACGTCACCGAGCACGTGCCCGCCGAGCGCGTGCTGCTGTTGGGGTTCTCGCAGGGCGCGTGCCTCGGCAGCGAGTTCGTCGCGCGCAACCCCCGGCGGTACGGCGGATTCGTCGCGTTCTCCGGCGGCCTCCACGGCCCCGAGGGGACCACCCACGACTACGACGGCGACCTCGACGGCACGCCGGTGTTCCTGGGGTGCAGCGACCGCGACCCACACATCCCCGAGGAGCGCGTCCACGAGACGCGAGCCGTCTTCGAGTCGATGGGCGCGGCCGTCACGGAGCGCATCTACGAGGGAATGGGCCACGGCGTCAACGAGGACGAACTCGAGCACGCCGCCGAGATGGTCGCGGACCTGTAGGCGAGACGAGGGAGCTGCACGTTTACCCGGGGGCGGCCCCAATGGGAGTCCATGAGAGACGAGACAGACAGCGGCGAGACCGGCGGCCCGGATGGAGCCGACGTCCCCGAATCCGAAGCGGAGTGGCGGGAACGCCTCAGCGAGCAGGCGTACGAGGTGCTGCGCGAAGCCGGCACCGAGAGCCCGTACTCGGGCGAGCACGTCGACCGGGACGAGGACGGCACCTACCGGTGCAAGGGGTGTGGCGCGGTGCTGTTCGACGCCGACACGAAGTTCGACGCGCACTGCGGGTGGCCGAGCTTCTGGGACGCCGCGGACAACGACGCGATCGAGCGCCGCCCGGACCACAGTCTCGGCCGCGAGCGCACCGAGGTCGTCTGCGCGTCCTGCGACGGCCACCTCGGGCACGTCTTCCAGGACGGTCCCGAACCGACCGGGGAGCGGTACTGCATCAACTCCGTGGCGCTGGAGTTCGACCCCGACGAATAGCGAACCGGGCGAGTCGCAAACCGGAACAGACGTCGGCGAGTCCGCCGTCAGAAACAGAACGAGAACGGGTACGTGAGCGCGACGCGATCGCCGTCCTCCAGTTCCGTGGCGAACCCGTCGAGGAGTTCGTTGAACCGGCCGTTCACGAGGACGCGGGCGTACGCCCGAGTGCGCTCGCCCTCGGGGTTGCGTTCCCAGCGGCCGGGCGGGTCGCCCGGGTAGTTCGCCCAGGTCGCCGCGGTCTCCTGTTCCTCGCTCTCCGCGAGCAACATTTCCTCGAGGCCGTACTCGGCGAAGAACGCGTCGAGGAACTCGCCGAGCGTGTCGCCCTCGAAGGAGAACTCCATGCTGTGCGTGCCGAGTTCGCGTCGGACGTGACCCGTCGCGCGCACTTCTACGATCGTCTCGGCGCGCTGGTCTTCCGCGTTCGCCGAGTCGTCGCGATCCTGAACGCTCATGCAGAATTTACGGCCCGCGACCGGGTAAGCCGCGTTCCGAACATATTCGTGTTTCCGGGTGGTCGGCGGCCCGTGGACGGGAAACGCCTATCCGGGTCGGAGGCGACACTCCGACGATGGACGACGACCGCAGGTTCGCCCTCGAATCCCGGCTCACGAACAACGGCTGCTACCTCGAATCGATCGCCGTGGCGGACGACGCCTACGAGGTGACCTACCAGTCGGTCGCCGCCGGCCAGCACGGCGAAATCCCCCACCAGCAGGTCGGCGACGTCGTGAACGTGTTCCGCACGCTGTTCGACGAGCACGACTGGGCGGTCCGGAGCGTGGAAGCGACGGTCAAGACGCTCGACGACGAAGTGCTCGGGTCGTGGCGCGCGGACGCCGACTGGTTCGCGGCGCTCGCGGACGGCGACCTCACGGAAGTCGAGTTCTCGCGGCGCGTCGTCGCGTCCCTCGAAGAGTAGCCGCCGTCAGCCGCCCGCGCGCATCGCCTTCCGCGAGAAGTCCTCGATGAGCTCGTCGAACGCCGACTCGGTCATCGCGTCGCCGTCGGCCTCGAACGCGACGGTGACCTCGGTGAGTTCCAGCGACGGCCCGATGGCGACTTTCTCCGCCGACAGGTCCGCTCGCCAGCCGTCGCCCTCGACGGTCGTGTCGCTGGTCGCCTCGCCGCCCAGGTTCTGGAGGTAGTTGCGTGCGAGCCGCAGCGAGATGCCGCGGAACTCCTTCTCTCGGTTCACGTGGCGGCCTCCGCCGGCGTCACCGCCGACCCCCGGCGACCGGCGGGAAGATGCTGAGCTGGTCGCCGTCCTCCAGTTCGGTGTCCATGCCATCGAGGTGCAGGACCTCGCGGCCGCTTTTCAGCACGTTGATGTGCGGGCGCAGGTCGCCGTTCTCGACGAGCTGGCCGTCCAGTCCGTCGTACTCGTCCTCGAGACCGCGGAGGACCTCGCCGACGGTGGTATCCTCGTCGTACTCGCGCTCGACCACCTTCGTACCGACCGCCTCGCGGAACGTCGCGAAGAAGCGGAGTTGAACGTTCATGCGTTCTGCAGGCGGATGCCGTCCTCGACGAGGCGCTGATTGCGCTCGCGGTCCAGCGCGGCGCCGAGTTCCTCGTGGTCGTATATCTGACTGAGCAGGTCCGCGTAGAGGTTCCGCCACGCGATGGCGTAGATGGGGGACTGCCCCCACGCCCGCAGTTCGGGCACGAACCCGTCGAAGCGCTCGAGGCGGTCCTCCATGCGCTCGACGCCGTCGACGACGTACCCGACCGCTTCCTCGTCGGAGTCGGCCGACGCGATGGCGTCGTTCAGGCGGCGCTCCCACCCGGCGACGGCTTCCTGCATGTCCTTGCGCGTGTCGTCGCTGTCCGCGGGGAGTGCGTCGAGAATCGGTTCCGGAACGCCGAGTGACACCGTCTCCATGCTCACGAGTGGCACTGCGACGAGCATAAAGCTCCCGCTGGTCGGGCCGCCGTCAGTCGATGTAACCACTATTAGTTACCCTAGCGTGGGAATCACTATACTACGACAGTCCGTATGTAACGAAAGAGCACAACCAATGACTGACCTAGGTGGATTCCGAGACAACGTCGCCCGCGTCGACCTCAGCGGGGGCGACGTCGACTACGAGAGCATCGACGACGAGGACGCGCGCAAGTACATCGGCGCGCGCGGCCTCGGCGTGAAGTACGTCTTCGACAACGGCCCGGACGTCGAACCGCTGTCCGAGGACAACCTGCTGGCGTTCATGAACGGCCCCATCACGGGGACACAGGCGCCGATGAGCGGCCGCATCGCCGTCTGCACGAAGTCCCCGCTGACGGGGACAGTGACCGACTCCCACCACGGCGGGTGGAGCGGGGCGCGTCTCAAGTGGGCGGGCTTCGACGGCCTCCTCTTCGAGGGGAAAGCCGACGACCCCGTCTACGCCGTCGTCGAGGACGGCGAAGTGGAACTGCGTGACGCCAGCCACCTCTGGGGCGGCGGCGTCCACGACGCCATCGAGACCATCGAGGACGAAGTCGAGGGCGCCTACGGCAAGAACCTCTCCGCGATGGCCATCGGACCGGGCGGCGAGAACGAGGTCCGGTACGCCTGCATCATCAACGAGGACGACCGCGCCTCGGGCCGCGGCGGTACGGGCGCCGTCATGGGATCGAAGAACCTCAAAGCGGTCGTCGTGAAATCCGGCACGGACATGCCCAAGCCCGCCGACCGCGAGACGTTCATGGACGGGCACAAGGGCGCGATGCAGGCCATCCAGGAGTCCGACGTCACCGCGCCCAACGAGGGCGGGCTGTCGGTGTACGGGACGAACGTCCTGATGAACCTCACCGAGGAGATGGACGGTCTGCCGACGCGGAACGGCCGCTTCACGTCCACGAGCACGGAAACCGAGGCCGACCCCGACGAGCCGAACATCGACTCCGAGAAGGTGTCCGGCGAGAACGTCGAGGAGAACATCCTCGTCAACGACCCGACGTGTCACTCCTGTCCGGTCGCCTGCAAGAAGGAAGTCGAGGTCGACGTCCACCACAAGGGCGAGGACCTCAACGTCCGCATGGAGTCCTACGAGTACGAGTCCGCGTGGGCGCTCGGCCCGAACTCCATGAACGACGACCGCGACAAGGTCGCGTTCATGATGGACAAGTGCAACAACCTCGGCATCGACACCATCGACTCCGGGAACATGCTCGCGTTCGCCATGGAGGCGACCGAGAAGGGGTACCTCGACGACTACGACGAGGGCCTCGACTGGGGCGACATCGACGAGATGGTGGACATGCTCGAGAAGATCGCCAACCGGGAAACTGACCTCGCAGACGTCCTCGCGGAGGGCCAGAAGCGTGCAGCCGATACGCTCGACGCCCACGACTGCCGCCTTGACGTGAAGGGGCAGTCCATCGCGGCGTACGACCCGCGCGGCCTGAAGGGCATGGGCATCGGCTACGCCACCTCCAACCGCGGCGGCTGCCACCTGCGCGGCTATACCCCGGCCGCCGAGATTCTCGGCATCCCCGAGAAGGTCGACCCGACCGACTGGGAGGGCAAGGGCGAACTCACGGCGACGTTCCAGGACCTCCACGCCATCTCGGACTCCTTCGACATCTGCAAGTTCAACGCGTTCGCGGAGGGCGTCGAGGAGTACATCGATCAGTACAACGGCATGACCGGCCGCGACGTCACCGAGGAGGAACTCATGGAGGCCGGCGAGCGCGTGTACAACCTCGAGCGGTACTACAACAACCTCGCCGGGTTCGACGGCGACGACGACTCGCTGCCGGACCGCTTCGTCGAGGGCGCCGAGGACGCGGTGCCAGCGGGCGGCGGCATCGAGGGCGAGCTCTGCGAACTCGACGCGATGAAAGACGAGTACTACGAGCACCGCGGCTGGGTCGAGGGCGTCGTCCCGGACGAGAAGCTCGACGAACTCGGCATCGACGTCGGCCCCGGCACCGGCGTCTCCAGCGGCGCGGCGTCCGCCGACGACTGACGCGACACCCCACCTTCCTCCGTTCTTTTGCCCACTCGACAGCCGATGCGCCGCTAAAACCGATGCAACAACCGGTAGCTCCCTGGTGGTCGCAACGAGGGCGGGAAGTCAGTGAGAGGCGAACAGGAGCGACCCGAAACCCGTTTTCCCACCCGTCACGTAGCCGACTGCAGTGACTGACATCTCGAAGGAGGCGTTCCACGACGCCCTCGAAGCCGTCGGGCGGCCCGTGGCGACAGCCGAACAGGTCGCGCGGGAACTCGACACGACGCAAGCCGAGGCCGCGGAGGCCCTCGCGGAACTCGCCGAAGCGGGGGACGTGGAGCGTGCGGACGTCGAGAACGACCCCGTGGTGTGGTATCCGCGGGACTGGCTGGAACTCACCGACCGCGAGCGGGTGGTGCCGTTCCCGGACCGCCGCGAGATCGTCGTGGACCAGCCGTCGCAGTTCACGCGCGCGCAGCTGTCGCGGTTCGCGCACCTCGCGGACACCACGCGCACGGGGAGTTACCGGTACGTGGTGCGCGAGGAGGACGTGTGGGCGGCCCCGTTCGAGTCCCTGGCGGACCTCTTGGACGCGATGGACCGCGTGCTGCCGCGGGACTGTCCGGGGCTCAAGGACTGGGTGGAAGAGCAGTGGACGCGCGCGACGCGGTTCCGCATCGTGACGCACGAGGACGGCTACGTGGTCCTGGAGGCGAAATCCGAGAGCCTGCTGGGGAACGTCGCCGATCAGCACCTCGCCGACGACGTGCTGCGGGCGCCCATCTCCGACACGGAGGCGTGGGTCGCCGAGGACAAGGTCGCGGAACTGAAGCGCACGCTCTACGAGGCCGGCTACCCCGTCCAGGACGACCGCGTCCTCGAAACCGGGGAGCCGCTGGAGGTCGACCTCGACCTGGCGTTGCGTGACTACCAGCAGGACTGGGTGGACCGATTCGTGGACGCGAGTTCGGGCGTGCTCGTCGGGCCACCGGGCTCTGGAAAGACGGTCGCCGCGATGGGGGTCCTCGAAGCCGTCGGCGGCGAGACCCTCGTGCTCGTGCCGAGCCGGGAGCTCGCCGCGCAGTGGCGCGACGAACTGCTCGCGAAGACGAGCCTCGAACGCGACCAGATCGGCGAGTACCACGGCGGCGAGAAGAACCTCCGGCCGGTCACCATCGCGACCTACCAGACTGCGGGGATGGACCGCCACCGCCACGTCTTCGACGATCGCGAGTGGGGGCTCATCGTGTACGATGAGTGCCTCACTGGAGACACTATCGTCGAGACGCCCGAGGGACGAACAACATTCGATGAACTGGACGAGAGACACGACTTACACGAGGGGTGGAACAGGGATATCTCACTTGAGGTACGTACGGTAGAGCCCGCCAGCGGTGGGGATTGGACCGACGTCACCGGGATCTACAAGACCACCTCAAAAACCGAAGAGATCAAGACGAACGTCGGCCACGCTTTGACAGCGACACCGAATCATACTCACCTCGTCTACAATCCGGATTCTGGCGAGGTCGAGGAACAACGAGGAGTGGAATCCGGAGACTTCCTCGTTCGACAACTCGACTCAAAACGGAGCGACGAGGTAACGGATGGCGGACCAACCACCGAATACATCGAAGTGAACCAACATCCCAGTGAAGAGCTGTTAGGATGGTTCCTCGGAGACGGACACCTGAACGAGTACGATGATGTGACGTTCTCGTTCGGGACAAAAACCGACGAACAGATCGGCATTCTCCAGACGCTTACTGAAGCGACTGGAGCTGAATATAGTGTCTTCGGAAACGTCCGGGGTGATGAAACTTTCTGGGTCCCGAACCTGGGTGAGCAACTGGCGTACGATGGTCCACACGGGGACAAAACGAATACAGTCTCGGTTCCCCCGGAATCCTACACCTGGTCCGAGGAACGGATAGGTGCGCTACTTCGCGGTCTGTTCGATGCCGAAGGTTCGGTTGACGGCGGGGGACGTATCCAGTTCAACACCACGTCGCCGGCTCTTGCAAGTGACGTCGCGAATCTACTGATGAAACTGGGGATTCCCACTAGGAGAACACATATCGAGAAAGAGAAGCAGGTCCATGCGGACATTCATCGACTACACGTTCCCACAGCGTACAGTGAGCCCTTCTCTAATCGAGTTGGGTTCCGCCTCGAACACAAGGCGAACGCTCTGGCCACCGGCGAATCACCTGCTACCGGTCTACCGGTAGGCAACCTCCTTGAAGACATCAAACAGGTACTCTCCATCACCGAGAATCAGATGGGTGACCTGATGGAAGTTAGTGGGACAACCGTCGGCGACGTCATCCGTGGCAAGTACCGGATTGGGCAGCCCACTCTCCGGAAACTACCTGAGGGCCTCCGCAGATTTGCGCGGGACTTAGAGTCAGGAGGAGTAGCCGACCGAGGGAGGTTTAACGTAACGTTCGATGACCTCAGCAGGGAGATCGGTTGCTCGGTTGGACACGCATACCGGCTTGTGGAGAAACGGGACAAACGAGCGTCCGAAGGCGTGGAGCGAATTTTGCGTCAACGCGCAGCAGCCGCTAGGGAATACGCCCGCCGATTGGACATTCTGCACTCGGTTCAGATCGTGGAAGTAACGGATGTTGTCGACAACGGTGAACAGACCGTCTACGACTTCGAAACGGAGTCCCACACGTTCATTGCGGATGGGTTTCTCACCCACAACTGCCACCACATCCCCAGCGAAGTGTTTCGGCGCTCCGCGGCCCTGCAGAGCAAGCACCGATTGGGATTGAGTGCGACACCGGTCCGCGAGGACGACAAGGAGATGGACATCTACACGCTCATCGGGCCGCCCATCGGCACGGACTGGGACGCGCTCTTCGAGGCGGGGTACGTCGCGGAACCGACAGTCGAGATTCGGTACGTCCCGTGGGCGGACGACGACGCGCGCTACGAGTACTCCGCGGAGAGCGGACACGCGCGGCGCCGCCTCGCCGCGGAGAATCCCGCGAAAGACGACGAAGTTGCCCACCTGCTCGGTCAGCACGCCGACAAGCAGGCGCTGGTGTTCGTGGACTACCTCGACCAGGGCCGCCGGCTGGCGGACGCCATCGACGCGCCGTTCGTCAGCGGGGAGACCCGGCACGTGGAGCGCGAGTCGCTGTTCGACCAGTTCCGGACGGGTGCACTGGACACGCTCGTCGTCTCGCGCATCGGCGACGAGGGCATCGACCTGCCGGACGCGGAACTGGCGATTGTGGCGTCCGGACTCGGCGGGAGCAGGCGACAGGGCGCGCAGCGCGCGGGCCGGACGATGCGACCGGGCGGCCAGTCGCTTCTGTTCGTGCTCGCGACCCGCGGCACCGGGGAGGAAGACGACGCGCGCAGTCGGATGCGCCACCTCGCGGCGAAGGGCGTCCGCGTCACGGAGTCCGGGAGCGAGCGTGCCTGAGGACGACCTCGAGGCGCTGTACGACCACCTCGCTGCGACCGGCGAGCTGCCCGTGGAGACGTCGGCGAGTCGGTACCTCGGGGAGGCGGAAGCAGTGGTCGAGGACGCGCTCGAACCGGACACACCCGACGCTGTAGTGCGGTCGCGAGTCCAACAGGCGCGGGAGTTGCTGTCGCACGTCGACGAGACTGGCGACGAGGAGGCGGACCGCCTCGTCGCTGCGGCCCGCGCGCGCTGTGCCGGGCTCCTCGGCGACACTTGTTCCCGGGACGAGGAATCGCCGCGGTGACGAATTCCGGGAAATCGAGCAGACAGCGACGGTGCGATTGGGGACCCGGTACGGCAGCCGTGGCAGTGACTGAACGATGAATCACGTCGCCAACCGTGTACGGCCAACGTCGAATGCCAGAAACTGCCGTTCGAGCATCGAGATTCGACGCTGCCAAGGTGCGCGAGACGTCTTCAGACCGCTGCTGAATTCGACGCGCACCACCTGCTCTTTCTCGCATGTGTCATCCATATATAATTTGTTATATTCCTATAATCCACCGAGTTATGCGAGTATTGCCGCTTTACGGCAGGAAATAGTTCAAGTACTTCCGTGAAAGATACGTTGCATAGTTATGAAACATGACAAATCCGGCGACGATAGAGTGGCTCCCGACGACTTGGACTTGCTCATACAACTCACAGAGTACACGAACGATTGCCTCTGGATGTTCACCGCCGACTGGGAGGAGCTGGTATTTGCGAATTCGGCGTACGAGAATATCTTCGGGAATTCGGTCGCAGAACTCGAGGAAGACCCGACGAACTTCGTCGAAGCCGTTCACCCGGACGACCGACAACGAGTAATGGACAGTATGGCGAAGCTCTCGAACGGCGAATATGCCGACCTAGAATTCCGGGTCAACGAAAAGACGGGCTACGAGACGTGGGCCTGGGTGCAAGCGAACCCGATGAAAAACGAATCAGGAGACGTCGAATACGTTGCGGGGTATACGCGTGACATCACCGAACGGAAAGAATACCAGCACAAACTAGAACAACACAGAGAGGACCTCGAGCAGTCCAACGAGAGTCTCCGGGAGTTCGCGTACATCGCCTCACACGACCTCCAGGAGCCGCTCCGAATGGTGTCCAGCTACGTCGAACTACTCGACCAGGAATACGGAGAGCAGTTCGACGACGAAGCCGAGGAGTACATGGAGTTCGCGATCAACGGCGCGCAGCGAATGAAGCAGATGATCAATTCGCTGTTGGCGTACTCTCGTGTCCACACCGATGCCGAGGAATTCGACGAAGCGGACGCGAACGAGGTATTCGAGACCAGCTGCCAGGACCTGAAACTCCTCATTGAAGACCACGATGCGGAGGTGTCCGTCGACGACCTCCCGGTTGTCAGGGCCGACCGCGACCAGCTCGGGCAGGTGTTTCAGAACCTCGTAAAGAACGCGATCGAACACGCCAGCGAAGACGGGACTCCGAGCATCGAGGTGACGGCGACGGAACGCGATGACGTACACGAATTCGCCGTTTCGGACAACGGACCCGGCGTTCCGACCAGCGAACAGGAGGACATCTTCAAGATCTTCAGGCAGGGAGCGTCAGCGTCGAGCACTGCAAATACGGGGATCGGGCTTGCAATCACTCAGCGCATCGTGCAGCGCCACGGCGGAGAAATCTGGGTCGAATCGGAATCCGACGAGGGAGCCACATTCAGATTCACCATCCCGAAGACCGCGCAGAGCCCCGTCACGGAGGGGGCACACCCATGACGAACACCGGTCAACCGGTCGAAATTCTGCTCGCCGAGGACAATCCCGGTGACGCGAAGCTCACGGAGAAGGCGTTCGAGCAGGGGAACATCCTCAATAATCTGCACATCGTCGAAGACGGCGTCAAGGCGCTGAAGTTCCTCCGCCAAGAGGGCGAATACCAGGACAAGGCGAAGCCAGACCTCGTGTTGCTGGACCTCAATATGCCGAGAAAGGATGGCTGGGAGGTCCTCGAAGAGATCGACGAGGACCCGGACCTTCGAGGGTTCCCCGTTATCGTTCTCACGAGCTCCGAAGCCGAGTCGGACATCGTGAAGTCCTACGAACTGCAGGCGAACGCGTACCTGACGAAGCCTGTCGACTACTCCGGATTTATGGACATCGTCCAGCGGTTCGAGGACTTCTGGCTGTCGGTCGTAAAGATGCCCCCCAAGTGACATGTCGCGTGCAGATTTGGAGCCCGACGTGCTGTTGGTCGAGGACAATCTGGGAGATGCGCGACTCGTCGAACACCACCTGAACACCTCGCAAGTGTCAGACCTGGTGGGGAATGTCACGCTACACCACGAGGAAACCCTCACAGACGGCCTGAACGCATTAGAAGATAACTCACACGACATTCTGTTCCTGGACCTCGGCTTGCCCGAGAGTACCGGAGGGGAGACACTGAATCGCGTGCTAGAAGAAGAGTTGCGAATCCCGCTTGTCGTGCTCACCGGGCTAAATGACCGTGAGACTGCCGTCACAGCGATTCAGCGGGGCGCACAGGACTACCTCCTCAAGGACGACCTAGACGCCGACATGCTCGCCCGGTCACTTCGGTACGCCATCGAGCGCCACCAGCAAGAAGCGGAACTACGGCGACAAAACGAACGCCTCGACGAATTTGCCAGTGTCGTCTCTCACGACCTGCGGAACCCACTGAACGTGGCCGAGGGACGACTAGATCTCGCACAGGAGGAGAACAGTAGCGAACACCTGGAGATCGCGTCGGTCGCTCTCGAACGGATGGAGCAGTTGATTAACGACCTCCTGACGTTGGCGCGACAGGGCGATACGATTGACGAGAGAGAACTCGTCAGCCTCGAGACGCTCGGTGAGGAGTGCTGGCGGAATATCGACACGGCGGACGCGAAGCTGGTTATCGACACCAGTCACGTCGTCACCGCTGACAGAGGTCGACTGCAACAACTCGTAGAGAATCTAATCAGAAACGCTATCGAACACGGTGGTGACGCGGTGACGGTGACGCTCGGGGGACTGTCCGACGGCTTCTACGTTGAGGACGATGGAACGGGGATTACTGACGCCGATAGCGCCCAGGTATTCGAGAAAGGATACTCGACGTCGACAGACGGGACCGGATTTGGACTCATGATCGTAGAGGTCATCGCCGAAGCGCACGGCTGGGACGCCCGCGTGTCGGAGAGCGCGAGTGGCGGAGCACGGTTTGAGATTTCGGGCGTCGATATCGAGTAATCGCTCGCCTCTTCGAATCCCGGTCAGAGCCCTGTGCGGCGCTGTGGACCCCGAGGCAGAGCCGCGTTCGTAGCGTCCGTCCAGGAGGGCCCTTGCAGGCCGCAGTACGTGCCGTCATTCGCCTGCAGCATACCGAGTTACCGCCAGCGGCGGTGGTCGGGTACCAAAACGGAGGAGTGTCGTCAGCACCCTTCGATTTGCGTCGCCGTCACGGCAACGCGAACCTGTGGTTTCTGATAGTTAATCTGAGCAGTCAAACTATTTTTATATACACTTGACGTTACTCTGGGCGTAGAGCCGGATGAATCGGCCCAGTTTTCGACTGTTCCAGAAAGTATAGTAAATTTTCAGTCCAGAATCGTCACGCACGTCGTATTCCTCAGAGCGCCAAAATAAGAAAATTCAGGCATCAGGTAGGAAATATACCAGTATCGGGCAAGCGGTCCCGGTCGATGTACTCCCGCGAATGCCGAGAGACTCGCCCCGCTCGTTTTCCGAGCAACACATTCGTATCACTCCCGTGGGACAGCGTCGGACTCGCGGCAGGTAGTCGCGTCCGCCCTCGTCGACCTGCTCTTCGTCGTCCTCGACGACACACACCTCGCCCACGATGGTGTGGATCGGCGGGCCGGTGAGTTCGTCGCCGGGGGGACCGTCGCCGTGTCGGGCCTGGGCGTGTGCGCGAATATCACCGGTGAAATCCGGCCACAAGGATTTAAGTAAGTTGTGGGTCTGGAGAGTGACGTTCAGGGTGACCTACAGGCAATGTTCGAATTTCTCGGGAGCGTCATCGCCGGCGTGACGGGGTCCGCCCAGCACCAGGCCAGCGACGACGCCCCGCAAACCGACGACAGCGACGGCGGCGGCGAGTGGACTGCCGACCGCCACGACCCCCGCGAGTGGGAGATGGACGACGACCACACGCCGGAAGCCTGGCGAGAGCGCGCAACCGTCGGGACCGTCGTCGAGAGCGTGATGAACGGGCTCGGGTACCCCGTGTTCATCGTCGACGACGAGGGGTACTTCACGAAACTCAACGCGGAAGCGCGCGCCCTCTTCGACCGGGAGCCGGGACAACTCTACGGCGACAGCCTCTTCGACTACGACGAGGCCGACAACTCCGTCATGCGGAACGTCCTCGAGACGGGCGAACCCGTCCGGAACCTCGAGGACACCGTCGTCGTCAACGACGACGAAATCCCGGTCAGCAGGACCGTGATGCCGTTCCACGGCCCGGACGGCGACGTCGTCGGCGCGCTCGAGATCAACCGCGACATCTCCGAGCGCGTCGAACTGGAAGCCCGCGAGGAGCAACTCGAAGCCTACCAGAGCGAAGTACTGGGCGAACTCGAGCAGAGCCTCGACGCGCTCTCGAAGGGCGACTTCACGGTAGAAGCGGAGGTCCGCGAACCGGACGCCGATTTCGAAGCGATTCGGAACGTCTACCGGGAGTTCGACGACATGGCCACCGACCTCAACTACGCCGTCGCAAACACCCGCGAAGCACTCCGGGACGCCCGAGAGCACGCCGTGGAACTCGATTCGATCGCCACGACGCTCAACGACGCCAGCCAGCAGGCCCGCGACGCCATCGTGGACATCGAACGCTCCAGCGACCAGGTCTCGTCGGTGGCCGACGAGCAGGCCGACCGCAGCGAGCGCGCGGAAGCCAACGTCTCCGAACTGTCCGCGACCGTCGAGGAGATCGCGGCGACCGCCAAGCAGATCGACCGCCTCGCCGAGGACGCCGCGGACCTCGCGTCCGACGGCAGCGAGGACGCCGCAGTCGCGATCGAACGCATGGAAGCCGCCATGGAGGCGTCCGAGCGCAACCGCGAGGTCGTGCAGTCCCTCGAAGAGCAGATGGACGTCATCAACGAGATGACCGAACTGATCGACGAGATCGCCGACCAGACAAGCCTCCTGGCGTTGAACGCGAACATCGAGGCGGCGCGCGCCGGCGACGGCGGCGACGGGTTCAAGGTCGTCGCCGACGAGGTGAAGGCGCTCGCGGAGGAGGCCAAGGACGCCGTCGCGGAGATCTCCGAGAACGTCACGGACCTCGAGGACGGCATCGACACGACCGCGGAAGCCATCGAGGAGAGCAACCAGGAGGTCGAACGCGGGGCCGCCGTCGTCGAGGACGTCGTCGACCGCATCGACGACATCGACGACGCCATCGCGGAGACCAACCACGGACTCAGCGAGATCACGGACGCGACCGAGGACCAGGCCAAGAGCGCCGAGACCGTCCACCAGCTCGTCGAGGAGGTCGCCGACTCCAGCGACGACGTGAGCGCGCGCATGCAGCAGGTCTCCGCGGGCGTCCAGCAGCAACGCGAGTCCGTCACCGACGTCGCGGACCGCTCGGACGCCGTCGACGACATCGCCGACGAGATGGCCGCTGCCCTCGACCCGTTCTGCCTCGACGGCGACGAGGACGCATCGCTCGGCGACGACTCGCGTTCCAGTGACGTCGCCGACAACTGATACCGACCCCGTCACGGCTCCGACCAGTCACCCTTCTCCGACCCATTGCATCCCCTCGTCGGGACGGCGCCGCAGTCACGACCGAGCAGAAATCAGCGGAATTTCGGACGCCGAAGCGCGTCAGGGAGAGTCGTCAGACTCGCTTTGCTCGCCAATCGAGCCCCGCGCTCGTGCTACTCGCGCGGGACGCCGGGAGACGCGGAGCGTCTCCCGCGCACCCCGGTCGTGTTACTCCCGTGGTACCCCGTTGTCGAATCGCGGCAGGTAGTCGCGCCCGCCCTTGTCGACCTGCAGTTCGTCGTCCTCAACGACGACTTCGCCGTCGACGATGGTGTGAGTCGGAAGGCCGGTGAGTTCGTCGCCGTGGAACGTCGAGTAGCGCGGTTCCATCGTGTGGTAGAAGTCCTCGTCGACGACCTTGCTCTTGTCCAGGTCGACGATGACCATGTCGGCGTCGCTGCCCTCGGCGATGGCGCCCTTGCGCGGGTAGAGGCCCCAGCGCTTGGCGTTGTTCTCCGCGCAGATCTCGACGAGGCGCTCCATCGAGATGCGGTTCTTGTTCACGCCCTCGCTCATCATCACGGGCAGGAAGTACTCGATGCCGTTGTTGTCGCCGGGAATCGCGTCCCAGATGTCGCCGTGCTTGCCCGTGTCCTTCTCCTTGAACTCGAGTTTGTGCGGGCAGTGGTCGGTCCCCATGTAGTCGACGGTGCCGTTCCGCAGGCCCTCCCAGAGGCGCTTCTTCGAGGCTTCACCGCGCAGCGGCGGGGAGATCTTCCCCCAGGTGCCGAGTTCCTCGTCGTGTTTCGTGTGGCAGAGGAACGCCGGCAGCGTCTCCGCGTGGACGTTCACGCCCTTGTCCTGGTAGCGCTCGCAGATGTCCACGCCCTCGCCCGTGGACATGTGGACGATGTACGACCGGGAGTCCGTGTACTCGGTCATGCGCGCGATCTGCTCGATCTGCATCGCCTCGCAGATGTTCGGCGCGGACTCCGACCAGGCCTCGAGGTCGTTGCGGCCCTCCGCCTGGAGTTCCTGGCGCCGCTCATACGCCAGATCCTCGTTCTCCGCGTGGAACATCACGACGCCGTCGTTGATCTCCGAGACCTTGTCCAGGACCTTGTAGACGCGGCCGGCGTCGGAGTGATCGATGCCGAGTTCCGGGCTGGCGTGCTTGTACCAGTTGAAGAAGACCTTGTAGGAGCGGACGCCCTCCTCGGCGAGGCCCTCTATCTCGTCGACGTGGTGGTCCTGGTGGACGATGGCGTGGTACGCGAAGTCGATGTAGGAGTTCTCCTCGCCCGCCTGCCTGAAGAAGTCCATGTCCGGCAGGTAGGGGTCCGGCTGGAGGAGGAAGTTCACCACCGTCGTGACGCCGCCGTGGACGGCGCCCCGGGTCTCCGTCTCGAAGTCGTGCTCGAGGCCCTCGTGGTACTCGTACTCGTACCTGGAGAGTCCCCAGTGGACGTGCGGGTCGACGAATCCCGGGATGAGGTAGTTGCCTTCCGCGTCGATTGTCTCCTCGGCGTCTGGGAGGTTGGCTTCGGTACCGACTCGGACGATTTTGCCGTCGCGGGCAGCCACACCGCCGTCGATCGTGCCTGACGGCGTGACGACTTTGGCATTGACTACCCGCAGGTCTGCGTGCTGGCTCACGTTTCGGTAGAAGCCGGGCTGATATTTATAATTATGGACGAAGCGACGCCAGCAGCGACATTTTGTCCCGCGCGTGTGGCCGGCCGCGTGAACCGCCAGTACGGCGGTGGCGTGTCGATGGGGTCTGGAGCGTTTCGTGGGTTTCACAACCTTCAAGCACGCCGCCACGTACCCTGTGGGCAAGCCCCATGGATAGCCACGTCTGTCTCACCGGAGTCGGCATGACCCGGTTCCGGGGGGACGCCGACGCCACGATTCACACCCTACTGGAGACGGCAGCTCGCCGCGCGCTCGGCGACGCGAGCGTCGCGGCCGGCGACCTGGATGCGGTTCACGTCGCGAACATGGCCGCCGAAGCCTTCGACGGCGTCTCCGGCCTGCACAACGCGCTCACTGCCAGCATCGGCGCGCACGGCGCGCAGGCCGACCGCGTGGAGAACACGAGCGCCAGCGGCGCGTCCGCGTTCCAGCGCGGCGTCCAGGCCGTCGCGTCGGGCGCCGCCGACTCGGCGCTGGTCGTCGGTGGCGAACGGATGTCGGACGCGAGCACGGAGACCGCGACGGGAGTCATCGGGAGTATCGTCCACCCACGCGAGCACGCCTACGGCGTCACCCTCCCGTCGTTCGGCGGTCTCGCCGCTGACACCTACCTCCGGCGACACGACGCGCCCTACGAGGCGCTCGCGAGCGTCGCCGCGAAGAACCACGCGAACGGAGCGAGAAACGAGTACGCGCAGTTCCAGTCCGAGATCTCGGTCGCAGAGGCGGCCGACTCGCCGCGAGTCGCGGACCCGCTGCGGCTCTACGACTGCTGTCCGACCACCGACGGCGCGGCGGCAGTACTCATCGAGTCGACCGGGGAGGCCGAAAGCCAGGGGGCAGGCGAGGACGAGAGCGAGAACGAGAGCGAAGGCGGGGACAGTGCGGTCACAGTGCGCGCGTGCGAGAGCGCGGTCGGCACGCACGCCGTCGCGGAGCGCGACGACCTGCTCCACATGGAGAGCGTCGCATCGGCGGGCGAGGCGGCGTTCGCGGCGGCCGACCGCGACCGCGACGACGTCGACGTGGCCTGCATCCACGACGCGTTCACGGTCCTCGAACTGCTCGAACTCGAGGAACTCGGCTTCTACGGCGCGGGCGAGGCGTGGCAGGCGACGATAGACGGCGAAACGGCCCTCGACGGGGCGCTGCCCGTAAACCCGGGTGGCGGGCTGAAGGCCCGCGGCCACCCACTCGGTGCGACGGGGGTGTCGCAGCTCGTGGAACTCGTCTGGCAGCTCCGCGGTGACGCCGACGGCCGGCAGGTGGACTGCGAGACCGGGCTGGCAGTGAACGTCGCCGGGTTCGGGAACAACGCCATCTGCACGATCCTGGAGGTGTCGGCATGACGGACGGCGAGCCGGCGGTTTCGGCGGGCGCGACGGCCTGCGAGGAGTGTGGAGAGACGTGGGCGTACGACCGCGCCCGCTGTCGGGTGTGTGGGAGCGAGTCGTTCCGCGCGGTCGCACTCGGAACGGGCGAACTCGTCGCGACGACGGTGTCGCGGGTGACGCCGCCGGGCGTCCGCGAGCCGAATCCGCTCGGCGTCGCGCGATTCGCGAACGGCGTACAGGTGACCGCGCAGCTCGCCGACGAGGACCTCACTGTGGGGAATCGCGTCGTGCTCGCGAGGGACTACGAGCTGCGCCACGGGACGCGGGGGCCGAGACTCGAATCGGGTTGAATCGCCCGCTGGCAGCGACGGAGCGGCCCCGCACTCCTGCGACGTGGGATTACTCCCCGCGCACGTGAGCAACGAGCGTCTCGTGGCACTCGCTGGGGTGTTCCGGGTAGACGCTGAGCGGTTTCGCCTCGTTTTCGACGTCGATGACAAGTTCGTGGCGTTGCTGGTAAGTGCGGTAGAGACTGAAGACGCCGACGACACCGAATGCGAGGCCGACCAGCGGATTCCGGTTCACGCCCACCCACACGCCGACGGCCACCAGCAGGAGGCTCATCACGGCGACGTCGAACTCCAGGGTCCGCAGCGCGACGCTCTCGATGGCGTCGTTGGGGATCTTGATGCGGTCCTCGTCGCTTCGAACGACGAATACCGTGTCCTCCGAGTACCCGATCCAGCCGCCCCCACGCAAGTCCGTCCGAGAGATCTCGACGCCGTCAGTGGCTGGCTGCTCGTAGCTATCCATACGGAATGCAACTCGCCGGGCGACTTCTATGTTGGGACGAGAACTGCAGGAGAGACGTGACCGCAGAGCGACTGGTGCGGCTCAGTCGTCAGCGATGTCCTCGTTCGCCGGTTCGCCGCCCGGGAAGAAGTGCTCGTGGGCGGGTTCGAAGGCGTCCTCGTCCTCGGTGATCTTGTCCCAGGCAGTGAGGCCGCGCTCCTCGTGGGTGCCGGGCATGGTGTTGTCGAGGATGAACGCCGCGATGCCGCCGACGGCGATTTCGGTGCCGAGAATGATGTTGATGGTCGTCGCGACTTCGGGGATGCCGAGAACCGATCCTAACAGCGGGACTCCCGACATCCCGGCTTCGAACGCCTCGCTACTGACGTTGGCGACGTACTGCGGGATAGAGAGGCCAGCGAACAGCCCGAAGCCGAGCACGAAGACGTTCCGGTTCTGGTTGAGGTCGACGTGCTGGAGCTGTGAGAGTCCGACGCCGACGATCTGTGCGAACATCGCGAGGAAGAGACCGCCGACGATGGCGTTCGGAATCGTCGTCACGAACGCGCCGAAGTAGCCGACGTAACCGACGAGAATCATCACGACTGCCCCGACCTGGACGACGTACCGGGAGGCGACACCAGTGATACCGATGGCACCGATGTTCTCCGTGTACGACGTCGAACCGTTACCGGTGCCCATGATACCGGCGAACACGTTGCCGAGCCCCTCCATGCCGAGGCCGTGGTTGACGCGCTGCTTGTTGGGTGCGCCCTCGCCGGCCATGCGGGCGACGGAGTGGTAGTCGCCGAAACTCTCGATGGCGGACGCGAGCATCCCCGCGATCATGCCGGCGGAGAACGACGCCGTGAACAGCGGCGCGCCCCACTGGAACGGCGTAATGGGGCGGATAGCCGGTGCGTCAGAGATGGCGGCGAAGCTGACGATGTCGACGATGCCCGCAACCGACAGGACAGCCGCCAGGAGGTACGCTGCGCCCAGCCCCAGCAACACCGGGAAGAGCTTGAACACCCGGGAGTAGGTGTCGATGTACTGCGAGAACAGGACGATGAGCACGAGCGTCAGTCCTGCGAGATACCAGTTCTGGTTCGCGGCGGTGATCTGTGGCACGCCGATCAGCGCGAGCCCGATCAGCGCGATGACCACGGAGATGACCAGCGGGCCGATGTACTTCTTGAGCTTCCCGAACACGCCCAGGTAGCCGATGAGTACTTCGACGCCACCAGCGATGATGATCGCACCCTGTAGTTCGCGCATCATCTCTGTCGAACTCGCGCCGCCGTCGGCGCCGCCGAGGACGGCGATGATGGCGAGCGCGGGACCGAGCATCGAGAACGTCCCGCCCTGCACGATCGGGTACTTGTTCCCGATGGTGGTCTGGGCGAGCGTCGCGATCCCGGAGACGACGAAGAACGTCCCGACGAGCTGGGCGGTTTGGCCGCCGTCGAACCCGAGCGCGCCGGAGAGTACCAGTGGGATAGCGATCGTCGAACCGACCATCGTGAGCCAGTGTTGCGTGCCGAGGAGAATCGACTGCCCGAGTGGCGGTTTGTCCTCGATGCCGTACGTCACCATCGACGACTCGCCACCGTCAGTGCGTACGTCCTCAGTTCCTGTTCTGTCCGTTTTCGACGTGTCAGTGTCTTTGTTTGTCATGTGGTAGCCCTCCGTCGGGGAGTGCTGTCAGTGCATGCTTGCTGTTGTCAAGCGGGCACGTACCTTTCTCCTCAAACATATATTATAAATGTACCCCCTGTGAGAGCGCCGGTCGATAGATACTGGTTGAAACTGGCAGGGTCCCCCAGACACACCCGGCATTCGTAGTGGAACAAACGGGCGAGACGCTCTCGACGTCTCCGCGAGCGAAGCGAGCCGAGAGCGTCCCGGGAGCACCGCAATCGGGACGTAAAGTGGCGAACGCCGTCCGTCTCCCGGCAGCCGAGAGCGTCGATGGTCGCGTCGCGGTGACACCGACCTCGCCAGTGCGATGACGCTGTTTGGTCCCCACTGGGAGAACCAGGGACCGCGGCTACGCTGGCGACCCGGCGAAACGTATTTGCGCGTCGTCTCGGTGATACCAGTATGGCCAGCGCTAGCGAACCATCGTACAGTGTCCACGCCGACCTCGACGTGACCATCGAGACGCGAGACGGCGTCGGACTCTCGACTGACATCTACCGGCCCGCAGACCCGGACACGAACGAACCAATCGACGACCCCCGACCAGTCATCCTGGACCGGACGCCGTACGACAAGACCGGCGGCCGCCTCCGGCACGGCGAGTGGTACGCTTCCCGCGGGTACGTCATCGCCATCCAGGACGTCCGCGGACGCTTCGACAGCGAGGGCGACTTCTACATCAACGCCAACGAGGCCGAAGACGGCGCGGACGCCGTCGAGTGGCTCGCAGACCAGGACTTCTGCGACGGCAACGTCGTCACGCTCGGCACGAGTTACGGCGCGTGGGTGCAGAACGCGCTCGCCACGCAGGACCCCGACGGCCTCGCGGGAATGTTCGTCAACATGGGCGCCGCGAACGGCCGGACGAAGACGTTCCGGCACAACGGCGCGTTCGAGCAGCGCTGGCTGTCGTGGGCGCTGACGCTCGGCGCCGGGTTCGCCCACGAGTCCCTCGAGGACCCCGACGTCCAGCAGGTGTTCGCGGACGTCGACGTCCGGGAGGTGTTCGAGAACGGGCCGATCCAGCGCGGCGAGTCCGCGCTCGCGGAACTCCCGCAGTACGAGCAGTGGGCGTTCGACATCATGACCTCGGGGTCAGCCAGCGACGAGTACTGGCAGAACCCGAGCGTGAACTTCGAGGCGCACTACGAGGAGAGCGCGGACGTCCCGACGGTCTACTCGGGCGGCTGGTACGACTCGTACACGGGCGCGACCTGCGACAACTTCCGCGGCCTCGCGGACCGCAAGGACAGCGACCACTTCCTCCTGATGGGGCCGTGGACGCACCTCGCGCGCCTGCCGGGCGGCCACGACCACAGCGAGGAGTTGCTGTTCCCGCCGCTGACCTGGGAGCACCCGACCGCCGGTGACCTCGCGTTCGGCGAGACCGCGACGCGGAAGTACCGCGAAACCCGCAAGCAGTTCTTCGACGAGTACGTGCGCGGTGAGGACGCCTGGGACATGTCCCGCGTCGAGTACTTCATGATGGGGCTCGGGGACGGCCACCAGACCGACGACGGCTCGCTCTTCCACGGCGGCGAGTGGCGCAGCGCCGACGAGTGGCCGCCCGAGGGCACTGAGATGACGAGGTTCTACGCGCACGCCGACGGCACGCTCTCGACCGAGCAGCCGACGGCCAGCGAGTCGTCGACGTCCTACGAGTTCGACCCGAACGACCCCGTCCCGACCATCGGCGGGAACACGTCCTCGTATCTCACGTTCGAGCCCCGGGAGGAGTCCGTGGGAGCGTACCCGCTGGGCGACCGCAACATCGTCGACTTCGCGGGCCGCGGCGGCTACGACCAGCGCACCGACGAGGACACTTACGGCGCGAGTCCGCCGTACGGCCCGCTGAGCGAGCGCGACGACGTGCTCGTCTACCGGACGCCGCCGCTGGAGGAACCGGTGGAGATAGCGGGCCCCATCCGCGTCCGCGTGTTCGGCGAGACTGACGGCCAGGACACGGACTTCACGGCGAAACTCGTCGACGAACACCCGCCCAGCGACGACTACCCGAACGGCTACGACCTGAACCTCTCGGACTCCATCTGCCGGGCGCGCTTCCGCGGCTACCGCGACGAACCGGACCTCGTCGAACCCGGCGAAGTCTACGAGTTCTACATGGAGCCCTACGACACCGCGAACCACTTCAAGCAAGGCCACCGCATCCGCCTGGACATCTCGTCGTCGAACTGGCCCCGCTTCGACGTCAACCACAACACGGGCGGCCCGATGTACGTCGACGAGGAGTACCGCGTCGCCGAGAACACGGTCCACCACTCCGCGACCCACCCGACACACATCGAACTCCCGATTCAGCCGTCGAACTGACGAGCGAATCGGATTCAGCCACCCGATTAACGGGCCCAGTCCATGCCCGACCCCGCGCGCCTACACTTTCTGCACGAACTCGACGTGGTAGCCGTCCGGGTCCTCGACGAACGCGACGCGCCGGTCGGCGGCATCGACGGTCGTCGGTTCCCGCACGACGACGGGGTCGGCTTCCTCGACGACGCGCTCGAACGTCGCGTCGGTGTCCTCGACCCTGAGCGCGAGGTGGTCGACGCCCGACGGGTCGACCCGGTCGTCGCTGTCGGGGTCGTACTTGAACTGGAGTTCGGCGCCGTCCGGCGCGCCGACGTAGTAGTTCAGCACGCCGTCGAGCGTGAACTCGCGGTGGTAGTCGAGGCCGAGGACGTCCTCGTAGAAGTCGGTCGTCGCGTCGATGTCGGACACCCAGAGTGCGGTGTGTACAACACGCATGGTCCACAATCGCGCGAACGTCACTGTAAGTATTCCGGCGTTCCCCGGACCTGTACCGGCAGAATTCGCCGTGCGCTCGGCAGCCGCACCTATCGGGCAGTTAATCTTTATTAGCGTATTCGTGCTCAGTTCGTGTGTGACGGTACCCATCGACAGAGACAGATTCGTCGCAACGATGCAAGAACAGGCCGAGATCGGCGGGACCGAGGACGGTGGACTCCACCGACTCGCGCTGTCCGACGAGGACCGCGAGGTCCGGGACTGGTTCACCGAGCAACTCGAGGCGCTGGACCTCGAAGTCAGGGTCGACGAGTTCGGCAACATGTTCGCGCGCCGGGAAGGAACCGACCCCGACGCCGCGCCAGTGATGGTCGGGTCGCACCTGGACTCACAGCCCTACGGCGGCATCTACGACGGCGCCCTCGGCGTCATCGCGGCGCTGGAACTGCTGCGCACGCTCGACGACGAGGACCTCCAGACCGAACACCCCATCGAGATCGTGAACTGGACGAACGAGGAGGGGTCGCGGTTCCAGCCAGCGATGCAGGGCAGCGGGGTGTGGATCGGCGAACACGACCTCGAGGAGCAGTACGAGACGACCGACGAGGACGGCAACCGGTTCGTCGACGAACTCGAGCGAATCGGCTACCGGGGCGACGTCCCCGCCGAACCCCAGGAGGAGTACGAGGCCGCGCTGGAACTGCACATCGAGCAGGGTCCGTACCTCGAACTCGACGATAAGTCCGTCGGCGTGGTCACCGGCGTCGTCGGGTTCTACTGGGGGGCGACGACCTTCTACGGGGAAGCCGACCACTCCGGCCCGACGCCGATGCACTACCGCAACGACGCGCTCGTCGCGGCCGCCGACGTCATCACGCAGATCCGGCGGATTCCGAGCACGCTCGGCGAGCGGACAGTCGGGACGGTCGGCTACGTGGACGTCGAGCCGAACTCCATCAACATCATCCCCGACGAGGTGACGATGACGTGGGGGTTCCGCGACCCGAGCGACGACGTGGTCGAACAGGCGAAAGAGCGCGCCGTCGCGGAGAGCGAGGTGGCCGCCGAGCGCGAGGGCGTCGACTGGGAGTGGGAGAAGCGGATGCACTCCGAGAGCGTGGACTTCGCGGACAAGTGCGTGGACGCGGTGCAGGGCGCCGCCGACGATCTCGGGTACGACAACGAGCAGATATACAGCGGCGCCGGCCACGACGCCGCCCACCTCAGCAAGTTCTGTGACACGAGCATGGTGTTCGCGCCCAGCGAGGACGGGAAGAGCCACAACGAGGACGAGTACACGAGCTGGGAGGACTGCTACAAGGCCGCGAACACGCTCGCGAACGCCGCGCTCCGCATCGCGACGCCGGTCGAATAACGAGCCGAGAATCGGTGCGTCAGGTCCCGACCGGGGCGCGCTTCAGAAGTCCCAGTCCGGCCGTTTGCGCTCGACGAACTCGCCGTGGCCGCCCTCGGCGACGATGTCGCCGTCGTCGGCGACCAGTTCGCCGCGGACGAACGTCTTCTTCACGCGCCCGGTCACCTCGCGGCCCTCGTAGATGGAGAAGTCGGAGATGTTCGCGTTGGCCTCGGCGGTGATGGTGTACGTCTCGTCGGGGTCGAACACGACGACGTCGGCGTCCGTTCCGGGGTCCAGCGTGCCCTTTCCGGGGAGCCCGAAGATGCGGGCCGGGTTCCGGCAGAGCTTCCGGACGAGGAACGGGTAGGAGAACCCGCGCTCGTTGACGGCTTCGTCGTGGAACACCGGGAGATTCGTCTGCAGCGCGTTGGCGCCGAACTTGCTGTCCCACCAGTTCTCCGTCTCCTTGCCCGCCAGCGTGTACCCGCAGTGGTCCGTCGAGACGACATCGAGCGTGCCCGCCTTGAGGTGTTCGAACATCGCGTCGTTGTCGTCAGGCTTGCGGATGGGGGGCGCGATCATCGGGAGGTTCCCGAGTTCCTCGAAGATGGAGTCGTCGTGGACGGTGTAGTGCGTGCAGGTCTCCGCGCGCACCATCTCTTCGCCGTGCTCCTCGCGGAACTGCGCGAGCACCTCGGCGGACTTCCGGCAGGACGTGTGGATGCCGTAGTACTGGCAGCCGTGCTCCGTCGCCATCCGGACGGCGTCCTCGGCGGCCATCGCCTCCGCGTAGTCCGGCCGAGACCTGGGGTACCATTCGGGGTCGCCCTTGCCCTCCGCCTGGAACTGCTCGGTCTTCGCGTCGCAGACGTCGCCGTCCTCGCTGTGGAGGACCGCGACGGCGTCGAGGTCGGCGAGTTCCGCGAACACCTGGTCCATGAAGCCGTTTCCGAGCCCGATCTCGTAGGCCGTGAACATCTTCACGGTCGGGACGCCCGCGTCGACGACGTCCGCGAGTTCCTCGAACACGGCGGGGTCCTCGCGGGTGATGGCGGCGTGGAGGCCGTAGTCGATGACTGGATTCTCGGCTTTCTCGCGCTTGCGCTCGATGCCCTCCACGAGCGTCCCGGGTTCGTCCCAGAGGCTGAGGTCGCCGACCCAGGCCTGCCACGCGAAGTCGATGTACGTCGTGGTCCCACCGAGTGCAGCGGCCTTCGTCGCAGTCTCGTAGGTGTCCCCGGAGAACATGTCGTCGATGTGGACGTGGGGGTCGACGACCCCGGGCATGACGAGTTTCCCGGACGCGTCGTGGACCTCGTCTGCCTCGGGCATCGAGTCGGCGTCCCCGATAGCAGCAATCTCGCCGTCGTCGATGGCGACGTCGGCGTCGTACGTGTCCGTTGGCGTCACGACTGTGCCACCGCGGATGACAGTATCTACCATGCTTAGCACGAGGGCGAACCCCGGCATAAAGTTTTGTCCTGGAAACACGATTGCCGAGCCAGTGTCCCGACGAACGCCGACCCGGAAACGAAAACGTCCAACCACAGGCGAATGAGTCAGAACGAAATTCCGCGCTCCAAAGATTCATGCCCACATCGTCCAATTGCCTACCCATGAGTGAGAGACACACGCGAGCCCCGGACGAGCAGACCGCCACCGCCGCCGCGAACGGGCGAGACGCGTCGACGCCCCCACCCTGGCACGCCGAGCGGAACAGGCCACAGACCACGATACCGACCCGTCGAGGGGTGTGACCGGAATGTCCGACCTCCCCTCCGTCTACGGCGGCGACATCCTGCACGTCCACCTGGACAGCGGCGAGACCGACGTCGAATCCATCGACCCCGACGACGCGCGGCAGTTCCTCGGCGGCAACGGGTTCGCCGCGAAACAGGTCGCCGAACACGTCCCCGCGGACGCGGACCCGCTGGGGCCGGACAACGTCGCGGTGTTCGCCGTCGGTCCGATGAACGCCACGCCGTTCCAGAGCACCAGTCGCGGCGTCGTCGGCTTCATTAGCCCGATGACCAACGGCTTCTTCGACAGCACGTTCGGCGGGACGCTCCCGCGCGCGCAGAAGACCACGGGCTTCGAAGCCATCGTCCTCCACGGGGAAGCCCCCGAGCAGTCGTACGTCGCCATCGACGAGGACGGGGCCGAGGTCGTCGCCGCCGACGACCTCGCCGGCCTCGACACCTACGAGACCTGTGCGGCGGTCCGCGAGCGCGAACAGGGCGACGACACGCACGTCGTCGCCGCCGGTCCGGCGGGCGAGCAACTCGTGCGGTACGCGTGCCTGCTCCACGAGGGCCGCGACCGCGAGGGCGTGGCTGGCCGCGGCGGCAGCGGCGCGGTTCTCGGCGCGAAGAACGTGAAGGCCGTCGCAGTCACCGAGGGGAGCTTCGAACCCGAACCGGAGGGCGACGACCTCCGAGCGATGGCGGCGGGCCGGATGCAGGAACTGATGGCGGAGACCGAGATGCTCCAGGACTACGGCACCAGCGGTCTCGTCAACCCCATCAACGAGATGGGGAAGCTCGGGCAGCGGAACAACCAGAACGAGCAGGCGCCCGAGGCGGACGCCGAGGCCATCAGCGGCGAGACGCTGGAAGCCGAGTACGTCACCGAGCACACGACCTGCGCGAACTGCGCGGTCCGCTGCGGGAAACACGTCACCGTCGAGGGCGAGGGCGTCACGGACGCAAAGATTCCCGAGTTCGAGAGCCTCTTCGCCACCGCGACGATGCAGGAGGTGTACGACGTCAAGCGCGTGATGAAGGCCAACGACGTCTGCGACAAACTCGGCATGGACACCATCAGCTGGGGCGTGACTGTCGCGTTCGCCCGGGAGTGCCACGAGAAGGGGCTGCTCGACGACGACGCGCCGGGGATTTCGTTCGCTGACGGCGACCCGGAGCGCCTCGAGTTCGGGAACGCGGACGCGCTCGTCGAACTCGCCGAAGCGACAGCAAACCGCGAGGGCGTCGGCGACGCGCTCGCCGACGGGTCGTTCGAGATTGCCGCGATGCTACCGGACGAGGACGCCGAGAAGTACCTCCACGGCGCGAAGGGCCTGGAGTTCGCGGCGCACTCGCCGCGCGGCCTGAAGGGCATGAGCATCGGCTACGCGACGTCGACGCGCGGCGGCTCCCACCACGACACGCGCCCGACGCTCCAGTACGGCGGCGAGCACGACGAGACCACGGAGGGCACCGCGGCGTTCGCGGCGCGCTCCCAGCACTTCACCGCGCTCGGCGACTCCCTCACCCAGTGCCGGTTCGTCAGCGAGGCCGGCTGGGGGAAGCGCGTCAACGACCGCTACCGGGACGCTATCAACACCGCGACCGGCTGGGACCTCACCACCGAGGACGTCGAGGAGATCGGCGAGCGCGTCTACAACCTCGAGCGCGTCATCAACGTCGAGCGCGGGGTCGCCGACCGCGACGCCGACACGCTCCCGCACCGCGTGCTCCACGAGCCGATTCCCGACGGGCCCGCCGAGGGGATGCACTGTCCGCCCGAGGAACTGGCCGCGATGCTCGACGAGTACTACGAGGTCCGCGGTTGGAGCGACGACGGCCGCCCGACCGCGGAGACGCTCGAACGCCTGGACCTCCAGGACGTCGTCGGGTGACTGTGGACGTTCGCGTGCGGGCGTTCGCGACCCTCAGGGACCCGCTCGGACGCCCTGAAGTCGAGCTGGCTGTTAGCAAGGGAGCGGCGGTCTCCGACGCGCTCGCTGCGCTGGAAGCCGAGTACCCGGGACTCTCCGGGAAATTGCTCGACGACGGCGAGATTCCGTCGACAGTCACCGTGCTGCGGAACGGCCGCCGCGTCCCGGCGACGGACCCGGAGACCGTCGAACTCGCCGACGGCGACGAACTCGTGCTCGCGCCGCCCGTGACTGGCGGGTGAGCGCAATCGCCGGCCAGACCCGTCCGCGTTCCTGGTTCCCGTGGCACCAGTTAGCAAAACGCTTAATACCTGGCTCCCGCGTACCTCATACTTGTCCGACCGAGTTACCGGATTCACGTGAGACACATGTGCAGGCACAGACCACCTAGAGCTGGCAGGCGCGCCGCCCACCCCGGAGGTCGACGATGAAGCCGGCGACCTTCGAGTACCACCGCCCGACGTCAGTCGAGGAAGCCACCGGCCTCCTCGCAGACCTCGGACACGACGCCGAGTTGCTCGCCGGCAACCAGAGCCTCGGCATCATCATGGCGAACCGGCTCGCCACCCCCGACCACCTCGTCGACCTCGACCGCGTCGACGAACTCTCGGGGTACGCAGTCCGCGACGACGAAGTCGAAATCGGCGCGATGACCACGCACCGCGACCTCGAGTTCGCCGACGACCTCCGCGACGTCCTGCCGATGGTCCCGCAGGCCGCCGAACAGATCGCGGGCCCGAGCGTCCGCAACCGCGGCACCGTCGGCGGCAGCGTCGCGGAGGCCGACCCCGCGGGCAACTACCCCGCCGCGCTCGTCGCGCTGGACGCCGACCTCCACGTCACGTCGGCCGACGACGGCGAACGAACCGTCGCGGCCCGCGACTTCTTCATCGCGTACATGTTCACCGACCTCGGGCCGAGCGAACTCATCACTGGCGTCTCCATCCCCCGCGACCCGTTCCCGCAGGCACGCACCGGCATGGCGTTCGAGGAACTGAAACGCGCCGCCCAGACGTTCCCGACTGTGAGCGCGGGGACTGTCGTCCGCGTCGACGACCCGGGCGCCGACGACCCGGCCATCGAGGAAGCGCGCGTCGGACTCGCGAACGTCGCTGACGTCCCGCTGCACGTCCCTGACGCCGAGGACGCCGTCGAAGGCACGAGCCTCGACGACGACGCGCTGGACGCCGCCGCAGAGGCGGCGACGGCTGCGGCCGACCCCTCGCCGGAGATGCACGCCGACGAGGAGTGGAAAGACGAACTGGCAGGCGAATACACGCGCCGTTCGCTGCGGACGGCATACACGCGAGCAACCAATGATTGAATTCTCCGGCGAATTTGACTCCGACCACGCGCCCGAACAGCTCTGGAAGTACTTCACCGACCCCGACATCCTGGCGCAGTGCGCGCCCGGCTGTGACCACATCGAACAGGAGTCGGAGTCGGAACTGTCCGCGACGGTCGCGGTCGGCGTCGGCAGCGTCAAGCCGACGTTCGACGTCGACATGGTCGTCGTGGAGGCCCAGCAGCCCAATCGCCTGGTGATGAACGCGGGCGGCGACGCGTCCCGGAACTCCTTCGAGACGGTCGCGGAGATGGACCTCGTGGCTAACGGCTCCGGCGGAACCACCGCGACCTGGCACGCGGAGACGAACGTCTCCGGGCTCATCGCGAGTCTCGGCCAGCGCGCGCTCGGCAGCGTCGCCGAACGCCTCGTCAACAACTTCTTCGACGACCTCGAGGAACTCGCCGACGAGGGCGTGCCCGCCGAGTCCAAGATCAGCGCGAAACCCGAAGCGGAAGCGACGCTCGAAGAGTAACGCAGCTCCGTTTTTCCTGCCGTCCGCTCTGCACCCGGACAGCGGAACGTCTGAAAACAGCGCCGCCGGCAGTCCGGCTCGCCGCCGCCAAACCGCTCAGTCGTCGGCCTGTGCGTCCCGGACGCGGCGCCGCACGCGGTGTGGCGTCATCGGAATCTGGTCGGCGACCACGTCGAAGTCCTCGAGGGCGGCGGTGATGGCCGAGGCGACGGACGCCGGCGCGTCCAGCATCCCGCCCTCGCCGGTGCCTTTCGCGCCGGTCTCAGTGAACGGCGACGGCGTCTCGGTGTGCTCCATCTCGATGTCCGGCATGTTCTTCGTGGACGGCAGCAGGTAGTCGAACAGCGTGATGGCCTTCGGTTGGCCCTCGCCGTCGTACTGGAACTCCTCCATCAGCGCGGCGCCGACGCCCTGCGCGATGCCGCCGTGCGCCTGCCCCTCCACGATGGTGGGGTTGAGCATCGTCCCGCAGTCCCGCAGCGTGTAGAACTTCAGGATCTCCACCTCGCCGGTGGTCACGTCGACCTCCACGATCGGCGCGTTCGCGGCGAACGCAGCCGTCGGGTAGACTGGGTACTTGCTCGTGAGCGCCTCGTCGAAGTCGTCGATCTTCGTCGCGGGGTGGTCGTAGTCGTAGCTCACGCGCGTCAGCCGCTGGTTCCGGCCGGCGTCCAAGTCCGCGAGCTCACCGAGCGAGACGCGCTCGGAGCCGTCGACGCGCTCGACAGCGCCGTCGCGGTACGCGACGTCCTCGACGCCGCAGCCGAACACCTCCTCAGCGGCGAGCTGGCGGCAGTTCTCGCGGAGCTTCTCGGCGGCGCCCTCGGTCGCCCCGGACAGCATGACGGCCATCCGTGACGCCGCCGAGCCGTACTCGGTGGGCGCTTCGACGCTCGGCAGGTAGTCTACCTCGATGTCGCTGGGCAGCACGCCCAGGCTGTCGGCCAGCAACTGCGACACGAGCGTCTGGTGGCCCTGCCCGGATGTGTCCGTCGCGAGGAACGCCCGGACCGTGCCGTCGTCCTCCAGCTGGATGCGGAAGTGCTCCGGGAGTTCCTCGACGTCGTCGCGGTCGCGCTCCTCGAGGGCGTCCGTCTCGGTGCGCTGGCGGTCGGTCCAGTCCGACCCGGAGACCCCGGGCTCGATGTGGACCGAGTAGCTGACGCCGCGGTACTTCCCCGCCTCGCGTTTCGCCTCGACGACGTCGGGGTCCAGCAGGCCGCCCTCGCAGACCTCCGCGTCCTCGACCATCTCCTCGATTCGGTCGAGCGCCGCCGGGTAGTCCCCGGAGTCGTAGATGTTGTGGGTCGGCAGACGGTAGGGCATCTGGTCGGGCTGGATGAGGTTCACGCGCCGGAAGTCCGTCGGGTCGATGCCGAGTTCGCGGGCGGCCTCGTCGACGGCCGTCTCCAGCGCGTACAGGTGCGGGTCGACGCCGAACCCGCGGTAGGCGGTCTGGGCGGTCTTGTTGGTCAACACGAGGTCGTAGCCGTACCGCACCGCGTCGATGTCGTAGGCGTTGGTCACCGCGGACAGCGGCTTCAGCACCTGATTGACGGGGTAGTGCGGGAACGCGCCGAAGTCGTCGGCGAAGTACGTGTCGAGGCCGCGGATGGTGCCGTCGTCGTCGAACGCGAGCCGCACCGTGTACTCGCGGTCGGAGCAGTGCATGTCCCCGCCCTGGAGGTTCTCGACGCGGTCCTCGACGAACTTCACGGGCGTGCCGTCGAGTTGCTGGCTCGCAATCGCCGAGAGCGTGCAGTACCGGTGGATCGCGATCTTCGTTCCGAAGCTCCCGCCGACGTCCGGCGGGACCTCGAGGTTGACCTTCTCCGGCGGGTAGTCCAGGGGCTCGTAGACGGTGTCGTCGACGAGCGTGTGCAACTGGATGTTCGAGTCGATGTGGAACGAGTCGTGGTCGGTGTCGTACTCCGCGACGACGCCAGCCGTCTCCAGGGGCACCCCGGAGATGCGGCCCCACTCGCAGTCAGTCTCGACGACGTTGTCCGCGTTCTCGAAGGCGTCGTCGACCGCGCCGAACTCCAGGGTCTCGCTGTCGGGGACGTTCGTCCCGGCGTGCTCGTGCACGAGGGTGTCGCCCTCCGTGGCCTCCTGGACGTCCGTGACTGGCTCGAGCTGTTCGTACTCGATGTCCACGAGGTCGACGAGGTCCTCGGCCGCGTACCGGTCGGACGCGACGACGGCGACGACGGGTTCGCCGACGAACCGGACGCGGTCGTCGGCCAGCGACCACTCCTCGAACCCCTCGAGGCCGCAGGGCATCGGCTCGTAGTCGTCTTTCAGGTCGTCGGCGGTGAGCGTGAGCAGACAGTCGGGGTGGTCTTCGGCCGCGCTCGTGTCGACGTCGACGATCTCCGCGTGGGGGTGGACGCTGCGCGCGAGCGCCATGTGGACCGCGCCTTCAGGGGCGATGTCGTGGATGTACTCGGCTTCCCCGGTGAGGATGCGGTGGTCCTCGACGCGTTCGAGCCCGGATCCGACGAACGACTGGCCCTCCGACTCAGCGTCGTCCTCGACGCCGACGTCCTTCGAGACGCCTGCCTCGGACATCTACGCGTCACCTCCAGACCCGTCAGTCCCGTCGGTCAGGTCCTCGAGGTCGTCGCTGGGCGCGTTCAGAAGGTCGTCCGCGCCGCCGTCCGTTCGTTCCGCGTCCGCCAGTTCCGCGGCCGCGGTCTCGACGGCGTCGTAGATGTTCTGGTAGCCCGTGCACCGACAGATGTTGTCCGCGAGGCCGTCCTCGATCGCCTCCCGGTCCGGGTCGGGGTCGCGCTCGAGGAGTTCCTTCGTCGCCATCACGAACCCGCTCGTGCAGAACCCGCACTGGAGGGCGTGTTCCCGGTGGAACGCGTCCTGGATGGGGTGGAGGTCGCCGTCGGACGAGAGGCCCTCGACGGTCACGACGTCGCTGCCGTCGACCTGGACGGCGTACGTGAGACAACTCTTCACGGACCGGCCGTCAACGAGGACTGTGCAGGCGCCGCAGACGCCGTGCTCGCAGCCGACGCGCACGCCGCGTTTGCCGCACTCGTCGCGCAGAAAGTCCGAGAGCTTCAGTCGCGGCTCGACGGTCGTCGTCACGTCCTCGCCGTTCACCGAGACGGTGACCTCCTCGGTGGGACGGGCGAGGCTCTGTGAACTGCTCTCACTACTCATGTACGCAGTCAAAGCGGCGGCTGTTCATTATTGTTTCGTTGAAACCGGCTGACGGGTCGGGTACGCGAACACGTTCGACGGAGCTGCTGGCGACGGCCTTCCCCCGGAGATATCGCGCGACGCGTCTCAGGGCGTCGGGTCGGTGCGGGCGTGAATCGGTCCGGACTGCTCGCTGAGACGGCCGCCCTCGGCGTTGTTCGCCTCCGCGAGGACTTCCGAGACGATGCTCATCGCGATCCCGATCGGGCTGCCGTCCCCGAGGTCCAGGCCGACGGGCGCGGACACGCGGTCGAGTTCGTTCTGCGTGAACGTCCGCCCCTCAGCGTTGGCGTCCTCCCGCAGGTCGTCGAAGCGTTTCGGCGGCCCCATCAGGCCGACGTAGGGGACGTCCGTCTCGTCGACCAGCGCTTCGAGTGCGAGGCGGTCGTCCACGAGGTTGTGCGACAGCAGGGCCGCGTACGTCCGGTCGTCGACGTCCACGAGGTCGGGGACGTCAGTCGGGTGCGTGGACTCGACGCGGTGAGCGTGGGGGAACTCCTCGCGACTCGCACGCCCACCGCGGGGGGACGCCACGGTCACGCGGAACCCGGCCTGGGCGCCGACCCGCGCGACCGAGTGGACGTCGTTCTGCGCGCCGAACAGCAGCAGGTCGGGCGCGGGTTCGACGCCGTCCACGAACACGCGCAAGTCGCCCGCGTCGCGCTTCACGGTGAGCGCGGCGCTCGACCCGGAGTCGCGTGCGTTGGCCGCAGCGTCCCGGAGGTCCGCCAGCGCGTCACCGGGGAACTCCGGACGGTCGTCGCCACTCGCCTCGCCGTCTCGCGTGACGACCGTGCGCGCGCCGACGGGGACATCGTCGTCCGCGCTGTCGACGACGGTCAGGACGGCTGCGGGCTCGCGGTCCGCGAGCGCGCCCAGCACCGGGTCGAAGGAGTCGTCCAGCGGTTCGACGAGCACGTCGATGATGCCGTTGCAGCCGAGTCCGAGTCCCCACTCGTCGTCGTCCATCAGGTCGAACGTCTCGACGTTCACTGCGCCGCTCTCCCGGGCTTTGGCAGCGAGGTCCGCGACGGGGCCCTCGAGGCATCCCGCGGTTATCGCGCCGAGCGCGTCCTCGCCGGCTGGCGCGACGAGCTTCGCGCCCGGGCGCCGGTACGCCGACCCCTCGACGCCGACCACGGTGGCGACGGCAGCGGTGGCGTCGGCGTCCCGCAGCGAGCGGAGCGTGTCGTGGAGGTCGCGGTCAGTGACGCTCCACGGGTCGTCTTGGTTCATGCCAGCACGTATCGCCCGCGCACACTTAGGCGTTCCTCGGACACGTAACCCCGAACGGTTTCGACGCGAGAGTTTCGTAGCTGCTTCCAGCCACAACTCCGACTGAACTGGACCGGGTCAGGCGCCGTACTGGGACGGAATCGCTGTCCGCCACAGCACCCAGACGCCGAGCACTGTCGCGCTCATCGCGGCGAACCCGACGGCGTACGTCGACGTCACGGAGACGAGTTCCCCGACCAGCCACGGGTAGACGAGCGCGCCCGCGTTCCCCACCGCGAGCATCACCACCAGCGTCACGCCCGCGTCGTCCGCGAGGTTCGAGAACGCGAGCGCGAACAGCGGGCCGAACGGCACGCTGAATCCGAATCCGGTTCCCGCGACGGCCGCGACCAGGACGACGGCGGAGTCGTAGTAGACGCCGGCCGCCATCCCCGCGAGCACGACGGCGAGCGCGAGCAGCGAGTGCCGCACGACCGCGCGGTCACCGACCCGCGCCGCGAGGACGCCGCCCAGCGCGCGCCCGACGACGGTGGTCCCCGCGAAGGCGACCAGCGCGGGCGTCGTCGGCACCCCGGAGACGCCGTTCAGCGCTGCCTCGTACCACGTCGTGGCCACCATCAGGAACCCGAACGTCGCCATGTTCCCGAGACCGAGCGCGAGACCGACCGGAGAGCGCAGCGGCGCGAGGTACGACCGGAACGGGACGAGTGGCCCGTCTTCGGCTGTCGCGAGCAGCGGCGCGCCGACGGCGCCGACGGCGATGACGACGGCGACGACGGCCATCGACGCCGGCACGCCGACAGTCGCAAAGGTCACGGGTGCCGCGGCGAGCGCGACGGCGAGACCGAGCGTGAAGAGCGCGCCGAGCAAGCCCTGCGCAGTCGCCACGAGCCTCGAGGGCGTGCGGTGGCCGACGTGCTTCATCGCACCGACGAATGCCGCTCCCTGCCCGAGGCCGAGGAGGGCGCGTGCGGCGAGCGTCGTCCCGACAGTCTCCCCCGTCGAGAGGACGCTCGCAGTCGCGCCGGCTGCGAGGCCGGCCGCGGCCACCCACGCCGACCGTCGCGTCCGCGTCGCGCGGTCCGCGGGCGCGACGACGACGAGTTGGCCGAGCAGGAACAGCGTCATCCCGAACCCGGCGAGGCCTGGCTCGACGCCGCGTTCCAGCAGGCGCGCGACGGCTGCGCCGTAGCTCCCGACTGCCAGTCCCATCCCGAGCAGCCCGACACCGAACACGGCCAGCGCGCGGCGGGGCAGTTCGTCGCTCACGCCACCGACTCTCTCGCGGGGGGCCAAAACAGTTCCCGCCGGCCGCGAGCCCCGCCGATGGCCGAACCGTTTTCCGAGTACGACGACAGACTCACTCCATGACACTCGACTGGGACCTGCAGGACGCCGTCTGGGAGGAGTTCGAACTGCTGGCGGACGCCGACGACGTGCCCGTCGGCGAGAACCGCGTCGAAACCGAACTCCTCGAGAACTACCACGGACGCGGCGAGGCGAGGGACTTCGCGTTCGAGTCCGACGAGCCCGCGTCGATGGCAGGCGGTGCGGACCGCGGCCCGCGGCCGCTCGAGTACTTCCTCGCGGGGTTCGCGTTCTGCCAGCAGGTCCTGCTGGCGAAGCACGCGCTGGCGACGGGCGTCGAACTCGACGACGTCAACGTCGAGGTCGAGGGCGACGTCGATCCGCGCGGTGTTCTCGGCGTCGGCGACGTCGAGCCGGGATTCGACGGCGCTCTCGAGCAGGCGACTCGCATCGAGAGCCCCGCCACCCCGCGCGAAATCCGCGGCCTCGTGGAGACCGCGGAAGCGCACTGTCCCGCGCACGCGTCGCTGGCTGTCCCGGTCGACCGGGATCTCTACCTCAACGGCGAGCAAATCGCCTAAATCGCCCTCGGGCGCGCGCTCGGGGCTGCGCCGTCCGGTCAGGGTTCGAGAATCGTCGTGCCGAACGTCTCTCCCGAGCGCAGCGCCTCGTGGACGCCGGGAACCTCGTCGAGGCTCGCGGTCTGCGTGTAGTCGACCTCGATCCGGCCGTCGGCGAGTAATCGCGCCGCGCGCACGACCTGGTCCTTCGTGGCGAACCGCGAGCCGACGATGCTGCCTTCCTTCACGACGAACTCCTTCAGCGGCGGCGCGAACGAGCGCTCGTGGTGGGTGGTGAGTGTGACCAGGTCGCCGCCCATCGCCATCGCGTCCCAGCCGTCGCGGATCGTGTCCACGTCGCCGACCGTGTCCACGACCACGGTCGGCCCGTCGGCGTACTTGGTCGCTGCACCGATGCGCTCGGGGAAGTCGTCGCCGCGCGCGTCGATGGGCGTGACCGCGTCCGGCGTCACCGCGTCGACGTGCGCGAGGCGGTCCTCGCGGACGTCCGCTGCGAGTACGCGAGCGCCCCTGCTGGCCGCGAGTTTCGAGAGGTGGACGCCGATGCGGCCCGCCGCGCCGATGACGAGGACGGTGTCGTCGTCGCCCACGTCGGTGCGCTCACTGACGTGCAGCGGCGTCGCGAGGCCGTCGGCCGCGACTGCGCCGTCGGCGAACGAGGCGTCGTCGGGCAACGGCAGGACGTTCGACGCGGGAATCACCGTGGACTCGGCGTACGCGCCGTCGCGCTGGACGCCGAACCACCCGCCGAAGTTCGTGCACTGGTTGTCGTCGCCGCGCCGGCACCGGTCGCACTCCCCGCACGTCAGGTAGAAGTACGAGAGCACGCGGTCGCCGACCTCGACGTCCGTGACGCCGGGGCCGACGGCGTCCACGACGCCTGCAAACTCGTGGCCGGGAATCCGGGGGGTGAGACCCGGGTCGTCGCTGAGGCCGCCCTGTACCGCGTTCTCGATCGTGCGCGTGACGCCGCACGCGCGGACGTCAACGCGCACCTCGCCGGCGTCGGGCGTCGGTTCCTCGACTTCTCGCACGGCTAGGTCGCCACCCCACTCGTCCAGCACGACGGCGTCCATCGTTGACATACCACGAGTGTTGCTGCCTGGGAGGTTAGCTTTTCGGACACCGGCGACACGTCAGACGAAAATTCTATCTGTAAACCAATCTAATATTTGTAACAAATGTTTATTTTGGGTACCTCCATGGGTTCCGGTATGCCACGCGACAACGAGGCACACCAACGTACCGACGGCGGGAGCGCGCTCGTCGAGTACGGCATCGAAGACAAACCGGACCTCGAAGAGTCGGTCCCGCTCGGCATCCAGCACCTCCTCGCGATGTTCCTGTCGACGGTCGCGTTGCCGCTGGTCATCGCGGGCGCCATCGGTCTCGGCCCCGACGACACCGCGTTCATCGTCCAGATGGCGCTGCTGGTCGCCGGCGTCGCCACCATCGTGCAGGTGTACCCGATCGGTCCGATCGGCGCGCGCCTCCCCATCGTCATGGGGACCAGCGCCATCTTCGTGGCGCCGCTCATCGACATCGGCAGCGAGTTCGGCCTCGCCGCGATCTTCGGTGCGGTGCTCATCGCCGCTCCCGTCGAAGTCGTCATCGGCTACTTCTTCGACGACGTCGAGAACTTCTTCCCGCCGCTGGTCACAGGCATCGTCGTGATGCTCGTCGGCCTCACCCTCATCCCAATCGCCATGCAATACTCCGCGGGCGTCCCGGGCACCGAGACGTTCGGGAGCATGGAGAACCTCGGCCTCGCGGCGCTCGTCCTGGTCGTCGCGCTCGTCGTGAACCAGTTCCTCGACGGCTTCCTGCAGTCCTCGAGCGTACTGGTCGCCGTCGTCGTCGGGTACCTCGCCGCGATTCCACTGGGCCTCCTGGACCTCTCGGGGGTCGCCGGAGCGGCGTGGTTCTCCATCCCGACCCCGCTCAACTACGGCCTCGAATTCCAGCCCAGCGCCATCATCCTCGTGGCGTTCGCGTACGTCATCACCGCGATGGAGACCATCGGCGACATCTCCGGCACCACCGAAGCCGTCGGCCGCGACCCGACGACCGACGAGACCAAAGGCGGACTCATCGCCGACGGCGTGATGTCCGCGTTCGCCGCCGTGTTCAACGCGTTCCCGAACACGTCGTTCAGCCAGAACGTCGGCCTCATCTCCTTCACCGGCGTGGCGAGCCGGTTCGTCGTCGCCATCGCCGGCGTCTTCCTCGTGGTGCTGGGCCTCGTTCCGAAGGTCGCTGAAGTCGTCGCTGCGATGCCCAACCCCGTTCTCGGTGGCGCAGCCGTCGTCCTGTTCGGAATGATTATCTCCATCGGCCTCCGGATCATCTCCCGGGGCGCCGAACTCAACCGCCGCAACCTCACCATCATCGCCACCTCCCTCGTGCTCGGTGTCGGCGTCGAGTGGCGCTCCGACACGCTCGCACAGCTGCCCGACGACGTCCAGATTCTGGCGACGTCCGGCATCATCGTCGGCGGCGTCGCCGCGCTCGTGTTGAACGCCGTGCTCCCCGAGGAAGTGCCGCCGGTCGGCGAAGGTCCTATCGGCGAACCGGTCGCCGGCGAGGACCCCGAAGAAGCACTCGACGACTGACCGCGACCGCCGCGAAAAAACCGCTGTCCGAGTCCGCTATTCTTCGGTGAACGCGACGACCCGAGAGACCGAGGACTCGCCGCCGCGGAACCGCCACGGGAACGTCCCGATCTGGCAGCGCTCGTTCAGCAGGTGTTCGGGCACCTGCGCGTTCTCGACGTGGACGATGCCCTCCGGGAACAGCTCGGTGTGCATGAGCTGGTAGCCCTCCGGCGGGAAGATCTCGTCGAGGTCGTCGACGCCGTGCTTCTCGCGGGCTTCCGCGGCAAGCTCCGGCCGGACGTCGCGAACCACCGTGTTCATCGGGTGGTCGGCGCTCCCGCAGTCCAGGATGAGGTAGTTCAGCCCCTTCTCCTTGCACCAGTCGGCGAACTCCTGGTTCGGGCCGGGGTGCTTGCAGAAGAACTTGTGGGGGTCTGCGTCCTCCTTGTGCCAGGCGTACTTCTGGTAGCCGGTGTGGATGAAGAGGATGTCGCCCTCCTGGACGTCCACGACGTCCTCGATCATGTCCGACGTGTAGACGTCGTAGTCGCCGACCTTGTCGGAGATGTCCGCGACCACGGCGTCGCCGACGAGTTCGTCCAGCGGCATGCTCTCGATGTCCCGGCCGTGAGCGACGAAGTGCTTCTCGCCGTCCAGGTGGGTGCCGGTGTGGTTCATGAACTCGATTTTCTGCCCGTTGACTTTCTCGGTGTCCAGTGACTTCTCGTACCAGACTTTCGGGTTGTCGTACGTCGGCCACGCAGGCGTGTCAGCGCACCACGGCTGCGTCAGATCGTGCATTTCGTAACCGTCCAACATGCTCCTACCGTCGCGGGTCTCCCTCTTAACGGTTGGCCATCGGGCAGCAGACAGGGGCCACTACGGAACGTTACCAAGACTTTGTGCGAACGAGAGACGTCCAGGTGGCTGGGCCAGGGAGCAGTCGCCGTCGAGAACTGGCGGCGGTCAGTCCCCGCCGAACACGCCGGCGTCAGCGAGTGCGTCGATCTCGTCGGCCGAGTAGCCGAGTTGCTCGAACACCTCGCGGTTGTGCTCGCCGAGTTCCGGCGGCGGCGACTCGAAGCCGCTCTCGCTGTCCTCGTAGTTCAGCGGGTGCTCGATGACGGGAATCGTCTTCCCGCGGGCCTCCATCTCGGTGACGACGCCGCGGGCGTCGGTCTGCTCGTTGTGGAGCGCGTCGTCGACGGAGTAGACGGGGCCGGCGGGGATGCCTGCGTCCTCGACGAGCGCCTCCATCCACGCCTCCGTCGTGCGCTCGCGGAGTTCCGCCTCGAGTTCCGCTTCCAGTTCGTCCATGTGTTCGACGCGGTCCGCGTTCGTCTCGAAGCGGTCGTCCTCGAGGAGGTCGGGGCGCCCGATAGCGTCGCAGAACTGCGCCCACAGCTTTTGGTTGAGGCACGCGACGTTGATGTGGCCGTCCGCCGTCTCGAAGGTCTGGTAGGGCGCGAGAACTGGGTCTTTCGTCCCCATGCGTTCGGGTTCCTCGCCGACGAACGCCTTCCCGGCTTGCTTCGTGAGCCACGGGAGCGTGGCGTCCAGCATCCCGAGTTCGACGTAGTCGCCCTCCCCGGTGCGCGCGCGGCGATACAGCGCGCCCATGATGCCGAACGCCGACCACATCGCGGTGATGAGGTCGGTCTGTGGCAGGCCGACTTTCACCGGCTGGCCGTCGGGTTCACCGGTCACAGACATGATGCCGCTCATGCCCTGGATGAGGAGGTCGTAGCCCGGTCGCTGGCTCCACGGGCCGGTCTGGCCGAACGCCGAAATCGCGCAGTACACGACGTCGTCGTTGACGTCCCGGATGTCGTCGTAGGCGACGCCGAGTTTCTCCGCGGTCCCGGGGCGGTAGTTCTGGATGAAGACGTCGGCTTCCTCGGCGAGGTCGTACAGCGCCGCCAGCCCCTCGGGCTTCTTGAGATTGAGTTCGACGCTACGCTTGTCGTAGTTCACCGTCCAGAAGTACGGGGATTCGCCGTCCACGAACGGCGGCCCGGAGTGGCGGTTGTCGTCGCCGACCCCGGGGCGCTCGACTTTGATGACGTCCGCGCCCTGGTTGGCGAGCATCAGCGAACAGAAGCCGCCGGTGACGAACGTGCTCAAGTCCAGCACCGTCACTCCGTCGAGTACGTGTCCATCGTTCATCGTTGGCCACCACGAGGACGCGCGGCTTAAATCATTGCTGTGGCGGCGAGATTGCGCCGCGAACAGCCGACCGACCACACTCCGGCGTTCAGTGATACTGAACGGCTTCGAGACGCGGCGCGTCGAGCAATCCGGTAGTTCAGTGGACAGACCGGGTATACGGACCAATTCATGCAAGAACGCGTATTGTGCCGTGTTACCACACCGTCCGGCGATGGTGATTTAGCAGCGGATTATGTCCCAAATTCAGGACAGTTGTTCCACACTGGTGAACGTAAGAATTACAATGGTGAACGCAGAGATACAGACGACACACGATGACCGACTCCGGAACCCCCGCGGTGAAGTCAGTCGAGACCGCCTTCCGCATCATCGAGGCGCTGCACGAACGCGGCGGCGCGGGCGTCACGGAACTGGCGTCCGCGCTGTCGTTCCCGAAGAGCACCGTCCACAACCACCTGCAGACCCTGGAACGCAACGAATACGTCGTCAAAGCCGACGACACGTACCGGGTCGGCTGTCGGTTCCTCGAACTCGGCGCGCACGCCCGCGACCGCCGCCCCATCTACGAGGTCGCGCGTCCCGAGGTCGACCGCATCGCAGAGGAGACCGGAGAGCTCTCGGGCGTCGTCGTCGAGGAGCACGGCCGCGGCGTGTTTCTCCACCGCGCGAAAGGCGAACGCGCTGTTCACGTCGACACCTACGCCGGAAAGCGCATCTACCTCCACGGCGCCGCCCTCGGGAAAGCGATTCTCGCGCACCTCCCCGAGGAGCGCGTCGACGAGATCGTCGACCGGCACGGCCTCCCAGCACTCACCGAGAACACCATCACGGACCGCGAGGAACTCGCCGCAGAACTCGACGCCGTGCAGGAGTCGGGCATCGCGTTCGACGACGAGGAGCGCCTCGACGGACTCAGGAGTGTGGGGGCCGCCATCACCGGGTCGAACGGCGAGGTCCTCGGCGCAATCAGCGTCGCCGGGCCGACGACCAGGCTCCGCGAGGACCGCTTCCGGGAGGAACTTCCGGCGGCGGTCCGCAGCGCCGTGAACGTCATCGACCTGAACGTCACGTACTCGTAGTCGTGACGACCGTACGTCCGTAACGGATAGACCCCAGTAATTCTACTGTTCGCTCGACGTACCATCTATCTTGTATTTCATCCGATTCCGGGGGCGAAATTCACAAACAGGGTTTAGCGGACATAGAACCGCTTAATCGGGGCGTAGTGATCCAAACTTCGTACTGGCCGAGTTGAAATAGATATTGCGGCGATTACTTCCTGCATCAGTGCTTTGTCCCTGAAAACGGCACATGCGCAAAGTCACCGCTAATATTGAATATCAGTTCAAAATACTACCTCTTAATCTGATATCGGATTCTCGCGTCACGGGCCGAGAGCAAGACATTAACACGCGGCCGCCTGTCGTGTTGGTATGAGCCACGACCACGCGGACATGCTGTGGCGCGCCGACGCGGTCGAGCGCGTGCTCGACGCCCGCGAGACGGCGCTCGCGCGACTCGGCGTGGAGTCCGTCCCGCTGGACGAGATTGCGGGACGAGTCCTCGCCGAGGCCGTCGTCGCACAGCAGGACGAACCGCCGTACAGTTACGCGACGATGGACGGGTTCGCGTTCGACGCCAGCGAGGATTACCCCTTCGAGGTGGTCGACCGGGAGGTGTTCCCCGAGGACGACCCCGGCGAAATCGAACGCGGGGAAGCCGTCCGCATTGCGACAGGCGCGCCAGTACCGCGTGGGGCGAACGCCGTGCTGAAAGTCGAGGAAGGCGTCGTGGAAGGCGACCAACTCACGGGCTCCGACCTCGACCCCGGGACGTACGTCTACGAGCGCGGGAGCAACGTGGGGGCCGGCGACCGCCTCTTCGAGGCTGGCGAACGCCTCTCGCCGAAGGACGCAATTCTGCTGCGCGACCTGGGCGTCGAGGAGGTCGACGTCCGCGAGCGATTCTCCGTGGGCGTCCTCGCGACCGGTACCGAGATCCACGAGGGGACCATCAGCGACCTCGACTCGCCGATGCTGGCGGGTCTCGCGGAATCCTGGGGGCACGACGCGGTCTTCGAAGGGAGCGTCCCCGACGACTACGAGACAGTCGAGGATCGCGTCGCCGAACTCGCGGACACCCACGACGTCGTGGTGACGACGGGCGGGACGAGCGTCGGAAAGAAGGACTACGCGATTCGCGTGCTGGACGCGCTCGGCGACGTCCGGTTCCACCGCGTCCGCGTGCGACCCGGGAAGCCGATTGCCGTCGCGGACCTCCCGGACTACGACGCGACGGCGTTCGCGATTCCGGGGAAGCCGGTGGGCGCGCACGCCATCACGTCGCTGGTCGCGCGGCCGTTCTTCACGGGCCGAACGGACCTCCCGACGGTCGGCGCGACGATGACTCACGACGTGGGCCTGGGGCCGGAGGGCTTCGAGTACGCAATTCCCGTCACGCTCGCCGACGGCGAGGCGACGCCGCTGGGCCACGTCGACTCCCCGCTGTCGGTGTACGAGGACACGTACGACCCGAGCGTGCTGTCCTCGAGCACGCGCGCCACGCGTGCAGACGGGTTCGTGCTCACGCAGTCCGACCTGGCAGCCGACGCGGACGTCCGGGTGGTCCCGTATCACGCAGTCGAATGACGCTCCCGGTCGTCGACCCGCCGGCGGACTCGCCTGGTGACGCGGCCGTCGCCGGCGTCATGCTCGCGGCCGGGACGAGTTCGCGGTTCGGCGACGAGAACAAACTCCTCGCGAACGCGAACGGCGACCCGGTCGTCCGGGAGAGTGCCCAGACCCTGCTCGACGCGGGTCTCGACCCCGTCTTGGTCGTGGTCGGCTACGAGGCGGCCCGCGTACAGAGCGCCCTCGAGGGGCTGGACGTCGAGTTCGCGTCGAACCCCGACTACGAGTCCGGGCAGGCGTCCTCGGTTCGCGCGGGTGTCAGGGTGCTCGCCGACGAGGAACGCGACGCCGACTTCGCGGTCGACGCGGCGGTGTTCGCGCTCGGGGACATGCCGTTCGTCGCCCCGGAGAGCGTCCAGCTGCTCGTCGCCGCCTACGAGCACGGAGCCGGGTCGGCACTCGCTGCTGGCTACGCGGGCGAACGCGGCAACCCCGTGCTGTTCGACGCCCAGCACTTCCCAGCGCTCGCCGGCCGCGAGGGCGACATCGGCGGCAGGCAGGTGTTGCTGTCCGCGGACGACGCCGCCGTCGTCGAGACCGGTGACCCGGGCGTCCGGCGGGACGTCGACCGGCGCGAGGACCTCGCCTGAACCGCGGGCGTTAACCACGCGGCGGGCGGACGTTGCGCCGATGACCGAGTTCGGGTTCACGCACACCGTCGACGTTCGCTACCAGGACTACGACATGCTCGGCCACGTGAACAACGCCGTCTACCTCACGTACCTCGAGGACGCCCGCAGCGCGTACTTCTCCCGGCGACTCGGGCTGTCCTTCGGCGACATCGACATGGTCGTCGCGCACCTCGAAGTCGACTTCCGCGCGCCCGTCGAGGACGCCGACGAGGTCGACGTCGCCATCGCCGTGACGGACGTCGGCGACACCAGTTTCACGATGCGCTACGAGGTACGTGACGGCGACACGGTCGCCCTCGAGGGCGAGTCAGTGCAGGTCACTGTCGACCCGGAGACGGGCGAGAGCCGACCGGTCCCCGAGGCGTGGCGCGACGCGTTCGACAGTCCGACCGCGTGACCGTTCGGGGGCACCTGCTAGACGGACCGGCGTCCCCGAGTTCGACACTGCCGCGAGTCGCTATCCCGTCGGCGGGAACGCCTCGAGTCGTGCCAGAATCACGTCGACGATGTCGGCGTCGAACGTCCAGAACCCATAGAACTGGTCGGCTTGACGTTCCTCCGCGAGCAGCGCGCGCTTGTGTTCGTCCGTTGGCGCGTCCAGCACCACGAACCACGTCTTCGTGATTTCCGGGTCGTCGTACGCGTGAACAGTGTGCGCGTCGGTCGACGCGTCCCAGTCCGGTTCGCCGTAGACGTGGGTGTCGACGCCGGCCTCGGCGAGACGCTCGTACAGCCGATACTGCGGGCGGAGATTCGACAGTCGCTGGAACCCCGAGTGGAGCGTGCCGCCGTACCGGCTCGCGGACGCCTCGATTTCGCGCGACGCGGTGATCATGCGCGCCCGCCCGTAGTTCGTGAACACGGACTGGTCGATCTGCCGCAACAGGTCGGGGTACTCGACGTTCTCGGGGTCCGAGACGTTCAACAGGGGCGAGTCGGGTCGAACAACCCGATACAGGGATTCGAGGTCCGCCGCGGCCAGGAACTCGTCGTCGTCGTGGAGCACGACGAAGTTCCGCGGGTGGCCGTCGTCAGTTGCGGCGCGGCGCAACTCCACAGTCTGGACCTCGAAGTACGACCTGACGGCCCCCAGCACCGACTGCGGGACGTCGTCGTTGTAGAAGGTCAACGTGAGAGTTCGTTCGTCGACCCGGCACACGATGTCCTGGAGGTCGGGTGCGGCGTTCCCGTCAGCCATCAGTTACTGCCGGGACCATTGTCGTCGGTCATTATAAAGCCGCGTGGCGGGGAACGTCCTGCCGGGACCTCACCAGTCAGGTCGTCCTGCCGGAACCTCGCCAGTCAGGTCGACCAGCCGGGACCTCACCAGTCAGGTCGACCGGCCGGTCGCGGTCACGCCGATGCCGGCCAGTATGCCGCTGGACTCGACGTATTACAGCGCCCACTTCACGACGGTGTGCCAGAGACAGTCGGGGCGTGACTTCGACTCACGGCGACGCCTCGCCTGCCGGCTGAACAGTGGGTGCGCTCTCGGCACGCTCGCAGCGAACCCGCGAGATTATGCCCGCTGAACGACTACCCACCCGTCATGACGGGGCAGTCCGCGACAGTGACCTGCGGCGCCTGCGAGTACGAGGAGTCCTTCGACCGGCTGGGCGACGCGCGCGCCGCCGTCGAAGCCCACCGGGCGGAGACCGGACACGACCCGACGTGGGAGATCCAGTCGGTCGCCGCCGGCGTCGAGGACGCTGGCGCAGACGCCGGTGTGTGCGGGCGTCCCGCGTGCACGAACGAGGACTCGCCGCTGTACCGCGACGACAGCTAAGTCCGCGATGGAATCAGGTGCTGCGAGAACTGGTACTGCAGAGAACGAGGATTCTGTATTCACGGCCGCTAGCCGTCGAACCGGCTACTCGGCGTCGGCCGGCGTGTCGAAGTCGTGGAAGTGCTCGCCTTCCTCCTTCGAGAGGATGTCAAGCGCTGCGGCGGCGCCGTCGCCCGCGGAGATGACGGCCTGCCACTCCTGGTCGCGCACCATCGCGCCGGTGGCGTAGGCGTCCGCGACGCTCGTCTCCATGTCGACGTCCACGTCGACGACGTCGTCGTCGAAGTCCGCGCCAAGGTCCTCGGCGAGACTCCGGTCCGCGCCCGTGGCCAGCACGACGTAGTCGGCGTCGTGTTCGCCGTCGTCGGTGGTGACGGTGAACCCGTCACCTGACTCGGCGACGCCCGTGACCGCCTCGCCCTGCTTGCGGTCGACGCCGAACTCGTCGACCTGGTCGCGGGCGTCCTCCATGAACGCCGTGCCGTCCTTGGATTCGATGCCGAGGTAGTTGAACAGGTGCGCCTTGTGCATCCACGTCTCGTCCGTGTCGAACACAGTCGTGTCGAGGCCGTTCTTCGCCGCGAACAGTGCGGCACTCAATCCGGCGGGGCCGCCGCCGACGACAGTTACTTTGGGCATGGACGAGGTATCGGCCGGACGGCCGATAAATCTACGCGTCCTCGAGAATCTCGCGGGTTCGACGGTGCCGGAACCGGAACATCGGTTCGAGGACGAGTCCCGCGACGTCGTCCGCGACGCCGCCGACGGGCGTCCGGTACTCGACGTGGTCCCGGATCAGCGTCTCGTCGTCGTCCCCGTACAGGAGGTGGGTGTGCTCCCACTCCGGGAACGGCCCGTCCTCCATCACGTCCACGAAGTACGCGGTGCCGTCGCCCTCCTCGCGTTCCACGATGCGGGACACCCAGGTCTGACGCGGGCCGACGCCGAACGGCTGCACGGACGCGTGAATCCGCGTACCGGCCGTCAGCACGTGCGAATCGACTTCATCGTCGGGCCGCTCGATGGCCTCGATGCGGAGGTGCAGCCAGTTCGGCGTCAACGACCGCAGCCCGTCGATGGTTGAGTGAAACGACCAGGCGTCGGCCAGCGACGCGTCGACTCTGAGTTCCCGCTCGAAGGTGGCCATACCACCAGTTGGCGACCACACCGCAAAACTCCGACGGCAGTCAGCCACGGGCCGGTCCCCGAAACCCGTTCGAAGCGCGGTCGAAGTGGCCGCCTGGGCCGAGTCGGCAATAGTTGACGACCGATGAAGGGTTATACCCCCGAACGCCTTCCCACGGAGTATGCCCTCGGAGCGTGCGACCCAGACCACGCCCTTCGCGGCGATGGATGTGCTCGAACGGGCCAGCGAACGCGACGGGGTCGTCCACATGGAAGTGGGCGAACCCGACTTCCGGCCGCCAGCAGCGGCAACGGAGGCAGCGGTCGCAGCGCTCCGCGCAGGCGACGACGATTACGCCTCCTCGCGGGGAATACAGTCGCTCCGGGACGCGATCAGCGACTACTACGACGAGACGTACGGCGTCGACGTGCCGGCGGACCGCATCATCGTGACGCCGGGGTCCTCGCCAGCGCTCCTGCTCGCGATGCTGGCGACCGTCGACCCCGGCGAGGACGTCGTGCTCACGGACCCCCACTACGCCTGTTATCCGAACTTCGTGCGGCAGGCCGACGGGAACGTCGTCACGGCGCCCCTGGACCCCGAAGACGGGTTCGAGCCAGACGTCGAGGCGTTCGCGGACGTGGTCGACGACGACACCGCCGCGATGCTGTTGAACTCGCCCGCGAATCCGACTGGCGCCGTCACCAGCGGCGACAAACTGGAAGCGCTCGTCGATCTCGGGGCCGACACCGACACGACGATCCTCTCCGACGAGGTGTACCACGGCCTCGCGTTCGACGCCGAAGAACACTCCGTCCTGGAGTACACCGACGACGCGTTCGTCCTCGACGGCGTCTCGAAGCGCTACGGGATGACCGGGTGGCGTCTCGGCTGGGCGGTCTGCCCGCCGGAGTACGTCGACGCAGTCAACCGCATGACACAGAACGTGTTCATCTGCGCGGCTCCGTTCGTGCAGGCCGGCGCGGAAGCCGCCATCCGCGAGGGGACGGACTGGCTCGCGGACGTCCGCGACGAGTACCGCGAGCGCCGCGACCTGCTCGTCGACGCCGCCGAACGCTGGGGGTTCGACGTCGGCTACACGCCGGAGGGCGCGTACTACCTCCTGCTGGACGTCTCGGACCTCCCCGGGGACGCCTTCGACGTCGCCGACGTCTTCCTCGAGGACGCCGGCGTCGCGATGACGCCCGGCCCCGACTTCGGGAGCGGCGCCGAGGACTACCTCCGCGCGTCGTTCGCGACGAGCACCGAGGACGTCCGGGAAGCCATCGAGCGCATCGACGCGCTGTTAGCGGAAGCGACGACGACGTAACCAGGCGGACCAGCGTACGCCCACGGATTGGAGCAGAGAAGTGCTTGCGGCGTCGCTGAGTGCGGTTACGTGCGGTCCGCTTGCTCGAACGACGACGTTACTTGAGTCGTTCCTGGAGAAAAGACGGGTGCGCGGCCGTCACACCCTCGATACCCTGTATTTTCTCGCTGATTACCTCGCCGAGCGCGTCGCCGTCGCCCGCGCGAACTTCCGCCATCAGCATGTGGTCGCCGCTGGACGTGTACAGCGCGTGAATCGCGTCGAGGTCCTTCAGCTGACGCGTCGCCTGCACGTACCGCTCGGAGGCCACGTCGATGCCCACGAGTGCGATGCTCTGGCTGGAGAGTTTCTTCGGGTCGACGTCCGCAGAATAGCCGACGATGACGCCCTCCTCTTCGAGTTTGTCGATGTACTTCCTGACCGTGGGCTTCGAGACGTCCGCGCGAGCGGCGATGTCCGCGTACGACGCCTGCGCGTCCTCCTCGAGTGCGGCGAGGATTCGGTCTTCCGTCGATTCAGTGCTCACACCATCCGTTTTGGTGCCTGCGAAAAAATATCTTCCGAATCAGTAAGTACTGCGTGAGCCACGCCAAACACCCGTTCGATAGCAGCCACAGCCGGTTTGTTCAGTGTCAACGACCGAGTCGGTGGCGGACGCCCCACGCAACGCAACTGATTCGGGAGCGAGAGACGCACCCACAGCACCCGCTCCGAGCGCGAGAAAATTGAGAGAACGGACCAGAGACCCGAACCGACTGCAGTGACCCGCAGCGGTCGGGTTACTTGTGGCGGTCGATGAGGTCGTACGAGCGCTCCCACTCGTAGTCCTCGTCGAAGTACCGCTCCGCCAGGGGTTCCTCGGGCATGTCGCCGCGCTGCTGCTTCTCGGCCTGGTAGGAGTTGCGCTCGCTGTCCTGGTAGTACCGGCCTGTCAGGACGGTGCCCTCGTAGAGTTTGTCCTCGGTCTCGTACATCATCTCCGACGCCTCGCGCCGGTCGGTGACGTCGAAATCGTAGTCGTCGGACTCCTGGACGTCGACGTACGGGACGTACTGCTTGGCGTCCTTGTTCCAGGTCGGACACTGCGTCAGGAAGTCGATGTGGGAGAACCCGTCGTGCTCGATGGCCTCCACGATGATCTCCTGGGCCTGGTTCGGATTGACCGCCGCCGTCCGCGCGATGTAGGACGCGCCCGCGGACAGACTCATCGACAGCGGCCGAACCGGGTCTTTCGCGTTCCCGTGTGGCTGGGTCTTCGACTTGTGGCCCTTCGGCGACGTCGGCGACGTCTGGCCCTTCGTCAGGCCGAAGACCTCGTTGTTGAACACGATGTACGTCATATCGTGGTTCTCGCGGGCGGAGTGCGTGAAGTGGTTCCCGCCGATGCCGTACCCGTCACCGTCCCCGCCCGCAGCCACGACCTCGAGGTCGTGGTTCGCGACCTTCGCGGCGCGAGCGACCGGGAGCGACCGGCCGTGGATCGTGTGGAACCCGTAGCTCTCGAAGTAGCTGTTGAGCTTCCCGGAGCACCCGATACCAGTGCACAAGAGCACTTCCTCGGGGTCCTTGCCGAGTTCCGCCATCGCGCCCTTCAGCGCCTTCAGGACGCCGAAGTCACCGCAGCCCGGACACCACGTCGGCTGTGGCTCGATGCCGGGCGTGAATTCGTCTCGCTCGACGTCCCGTTCCTCGCCGATTGCGCTGAACGCTTTACTCATGGGTTAGTCACCTGCCGCAGGCTCGAGGGTGGTCTGCGCGGTCGGCTGCTCGCCGCCGCCGTTCTGTTCTATCTCCACTGCCTCGACGATCTCCGCGGGCTCGAAGGGGTTCCCGTTGTACTTCAGGAGACTCGAGAGCTTGGTGGCGACGCCCCCGACTTCCTTCTGGATGAGGCCGCGGAACTGCTTCGTCGAGGACATCTCCACCACGATGGCTTCGTCGACGCTGTCGACGAACGCCCGGACTTCCTCGACCGGGAACGGCGAGAGGTCGCTGACGCCCAGCGCCTTCACGCTGTTCCCGTTGTCGTTCAGTCGTGCGACAGCTTCCTCGACGGTGCCCTGCTGGCTGCCCCAGGCGATGAGGCCGAAGTCCGCGTCCTCGTCCCCGTAAACGACCTGCTGGTCGCGGTCGTCGAGGTCCTCGTGGATCGCATCGAGTTTCTCGAGGCGGCGCTCGACCTGCGCGGTGCGGTTGTCCGGGTCCTCGGCGATGTGGCCTGTCGGCCAGTGCTCGTTGCCGGACGCGAGATAGCGCCCGCCCTTCTGTCCGGGTACCGTCCGCGGGCTCACGCCATCCTCGGCGTCGTGCTGGTAGCGCTTGAACTTCCCAGTGGCGTCGTGGGCCGCCTCCTCGATCTCGTCCTCTGTGAGCGTCTTCCCGAGGCTCGCGTTCGGCTCGCGGTCGAAGAACGACGCGTCCACGTTCCGGTACTCGCCGGAGAGCTTCTGGTCGTAGACGACGATGGCCGGAATCTGGTACTCCCAGGCGATCTCGAACGCCGTCCGGGTCTGCTCGTAGCACTCCTTGGGGTCGCTGGGCCCGAACGCCACCCGGTGGCTGTCACCCTGACTCGTGTACAGGATGTGCTCCAGGTCGGCTTGCTCGGGCTTCGTCGGCATCCCCGTCGATGGGCCGGCGCGCATCGCTTCCAGCAACACCAGTGGCGTCTCGGTCATCTCCGCGAGACCGAGCGGTTCGGACATCAGCGAGAAGCCGCCCCCGGAGGAGCCCGACATCGCTTTCGCGCCGGCGTGCGAGGCCCCCACGGCCATCGCCGCCGCGGCGAGTTCGTCCTCCACCTGCTCGGAGATCCCACCCATGTCGGGCAGGAGATTCGTCATGATGGTGTACGCGTCCGTCCACGGCGTCATCGGGTAGCCGGCGATGAACCGACACCCGGCGTCGATGGCCGCGTACGCGATGCCGTGGCTCCCCGAGACGAGGACCTGGTCCTCGTCGTGTTCGCCCGTCGGCACCGTCAGGTCGTGGGGCTGGTCCATCGAGTTGACTTGCTCGTAGGCGTCGTGGAGGACCTCGAGATTCTGTTCGAGAATCTCGCCGCCCATCGCGTCAGACATCAGGTCCTCGATGTGCTCGAGGTCCATGTCGACGAGCGCCGCCGTGGCGCCGACGCCCGCGGTGTTCCGCATGACCTCGCGGCCGTGCTCTTTCGCGAGCGCACGGAGGTCCAGCGGGTAGACGTGCCAGTTGTTCTCCTCGACGCGCTCCTCGAAGTTCGGCACGTCTTCGACGTCCAGCAAGCCCTCGTCGTAGACGATGATGCCGCCCTCGCGGAGGTCGTCGAGGTTCTCGGACAGCGGCTTCACTTCCTCGTCGCCGTAGACGGCGTGCTCGCTGGGGTTTCGAGCGAACGAGTCCCCGAGCGCGAGCAGGAAGTTGTAGCCGTCGCCGCGCGACGTTACGTTGCCATCCTTCGCCCGAATCTCCACGTACGTGTGGCCGCCTCGGATTCGGGAGGGATAGTGCCGATGCGTGAAGACGTCGAGTCCAGACCGCATCAACGCCTTCGCGAAGTTCTGGCTCGTGGAGTCGATTCCGTCGCCGGAACCCCCTGCCACTCGCCAGATGAGTTCGTCATCAGTCATAGTGTATCCTCTGGCCCGTGCTCGGACCGTTACCTGAAGTTGGAGGGGTCGACACTAAATCGTTTGCCATCCATTACCAATGGAAGATGATTAAGGACTGCCCCAGATTGCCGTCTCTCGACGGAATTCGGGGCGAACGGCCGAAAGCGCGACCACCATAATACCGTATTTCTCATTCTGAAATTTTATATAGTGGTTGGCGGATTCAACTATTCGTAGTGTGAAATCAGAGTGTCTGCTGGCAGCGGCCCTGGTCCTGACCGCCGCCACGACCCCAGGCATTGCTACCGCAAACGAATCCCCACTGGCCGACGCCGGACTTGACCAGACGGTCACACGCGGAGAGACCGTCTACCTCGACGGAGCCGGCTCGAGCGACCCCGACGGAACGATCGCGGGCTACAACTGGACGATCACCGGTGAGTCCGGTGACGCCACCAGCGCGACGTCGCCAGCGTGCCAGACGTGCGAGCGCACCCAGTTCCACGCGGACGCCACCGGCACCTATCGCGTCATCCTGGAAGTGACCGACGACGACGGTGCGACCGCGACCGACGCGCTGTTCGTCACCGTGGAACCCGGAGAGCCACCGACCGTCTCGCTGTCCGGACCGACGCGAACCGAAACGGGAGACGCCAACCGGTTCACGGCTGACGTCGACAGTGGTGCAGCACCACTGTCGGAACTCGTCTGGAGCGTCGATGGCGAGCCGATTGCGACAGAAGCCATCGACGGCGACGCCGATACCAGTACGCGACCGACGAGGTTTCCGACAGCCGGCACACACGACGTCTCAGTCGTCGCCGTAGACGTGGACGGCCAGCGAGCTACCGACCAGCAATCAGTCGCAGTCACAGCCCCGGACTCGTCCACGGGGTCGTCTGGCTCCGGGAGCAATGGCGGGTCCGGAGGAACGGCCGGAGACGCCGACTCGACCGGTGATATCACGGGTCCACAAGTTGTCACTGGGGACGGCAGACTCGCAGGTGACTACGAACTAACCACGGTCGGGTCGGCCGTCTGGATGCACAACGGACGCTCTGTCGCCAATGGTAACCAGGCGACGCTCTCGTTCGAGCCGGGCGACCACGAGCTTTACGCTGCCCACGACGACGGCGTCGCCACGTTCCCCGACGGCAGCAGAACCGTCGTCGCAGACCCCGCTCCGGAACTCCAGGCTGTCGACATCGAAGAGAGTCGCGTCGTACCAGTCGACGTGCACGCGACAGACGCCTACGGGAATCTCCGTTCTGTGACGATCCGCGTCGATGGCGAGGTCGTCGAGTCAGTGACAACCGATGACCTTCGCGGTGGTGCCAGTGAGGAGAGCCTGAGTACCATGAAATACCTGAATGAACTGGAACCAGGCGTCCACGTTGTCACCGTGACAGCCCGCGACGCACGCGGCCAGACGGACGTGCGAGTCGAGACTGTGTCAGTTCCTGGCCCAGTAGAAGTGGTCTCTGCAGGCTTCGTGAACGATGGCCCGCTGGACCAGTATCATCCACAAATCGACGAATCTCGGTATACGGCAACGTACCAGGTCAAGGTGGAATTGAACGGCGTGGACCCGGAATCAATAAATTCTGATATTTGGTTTGACGAGGTTGATTGGGAGTCCAAGGTTCAACGTTCGGTGAGTGGTGAGTATCTCATTCTCGAGCGACAAGCGTATAGCAAAAGACTGGTTGACATCTTCGCAGGCTCACAGACCTATTTAAATACTGAGAAAATACATTCGACCGAACGAATTCGCTCCGTAACTCCTGCGCCACCTGAAATCAGAGTTGCCGTCGTAGACCCACAAAACGATGATTCGCAACGACTTGGCATGGTATTGGATGCGCGGGAGTCCTTTGACCCCGACGGAACTCAACTAGACTTCGATTGGTACGGCGTGCAGGGTGGGCACCGGGAGACCCCGAAGATTACGTTGAATAGCTTCGACGCCGCGAACCTCGAAGTCGGTGACAAGAACGACCAGACTTCCACGGTCGAAAGTCCCATTTCGTGGTTCTCTCCAAAACTCGTGGATGCATCACTGGAAGAGGGGGGCCCATATTACCCGAACGAGACGGTGAAAATCACTGTGAATTCTGAACAGTTCTACTTGTCGAAGAATACGTACGAAACTCTGACTGCGTTCGAACTTCGAACGAGCCATGGGAAGGTTACTGGTTCCGAGAAATTGGAAGAGAAACCTGGGGAAATCAATGACCCCGATCCGCAAGCTATGGCGAAGTGGTTCCAATGGTCAGTGGAAGTTCCAGCGCGGGCATTTCTCGACGACGACCCGTACGTAGCATCCTATCCAACGCAACATCCCGATGTAGAGTACCCGATCGACCTCCCCGAACCTGTAGTCTACACACCAACCTATACCGAGGTTATAGAGCATTCAAGGGAGGTCCAGTATAGAGTAGAACGTCCAATCTACGAGGTTCGGCAAACGACGGAAACGGCAGTCCGTGACAACCTATTGGATGGTGGGTACGAGGTGCACCGAGTCGACGAAGAAGGTCTCGAATACCACCTCGAAAAGCAAGTGAAAGTCGAGGAAGCGGAGTACGACACTGAGAGCCTGGAATTCGATAACCGGGGACATCGTAGCGATTTCCTTGCGATGCATCCAGAGTGGGAGGCTGCAGGGTCGGAAACCGAAACGCGTTCGTGGACGACCACAGCAGAAGAGTGGCGATCTGATAGAACCGGAGAGGGTGTGTTCACTGGGGATACACGCCGGAAACTGGTAGAAGATGGGGTTTACGAGACTCAGAAACAGTTCTCGTACGAAGATACAGAAACCTACGAGACCACGGAAACATACAGGACTACGTACACCACCACTGAGACATACGTAGAGTACGAAGAAACGTGTGGTCCGTTCGGCTGTTTCAAGCAGGGAACCACCGTTACAGATACCACAGTACACACGGTCACCCGAACCAAAACGGTCACGAAAACCCGGACATCGACCGAGACGTACTGGTCTACACGTGCCCGTGCGCCCTCCCACGAATACACTGGTAACCGACGCCAGGTCACTTTGAGCGAGCCAGAGTATGAGCGTCAGTACCTGTTCGAGGTCGAGCGAGACCGGACCGAATCAACTCGTGTCTACCTCGCTGAAAACCGGACACGGGTCGAAGCTGCATCGTATGCCTGGGAACACTGGGAGACAATCAAGGACCAGCTATCCGCAGAGACTGCTGCAGCGACGACTGGGATACGGATCAGTGACATTACAACGACCAGACAGTGGACCCTCGGAAAACAGACAGCCACCCGTAGAATGACCACGAAAAACCCGAGTGAGAATGCGGTTGTTATAGAGACTATTGGCACAGGCGAAGCAACGTTGGTGCAGCACTATACCCGGGCGGACGCCAAGCAAACTGCTGGATCGCAAACGCAAAAAGAATCAATCGTCGTTCGATACAACGAAAACGGACTTATCCCTGAGACAAAAATCAAAGAAATGTTAGGGCGGAAAATGGAGGCCGAATATGGTCAGTAAGCGGTTGGTCGGAATATTGATTGTCTCATTGGTGTTTTCACTAGCATCCGTTCCGCCAGCATCTACACTCGAGTCTAAAGCCCCCTGTGAAGGAATTGAAACGAATACAACAGTCGAAAAAAGCGATATTTCGAACCGACATCTGAAGTATTATTTTCAATTTTCTAAGAGTACCAGAACATTGTGTGTGAAAGTTGAAAATAAGGGTGAGACGGAGATGAGGGGTTCTTTCGTAACCGCGGTTGACGGGATTGCTGCAGGACCAGAAATGCCAAAGCTAGAGCCTGGAGAATCTACAATTGTAACAAAGGATGTTACTGATTATCTAGATGTGAACAAAAATACACATACTGTGAGGTTAGGAGTGTACCCAGATTTTTACATGTATAATTTCTCCTATGAGTTGAACGCATCAAGCCCCAAGGTCCCATCCCCATACATCAGGGATGTTGAGGTGGTGCGCGACAAACAGAACGATTCTACGTCACTTCGCGTGACGACACTCAACCCGGGAAAGCGAGCGTACTCGATGTACGTCCAGGTCGAAACCTTCGGTACTGATGGCAGGTATACGATTGCCGCCCCACAGCCGAACCAAACCGACGTCGAGACAATCCAGCTAGACGAGTCCAGCGACGAAGTAGTTGCAGGGAAAGTCCGAATCTTCGACGAGTGGGCGGAGTCGGACGGCAAGTTCGACCAGAAGGAGTTCATAGCGAAACCCAGCGAGGACACGAACGCCTGGGACGACAACTTCGAGCAAGTTCCCGGAACCGTCGACGAGTACACGTATAGCAACGAGAGCGCCGAACAGTACCGCAGGGACTACGTCGACGAGGACGTGTTGTCGCCACCCGAGAAGCGAGCGGGCGCTGTGCTCTCCGTGTTGCTACTGGTGGGTGCAGTGCTGTGGTGGCGTCGATAGGAATCGGGCTACCGTTCGATACCGCCCTGCTCGGAGATCTGGAGAATGTTCCGCATGTTCAGGTAGACGTGCTGGGCGTCGACGTCCTCGGCTTCGTCGTAGATGTCGCTGACGCGGTGGACGAGCGCGGCGATGCGTTCGGCTTCGTCGGAGTCCTGCTCGCGGAGGTCGTCGGCGACCTCGCGGAGGACCTCCCGCTTCTCGTGGTCGGCGGAATCAGTCATAGTCGGTAGTGTGTACGCCGCGTAATTAGTGGCTGGCGTTGCGCCGGTGGACCAGCCCGATCATGTCGGCGGTTTCGGCGACGAAGTCGCGGAACGCCTGCCCGGTCTGGTTGTCGTCGTCGAGGACGACGGGCGCGCCCGTGTCGCCGCCTTCGCGGACGCTCGGGTCGAGGGGGATGGAGCCGAGGAACGGGAGTTCGTTGTCGTCGGCGAACTCGCGGCCGCCGCCGCTCCCGAAGATGTCGTGTTCGCCGCCGCAGTCCGGGCAGACGAACGTGCTCATGTTCTCGGTGATGCCGAGGACGGTGGTGTCGTGGCGGCCGAACATGCGGAGGCCCTTGCGGGCGTCGTCGACGGCGACGTCCTGCGGGGTGGTGACGACGACGGCGCCGGTGAGTGGCACGGTCTGGAGGAGCGTGAGCTGGGTGTCGCCCGTTCCGGGCGGCAGGTCGACGACGAGGTAATCGAGGTTCCCCCACTCGACGTCCTCGATGAGTTGCGTGAGGACCTTGTGGACCATCGGGCCGCGCCAGATGACGGGGTCGTCCTCGCCGACCATGAACGCCATGCTCATGAGTTTCATGCCGTGGCGTTCCGGCGGGACGATGGTCTCGCTCTCGGTGGCCTGTGGGTGTTCGTCGGCGTCGACCATCCGGGGGACGTTCGGGCCGTAGATGTCGGCGTCGAAGAGGCCGACGCGTGCGCCGCGGTCGGCGAGGCCGGCGGCGAGGTTGACGGCGACCGTGGATTTGCCGACGCCGCCCTTGCCGGACGCGACGGCGATGACGTTCTTGACGCCGGGGAGGACGTCGTCACCGGTGCGCTCCGGGATGGCAGCGGTGAGGTCGGACTCGAGGCCGGCGTCTGCGAGGACCTCCCGCACGCGCCCGGCGACGTCGGTCTCGGTCGGCGAGTAGGGCGCGCCGAGTGCAAGCGAGATGGTTACCTTTTCGCCGTCGACGTCGAGGTCGTTGACCAGGCCGAGGGAGACGATGTCGTCGCCGAGTGCCGGGTCCTCCACGTCCCGGAGGAGGTCCCGTACGTCGTCTTCGTTCATGGTCGCGAGTAGGGTGCGGTGCGCCGATAAGGGTTGTGACGAGTACTCGTGTCAGTGCCGCGGAGTGTGTAACCGTTTCAGGTTACGAATACGGCGTTTCCACCCACGGGCTTAAGCATCTGTACGTGTGACTCCCTGGCATGCTCTCGGACTCGTTCGGGCGCGAGGTCTCTGGCGTCCGGGTGTCTCTCACGGACCGGTGTAACTTCGATTGCGTCTACTGCCACAACGAGGGACTGGGTGACACGAGAGGGCCGATGGACGCCCAGGATCACGAGATGACCGCGGACGACGTCGTTCGGTTTCTGGAGGTCGCCGAGGAGTTCGACGTCGAGAAGGTGAAGCTCACTGGGGGTGAGCCGATGCTCAGGGACGACCTCGAGGAGATCATCGAGCGGACGCCGGATTCGATGGAGGTGTCCATGACGACGAACGGGACGTTCCTGCCGGGGCGGGCCGAGGGACTCGTCGACGCGGGCCTCGAACGCGTGAACGTCTCACAGGACGCGCTCGACCCGGAGGACTTCCACGCGCTCACCAAGAGCGGCGCCTACGAGCAGGTGCTGGAGGGCGTCAGGGCGGCCGTCGACGCGGGCCTGGATCCCGTCAAGCTGAATATGGTGGTGTTCCGGAAGACGGCCGGCTACGTGCCCGAGATGGTCGACCACGTCGCGGAGAACGACAGCCTGCAGTTACAACTCATCGAGTACATGCCCGAAATCGCGGGCCACCCGGAGTGGGCCGTGGACATCGACGACGTCCACGACTGGCTGGCAGAGCGCGCGGACCGCATCGAGCACCGCGAAATGCACGACCGGCGGCGCTACTGGGTGAACGGCGGTGTCGCGAGCGGTGCGAACGACACCTCGTCGGACTCGTCCGGCGGCGGGATGGTCGAAATCGTGGACCCGGTCGGCAATGAGGAGTTCTGTGCGAACTGCCACCGCGTGCGGGTGACGCACGAGGGATACCTGAAGGGGTGTCTGAACCGCAACGACGACCTGCGGTCGATGGGTGACATGTCGAAGGCCGAGATCCGCGAGGCGTTCCGCGAGACCGTCGACAACCGCGTCCCGTACTACGGTGAGTACATGGTCGAGGACGGGGACGGCGGCTGGGAGGTCAACGACGACTACATCGAAGTGTACGCCGACGGCGGCAACGAGACAGACGACTGAGTCGCACCCGGGAGGACGACGCGACCCAGCAGCCCCCGCGACGTGGTGGAGTTTCGCGGTCGCTGCACTGGCGCCCGGATCCGCGACCTTTCGTGATGTTTAAGTACGGGCCGCGATTTCCTTTGAACGCAGTCACTGTAGGGGCGCCGGGTCCCGAGTCCGAGAGGGCGAAGATACACCCGAAAGCGTGTCGTGGTAGCCTAGCCTGGTCAAGGCGCAGGGT
>Ga0207851_100125_pt1 | contig 61062 bp, 57 predicted proteins | sample A23E3SouthBayCA_FD_187747 | JGI IMG/M metagenome (GOLD analysis project Ga0207851, IMG submission 187747) | Aerobic enrichment media microbial communities from Eden Landing Ponds, California, USA - A23 E3 (SPAdes) | ecosystem: Environmental > Aquatic > Marine > Unclassified | place: Emeryville... | reverse complement strand
CGCTCTCGACGAACAGCCCGTCGCCGGTCGCGAGCAGGCTGTCGTCGACGAGGTACGAGGTCATCCCGGTCGTGTGACCCGGCGTGTAGACGGCTTCGACGGCGGCGTCACCGACGGTGAAGGCGTCGCCGTCCGCGGCGGTCGTCAGGTCGTCGGCGTACGTGACCCCGCGGTCGACGGCGGCCTCAGGGACGGCGCCCTCGACGCCGTGCTCGGCGAGGTCCCGCACGCCCGAGATGTGGTCGGCGTGGACGTGGGTGTCGAGGGCGTACTTGAGGTCGACGCCGAGGTCGTCAGCATCGTCGAGGTAGCGGTCGGTGAACGCGCGCAGCGGGTCGATGACGGCGGCTTCGCCGTCGTCGTAGAGGAGGTAGCCGAGGCAGCCCGAGGAGGGGCGCTGGTACTGCAACAGCGTGCCGGCGCCGTCGTAGCGTTCGACCTCGACGGCCTCGTAGATGCTCGCCCAGCCGTTCATTCCGTCCTCGAGGTGGTTTACGTCGTAGCCGCGTTCCGCGAGCGTGCCCGCGACGAACTCGCTGGCGCCCCCTTTCGCGCAGAGGACGGTCACCTCCCGGTTGTCGGGAATCTCAGCGAGGACCTCCTCGTCGATGTCGTCCTCGAGGAACTCGAAGTACGGGATGTTGATCGACGTGACGTTCTCGCCGTCGATGCGCCACTCCTCGTAGTCCGATTGCATGCGGGCGTCGAGGAGCGTGACGGCCTCGCCGGCGTCGATGCGGTCCTTCAGCGATTCTGGGTCGACGGATTCCACGTCGACGTCCGGAGTCGGGAAGTCGTCGGCGTTCATGTTGTGCAGTCGCTTCTACCGGGTGGACGCACAAAAGCATTTGCATAGTAATTCCCTTTCTAAACAATACTACGTGGCCAAATAAGCTCTCAAACACTCCCCTAACCCCAAATCTGTGGCCCCAACCCGCTTAAACAGATGTTCTGTCGTATGTAGTAGTTTGTAGTCTTCACAAGAACCGACAATGTTTTACTTAGGTAGGGGGTATTGTGCGATAGCTCCAATATAGACGGACGGAGCAGATACCCAATGAGTGCTGAATTCGACATCACAGAGACGCTCGACGTGAAAGGCGCATCGTGCCCCATGCCAGTAGTGAAGACGAAGTCCGCTATCGACGACCTCGCGGACGGTGAGGTTCTCGAAGTGCTGGCGACCGACTCCGGAAGCATGAGCGACATCGACGGCTGGGCGTCCGGCACCGAGGGCGTCGAGCTCGTCGAGCAGGAGGAAGGCGACGACGTGTACAAACACTACGTCCGGAAGACGGAGTGACGATGAGCACGGACACACCCGAGGCGCCGGACGACGACGCGCCCTCGCGTGCGGAACTGGCCGCGCGCGTCGACGAACTCGAGGACGCACTCGCCGAAGCCACGAGCGAAGACGACGCCAAGAAGATGAGCATCATCGCCACGAAGGGCACGCTGGACATGGCGTACCCGCCGCTCATCCTCGCCAGCACCGCGGCCGCGTTCGGCTACGACGTCACCGTCTTCCACACGTTCTGGGGGCTGGACATCCTCCACGAGGAGCGCTCGAAGAACCTCAAGCTCAGCTCCGTCGGCAACCCTAACATGCCCGTCCCGAACGCCGTCGCTGCGCTCCCCGGCATGGACCGCGTGACGACGAAGCTGATGGAGAAGAAGATTGCAGACAACGACACCGCCTCCATCGAGGAGCTGCTGGAGACGAGTCTGGAGATGGGCGTGGAGTTCCAGGCCTGCCAGATGACCATCGATTTGATGGACTACGACGAGGACGACTTCTACGACGGCGTCACCACCGGCGTCGGCGCTGCGACCGCCCTCCGAGACATGGCCGACGCCGACATCCAGCTGCTCGTCTGAACTCCGATGGATACCCTCGGGAATCCGGTTTCTCAGTTCGTCGATGCCGTCGCAGACGCGGCGGGCATCGAGCCGGACCCAGTAGACCGGTCGGTCGACGATTCGACAGCGTCTGGCCTCGACGTTCCATTCGCGTGTCGTGTTCACGACGCCGCCGCCGGCAGCGGTCGCGTCCAAGTCGCCTGAAACAGACAACACGTCTCTCCGACAGCGGTAGTCCACAGACGAGCACTCCAGCAGCGCCGGCCGATTCCACTACGCAGACTCGAAGACAGTATCGCAGCGGGAGAAACGAACAACGGCGGTCGCGGCAGGCCCATCCAATTCGAGGGCGTTCAGCAACCGCAACCCCAACGTGAGCGTTGACCGCGTCTACGACCATCCATCTGTACTCGGCACGGGGCAGTCATTTTCAATCGCCGCGGTGGAATCTGCACCGAGGCTCATCCGGACAGGCCGGCTTCGTCGCCGAAAGGGCAAGGGGAAGATGAGAGACAACGTTCCGCCCCAGAATCGGCTGTGGCCGGGACTACGGCCAGAGCCCGCGTGTCTCGTGAGCTTCGGCAATCCGAGAGAGGGCGACGACGTACGCCGCGTCACGCCACGTCACGTCTCGTGTGTCGAACTCCTCGCGCACGTCGCTCCAAGCGGCCAGCATCTCCGTTTCCAGTTCGTCATTGACGCGCTCCAGCGACCACGACCGGCGGTTGATATCCTGGAGCCACTCGAAGTAGCTGACGGTCACCCCGCCGGCGTTCGCCAGGATGTCCGGAATCACGGGAAGGTCGCGCTCAGCGAAGATTTCGCTCGCTGCGGTCGTCGTCGGGCCGTTCGCGCCCTCGATGATGATGTCCGCGGCGACGTCGTCGGCGTTGTCCGCCGTCAGCACGTTCCCGATTGCCGCCGGAATCACTACGTCGACGTCGAGTTCCAGCAACTCATCGTTGCTCACGGTCTCGGGGGCCTCGTGGCCCATCACGGCTTCGGGCTCCTCGTGGTGGGAAGCGATGGCGTGCGTGTCCAAGCCGTTGGCGTCGTAGACGCCGCCGTTGACGTCGCTGACGGCGACAACGTTCGCACCCCAGTCGTCGAGGAGGCGGGCAGCGTTCGACCCGACGCTGCCGTACCCTTGGATGGCGACATCAGTCTCCTTGATGTCCTTGTCGTAGTAGTCGATCGCCTCGCGCGTGATGATGGCGACGCTCCGCCCGGGCGCCCCATCACGTCCCTTGCTGCCGCCGACGATCGGGGGTTTCCCCGTGACGACGCCCGGGATGGTTTCGCCCTCCTGCATCGAGTAGGCGTCCATCAGCCACGCCATCGTCTGCGGGTCCGTCCCCATGTCGGGGGCGGGAATGTCCGTCGTTGGTCCGATTACGGACCGTATCTCGTCGGTGAACCGGCGCGTCAACTGCTCTTTCTCGTCGGCGGTGAGGTCCTTGGGGTTGACGGCGATACCGCCTTTCGCGCCGCCGAACGGGATGTCCATCACCGCGCACTTCCAGGTCATCCACATCCCGAGTCCGACGCACTCCTCGCGCGTGACCTCGGGATGGTACCGGAGCCCGCCCTTGAACGGTCCGCGGACGCTGTCGTGTTGGGCCCGATATCCGGTGTAGACCTCGACGTCGCCGTTCTCGCGTTCGATCGGGACGGTGACCTCGTGGACCTTCTTGGGGTGTTTGAGGCGTTCGACGATGTGCTGGTCGATATCGAGGTGCCCGGCAGCGTGTTGGAGCTGGCGGCGAGCCGTCTCCAGAGCGGACTCTTCCTCGGTCGGTTCCTCCGGTGTCTCGTCGGGTGTCGTTGATGTCGAAGCCATCGTTATTCGAGCGGTGTTCGTCGATTCCGCATCTCACCGGCGCAGTCCGGGCACGTGCCAGGGTTGTCCTCTGCAACGACCACGTTCCCGCATTCGAAACACTCGTACGGCGATTCCTCGGCCGGGGTTTGATCGACGTCTCTCATTGCTGATTGCGAGTCCCAGCACTGTCGAGCGGGGTACTCCACTCGATATAATAAGGATATAAGGGAATATTCGGTAGTTGAACACTGAGCCCTCGTTCATCGACGGTGTTTACTATACAAGTCGTTGGTCGACACCGATGCAGATGGCTACGAGATAAACTCAGAGACCAGACTCGTCCGAGGGACGCAAGCGGTCAGTCGGTGTGTCCTACAGCGACCGGCGTATGGTCGTCGACGAGTGCCGCGAACAACTTTCGCTGTGCGGTTCTGATATGCTGATAGAACGCCTGTGGCGAGATACCTAACGAGTCCGCGACAGCCTTGCCGTCGGCCTTTCGTGGTGATTCGAAGAACCCACTGTAGTACGCCGTCTCGAGGACTTCGAGCTGTCTGTCCGTCAGGCGATCGAGGACCGACGCGTAGAACCCGTGTTCCGAGGCCTGCTCCCGCGTCTGCTTCGACACGAGTGCAGTATCACCAAACCGGTCGGTGAGCAACTGAGTTACGTGCCGAACGTCGCCACTTGCTGGCAGATCGACGACTAGCGTCGTGCCCGTTGCCGTAGCTGTCACACTCCGAAGGACAGCGCCGTGACCAGCTAGCTCCGTCGCGAGGAAGGGCTCGGACAGCCGAAGTCGCAACACACCGCCAGTCTCGCCGCCGCGAATCTGCTGGACGGCGTTGACGACCGTGATACCGTCTGTTGCGTCGACGACGCTCTCAAGCGGTGCCTCATCCACGGTAACAAACACGAGATTCCCGGTCGCGGTCTGCTGGACACCGCCTTCGTAAGTCAGCGTGCAGTCGGCCGCTGCGGCCAGTTGCGTGAGCACGAACGACGGGTCGCTCACCTCGTACTCGATTCGCGTCATCGACGTCGTGAGCAGCGCCTGCTTGCGCTCGGTCGCACTGATCGCGGCAGCGATCGTCTCCCCGAGCTCCGAAACGACCGTCTGAATGGTTTCGTCGAACGCGTCAGGTGTCTCCGCGTACACAGTCAAGACCCCGTACGTGAGGTCGTTGTACACCAACGGAACACTCAACGCGGAGAGGAGGTCACGAGAGATGGCATCCTTGCGCCACGAGGCCGAACGGAGGTCAGCCGCGACGTTCGAGATGTGTGTCACCTCGCCTGTTGTCGCTGTTCGACCGGCCGGCTCGGCCGTCTCCCCGGAGACGTGGAACGATTGGGTATCAAGATATCCCTGATCAGTTCCTGCCCACGCCTGCGGTGTCACCGCTTTCCCCGCGTCGTCGAGCGTCCCGATCCACGCGAACTGGAAGCGGCCGTCAGCGGTGAGCTGCTCGCAGACGGTGTGGTCAATCTCCTCGCGGGTCTCAGCTTCCACGAGTGCTTGGTCGATTTCGCGGATGGTCTCGTTGATGCGGTTGAGCGTCGTGAGCTGGTCGTTCTGGCGCTGCAGTTCGCGGTCCTGCTCGCGCAACTGTGACTCGCGACTGACACGGTCGAGGGCCGCTTCCGCGGTCGCCGCCAGCAGGTCGGCGAGTTCCCGCGTAACGTCGTCGAAGACCGCGATTTCCGTCGAGCCAGCCACAAACACGCCGTGGTTTCCGAGCGGAATATAGGCGGCACTTCGGATGTCAGTCGCGGGATTGGTGAGCCGATCCGCATCGTGGACGTCGTCGAAGAACAGGGCTTCGTTCTCGACGAAACTGTGGCTCGTGAGGTCGTGGCTGTCCGCGTGGACCGCAGGAAGCGGGCCGTGGGCGTCCCGCAGCGCCTGTGAGTGGGCGGCCGGCTGGAGGTGGTTGTCGTCGGCGTCGAAGAGGTAGACGGCGCTGGCGTCGAGGCCGAGGACGTCGGGCGTATCGTCGACGACGTGCTGGGCGATCTCCCGGTGCGTCTCGGCGTACAGGAAGTCCCGAGCGGTTTCCTGGAGCGTCGCCAGCGCCTGTTCGCGCTGTTTGCGCTTCGTAATGTCCCGACAGCTGTACAGCACCGTTCCGTCCTGGATGGAGACTTCGCGGACGTTCACCAGTAGGGTGTGTTCGCGGCCGGCCTTGTCGGTCGCCGTCGTCTCGATGTTCTTCAAAATTCCCGTCTCGGCCAGTTCTTGGCGGTCGAAGAGCTCCTCGCCGAGGAGGTCCTCGATCGGACCCAACTCTCGGATTTCGTCGGCAGAATATCCGAAGATGAAGTGGACGTTCGGGCAGACGTACGTGTACTCGCCGTCCTCGTCGGTCATGAGGACAGTATCAGTCATGTTGTTGAGCGTGACGCGGTGCAGTTCCTCCGACTGCCGGAGTTCCCGTTCGAGGTCGACACGCTCGGTGATTTCGACGCTGTCCACGATGATAGAGACGAGCTCGCCGCGTTCGTCGGTGACCGGCTGGACGGAGAGGTCCAACACACGTTCACTAGTTACCGAGGCTCGCGTGACGACGGCGTGCCCGAACTCGCCGCGTTGCGCTGTTTCGATAAGCCGACGGATGTCGTCGCTGGTCTGTGTGTCGCTCGGCCACCAGGGGAGCGTCCAGAACGGGTCGCCGACCACGGCGTCAGCGTCGACATCGATGATGTCGCGAGCCGCCTCGTTGACGCGCTTGAGCCGGCCGTCTGTGTCGAGTACCCACGTTGCCGACCGAGTGTCGTGGAAAGTAGCATCGAACTGTCGTGCGCGTTCGCGCTGTGTGGCCGACCGCTGGGCCTCCCGAAGGGCCCGTTCCGTACGTTGCAGCGCATCGGGGACGACATCCTCGGGAGGCTCACCAACAGCGAGATAATCAGAGACACCAGCTTCGATAGCCTCGCTAGCGATGGCTTCGCTTCCTTCAGCTGTCCCCAGTAGGACGGGAAGCGTCGTCGTCATCCCGCGAATCCTACGGACGAAATCGACGCCGGTGGTCTCGGGGAGACGATAGTCGGTAACGATGCAGTCCACGGTGGTTTCGTGGAGCCTCTCTCGGGCTGCCGCGGCTGTCGAGACCGACTGTACAGTTGCGTCAAACTGGGCCCCGAGCTGGTCAGTGTACGCGGCTATCCACGCCGTGTCACCGACGGCGAGGATTGACGACTGGTCGAGGACACTCTTCGAATTGGAACTCATATGTGGCGGGGGACACGCATCACGAATCCAAATACAGCGCTACGCAACGTGTTGATATCGATGACTACCTTCCCCACAGGCAAAGCCTTCGCTGTTTAATGGTAAACCCCGACTCAATAATGAAGTTTCTAGGTCAACTACCGGGAAGCCGGTCGTCTTATGCTCTCAACGTAGACTATCAAACGAGGCCGCGTTCCCCAACCAGATAGCCGGCTCTCAACTATCTCAAAATAAATCTTCATGCTCTTCGTTGAATTTCCCGTTATTGAGTGAGTAGTGTGGCGGCACACTAGGCTTTTCACGGCCGGTCACATACGTAGCGGTATGAGCAGCGACCGAATCGACGCTGAAAGCAAGGTGTCTGGAAATCAAGCAAATATCCCTGCCCGAATACGACGTGAACTCGATATCGACGACGGTGACCAACTCCGTTGGCAGCTCGAAGATGATGGGAGTATCCGGGTGCAGGTCATCCAACAGCAGACGGGTACATTCGCCAATTTCGACGGTTACGCTGGTGAGGAGGAAACTGACGTGACCAGCGATCACGATGCTTGGGGCGTCAACGTCGAGTGAATGCCCCGCGCACTCATCGATACATCGGTCCTGTTTGCTGCCGCGTACAAGCGGGATAATTCACACGATACCGCACTCCCGGTGCTCCGCGGCATCGACAATGGAACGCTCCCGGAAGCAGTTGTCCTTGATTACGTTCTCGCCGAGACACTCAACGGTCTCACGACCCACGCCGGACACGACGCAGCCGTTGACCTCCTTGATCGCATCGAAGAGAACGCTCGTTTCCACATCGACTCGCTCACCACCGACGCCCTCGCGACGGGGAAGGCGCTCTTTCGCCAGCACGAACCACTCTCGTTCGTCGATGCCTGCATTGTCGCGTATATGAAAACTGAGGGGCTCGGTTATCTGTATGCGTTCGATGACGACTTCGATGCTGTCGAGGACGTCTATCGGCTCGACACAGCGACGAATCCCTACAATCCAAACTGACGCAAACAGACGACACGGTTGGGGAACGAAGTGCAGTCTCAGGATAGTTCCACGTCGTAGTCAGCAGCTAGCTCTTGGAACGCGTCCCAGCGAACAACAACTCACAGCGTGCAATTGAGAAGTACATCCAGCGGTTTGGCGGTCACAAGGAGGGCCGATTACGGAACAATACCGCTGTTGATGGTGTCCCACGTGACTCCGTTCGATACAGTATTACCCGCGAGGAGTGGCACCAGAACCGTGACTGAACGAACACCATAATTGACTTCGCCCATCACGAAATAAATTGCTGATTCCTCATATTGACTAATCTACACTCTATACATACCGTTTCGTTCGTTGCAATTTCAGGGACTTGTCTGAAGAAGATGCTCGTGTACCGCGTGGCCGGCCGCACTGCTCAACACTGGGCAAAGCTTTGCGCAACCAGAGCGGAGAGTAGCACGGAAACACACTACAGGGGAATCCATAGGAGCCAGTACCCTGCATGTGCCAGAATTGGCACAGCCAGATTCTCCGTCCGTTCGTAGCCAGCGGCCAGAAGAACGCCCAAAATGGTCGTGAGCAGCCCAATCAGGCCTGAAAAGACTAGATGCATGCCACCGAACAGGAGTGCACCGACCACCACCCGGCCAAACGGTCCGACCGCCCGTTCAAGCGTATCGTGGATTGCCCCACGGTACAGGGCTTCTTCCATCGGTGCCATGATGACGAACATGACTAAAAGCCCCGGCAGAATCAGCTCCGGTTGGTCCAGGAACGCACGCCACTTCGCCTGCCCACCGGGATGTGCGCCGTGGCTCAGCCCGAGCAGCGGTAATACCGGATTCAGTGCCCGCACCGCCACCTCGTATCCGATCGATCCAAGACCGATCCACGCAATCCCCTCGGCTGAGGGCGTCTGTATTCGGTCTAGCGGATTGTAGTCGTCACACCACCAGATATACCCGGCAGCAACGAGGCCAAACCCCGGCTGGACAATATACCGCTCTAACAACCGTCCGAGATCAGACCACTCAGTGCCGACGGTGGCATAGAGCGGGTCAACAACAACGGCTGAGACAAATGCGGCAACGACCCCTAATGCTGCGAGTGCCACCGCACCTGCCAAGGCCACGCCTAGCTTTCGTATCTCGGGAGGACGTTCGAATCCACTCGTTTGCGTTTCCATGTGCAGTCACTAGCGGAGCTGATTATTAGTACGAGACGGAGCGTTTCAGCCGCTGAAACGCCTCTCACGCTGTGACAGCCAGCCGGAGCGAACACGACTGTCGTAGCCTGTATCCACCACTTCAGAAAAGATGGTATTCCGACACGGGCTCGGGAAACTCGCTGCCCTCACATATGCTGTTCCGTACGCGGACGGAGCGATGTCTGAGCGAGTCGCAGCGCGTGAACTCGACCTCCGGTACGCATTCGGCAACGCAGTGCTCCAAGCACTCCAGGAGTTGTCCTCAAGATAGAGTCAGTCGACCCACACTTCGAAGACATGCAGGATGCACGTGAACTGGCTCCCGAAACCGCCGACTGAGCGATGGGTCGGGAGACGCTGCCGTTCGATGACATCGACGAGTCGATCTCGTGGGTCGGCGATTCCCGCCGTCGAGGACGTCTACTGGCTCAAAACCCCAACCGGCCCGTACAACCCAGAGTGACCGCCAGGCGCTCGTCGGCGCCGACGAACGGCCGCCCGCTTGCTCGGCGCGCCCAGCGGCGGGCGTCAGCCCCGGAGTGACTCGACCGGCGGGTCGTTAGCCGCTTTCCACGCGGGATAGACGCCGCTCAGGACGCTGGCGACGACCGCGAAGCCGAACCCGTAAACCAGATACTTGGAGCTAGCCCAGTCGAGGACGAGCAGCGGGTCGCCGGCGAGCAACTGGAAGATGACGAGGCCGACGGCCAGAGACACGCCGGCGCCCGCGAGCCCGCCGACCGCGCCGAGGAAGGCTGCTTCGGCGAGAATCATCCGCAGGACCTCGCCGCGCCGGATACCGACGGCTCGGAGCACGCCGATTTCGCCGCGGCGCTCGATGGTGCTCATCAGCATCACGTTCAGGATGGCGACGCTGGCGACGAACAGCGAAATCGACCCCACGCCGAGGAGCGCGAGGCTCAGCGTCTCCAAGAACGAACTAATTCCGGACTGGATGGACGCGGACGTCCGGATGTTCAGCACCTGCTCGTCGCCCGCGTTGAACTCGGCGTCGAGCGCGTCACCGATTTCGGTGGCCTCGTCGCCGTCGTCGGCGACGACCGTGACGGAGTCGTAGTACCGCTGGTCGGCGAGCGCCGAGACGGGGACCACGAGCTCGCCGGCGCCGCCGAACTGCCCCTGCCCTTCGGACGCGATGAGGCCGCGAATTCGGTACTGCCGCCCGTCGTACTCGACGGGGTCCCTGAGGCCGAGACCGAGTTCGGTGGCCGTGCTCTCGCTGAGCAACGCCCCCGACTGGAGGCGGTCGGGCGACACCCCCGCCGAGACGTTGTAGAGGGCGCTCACCTGCGTGAGCGCGGTGACGCTCACGCGCGCCTCGCCACCGCTCCGGGACGACAGGCGCGTCGAGTTGCTCTTCTGCGGTATCACGTCGGCGTCCCCGGCGAGGCTCCGTATCTGGTCGACTTGGGCGTCCGTCAGCCCCGCGGCGTCGGCGTCCTGACCGGCGGAAATCGTCACCTCGTTGGCCAGCCCGCCGAGGTCGGACTGGGCCTGCTGTTGGAGCGCAACGCCGGCCATCCCTAGGGAGGCGATGGCGACCACGCCGATGACGATGCCGAGCGTCGCCAGCGCGGTCCGAATCCGGTTGCGGCCGAGGTTCCGCCACGCCATTTGGGCGCTGGGGACCCGCCACAGCGCGTCGACGACGGACATCACTGGACCACTCCGTCGACGATTCTGACGACGCGGTCGGCGTAGTCGAGCAGCTGTTCGTCGTGAGTCACCGCGACGATGGCGACGTCCTCCTCGGCTTTCAGGCGCGTCAGCTCTTCGAGAATCGTCCGGCCCGTCGCTTGGTCGAGATTCCCCGTGGGCTCGTCAGCGAGAACGATTTCGGGGTCGTTGATGAGCGCCCGTGCGATGGCGACGCGCTGGCGCTGGCCGCCCGAGAGCTGGTCGGGCGTGTGTTCGAGGCGGTCCCCGAGGCCGACCCGCTCCAGCAGGTCGACTGCTCGGTCGCGGCGGTCGACAGACGTATCCCACATCGACGGCAGTTCCACGTTCTCGGTCGCGGTGAGCATCGGCAGCAGGTGGAACGCCTGAAACACGAACCCGATGCTGGAACGGCGTTCCTCGGTGAGCTCGTCCTCGGTGAACTCGCTCACGTCGCGGCCGTGGTGGCGGACGGTGCCCTCTGTTGGGGTGTCGAGCAGGCCGATGACGTTCAACAGCGTGCTCTTCCCCGACCCCGAGGGGCCGATGACCGTGACCATCTCGCCGCGGTCGGCGTGGAAATCGACGCCCTTCAGCGCCTCGACGTACCCCTCGCCGCTCGGGTAGCGTTTCGCCACGTCCTCCAGCCCGATGACGGTCATGGGTTCCGCCACCGATGCACCGCGAACCCGATTGCGCCGACCACGACCAGCGCCAGCACGATGCCAATCTCCGTGAGGGGCAGGCTCCCGAGAAGACCGGTGGAGAGCATGCCGCCGGGTCCTTGCTGGCCACCGGGACCACCGGCGGCCGGCCCACCGCTGTCACCGGGTGCCTGTCCGCTGGCCGCCGCGGCTTGGCCGGCGGGCGCCGTGCCGTTGCCCGATGCGACGTCCACGACTTGGGTCTTCGTCACCCGCTCGCCGTCGACGAGATACGTGATGTTGACCGGGAGCGACGACGCGTCCGCGGCCGCGTCGGCGGTGAGTTCGAAGGTGGCGAACTCGCTGGCGTCGACCGCGCCGACGAAATACTCGCCGGACGGAGAGGCCGAGCTCGCGCCGTCGGCGTCCGCGACGCTCAACAGGACCGATTCGGTGTCCGTGCTGCCGACGTTCGCGGCGTCCCCTTGCAGCGTTACCGACGTACCGGAGCGCGTGGCCTCGACGCCCGTCAGCCGAATCTCTCCGGACACGGACGACTGTCCGGTCACCGATGTCGTGTGAGTGGTGCCGGCGGCAGTGTACGACGCGGTGTACGTGACTGGCTCGTCAACGGACCCGCTGATGTCGACGCTCACCGAACTGGTCGCGCCCGGGTCCACGGCCGCCATCAGCTCCCGGCCGACGACCTCGCCGCCGGCGCTCGCCGCAACTTCGACGTCCGTAAGGTCCGCGTTCCCGAAGTTCGCCAGCTCCACGGTGGTCGCGCTCGACCCGTCGGCGGTCGAGCGGTCCACGGAGAGGGCCGCGTCCACGACGGCCTCGTCGACGGCGACCGAGACGGACTTCGAGACCGTCCGCGTCACCCCTTCGGCGGTGGTGTACGTGACCTCGCCCGTGAGCGACTGCGTCCCGGCCTCGCCGAACGTGGCGTCGTAGTGGAACGTCTGCTCGGAGCCGGAGGCGATGGAGCCGGTGACGCGCTCGGGATTGGCGACCGAGCCGTCGCCGTCGAGGGCTAACTGGACGCCGGTAATCGCTTCGCTGTGGCTGTTCGCCACCGTGACGTTCACCGGCGTCGCGCTACCGGCGGCGGGCTCGCTGGTGGAGAACGAGAGCGCGGCCTCGTCCGGGTCGTCGACAGACACGTACAGCGGGTACTCGTAGGCGTGGTAGTCGCCGTCCTCGTCTCGAACGACGACGTGGACGGTGAGGCGCTGGTCGCCGGCCTCGTCGAAGGAGACGGACAGCGGGACCGTGACCGAGCCGCCAGGCGAAACCGACCCGACGTTCTCCGCTCGCCCGTACTCGTCGGTGGTCCCGGATTTCCGCACGTAGACGTCCGTGATGTCGACGGCGCCGTCGCTCCCTTGGAGGTTCGAGACGGTGGTTTCGATGGTGGCTGTCTCGCCGGGAGCGGGCTCCGACGGGGTCACGCTGACGGACGAAATCTGTACGTCGGGCTGCGCCGCCGCGACGGTCGTGACGGCCGCCCCGGTGGTAGCGAGGAGGATGGCGGCGGCGACGACGATGCTGGCGAGTCGGGAGCGGTTCATGGCGGCGTGCCTCCCGGGCGTTCGATTCGCTGACCGGGTTCTCGATGCGGTCGCCGACGGAGTGGCCGGTGGGACACGAGACGCGTCCCGACGGCCGGCTGTGTTCGAGTGCTCACGGGGAACCGGAGGAGAACCGGGATTATACCGTATTTCCAAGATTACACAGCCGTTCCGCACAAGGGAGGCACAAATTCGGTCCAATTCCGCGACTGCGCGCGTGCGGAATGCAATTCACAGTCGCGTCCCGCTCGGGCCGAAATCTGTGTCGAATTTGTGTCCGAGTTCGGCCAACGCTTAATCACCGTTTGCGGGAAGCCAACAGTACGCGATGACCGATAACACGCGGCGGACGACTCGACGACGGTACCTCCGAGCGGGCGCGGCCCTGCTGGCGTCCGGCACAGTGGCGGGCTGTACGGACGTGCTCGGCGGTAGCGAGGAGGCCGAGACAGCGACTGAAACCGGGGCGGGCAGCGACAGCAGTACGACGGCTGCGGGCGGCGGCAGCGACCTGCCGTCGCTCTCCGAGGATGCGTCGTCGTATCTCTCGGACGCGCAGAACTTCGACGGCGACGTGGCCGATTACACGGACACAAGCGAGGTGACCGTCGAGAACGGGGCGGGAGCGCGCGGGATGGCGTTCGACCCCGCGGCAATCGCGGTCAGCCCGGGCACGACGGTGACGTGGGCGTGGACCGGACGGGGCGGCGACCACGACGTCGTCGCCGTGAACGAGTTCTTCGAGAGCGAACTCGTCGAAAGCAGCACGAAGACGTTCTCGCAGACGTTCGAGGACGCCGGGGAGACGCTGTACAACTGCAGCGAGCACGAGGACAAGGGGATGAAAGGCGTCGTCGTCGTGGTCTGAGTGCCACCGGAGCGAACAGCGGCGTTCGAACGGCGGACCCAGCAGTTGCTCGCGTACGTCGCGGTCGCGGGTGCGGTCGGCTGGCTCGGCACGTACGCGGTCGAAGCGCACAGCACGCTCTCGCTGGCGACCGACATCTACCTCGTGGTCGGCGGCTGGACGGTCCTCGTCGGCGTCGGCGCACTCCTCGCGCGCGACACGCGCCTCGTCCGCGACGCGAAGGCGTGGCGGCTCTGGGGGGTCGTCTCGGCGCTCGCCCTCCTCGTCAACGCCGTCGCAAACACGCCCCAGCTCGTGCCCGACCCCGGGCTGTTCAGGGCGCTGCAGGACTACGCGTACTACCACTCGTGGTTTCTCGCGTACGCCGTCGCGTACGCCGGGACGGCAGCCCTCGAACCGCGCAGCCGGCTCGTCGGCCGGCGGGAGCGCGGCGTCTACGCCGCCGCGAGCGCGCTCAGCGCGTGCTGTCTCGGCGCCGTGCTCGCGGTCCCGGTTCCGGACGAGCACGTCGTGCTGGCGGCCGCCCTTCTCACGTCGGTACCGGCTGCGCTCGCTGTCGCGGAGCGACGGCGGTAGCGTGGCTCCTGAACAGTCGGCTCGAACCGCCGCGGCTCGGGACGGACCGCCTCTCGAACAGCGTGTACGCTGGGTGAGCGGGTACAGTCGCGGACGAAACGCGGTCGGTAGACGACCGGGTAGTGCGTCAGGGGGAGTCGCTTCGAGCGGTGGAGATGCCGCGGCGGCGCGTCACGTCGACGCGCCGGACAGTCCCTCGCAGGGACGGAGGATGACTCGGAGCCGGTGGTGCAAACATGGTGACCGCGTGTGCGGCATCCCCGCGTCGACGAATCCCCGGCGAACACATAACGATGTGGACGATTCCGTCACAGTTCGGGCACGATTCGGACCCAAATTCGCCGACCGCGAGCGGCGCGTCCGCTCACTGGGACCGTCGCTCGACGTGCCACGTCGTGCCCGTGCTGTACCCCCACCGCTCGACGACGAACTCGTCGTCGGACGACTCGAGCTTGGTGAAGTACGCGCCGGCCTCCTTCGCGGAGAGGGCGGTCTTCCGAGCGACCGCTCGGCTCTTGAAGTAGCGGCGGCCGTCGGCCAGCTCCGCGCGGAGGTGTCGCTTCAGCAGTACGTACTTCGGTCGCGGGCGCGACGCCAGTTCGGTGTCGTCGGACATGCTCTGGTGGACGCGGACGCCCGCCATCAGCGATTCCCGAATTCCCCGGCGATTCACCCACGATTTAGGCCCAATTTCGTTCGGAGAATGATGCACATATATACCCCGAGTCGAGAACGTGTTGGGTACATGCGACAGGTGTTGTGGTGGCTGATCGGAGGGTCGCGGGGCGGCCGAAACCGCCTCCGCATCGTCCGCGCCCTCGAAGACCGCCCCATGAACACCAACCAGCTGTCGAAGGAACTCGACCTGAACTACAAGACAGTCCAACACCACCTCGAAGTGCTGGAGGAGAACACCGTCGTCACCACGCAGGGCGACGACTACGGGAAGCTGTACTTTCTCACGGACCGCATGAAACACAACCTCGACATCCTCGACGAGGTCGTCGAGCAAGCAGACATCGAACCCAATGACTCGTGACCTAACCCCCGGCAAGACGACGGCGCTCGTAACGGGCATCGCAACCGCGCTCTCGCTCGCGCTCGTGTACCTGCTCCCCGCCGGCCTGTTCGCGCCCCCGAGGGGCGCCCTCCCTCCGGAAATCGCCGACCTCGTGCTGGCAAAAGTGTTCTTCACGACGCTCAACTTCGCGCTGCTGCTCGCGCTCGCGGGCGTCTATACGAGGCTCTACCGGGACCTCCCGAACAAGTACACGCGCAGCCTCCTCGTGCTCAGTTCCGTGCTGCTCCTGTACGCGTTCACGTCGAACCCCATCGTGCAGGTCGTCTTCGGCTTCCACCCGCGCCCCGACATCGGCGTGTTCGGCTTCCTCCCGGACATCTTCGTCGGGCTCGCCATCGTCATTCTCCTCTACCAGAGTCAGACGTAGCGGTTCCCCCGGAGACGACCGGGAGCCGACGGGTCACGCTGTGTCGGACACCCCGAAGGAAGCGTGCGGGCGATTCTCAATCAGTGGTAATCGGCTGAACGTTTACCTTGGCGGCCGCCGAAATCTCGACTGTCGCCGGCCTTCCGAATGCGGCCATCGTCGCACGACGGCGTAGCCTGTCACCACCACGCTACTGTCTTCGCCCGGCGACACCTTCTCTCTGTCTCGCGGTGAAGACAGACGGTTAGCAACAGTACCCACGGACGCAGCGTCGCCAGCGCCGCGAAACTACTCGTTCCCGACAGTTGTCGTCACGTCGAATCTGGCCCCGGCGGACTCGCTCTCGGAGACGCGAATCGTCCAGCCGTGGGCTTCGACGATGGCTTTCACGATGACCATGCCGAGCCCCGACCCGCCGTCGCTCGTCGAGAACCCGGGGTCGAAGATGCGGTCCCGTTCCTCGGGGGGAACGCCAGCACCATCGTCAGCGACAAAGAAGCCGTCCTCTGTCTCCCCGACAGTCACCGTCGAAACGTCGCCGCCGTGTTCGATAGCGTTCCGGAAGAGGTTCTCGAAGACGTGCCGAACCCGGTCCTCGTCGGCCTCGACGTACGCGTCGGTCGCCACGGCCAGTTCCACGCCGTCGGTCTCGACAGTCGACCACGCAGCACGCGCGCTCGCGCCGAGCTGAATCGACTGCTTGGATTCGACGAGCCGGCCGTGGGAAACGAGCGCGAGCATGTCGGTGACGATTGTTTCCATCCGGTCGAGCGCGCCCTCGACGGCCTCGATGTGGCCGTCGTCGTCCGTCTCGCGAGCGAGCTCTGCGCGCCCCGCTGCGACGTTCAAGGGGTTGCGGAGGTCGTGGCTGACGATTTCCGCGAGTTGGTTGAGGCGTTGATTCTGGGCTTCTAGCTGTTCGGTCTGCTCGTTGAGCGCGCGATTCCGGTCTTGGAGCCGGTGTGTCACCTCCGCGAGTTCGGCGTTCTGCCGCCGAGTCCGGACGTACAGCACCGCCAGCAGACCGGAGCCGAGCGTCCCTGCAGCTGACCGGTTGAGCGCGAACGCGAAGAGGGCGGGCCCGGGGTCCCCGGGAAGTGGTTTCGCAATGAGGGTAATCCACGCTTCGAGCGCGAGGAACAGTGCGCCGCCAGCGAGCGCACCGGCGGCGACGGTCCCGATGGCGCGACGGGAGTAGTCAGTCCGGTGGAGCCACTCGCCGAGCGCGACGACGCCGAGGCCGACAGCGAGGGGGAGGACAATCTCGATTGCGTTCCGAACGGGCCCGTCGTCGCCGTGCGCCCACGTGAGGAGGGCGGCCGCGACGAGTGCGATGCCGATGGCCGTGACGCTTCGGCGCGACACCGCGTCTCGCTTCACCATGCTCGCGGTAAACGGGTTGCCGTGATAAGGGTGTCCAGACGCGGGACACGACGACGAGGTCGCGGGCGGGTCACGTCCGCCGGATGAGGTTGTCGCGAACGGCGCGCTGAGCGTCGGCGCACAGCGCCTCCACGTGCACGCCAGCCGAAAGGACGGGGAAGGAGACCGGGAGGTCGGCGTAGAGATAGCGGACGAGGGTCTGGTGGCGCATCCCGGCTCGGCCCGCGTGTTTCGTCGACTCGTCGAGGAACACCTGCCGGTCGGCGAGCAGTCGCCGGCAACGCCGGCGGTGGTCGTCAAGGGTGGCGTGGCGGGCGCGCAGGTCCTCGAACCCGAGGTCGGTCAGCGGGGTCTCGTCGGCGTCGACCAGCCACGTCAGAATCGGGTCGAGGGCGGTCGACGCCGAGGCCAGTTGGTCGCGTTCGTCCGCCAGTCCAGCCTGCATCGCGCGCGCTTCGGCGCGGCGGGAGTCGGTGGCGGCGACGATGGCGTCCCGGAGGCTGGTCGTGAAGCCGGCGTCGGTCGTGGGCGCGAGCGCGACCGCGATGGACTCCGAGAGCTCGGAGCGAATCGTCGCCAGCAGCGGCTCGTCGTCGTCGAGGTCTTCGACGCTGTACGGGCGGACGGTGTCGCGGAACGCCGCGCGGACGCTCGCGCACGCCGATTCCGGGCCGGCCGACGCTCCCGAGGCGTGCGCGCCGCCCGCGGGGAGCGCGGCGGCTCGCTGGCCCGGCGAACGGGACTCCACGGGGAGGTCCTGCACGCGGGCGACGAACTCGTCGTAGGCGTCGAGTTTCGCGCGAACAGACTCCTGCTCGGAGCGCGCGAGGTCGCGGGCGGCGTCGAGGTGTGTGTCACTCGGCATGGTCCGTGGTTCAGTCGGTTCGCGGGCCGTACGTCTCGTCCGCGGGGTCGTCGTCGGCCTCGCCGAACAGCCGGAGGTACAGACCGGTCCAGACGGCGCTGCGTTGGCGGCGCGTGGAGGCCGGGAGGGGGTCGTCGGGCATGTCAGGTCTCGGACGCGGGCGGTTCGCGCTCGGGCGGGCGCTCCGGGCGGCGACCGGCCCGCGCGAACGGGCGTAGTCGGTGACTCGCTGCCATCGTTCTTTAGGCTAGCCTAAACCCGCATAAACGTTCCGCCGCACAAACGTGACTAACCGTACAGCGCGGCGCCCACTGGTGACCCGAAAGCCAGCGAGCGCCCCGCGACGACGGCGGGGACGGCTGGCTTTTTCACGGTGTACGGTCGTGCGACACGTAGAGGCAACACGATGGACGAGGCGACCGACGCGCCGGCGGCGGGCCGACTGACAGAGTACGTCGAGGACGGCGACCACGAGGCCGCGCTGGCCGTACTCGAACAGTACGAGCGCGCGGCGGCCGACCGGCGGCAGGACGCGCTCCGGGAGCTCCGCGGGCTCGCGGACGACCAGCCGGGGGCGTTCCCCGCCGTGCTCTCCGGGCTGGTGCCGTTCCTCGCGGACTCGGAGCGCGCGGTCCGACTGACGACTGCGAAGCTGTTCGTCGCCGTCGCGGACGCGGAGTCGGCGGCGGTCGGCGCGCACTCGGCGCCGCTGGTCGAGCGCCTCGCAGACGACGAAGAGTTCTACTACGTGCGCGCTCGGGCGGCCGAGGCGCTCGGGTACGTCGCCCGCGACGAGCCCGAGGCGGTGGACACGCCGACGCTGCTCGCTGAGCTGCGAGTCGGCCTCGACTTCGAGGAGCCGGAGGTCGTGGCAAAGCTCTCGAAGGCGCTCTCGTGCGTGGCGCTGGGCCGTCCGCGCCGGCTCGCCCACCACGCGCCGGCGCTGGCTGACCACCTCGATGACGGTGACGAACTTGTGAGGTATTATCTCACGACGGCGCTGGTAGCGGTCGGTTGCGAGCGCCCGGCGGCGCTCGGCGACTGCCGGGACGCGCTCGCGGCGCGCCTCGATGACGAGAACGGCTACGTGCGTGGACGCGCGGCGGAAGCGCTCGGCCTGCTCGCGCGGGCCGACAACGCGAGCGTCGGGCTCCCCGAGGAACGGGTCGCCGAACTGCGGGACGACGAGGCGTCGTTCGTCGCCGAACGCGCCCGGTTCGCGGACGACGCCGTCACCGGCCGGACGGACGGTGACTCGGCGCCGGATGCGGTCGGGACTATCGAAGGGGTGCGGGCCGGAACTGAGGCGGCGGTCGAGGACATCACGACGCCCGACGACGAGGGGACGTGCTCGCAGTGTGGGCACGTGCTCCCCGAGCACGGGCCGCCGCTGTGTCCGCGCTGTGGCGGTCCGCAGTAGTCTTTTAGGCAAGCCTAAGATTCGAAACGCCTATACGGTATTAGGCGAGCCTAAACCGCATGGACGGAGACGACTCCACGCGACGCGACGTGCTGAAGTACGGCGGCGCGCTCGTCGGCGGCGGCTTGCTGGCCGGCTGCACCAGCGACGGGAGCGTCAACCAGACGACGAGTGAGGCGACGACCGCGGCTGTAACCGCCGAACCCACCACTACGGCGGCGGACGACTCGTACTCGGTGACGATGGAGCCCGTGGGTGAGGTCGAGTTCGACGAAGTCCCGGAGACGTGGGTGCCGTACACCGCCGATTACGCCGACATGGGCGTCGCGCTCGGGCACGGGGACGGCCTCGCCGCCATCGGCGTGAAGGCCCGCTACGGCACGCACCTCTACGAGGAACTCCCCGGCGTCTCCGTGGACAAAGAGGCGCTCACGGAACTCTGGCAGAACGGCACCGGAAAGGAGCTCTACTACGAGCTGGACGCCGACGTCCACGTCACCGACCCGAACTTCATGGTCAACCGCCTCCAGTGGAGCGAGAGCGACGTCGCGGAGATCAGCGAGGCGGTCGCGCCGTTCTTCGGGAACACCGTCTTCTCGCGGGCGTACGGCTGGCACGACGGCTATCGGTACTACTCGCTGTACGAGGCCTTCGAGAAGCTCGCGGAGGTCTTCCGGGAGCGCGAACGCTTCGAGGCGTTCGAGCGGCTCCACGACGAGGTGCTCGCGGACGTCGCCGAGCGCCTGCCCGAGGAGACGCCCGACATCGCTGTCCTCTACCCGGCAGAGGTGCCGCCGGAGTCGTTCTACCCGTACCTCGTCGACGAGGGAACGCAGTCCAAGCACTGGAACGACCTCGAAGTCGGCGACGCGCTCGCCAAACACGGCGTCACCGACGCCCAAGCCGGCGGCGGCACCATCGACTTCGAGACGCTGCTGGAAATCGACCCGGACGCGCTCGCCGTTCGACTGCAGGGCGAAATCTCGGCGTCGTACTTCGACAGCGAGATTCGCTCGCACTTGGAGAGCCACGACGCTGCGAGCCGGCTGTCGGCCGTCCAGAACGACCGCGTCGTCTACGGTGGCCTCACCTACCAAGGCCCAATCATCCACTTGTTCCAGCTCGAACGGGCCGCGCAGGGACTGTACCCCGACGAGTTCGGCGGCGAGGAGCTGTTCGACCGCCAGCGCGTCGCGGACATCGTCACCGGGGAGGTGGAGGCATGAGCGCCGACGAATCCACCGACGAGTCGGGAGTCGCCAGCGAGTACGACGTGGTCGTCGTCGGGGGCGGACCGGCGGGCGCGTCGACGGGCGTGTTCACCGCCCGCGAGGGACTGGACACGGTAGTGTTCGACCGCGGGCGGTCGTCGCTGGGGCAGTGCGCGCACTTGGAGAACTACCTCGGCTTCCCGGCGGGCATCGACATCGAGACGTTCTACGACCTCGCGCACGAGCACGCCGAGACCGCGGGCTGCGAGGTCGTCGCGGACCTCGTGGAGTCGGTGACCAGAGATGGGGAAGTGTTCGTCGTGGAGACGCAGGAGGGGCGGACGGTTCGCGCGCCGCGCGTGGTCGCGGCGACCCGCTACGGGAGCGAGTACCTGAAGCCGCTGGATGGCGCCGACGAGATGTTCGTGACCCACACCCACGACGGCGAGGAGCACGAACACTTCGACCGGACGTACGCCGACAGCGACGGTCGCACACCAGTCGAAGGCTTGTACGTGGCGTCGCCCGTCGAGACGGTGAGTGAGCAGGCGATTATGGCGGCCGGTCACGGCGCGCTCGTCGGCCGGCACGTCGTCGGGGACGCGCGCCGCGAGGAGGGGTACTGGGACGGGATTGCGGAGCGCGTGGACTGGTTGCGTCGTGAGCGTGCCCGCGAGGACGAGTGGGGCGACCGCGAGCGCTGGCGGGAGTTCTTCCAGAATCGCCTGCCCGACGACCACGGCCTCTCAGAGGACGAACTAGTCGAGTTACGCGAGCGGGAAATCGACGACCGCCTCGACGCGTACGTCAGCGACGAGGAAATCGACCGGCGGCGGCAGCGCGCCCACGACGCGATACTGGAGGCGCTGGACACCGACCGCATCCGGGCGTACCTCGACCGCGTCGACGGCGACGACAGCGAAGACGAGTAGTTGGCGGCGAGTGCGTAGGAGCGACCGCCGGAGATGGTAACAGTTATGTATTTTTAGGTCAGCCTAAAAATTATGGCGCGCGAAGACAATCGACACCGGATGCCGACGCGGCGAGCATACCTCAAGGGCGGCGGCGCGCTCCTCGGTGGGGGCCTGCTGGCCGGCTGTCTCGGCGGGAACGCCGACAGCGCCGACACAACTACCTCGAACACGACAGCCGGCACGACCGCTGGCGACGCCACGAACACGGCAACCGACAGTGGGTCGTACACGGTGAGCATGGCGCCGATGGGCGAGGTCGAGTTCGACGACGTGCCCGAGAGCATCTTCACGCGGCTCACGCACCTCGCGGGGATGGCGTTCGCGCTCGGGCGCGGCGACGACGTGAACGCGATGCACGCGCCGGGCTACTACGACGCGCTCTGGAACCAGTTCACGCCCCGCCTCGACGGCGTCTCCCTCGACTGGACGGGCCTCTACTCGTCGTGGAAGCCCAGCCGGGAGAAACTCTACGAGCTGGACAGCGACGTCCACCTCGCGGACCCCGCGAGCGTGTACGCCCTCTCGGGGTGGAACATGGACAACATCGAGGAGGTCCGGACCAACATCGGGCCGTGGTTCGGGAACCAGTTCAGCGACACGCACGGCCAGCCGCCCGAGGAGTGGGCCGACCGCTACGAGTATTACGGCCTCTGGGAGATGTTCGAGCGCGTGGCGAAGGTGTTCCAAGCGGAAGACCAGTACGAGGCGCTGGCGGCGGTGCGCAGCGACCTGCTGGACACCGTCGGCGCGAACCTTCCTCCCGAAGACGAGCGCCCATCGGCCGTGCTCGTGGGCGCCAGCGACCTCCAGAGCATCTACGCGTACCGCCTCGACGACCCCGGGTTCCTGACCGCGCACACGCGGCCGCTGGCGCCGAAGAGCGCGTTCGGTCCGGACGTCGAGTCCACGACCACGGTGGACATGGAGGCGCTGGCAGAAGCCGACCCGGATGTGATTTTTGCGCTCGGCGGGATGCACCCCTCGACGGACATCGAGGCGATTCGGAACGGGTTCCGCGACAGCGAAGTCGGCCAGAAGCTCGGCGCCGTCCAGAACGACCGCATCTACGCGCAGGGCGCGCGCTATCAGGGCCCCATCCTGAACCTGTTCCAGATCGAGATGACCGCCAAACAGCTCTACCCCGAACAGTTCGGCGAGTGGCCGACGTACACGGAGGGGCCGTACCCCGAGATTCCCGCCGAGGAGCGGCTGTTCGACCGCCAGCGCGTCGCGGACGCCATCAACGGCGACATCTGAGCCGGAACGAAAGCGACGCGACGACGCCACTGGAAAGGCGGTCCGAGTCGCCGGGCGGCGTGACTGGGATTCCCATCGTCTTTAGTACCGGGCATCGAAGATAGGGTGATGACTGAGATTCCTGATTCACTGCAGGCGCTCTACGAGACGACCTTGGAGGAACGCGGCGACCGGTACGTGGTTTCGGTGCCGAAGGAACTAGTGGCGGACAGCTCCCTCGAACCCGGCGACGTGTACCGGGTCGCGCTCATGCAATCGGTAGCCAACAGCGAGTCGACTGGTAGCGAGTCAACCGGCGACGAGTCGGCGGACGCGACGACTGCCGATAAGTCGGCCTCGAGCCGAGCGACGTCACAGGAGCCGCCCGTCGAGGAGGGCGAGGTTCGAACGGTGTCCATCGACACGCTCGGCGACCAAGGCGACGGCATCGCCAAGGTCGAGCGCGGGTTCATCGTCATCGTCCCCGGTACCCAGCCCGGCGATCGCGTCGACGTCGAGATTACGGACGTCAAGGACTCCGTGGCGTTCGCCGAAGCGGTCAGCGAGCCCGAGGTACTGTAACCGGTTCTGGATTTTGCTGTCGTCGGTTCCGGAATGTGCTGGAATCGGTGTCGAGATTCGTCGCTCGATTTTCACTGGTCCGCGTCGCTCGTCGTTCTAGGTTGGGTGGTACGCAGTTGTGAGAGGCTGGAACGAGATTCGGTGATGAAGTCCGTCGAGTGTGTACGTTCGGTTCGTTCACTGCTGATGTTCTCGATTCCTGTTCACGAGGCGCGCTCACCAGTGGCGTTCATCGGCCGCATCCATTAGTCGAGTTCATTGTTCTTGTTCATCAATTGTGTTCAGTAGATACATTCATTGATGATGTTCACTAGTCTACCCCACGACATTCAACAATGAATGAATACACCGAACTTTCAAGGTGAGTGGTATCGATGACGTGCATATGTTAGCGTACTCGACGTACAGCGAGGCCGGCGGTGTCGGGAAGACGACGACGGCCGCGAACCTCGCGGTGGCGCACGCGCGAGCGGGACTGAAACCGCTCGTCGTGCCGCTGGACCCACAGGACGGGGACCTCTCGCGGCTGTTCGGCGTCGACACTGAACGTACCGAATCCGTGGACAACATCGTCCGGCACATGATTCGGCGGCCCAGCGGCGACTTCGACGACCTCGTGCGGACCGTCGAAGGAGTCGACGTCATCCCCGAGCACAACATGCTCTCAGACCTCGCGGAGTATCTCCAGCGCGAGAAAGAGCAGGCCGAAGCGATGGGCGAAGCGTTCGGGATGCACGCACAACTGCTGCGCGTGCTCCAGGAGGCCGGCGTGCCCGACGAGTACGACGTCCTCATCTGTGACCCGCCCGCGACCGAAGGCCCGCACCTCTACAACGCGATTCACGCCACGCGCTCGCTGGTGATTCCGGTCGAGCCGAGCGCGAAGGGCCGGGCCGCCGTCGAGGGGCTCGAATCGCTGGTGGCGGGCCTCGAAGACCAGCTCGACGTCGAGGTCGGCGTCCTCGCGGCGATGCCGGTCGGGTTCAAGAACACGCGCGACCAGCGGACGATTCTCGACGAGATCGACTACCCGATTCCCGAGGTCATCGGCGAGCGCGCGTCCCTGATGGAGGGCTGTTGGATGCAGCAGTGCTCGGCGTTCGAATACGTCCGCGAGCACCGCGACCGCCGCCGGGACTACGAGATCGAGACGCTCGCGCAGTTCGACCGCATCGCACGCCACCTCGAGGAGCAGGTCGGGCTGGAAGCCCCGAACCCGCCGGAACCCGGTGACCTCGACCACGAGGTGCTATCGGCGTGACTGGGATGAAGGAGGGCGCGGGCGAGGACCCGTTCGCGTCGAGCGACGACCAAGCGAGCGGCGACGACACGGCGACCGACCGTGGCGCCGAGACGGCGGCCGATACCGCAGTCGAGACCACGGGCGAGACCTCGGCCGAACCGTCGAGTGACGACGAGGCGACGGCCACGCAGTCGTCTGGACGGTCGTCGATGCGGATTCCGTACAAGTTCCGGCGGGACGGCGTGCAGGACGGCCGCGAGCGCGTCCCGTTGTTCCTGCAGAGCGACACGAAGAGCGGCGAGCGCGACGCCCAGCGCGAGCTCGAAGACCGCTTCGACGACGACGTCTCGCTGACCGACCTCCGGGAAGCCCTGATGAAGACCGGGCTGGAGCACCTCGACGAGGTCGAACAGCACCTCGAAGCGTGGGGGTACGGAATGACCTTCGAGGACTGACCGCGCGTCCGTCTCGATGGCGAACTCAGGTAGATAATTCGTTGAGAACGGAATACTCGTGAAGGGCGACGAGATGGTTTAACCAACAAACGGTGCTTGACAGGGATAGTGTTGGTTAAAGACTGGGACGGGGACACCTCTATCGATGTGTTCCATGAGAGGAGGAGATGGGATGGTGAAGGTGCGTCGAGGTCGGTTGCTGGCGAAACGCCACACGAAGGGGAGAGACAGACCAGACACGCGAGATGAGACGGAAGGGGGTGGGACAGACACCCCTCTATCGATGTGTTCAGTTCGTGGTCGTACGAGCGAGAAACGGCAGGAGAAGAGCGTAGGAAGAGAAAAGGAGGGGGTTTGTAGTGGGACGAGAAGCTCACGAGAGCGTTCACACCGAATCAAGCGTGTCGAACCAGCAGACAATTTCGTTCTATCCGAAGCGTCACTAATCGGCTGCTGGCGAACACATCGAACACTTCGATAGAGGTGTGTGTGTGTTTGTTCTAGAAAGCTAGAAGAGAAGAAGAGAGAACGACTGGGATTCCGGTTGGCGTCATCGCTGAGGACAGGACTTCTCTGCCCTATTTCTCGACTCCTTCGGTTGTAGAGACGCTCTCGACCCGGTCCGAAATTTGGGTATGGCGACCGAATCTCCCCTGGCGGCGATTTCCTCGAACACATCGATAGAGGGGTGTGTCTGTGTTCCCGGTCGAGTCGCTCGGTCTGGTCTGCCCGAACACTTCGTTAGGCGCACGACGGACCAGCGGTCGTAGCGAACCGCTTACCGAGTATCGAGGGGAGTAAGCGGCTCAATCGCGTGTTTACACTTCGATAACGGTGGGGAAGGTTTTTACTCCTCCTCTGTATGGGACTCCACATGGGAACTGACGACTCCGAGGGCTCGCCGTCGAATCCGGAGTCATTGGGGACTGAGACGACGTCGGCCTCCGTCTCGGACTCCACCGCTGTCCACTCCGACGACGACCCTGTAGACGATCCAACCGGCGGTGCTTCCGCCGACGCTGCCACTGACGCCGCCGCCACCGCCGACGCCGCCGACCACTCTAACGCGGACGGAGCTGACGGCACTCCGTCCCAGTCTATCGAGGACATGCTGTTGGAGTTCGACGAGCAGGACGGCCTCATCCGGGACCGGTCGCTGCTCGACCCGAACTTCGTCGTCTCCGAGGACCGCATCGTCGGCCGCGACGAACAGCTCCAAGAGGTCACGAAGATGCTCCGGGTCGCGCTCGGGGACAACCGCCCGCCGAACCTCTTCCTCTACGGTCCCTCCGGGACGGGGAAGTCGCTCATCACGAAGGCGGTCTGCAAGAACATCAGCCGCATCTGCGACTCGCGGGACATCCAGTTCGGCACCGTCGAGGTCAACTGCCAAGACCTCGACACGCTCGGGGTCGCCGTCTACGAGCTCGCTCAACAGGCCGCAGACGAAGCGGGCGTCGATGTCGAAGTCCCCAAGCACGGCGTCGCAACCAAGGAGAAGTGGGACGAGCTCTACCGCATCGTCAACGAGAACTTCGACTCCGTCGTCTTCGTCCTCGACGAACTGGACATGCTCGTCGGCCGCCGCGACAAACAGGACCCCGCGTTCTCGCGGCTGCTCTACCAGCTCTCGCGGGCGGGCGCCAGCGACGACCTCTCGGCGTACATCTCCGTGGTCGCCATCTCCAACGACACGAAGATGATGGAGTCGGTCGGCAGCCGCGCGCTGAGTTCGTTCACGCCCGAGGACGTCCACTTCGACGACTACGACGCGAACCAGCTCCAGTCGATTCTGCGCCGGCGCCGCGACGCGTTCCACGACGGCGTCGTCAAGGAGGAGGTGATTCCGCTGGCGGCGGCGTTCGCCGCCCAGACCCACGGTGACGCCCGGAAGGCAATCGACCTGATGCGGGTCGCCGGCGAGCTCGCCGAGCGCGAGGGCGACCCCGAAGTCCGCGAGAAGCACGTCCGGATGGCCCAAGACAAAGTCGAGAAGAACCGCGTCCTCGAAGTCGTGCGCGGCATCAGCACGCAGAAGAAGCTCTGCCTGTACGCGACGGCGTCGGTCGCCGCGCAGACGGACGGCGGGACGGCGCGGAGCACGACCGGCTACAAGGTCTACCAGTACCTCACCGAGTCCATCGACGCCGACCAGTACCACCAGGAGACGTACGTGAACAAGATGAAGGAGCTGACGACGTACTCGCTGGTGGAGTTCGAGCGCCGCAGCCACGGCCCGAGTTCCGGGATGTTCCTCGAGTTCCAGTTCGGCGAGCGCCCGGAGACCATCCTTGAGACGCTGCGCGAGGACTCCCGCATCGAGATGGTCTCCACGGACGAGGTCGAGTCGGTCGTGCGCGCGCAGGTCCGCCACGAGACCTGACCCGACTCCCGCCTCGGCGCGCCCGCTATTCCTCACTCCTGTACTTTGGTTCGCCCCGTGGCCCGGCCTGCGGTGGACACCCCTCTATCGATGTGTACTGGCTTGTCCGAACGTGGCACACCCGAGAGCGTGTCGTCAACGCGACGCCGCGCTGACACTCACACGGAAGCACTTCGATGCCCGCGCACGTGTCCACACCGGTCACCCCACACACCGTTATCGAAGTGTGATTGGAGCGTAGAACCTCTCTAAACCCTCGATATCTACGTGTGAGTGAAGAACACCCCGCGTCAATTTTTGCACCTCGCCGCGACGACTCAGCTCGAATCGGTGTGAGAAGTCTGTCAGTACGCCCGCGAGCGGGCGCACCCCTCTATCGAAGTGTTCCGGCCGCACCACACACCTCTATCGATGTGTTCCGTGCGCGGTTCCCGTCGGCTCCTCGGGTCTTCGACGCGGGACGTACGGATAGTACCGGCTGGCGGTACGTTAATCAGCAGCGGCCTCACCACGTACGTATGGCGAGTACGCGAGCCAAGAAACTCATCGGAGTCGCCATGATTGCCGTCGGCCTCGTACAGGTATCGTCGTTCGCTTGGAACGACAACCTGCTCTTCTCGATTACGGGTGCTCTCTACGTCGTTCTCGGCGTCACGTGGCTCTGGACTGAAGTCTACTCGCCGTCTGAGTAGACAGTAGTCCCCAACGCGTGCTTCTCCATTCCTCCTTTCCACCGCTTTATCGCTGTCACCGATTCCGGCGCCCGCGTTTCCTCTCCCGTTACTCGTCCGCGCTCACCGGCCGCTCGTACTGGGACCGAATCTTCTCTCCGTCCCGCCACTGCCAGTAGTAGTAGCGGTTGCCGTTGATTTCCTTGATGGTCGTCGTCGCCTTCGCGGGGACACCGTCGGGGCGGTCCTCGAACTGCTCGCGTTCCTCGCCTCGCGCTGCTGCCGCTTCCAGTCGGTCCTCGCGTTCCTCGTGCTCGGCGAGCGCTTCGGCGTACGCGGCCGCGTCCCGCAACTGCGCGGGCGTCAGCTCTGCGAGCGCGTCGACGACTGCTGTCGGGAGTGCCGCGGGCGGTGCCGGTGGTTCCTCGGACATCGGTCGCTCTCGATTAACCAACACGAGCCGCTACCTCATGGTTTTGTTGGTTAAGACCGGGACCTGCTGGTCTCCCGACTCCCCTCTCGACTGTCGTCCCCCACGCTACTCGAACCTGCGAACGTAGCAGAGGCTCCGAGACTGCCTCAGAGAACGAACTGTGAGTTGCGCTCGGCGTCGACGACCGTCTGTGCGCCGTCGCGCTGGACCGTCGCGGTGTACGTCCCTGCGGACGGTCGACCACAGTGACGACTAACTCGACCCGCTGTTCGCCCGCAGAAAAGCCCGGCTGGGTGCCGAATCGGTCGCCCGATTCACGCGTTGTTCATGCGCGTCTTCGAGGTCTCGCCGCAGACCCGGCACTCCGCGACGCGGTAGGGCTCACGGGAGAACGACGCGTTTTCGTCCTCGTCGCTCTCGGTCACGAGTTCGATCGTGACCGCGTGGGGCTGGTTTCGGCCGCACGTCGTGCACTCCTCCGTGATACCGTCGGACTGTGGGTTCGTACTTGCCATCGGACACCACCTACTCCTCCGTAGTACCGTCTCCTCCATCCGTCGTGTGCCTAACTGTTTAGGTTTTACCGGTGGTTGGGGCTGTCGGAGGTTGGTCAGGCCGTGGTCGAGACGCGTGCCTGTTCGCACGAGCCCCGGAGTCAGCGCGTCGCTACTCGTCGACTTCCGTCTTCACGACGGTCGCCGGGCGCGTGGTCAGCCGGAGGACGCGGTCGGTGACGCTCCCGAGGAGCGCTCGGTACTCCTCGGGGCGGCGCTTCGTCCCGAGTACGAGCACGTCCACGTCGTGGTCGTCGGCGTACGCCACGATGGTCTCCGCGGGGGTGCCGTGGTGTATGGCCGTCTCGGCGTCGACGCCCGCGTCGGCCGCCCGGTCCCGGAGCGCAGCGAGCGTCTCCTCAGCGCGTTCTTCGAGGCCGTGTTCGGGACCCTCGGCTTCGTCGACGTACTCGTCGCCGCTGTACGCGTTCACCACGTCCTCGTCGACGACGTACAGCGCGTGGAGGACGGCGTCGTGGGCTGCGGCTAGCTCTATCGCGTGTGCTTCGGCGCGCTCGGACGCGACTGTTCCATCGGTCGAGAGGAGAATGCGGTCGTACACGCCTCTGATGTCGGCGCCGACTGCAATAAATCCGCTCCCCGATTACGTCGCGTCGGGGACACCCGTACCCGCTGCGGGCGCGCCGGTCGCCCGGCAGAATACGCCCGGCCCGCCTCGACAATGAACACAATCTGCGTTATCTCTCGATTGCATTCACAGGAAACGTGTAATTCACAGAAAAGTTTAACACAGTGTTCTCCTTGGTGGGTGGTATGGGCACGTTTGACAATGAGCACAGTCGGCGGTCGTACTTGAAAGCCACCGGAGCGGCGGGCACAGTCGCGCTCGGTGGGCTCGCGGGCTGCACCGCCTTCGGCGGCAGCAACGGCTCGGACAACATCACGATTGCGGCGGCCGTCCCGGAGACAGGTCGACTGTCCTCGGTCGGCAACGAGATGCTCGCCGGCTACGAACTCGGCGTCGAGCTGCTCAACGAGCGCGACAACGTCGACCGCGAGGTCGAACTCGTCGTCAGGGACGACGAGAGCGACCCCGCTGTCCTCCGCCAGCAGCTCCAACAGATCACCAGCAACAACGACGTCGACATGGTCTGGGGGAGTTTCTCCAGTCCGCTCGTGATGGCGGGGTCGGCGTACGCCGAGAGCCAAGGCCTGCCGTTCCTCGCGGTCGCCACCTGTTACGAGGAGCCGCTCGTCTCCGAGGGGAAAGAGTGGACGTACACGCCGTTCCCGAAGACGCGGGACGTCACGCGCGCCACGACCGGGCTGCTGGAGCTCGTCCCGGAGGCCGACCGGCCCGAGGTCGTCGGCATCTGGGAGGAGAACTCCGGGTGGGGCGCGGAGATGGCGGAAGCGTGGGACACGAAGCTCTCGGAGGCGGGCTACGACGTGGCGATGCGGGAGACGTACAACCCCGGCAACGAGGACTTCTCGACGCTCATCTCGCAGACCGACGACGCGGGCGTCGAGGCGCTCGTGGCGTGCCCGCAGCCGCCGGACGGCATCACGGCGATGAACCAACTGAACAACGCCGGCTACACGCCGGAGTTCATCGAGTTCGTGCGCGCGTCGGACCCGCAGGCGTGGTGGTCGGCGCTCGGCGAGCAGGGCAACTACGTCACGATGTGTCCGGGGTGGGCGCCCGGGATGACCGGGAACGGGAACGAGGCGTTCCTCGACGCGTACGCCGACCAGAACGACGGTTCGACGCCGCGCGTGATGGTCGGCGTCGGCTACAACCTCGCGCAGACCACCGAGCAGGCGCTGGCCGCCGCGGACAACGCGGACCCGGAGACGCTGCGGTCGTCGTTGGACGAGACGAGCTTCGAGACGGTAATCGGCGACTTCGCGTTCGACGAGTACGGGATGCCCGAGCAGGGCCAGCTCTCGGCGGCGAGCGCGCAGTGGTGGGACGGCGACCAGCGCCTCGTCTTCCCGCAGACCGAGCAGGCAGCCGAGCTCCAGTTCCCCATCGAGTGACGGCTCGCCGCGCAGTCCCGGACTCGCGCGTCGCGCTACTCCCGGCGATAGCACTCAAACAAACAGCTAGTTAACTGAAATGCGATATAAAACAAACAGCGTAGCCAATAGTTTAAGTAGTATAGTTACTTTGTGTGGTAGTGATGGTAGAACGTGACATAGAAAACGTGACCGTGCTCGGCGCGGGGAGCATGGGTCACGGCATCGCCGAACTCGCGGCTATCGCGGGCTACGACGTGGTGGTGCGGGACATCGAGGAGGAACTCGTCGCCGACGGCCTCGAATCCGTCGAGTGGAGCCTCGGGAAACTCGAAGAGAAGGGGAAACTCGACGAGTCGGCCGACGCGGTGCGGGCGCGAATGACCGGGGAGACCGACCTCGCGGCCGCGGTCTCGGACGCCGACCTCGTCGTCGAGGCGATTCCCGAGAACCTCGACCTCAAGAAGGACACCTTCGCCGAGGTCGACGACCACGCCCCCGAGCACGCCATTCTGGCGTCGAACACCTCGGGGCTGAGCATCACCGCTATCGGCGCGGCGACCGACCGGCCCGAGCAGGTCGTCGGCACGCACTTCTTCAATCCGCCCGTGAAGATGGACCTCGTGGAGGTCGTCCACGGCGAGCAGACCAGCCGAGCGACCCTCGACGCCGCCCACGCGTTCGTCGCGGACCTCGGGAAGCGCGCCATCGACGTCAAGCGCGACGTCCACGGCTTCATCGTGAACAACGTCATGCTGCCGTTCATCGAGGAGGGCGCGTGGATGCTCTCGGACGGCGAGACGACGATTCAGCAGGCCGACGCCGCGATGGTGTACGAGCGCGGCTACCCGATGGGGCCGTTCGAGCTCGCGGACTACACCGGCATCGACATCGCGTACCACTTCCGCGAGGACACCGACCTCGACTCCCCGCCGACGATAGCCGAGAAGGTCGACGCCGACGACCTCGGGAAGAAGACGGGTCGCGGCTTCTACGATTGGGAGGGCGACGGCCCCGACTACGAGCCCCATGACCGCGAGGGGTTCGATACGCTCCGCGTGGAAGCCCGCATGGTCAACGAGGCCGCCCGCCTCGTCGGGAACGACGTCGCGTCGGCCGACGACATCGACCTCGGCAGCCGGCTGGGCGCGCGCTTCCCGGAAGGCGTCTGCCGGCTCGGCGACCAACTCGGCCTCGACGCTGTCCTCGACAAGCTCGAAACCCTCCACGAGCGCACGGGCGCCGAGCGGTTCGCGCCCGCGCCCCACCTCGTCGACCTCGTCGAGGACGGGAAGACCGGCGTCGACGCCGGCGAGGGGTTCCACGACTACCGCGGCGACGGCCCCTACCAGTACGTCAACAAGTCGCTGGACGACCGCGGCGTCCTCGAAATCGAGTTCGACCGCCCCGAGCGCCTCAACGCCTTCTCCGAGACGATGTTCGGGGAAGTGAAAGCCGCCCTCGACAACGCCGACGTGGACGACGTCTCCTGTGTCGTGTTCTCCGGCGCGGGCGAGGACGCGTTCAGCTCCGGCGCGGACATCACCGGCTTCATGGCTTCGGAGCCGACCGAACTGATGGACGTCGACGAGACGATTCGCGCAATCGACGAGTTCGAGCGCCCGACGCTCGCGCGCATCGACGGCTTCTGTCTGGGCGCGGGCTTCGAAATCGCGCTCGCCTGCGACCTCCGAATCGCCACCGCCGACTCCTCGCTGGGCGCGCCCGAAATCAACCTCGGGCTGATTCCCGGCGGCGGCGGCACCCAGCGCCTCACCCGCATCGTCGGGGAGGGCCGCGCGAAGGAACTGGTGTTCCGCGGCGAGCAGATTTCCGCCGAGCGGGCCGCCGACTGGGGGCTACTCAACCGCGCGGTCCCCGAGGCAGAGTTCGACGACGCTGTCGCGGCGTTCGTCGACGACCTCGCGGACGGCCCGCGGACGGCGCTGAAAGTCGCCAAGCGCGTCATCGACGACGGACAGGACGCCAGCCTCGACACCGGCCTCGACGTCGAGAGTCAGGGCTTCGGCCTGTTGACGACGACCGACGACATGGTCGAGGGCGTCACGGCGTTCCGGGACGACCGGGAGCCGGAGTTCCAGCGATGACGGGGACCGCGGCAATCGTCGGCGGTGGGCACGCCGACTGGGGGAAGCGCGCGGCGACGTGGAAGGACCTCGCGCAGGAGGCCGGTAAGGCCGCCTTCGACGACGTCGACGGGGTCACGCCTGCCGACGTCGAGGGGCTGTTCGTCGGCGCGGTCCAGCCCGAGCGGTTCGCGTTCCAGAGCCACGTCGCGCCGCTGGCCGCCGAACTGCTCGGCATCGACGTCACGAAGATGATATCGCGCACCGAGCTGGCGTGCGCGAGCGGGCAGGCGGCGCTGCGGTACGCGTGGCTCGCCATCGCCAGCGGCCAACTGGACGTCGCGCTCGTGCTCGGCGTCGAGAAGATGAACCTCGGCGACGACCACGTCGCGGAGACCCAGTCGGGCATGACGAACGTGCTCGACCGCGAGTTCGACGGCGTCAACGGTCTGAACGCGCCCGCCTTCTTCTCGATGTTCGCCCAGCGGCACATGCACGAGTACGGGACGACCCGCGAGCAGCTCGCGGCGGTGAGCGCGAAGAACAAAGGCCACGCCGCGAACAACCCGTACGCGCAGTTCCAGCAGCGGGTCGACGTCGACGACGTGCTGGACTCGTATCCGGTCGCGCCGCCGCTGTGCCTGCTGGACTGCAGCGGCATCACGGACGGCGCGGCGGCGCTGGTCCTGACCAGCGAGGAGAAGGCCCGCGAACTCACGGACACCGCCGCGTACGTCACTGGCAGCGGGCAGTCCTGCATGGCGAGCAACTCCATCAACAACCTCCCGTCGATGTCGGCGTGGCCGCAGGCCACCGTCGCCGCCGAGGAGGCCTACGACCAAGCCGGCATCGACGACCCCGTCGAGGAACTAGACGTCGCCGAGATTCACGACTGCTTCTCCATCAGCGAGGTCATCGAGTACGAGGACCTCGGCTGGGTGCCGAAGGGCGAGGGCGGCCAGTTCATCGAGGACGGCCGCAGCGAGCTCGACGGCGACATCGCCGTCAACCCCCGCGGCGGCCTCTTGGGCTGCGGGCACCCGCTTGGCGCGACCGGCGTCTCGCAGGCGCTTGAGGTGTACAAGCAGTTCACGGGCGAGGTGGAGTCCGCACGACAGGTGCCGGACAGCCCCGAGACCGGGCTCATCCACAACCTCAGCGGGAGCGGGAGCGTGCACAGCGTGATGACGCTAGCGAGGGACCCACAATGACTGGCCACGACACCGACGACGGGGCCGGCGGGCCGCCGCGGAAGACGGTCTCGGTTCCGGACACCATCGAGCTGCCGCGCCTGCTGGACTTCTACGACCTGCAGGACGCCGACCACACGCGAATCCACGAGTTCTACGACAGGCTCCGCGAGGGCGACCTCTCCACGACGCAGTGCGGGGACTGCGGGGCGCTGCACTTCCCGCCGCGGGTCGTCTGCCCGGAGTGCACGAGCGACGACCTCGCGTACGTCTCGCTCCCCCACGAGGGCGAGCTGTTCGCGTTCGGCGCCGTGCGCGGGAGCGGCCCGCTCGGGATGGACACGCCGTTCGTCACGGGGGTCGTGGACCTCGACGGCGTCGACGTGCAGCTGTCCGCGCGCATCGACGGCGCCGACTACGACGACCTCGCCATCGGCGACCCGGTGGCGCTCCGCATCGTCGATGTCGACGGGCCGGCCGACCACGACAGGGTGTTCTATCAGTTCGCGCCACGAGGTGACACAGCATGACCATGGAGTACGAACTCACGATTACGAAGCTCTTGGAGCGCGCCCGCGACCTCTTCGACCACAAGGAGATTATCACCGCGCTCCCGGACGGCAGCACGCACAGGTACACGTACGGCGACGCGTACGAGCGCATCAGCCAGCTCGCGCACGCGCTCGACGACTACGGCATGGCGCCCGGCGACCGCGCGGGCGTCATGGCGGTCAACCACTTCCGGCACTTCGAGCTGTACTTCGGGCCGTCGTGTAGCGCGCGCAGCATCCACATGGTGAACCACCGCCTCCCCGAACACCACCTCGTGGAGATTATCGAGGAGGCCGCCGACCGCCTGCTGTTCGTCGACCCGCAGTTCGTCGAGACGCTGGAGCCGATTGCGGACGACCTCGACGCGGTCGAACAGTACGTGGTCCTCGGCGACGCGGACGACGTGCCCGACACCGAACTGGCGCCCGTGACCGACTACGAGTCGTTCATCGACGGCTACGACACCGACTACGACTGGCCCGACATCGACGAGGACACCGAGAGCGCGCTCTGTTACACCTCGGGCACCACCGGCCTGCCGAAGGGCGTCCAGTACACCCACCGCGGGCAGTTCCTGCACACCCTGATGCACAGCCACGCCGACGTGTTCGGCATCAGCGAGACCGACACCGTGATGCCGGTCGTGCCGATGTTCCACGTCAACGGCTGGGGGCTACCGTACACGACGACGTTCACGGGCGCGAGCATCGTGCTCCCCGGCCAGCACACCGACCCCGGCGACCTCCTCGATGTCGTGCAGGCCGAGGACGTGACCATCGCGGCGGCCGTCCCGACGGTCTGGCTGGAGGTCGACCGCATCATCGAGGACGCCGACGACCTCGGCCCGGAGTCGCTGTCGTCGCTGACGGACGTGCTCATCGGCGGCAGTTCGCCGCCCGCGTCGCTCATCCGGAAGTACGACGAGGTGTACGACGCCCCGATAAGCCAAGGCTACGGCATGACAGAGGCGTCCCCGCACCTCGCCAACACCCTGATGACCACGGAAGTCCGCCAACTGCCGCCGGAGGAACGGGACCAACTCCGGATGAAGGCTGGCGTCCCTGCGCCCGGCGTCCAAGTGCGCCTCCGCGGCGAGGACGGCGACCTCGCCCCCAGCGACGGCGAGACGCCCGGCGAACTGGAGGCGCGGGCGCCGTGGCTCGCCGGCTCGTACTACCAGCGGCCCGACGCCACGCGCACGTCGTTCACCGACGACGGCTGGTTCCGGAGCGGTGACGTCGCCACCCTCGACGAGTACGGCTACCTCGACATCGTCGACCGCGTGGACGACGCCATCAAGAGCGGCGGCGAGTGGATTTCCAGCATCGAGTTGGAGAACGAACTCATCGGCCACGGCGGCGTCGAGGAGGCCACGGTCATCGGCGTCCCCCACGAGAAGTGGCAGGAACGCCCCGTCGCGTACGTCGTCACCACCGGTGACGTCTCCGCCGACGACCTCCGGGAGCACCTGCTCGAGGCGTTCCCGAAGTGGTGGCTCCCCGACCGCTTCGAGTTCGTCGACGAGGTGCCCAAGACCTCCACCGGGAAGTTCGACAAGCGGCGCCTCGAAGAGCGCTTCGAGACGGAGTACGGCTCCCTGCCCGTCGAAGCGTCGGACGCGGAGTGAGTCGCCGCCTCAGAACCCGCGCTCGTCGGCGACGTCGAGGTGGTCGAAGAGGTCGGGGCTGGCGCCGAACTCCAGCACGTTCGTCATCACGCTCGTGCGGACGTTCAGCACGGTCTTCCCGTGGGTCTTGTAGAACTCGTGGAGCCAGCGCTCGCCGTGCTCGCGGGTCGGGAACAGCATGATGGACTTCCACTGGTACTCGCCGTCCGAGAGGAAGTACATCAGGGTGTGTTCGTCGTCGCGGATGTGCTCCATCGTCTCCCGCCAGGTCTCCGCGAAGTATTCGGGGTTGAACTTGAACTCGAACAGCTCGAACACGAAATACTCTTCGTTGGGCATTATCGCCTCGCGGAACACGCCCGCCTCGCGCATGTTCCGGATGGACTCGTTGACGGTGACGTAGGAGACGTCGATGCCGTACTCGGCTTCGAGGATGTCCGCGAGGTCGCGCGAGGAGACGCTGGGGTCTTCCGCGAGTTCTCGGAGGATGTAGACGTCGCGGTCCTTGAACTCGTAGGTCGGCTTCTCGTCTGCCATGCGTTCGCCTACCCGTGTAACAATGTTAAGAGTCGGGATTCGGCGGCTCCGCGGAGCGCCTTCGTGGCTACGACTGGTCCGATTGCTCTCGCTCGCGGCGCTCGCGCGCGGACTCGATGCCGAGCTTGGCGAACAACCGCCGGGCCCGCGACGACCCCTTCTCGATGCGAACCGAGTCGTCGCCGCTCTCCGTCATGCAGTCATCTGTGTCGCCCGCCCACGTAAGCGTTTCATCGGCACTCGGTACCGACGACCGACACACGTGAACTGCGCACGACCGCTCTAGCGTCCTGTCGGATAATCGCGCGAAAGTTGTATGGTATGATACTCTTCTCGCAGTAGGTACTACTATATTGGACAAGTGTTCAGATTAGGGTATGACATACGAGACGCTGGACTCCGAGCTCATCAACGCGCTCCTGAAGGACGGCCGCGCGAGCTTCCGCAGCCTCGCGGAGGACTTGGACGTCTCCGTGACGACCATCTCGAACCACCTCGAAGACCTCGAAGACGACGGCGTCATTCAGGGGTACACGCCGGTCATCGACTACGGCAAGCTCGGCTACGACGTGACGGGCATCCTCCAACTGAAGGCCGCCGGGGGGTCGCTGCCCGACCTCGCGGACCGCCTGCGGGCGCACGAACAGATGATCTCCGTCTACGAGGTCACCGGCGACTACGACATCATCGCCGTCGGGAAGTTCCAGAACACCGACGACATGAACGAGCACATCAAGGAGTTGCTCGGGGACGCCGACATCGAGGAGTCCTCGACGAGCATCGTCCTCAACGCCGCCGCCGAACACGAGCAGTTCGAACTCGCTACCGACGACTGACGGACTGCCGTCTCCGCGAACTCACCTCTCGCGTTCTCGGACGCGTTCACACGCGAATACGCGGTCGAAGACAGAGCGGGAGCGGCGCAGGAGAGATGTCAGAGGCACCCTGCACCGACGGACGCATTCGCCCGTTGTGCCGACGTACATATAACTCCGGAGGCCGCGTTGCAGTCGCTGCGAGAGCCGGGACCCAACTGGCTCTACACCCCTGTTTGCCACGCGTCTGGTGAACAAGACGAGTGAACACGATAAGTGAACACGGTGGCTGAACACGTTTTCTCTGGTACCGACGCGCGAGACGCGCCCCTCAGAATTCACGTATTTCACGTTGTGAGTGTCGATACTGGGCCGGCGGCAGGTACAGAGAACGTCGCCGGCGCGATAGGAGCCGGTTGGTGGTGACAGGGGCCTTGGTGCTTGACCAAGTGTTCGACGGCCGGCGACAGGCGTAGATTTTTCCGGAGTTGTAGTAAATGTTTAGACCGATTCGCACGGCGTGAAATATCGGCGCTGACTGCGAGGCGGGCGACGGGGCACGAGGACGCGTTCGCGCCAGTCCCTAGTTATAGGGAGTCGCCATCGAGTGAGGGTGGTATGACAGAGACGTGCGCGCTGGCGTGGCGGGCCGCGACGCGGCGCCGGAGGTGCTGTCGGTGACGGCCGTCGTCGGCGTCGACGTCGGCGGGACGTTCACGGACGTGGCGCTGCTGGCCGACGGCGACCTCGTGACGGCGAAAGTGCCCACCACCGACGAGCAGAGCGACGGCGTGCTCGCGGGCATCGAGAAGGCGTGCGCGGCGGCGGGCGTCGCGGTCGATGACCTCGACGCGTTCTCGCACGCGATGACCGTCTCGGTGAACGCGCTGCTGGAGGGCGACGGCGCCGACACCGCGCTCGTCACGACCGCCGGATTCCGGGACGTGCTCGAAATCGGGCGGCAGGACCGCCCGTCGCTGTACGACCTCGACGCGGAGAAGCCCGACCCGCTGGTGCCCCGGCGCCGCCGCTACGAGGTCCCCGAGCGCACCACACCCGGCGGCGTCGTCGAAGCGGTCGACGAGGCGGACATCCGAGCGGTCGCGGAATCGATTCGCGCCGACGGCGCGGACGCGGTCGCCGTCTCGCTGCTGCACGCCTACGCCCACCCGGACAACGAGCAGACGGTCGCTCGCGTGCTCCGAGACGAACTCGACGCGCCCGTGTCGGCGTCCCACGAGGTGCTGGGCGAGTTCCGGGAGTACGAGCGCACGTCGACGACGGTCGTGGACGCGTACGTGCGGCCGGCAATCGACCGCTACGTGGGCCGGCTCTCGGAGCGCGCCGCCTCCGCGGGGATTCCGGCGCCGCGAATCATGCAGGCCAACGGCGGCATCACGGACGCCGAGACCGTCCGCGAGCGCGCGGTGCTGACGGTGCTGTCGGGGCCGGCCGCGGGCGTCGTCGGCGCGAACGCGCTCGCCAGCGACGACCCATCGGCGCAGCCGGACTTGGTGTCGTTCGACATGGGCGGCACGTCCAGCGACGTGAGCCTCATCCGGGACGGCAGCGTCGAGCGCACGACCGACGCGGAAATCGCGGAGCGCCCGATTCGCACGCCGATGGTCGACGTGGAGACGGTGGGCGCGGGCGGCGGGTCCATCGCGTGGGTGGATGCCGGCGGCGCGCTCCGCATCGGACCGGAGTCCGCGGGCGCGAACCCCGGTCCCGCCTGCTACGGGCGCGGCGGCTCAGACCCGACGGTGACCGACGCGAACCTCGTTCTCGGGTACATCGGGGACAGCACGAGCCTCGGCGGCGAACTCTCGCTGGACGAGGCCCGGGCGCGCGAGGCGCTCGCTGACCTCGCGGCGGACGCCGGCATGGACGACGCGGTCGAGGCGGCCCGCGGCGTCTACCGGGTGGCGAACGCGAGCATGACGCGGGCGATTCGCTCGGTGACGGTCGAGCGCGGCTACGACCCGCGGACGTTCGGCCTCGTCGCGTTCGGCGGCGCGGGCCCGATGCACGCCGTCCAGCTTGCGGACGGCCTCGACATGGACCGCGTCGTCGTCCCGCGCGCGTCGGGCGTCCTCTCGGCGTACGGCCTGCTCGCGGCCGACGAGAAGCAGGACGCCGTCCGCACGCACCGCCGGCCGCTCGACGACGCCGACGCCGACCGCGTCGCGGACATCTTCGCCGAACTGGAGGCCGACGTGCTGGACTCGGTGTCGGATGGCGAGGCCGCGTCGTTGGAGCGCTCGGTCGACCTCAAGTACGCGGGCCAGAGCTTCGACCTCACCGTCGACGTGGACGGCGCGTTCGACCCCGAGACGGCGCGGCGGCGGTTCGCCGACGCCCACGAGACGGCGTACGGCTACCGGATGGACGAGCCCGTCCACCTCGTCAACTGCCGGGTGACCGCGACCGTCTCCCGGCCGCCGCCCGCGCTCGACTACGACGCCGGCGGCGACGCGCGGAAGGCGACCCGCGACGCCGTGTTCGCCGACGGCGTCCACGAGACTCCGGTCTACGACCGTCCCCGGTTGGCGCCCGGGCGGACGATTCGCGGGCCGGCGGTCGTCGAGGAGAACGAGAGCACCACCGTGGTGCCGCCGGAGTGGACGGCGACCGTCCGCGGGGACGGCGCGCTCGTCGCCGAGACGGAGGCACCATGAGTGGCCACGACCCGCGAGCCGACGACGGGTCGGCCGCCGACGTGGACCCGGTGACGCTGGAGATTCTCCGGAACCAACTGGAGAGCGTCGCCGAGGAGATGGGCCACCTCCTCATCACGGGCGCGTACTCCCCGAACATCAAGGAGCGGCGGGACTGCTCGACCGCGCTGTTCGACGCGGCCGGCGACATGGTCGCGCAGGCCGAACACATCCCCGTCCACCTCGGCGCGATGCCCGACGCCGTCGACGCCGTGCTCGACCGCGACCCCGCGCCCGGCGACGTGTTCGTCCTCAACGACCCGTTCGCGGGCGGCACGCACCTCCCGGACATCACGCTCGTCTCCCCGCTCGCGCCCGAGGGCGAAATCCTCGGGTACGCAGTCTCGCGCGCCCACCACGCGGACGTGGGCGGCAGCACCCCCGGGAGCATGCCGCCGGGCGCGACCGAAATCTACGAGGAGGGCCTGCGCCTCCCGGCGGTCCGTCTCGTCGACGGTGGCGAACTCAACGAGGGCGTCCGCGACCTGCTGTTGGCAAACGTGCGCACGCCCGCCGAGCGGCGAGCCGACCTGCGCGCCCAGCGCGCCGCCAACGAGCGCGCCGAAGACCGCATCGGGGAGCTGCTCGCCGAGCACGGTGACGGCCTGCTGGCGGCGTTCGACGCCGTCGTCGCGTACTCCCGCGACCGGATGGAAGCCGAGATTGAGGCACTTCCCGACGGCACGTACACCGCCAGCGACGTGCTCGAAGGCGACGGCGTCACCGACGACGACATGCCGATTCGGGCGGCCGTCACCGTCGACGGCCCCGAACTCACGGTCGACTTCGCGGGGACCGCCGACCAAGTCGAGGGCAACCTCAACGCCCCGCGCGCCGTCGCCAAGAGCGCGGTCTACTTCGTCGTCCGCGCGGTCACCGACCCCGAGATTCCACCCAATCAGGGCTGCTACGACCCGATAACTGTCTCCGTTCCCGACGGCTCGCTCCTCGACCCGGACCCGCCCGCGGCGGTCGTCGGCGGCAACGTCGAGACGAGCCAGCGCGTCACCGACGTGACGCTCCGCGCGTTCGCGGACGCGATTCCCGAGCGCGTCCCGGCGGACGGCCAAGGTACGATGAACAACCTCATTATCGGGGACCGAGGCGGCGAGTTCGCGTACTACGAGACGATAGCCGGCGGGTTCGGCGCGCGCCCATCGAAGGACGGCATGGACGGCGTCCACGTCGGCATGACCAACACCCTCAACACGCCCGTCGAGGCGCTGGAGGCCGAGTACCCCCTGCGCGTCGAGCGGTACGCGCTCCGCTCGTCCAGCGGCGGCGACGGCCGCCATCGCGGCGGCCTCGGCATCGAACGCGCCGTGACCGTCCAGACCGACGCCACCGTCTCCCTGCTGACCGAGCGCCGCTGCACTGCCCCCGCGGGAGTGGATGGCGGAGAGGACGGTGAGCCGGGTGAGAACCGCATCGACGGCGAGGTCGTCCCGGCGAAGGTCTCCCGGGAGGTCGACGCCGGTACGACCGTCTCGATTCGCACGCCGGGCGGCGGCGGCCATGGGCCCCCCGAGGAGCGCGCACCGGACGCCCGCGAGCGCGACCGGCGCGACGGCAAAACCGACGAGTGAGTCGCCGCGCGCCGTGGGTGCCCGCTCGTCAGCTCTGCCCGCCGCGGAACGCGATTGAGATGTCGTAGTCCAGCGGGATGACGTTGCCAGCGGCGTACTTCCGGAGGACGTACCCGCACAGTCCCGCGGTGAGCGCGAGCCCCGTAGCGAACCACATCGTGATGAATCGCGTCCCAGTCAGCCCGTCGACGAGCGTGAGGGCGAGCGCGCCGACGGCCGCGACGGCGGCGACGCCGGCCACGGCGAGGAGGGCGAGTCCGGCCAGTTTCGCGGCGACCTTCCCGAGCTTCATCGGCCCCTTCTTCGCCCGCCACCGACAAAAGTGAGCGGGGCGCGTCGCAGTCGTTCTGGGGCAAGTTAACGGCTGACGGTGGACACACAGCGCCAATAACGTTGTGCCGGCCGGTCTCGTACTCACGTTCCACGCCTACGCGGCGTCGCCGGGCGACTGGTAGACCAGACACAGTAGCGTCGCCGCGGTCAGGAAGTCTATCGTGTGCGCAATCGGGTGGCGGACGCCTCTCGGGACGACGCCGAACACCGTCCCTATCCCGCGCTCGCTCGCGGGCTACTCCACCCAGAGGGTCTTGCGGTTGACGAACTCCTTGATGCCTGGCTCGGAGAGCTCGCGGCCGTACCCCGAGACGCCGACGCCGCCGAACGGCACGCGGGGGTCGGACTTCACCAGCTGGTTGACGTACGTGCAGCCGGCGTCGATGTCGCGGGCGACGCGGCGGCCGCGCTCGCGGTCCGCGGTCCAGACGCTCGCTCCCAGCCCGAACGCGGTGTCGTTGGCCTTCTCGACTGCCTCGGTCTCGTCGTCGACCTCGAAGACGGCGGCGACGGGGCCGAACAGCTCCTCGCTGTCGGCGGGACACCCCTCCGGCACGTCCGCGAGCACCGTCGGCGGGTAGAACGCACCCTCGCGGTCCATCGGCTCGCCGCCGGTGAGGACGGTCGCACCGGCCTCGACGGACGCCCGTACTTGCTCGTGGAGGTCCGCCAGCAGGTCTGCGCTCGCCTGCGGGCCGACCTCGGTTTCCTCGTCGGTGGGGTCGCCGACGGTCAGCGACGCCACCTCGTTGACGAACCGCTCGACGAACTCCTCGTAGACGTCCGTGTGGACGACGAAGCGCTTGGCGGCGATGCAGGACTGGCCGCCGTTGAGGTTGCGCGCCCACGCGCCGGCCTCAGCCGCCTCGTCGAGGTCGGCGTCGTCGAGGACGACGAACGGGTCGCTGCCGCCGAGTTCCAGCACCGTCTTCTTCAGTTCCCGGCCAGCCGTCGACGCGACGGCGCGGCCCGCCGGCCCGCTGCCGGTGAGCGTCGCCGCCCGCACGCGGTCGTCGCCGAGCACGTCGTCGACGGCGTCCGAACCGACGAGGAGCGTCTGGAACACGCTGTCGGGGTAGCCCGCCTCTTCGAACACGTCCGCGATGGCCTGCGCGCAGCCGGGGACGTTCGAAGCGTGCTTGAGCAGGCCGACGTTGCCCGCGGTCAGGTACGGCGCCGCGAACCGGAACACCTGCCAGAACGGGAAGTTCCACGGCATCACCGCTAGCACCGGCCCGAGAGGCTCGTACACCGTCTGCACGTCTGCGCCCGGTGGACTCGGGTGCCCCTCCGGCTGGAGGTACGCGCTGGCGTGCTCGGCGTAGTGGTCGCAGACCCACGCGCACTTCTCGACCTCCGAGACCGCCTGCGAAATCGGCTTCCCCATCTCCTCGGTCATCAGCCCTGCGTACTCGCGTTTGTTCTCGCGGAGCACGTCGCCGGCCGCCGCGAGCAGTTCCTCGCGCTCGCGCAGCGGCCGCTCGCGCCACGCCTCGAACGCGTCGTCGGCGCGCGCCAGTGCCGCCTCCACGTCCGCTCGTGAGTCCGCCTCGTAGGTCGCGATGCGTTCGCCGGTCGCGGGATTGACGGCGTCCATGTCCGGTACTGTCGTGTCGGTCATTCTTCCCAGTTGTGCAGCGCGTCTCGGAACACGGCCGCGACGTCGTCGCTGGTCACCGGCCGGGGGTTGCACCGCAGGAGGCGTTCCTGTGTGTCGACGGTCTGTTGGGCGAGCCACTCGATGTCGTCTTCGGTGATGTCAGCGAGTTCGTTGAGGCCGCTCGGGAGGACGCCCAGGTCCCGCTGGAGTTGAATGTACGCCTGCTTGAGCGCGTCGGCGGCCTCGCGGTCCGTCAGTCCCGAGGTGTCGACGCCGAAGATTTCGGCGACCTCGGCGAACCGCGCGGGGTCGCTGGCCGAATTGTAGTCGATGGTGCTCGCGGGCGTGAGGACGGCGATGGTCTCGCCGTGGAACGTGTGATACTTGTTGCCGACGGGGTACGCCATCGCGTGACAGAGGCTGGCGCCCGCGGTGAGGCCGGAGATAGCGCCGAACAGCGCCCCCAGCAGCATGTCCTCGCGGGCGTCGAGGTCGTCGCCGTTGTGGACGGCGGTGCGGACGCTCCCCGAGAGGAGACGGATCGCCTTCTCGGAGAACATCTCGGTGAGCTGGGTTCGCCCGGCGTACACCGGGCGCTCGCCCGGGTCGCTCGCGCGCAACAGCGAGTCGTACTCGTGGGTAGTGTACCCCTCGATGGCGTGGCCGAGCGCGTCCATCGCCGTCCGCGCGGTGAGGTCCGGCGGGAGCGTCGTGGTCAGTGTCGGGTCCAATACGGCGGCGTCGGCCCGGACGTGGTTGCTCGAAATCGCTTCCTTGATTTCCTTCTCCGGGACCGAGAGAATCGCGACCGGGGAAATCTCGGCGCCGGTACCTGCCGTGGTCGGTAACAGCACCAGCGGCGGTCCGGATTCGGTGAGCGTCTGGCCGTCGCCGGTCGGTTCGGCGACGTAGTTGAGGGGGCTGCCGCCGTTAGCGACGATTGCACGAGTGGCCTTCGCGGTGTCCATGCAGCTCCCGCCGCCGAGCCCGACGTAGAAGTCGTAGCCGTCGTCGGTCTGGTCGCGGACGAACGAGAGGCAGTCCTCGATGGCGCCGATGGAGGGCTCGCGCTCCGAGTCGGCGTAGCAGTCGACGTCGAGGCCGGCGGCTTCGAGGTGAGCGACGACGCGGTCGGCGTGGCCGGCGTCGGCGACTCCGTCGTCGGTGATGACGAGGCCGGTCGCAGCACCTTCGACGCCGAGGTCGCGCAACTGGAAGGCGAGCTCGTCGGTCGCATCCCGCCCGAATCGGATTTCCGGCATATCGATGTGCCAGACGGTCTCCGGTGCGAGCTCGCGGTCGCTGGCGGAGACCGAGCGGTCGTAGCTCACGAGGACCACCCCGAGCGGATGTCGTCGAACTGGTCGGGGTCGTGGCCGTAGACGATTTCGGCGTCGTGGGTTCGTTCGAGTTCTTTCAGCGTCTGGAGGCTGTCGAACCACGCCTGATTCCCCCAGAGCAGGCCGGCGCCCAGCGGCACTTCGTCCTCGTAGTTCTCCGACTGGTAGATTTCGTCGCCCGCGAACACCAGCGTGCCGTGACCGTCGAGGTGAACGACCGTCCCCATGAGCCCGGGTGTGTGTCCGGGGAGCCGGATGAACTCGACGTCCTCGAAGTGAGTTTCGCGGTCTTGGTGGACGACCTGCCAGTTCAGGTCGTGGTCGAAGTCCTCGAGGATGTACGCGCCACTCCCCTTGTCGGTCTTCTCGGAGTAGTACGCGAACTTGAGCTCCTTCTCGTGGACGTAGACGGGGACGTCGGTGCCGTCGAAGTGGTGGAGGCCGCCGGCGTGGTCCAGATGCAAGTGGGTCTGGACGACGGCGTCGATGTCGTCGAGACTGTAGCCGGCGTCTTCGAGGTCGCCTTCGAGCGTGTGGTCGCGCACGTCGTGGGGGTAGAACGCCTGCTTGAGCCCCTCCGGCCAGTGGCCGTCGAGGGCGTCCTCGTGGTTGCCGGTGTCCCACAGAATCGTCGCTTCGGGGTGGTCGATGACGAGGTTCCACACCGGAATCTCCTCGTAGTCGGTAGATGGGTCGGGCTCGTCGTGGCTCCCGAGCGTGTTCCCTTGAATCAGGTAGTTGAGGTCGCACTGCAGTCCGCCGCGGTGGACCACGTCTATGGTAGCTTCTACCATGAATGATAATGATGGTTAATTAACTATAAAGGTGGGGGAGAACGACTGACACCGTGCTGTGGAGGCTCTCCGCGAGCGAACCGGGAAAGCTTCCCCCGCGCTAGCCGCGCCGTTCGGGTACGACTGACGGCCGACAGACAATGTCAGTGGTAATACATACATGCCCTACGCTACCCGTACAACTATCACGGTTGCTCACGACACCCGGTCCATGGCCGCCGGTGTCATCTCCCGGCTCCGGGAATTCTTCGAGGAACAGACCGACGGACAGCTGCGCAGCGTCATCCGGTACGACACCGACGCCGTCGAGGTCGAGTACGTCCGCGACGACGTGGCCGCCCAATACTCCGAGGACGGGCTCCAGCAGGCCGTCGACGAGTCGCGGCTCGACTCCCTGCACGCGCCGCTGTACGAGCACGCGTTCTCCAAGCAGCACGGCGACCTCCAATGCATGATCACGTGCTTCGAGAACGTCATCGAGATGAACTTCGCTGTCGACGACGGCGTCGGCGCGGCCGTCGCCATCGACGCCGACGCGATGGACGACGCCCACGGCGTCATCTCGCAGGCGCGCAACATCGTCCTCGAAGAGCGCCCCTGAACCGAGCGCCCGGTCTCCAGCGTCGTCCTCGCACCGCCCGCGCCGCGCCCGCGGCGGCTACTCGGCGGTCTCCGATTCGTCAGCGGCGCGGTCTTGGAGCTCCGTCCGGCGAATCTTTCCGGTGACGGTCTTCGGCAGTTCCTCGACGAACTCGATTTCTCGCGGGTACTCGTGGGCCGCGAGCTCGGCTTTCACGTGGTCTTGGATGTCGGTCTCGACCTCCGCGGACGGATTGGCGGACTCGCTGGGGACGACGTAGGCCTTCACGACGTTGCCGCGCTCGCGGTGGGGCTTCGGGACGACCGCGGCTTCCGCGACGGCGTCGTGCTCGCCGAGCGTGCTCTCGACCTCGAAGGGCCCGATGCGGTACCCCGAGGAGAGGATGACGTCGTCGGCGCGCCCCTCGAACCAGAAGTAGCCGTCCTCGTCGCGGTGCGCGAGGTCGCCCGAGAGGTACCACTCGCCGTCGGGGCCGTCCACGAAGCACGCGTCGGTCTTCTCCGGGGCTTGCCAGTATTCCGCGAAGAAGCAGGGGTAGTCGCCGCGTTGGGCGATTTCGCCCGTTTCGCCCGGCGGGAGCACTTCGCCCGTGTCGGGGTCGACGACGGCGGCCTCGATGCCGGGCAGCGGCTTCCTCATCGACCCGGGCCGCAGCTCCATCGACGGGTAGTTGTTGATAATCATGTTCCCGGTCTCGGTCTGCCCGTACGTGTCCAGAATCGTCACGCCGAGGGTCTGCTCGCCCCAGTCCACGACGCCCGCGGAGAGCGGCTCCCCGATGGAGAGCGCGTGCCTGAGGTCGAGGTCAACGCCGTCGAGGACGCCCGCGTGCTCGCGCAGCATCCGGTAGGCGGTCGGCACGGAGAACAGCACTGTGATGGGGTAGTCGTCGAGCAGGTCCGCCCACGTCTCGGGGTCGAACTCGCCCTCGTAGGTGAACAGCGACGTCCCCCAGAACCACGCGCCGAGCGTGTTGATGGCGCCGGTCAGCCAGCCGAGGTCGCCGGTCGACCAGTAGAGGTCGCCCGGCTGGAGGTCGACGGCGTCCCGCTGGGTCGCCGCGACGCCGGCAATCCAGCGGTGCTCGTGCAGCACGCCCTTCGCGGGGCCGGTCGTGCCCGACGTGTAGTACAGCAGCGCGTCGTCGTCCCCACCGGTGTCGGCGGTCTCGTAGTCGGCGCTGGCGCCCTCGACGGCGGTGTTGAAGACCACATCGCCGGCGGGCGCGCCTGTGCCGCGGTCCACGGTGATGACGTGCTCGACGGAGGGCGCGTCGTCGAGCGCCGCGGCGACGGTGTCGCGGTTGTCGGTGGTGGTGACGACCGCGCTGGCGTCGCAGTCGTCGAGGCGGTACGCGATGCCCTCGGGGCCGTAGCGCTCGTTGACGCTTCCCCAGACGGCGCCGTGCTTGAGCGTGCCGACGAGCGCGACGTAGTGTTCGGGGATGCGCGGCATGTACGAGACTACGCGGTCGCCGGACGCGACGCCGAGGTCGTCGAGGACGTTCGCGAACCGACTGGAGCGGTCGGCGAGCTCCCAGAACGTGAGCTTCGTGAGGTCGCCGTCGGCGTCCACTTGGTAGAGCGCGACCTTCTCGCGGTCGGCGGCGTGACGGTCGACGACTTCGTGGCCGACGTTCAACTCCGCGGGGGCGTCCCAGTCGGCTTCCGCGTACACGTCCTCCCACGCGAACGATTCGCGGGCCTGCTCGTAGTCCGAGAGATTGTGAGTCGGTGACATCTGTCGTACGTATAATCACATTAAATTCATAATTATTGTATCTACTGTTTCGAGGGGTGGGACTCCGCTGTGAAATATACGAAAACAGGTAGGTACAAGATATTATTTGAAATCAGATACGTAGATATCCGCAGGTGTAGTCGGACTACTCGCACGCAGCTCGGGTACCGGTTGATGGCTTCTCCGCCTCGATGCACCACGCGACCAGTGACGACCGATGGATTCTCGGCGACGAACGCCTCGAACAAAATCTACAAACAACACCGAAACTAAGAAATAAATGGATATACTCCCATACGATATCGAGACAACGCCACATTCCGTTCGACTGTTTGCAGCCCGGGCGAGTCATTGTCGAACTGGACGAGGCTACTAAATCTCCGCGGCTCATCGGAAACGTCGACACCGATATCCCGAATCGCTCTCGATGAGACCGAGAAAGTAGGACTTTTTTCTCGGAAATTTTAGTACCATGTATTTTTGGTAATTCTGTAACCTTTCTCGGTTTCTCGCTGTGTGGTGACTGCACTCGTCGCTGAGCAGCCTCCGCTCTGCATCCATTACAGACGTAGGAGTGTAATTCTTTGACGCCGAGCGCGAACTCGGCCCGCGCTCACTCGGCGGGCGGGAGGTCGACAGTCGTGGTGTCGTCGCCGGCTTCGATTCGGTACTCGCCCGGTTCGGTGACGTGGTTCCCGCGGGGCTTGTAGAAGCCGAGTCGCTCGACCGGCACCTCGATGTCGACGGTCTCGCGCTCGCCGGGCGCGAGCGTCACGCGCTCGAAGCCGACGAGTTCGCGGACGGGCTGGACGCGGGAGGCGTGGCGCTGGCGGGCGTACACCTGCACGGTCTCGGTGCCCTCGCGCTCACCGACGTTGGCCACGTCTACGGTGACGCGTACCGCGCCCGCAATCGCGCCGCCCTCCACACCGCCGTCGTCGCGTTCGACTGTCGTAGACAGGTCAGTGGTTTCGAAGTCGGTGTAGCTGAGGCCGTGGCCGAACGGGAACAGCGGGTCGTAGGAGTCGGGGTGTTCGTCGTCGCCAATCGGCGTCGGGTGGGCGAGGTAGTCGTGGTGCTGGGGGAGGTCGGCCGCCGACCGCGGCACCGTGATGGGGAGGCGGCCGCTCGGGTCGTTCTCCCCGAACAGCGTCTCCGCGACGGCCGTCCCGCCCTCGGTGCCGGGGAAGTACGCCAGCAGGAGCGCAGAGGCCGCGTCGGCTAGCCACTCGACCGCCAGCGGCCGGCCCGTAATCAGCACGCCGACGACCGGCGTCCCGGTCTCGTGGACGCGACGCACGAGCTCCTGCTGGGCGTTTGCCAGCCCGAGGTCGCCGCGGGTCGGCCACTCGCCGGTCTCGCTGCCCGCGTTCTCGCTCGGCCCGAACTCGTGGAGGTACCACCCCTCGCCGAGCGCGAGCACCGCCACGTCGGCGTCCGCGGCGGCGTCGACGGCGGCGTCCACGTCCAGCGTCTCGTTGAGCGTCGTCCCCTGCGCGTACGTCACGGTTCCCGTCGTTGCGTCCTCGACGCCCTCGCGGACGGTCACGCCCGGCAGGCCGTCGTCGGTGCTGACGCTCCACCCGCCGAGCTGGTGGACCACGTCGTCGGCGTTCGGCCCGCCGACGAACACGTCCTCGTCGCCGGACAGCGGGAGCACGCCGTCGTTGTCGAGTAGCGTCATGCTGTCGCGGGCGGCCGCCAGTGCCTGTTCGCGGTGCTCTGGTGCGCCCAACGTTTCGGCCGCGGCCTCGGGGTCGGCGGCGTCTGCTGGGTCCTCGTCGAACAGGCCGAGGTCGAACTTCAGGCGGAGCACGCGGCGGACGCTCTCGTCGAGCGTCGCCTCGTCGAGGTCGCCGGACTCCACGAGGTCGACGACGCGCTCGGCGTGCGGGACGTGGCCGACCGACGCCACGTCCACGCCGGCCTCGCGGGCCTGCCGGACCCCGTCCGCGTGGTCGCGGGCCGTGTGGTGGTCCTCGTGGAGGTGGCGAATCCCGTTCCAGTCCGAGACCACGTGCCCGTCGAAACCCAGGTCCTCGCGCAGCAGGTCGCCGAGCAGCGCCGTCGAGCCGTGCGAGGGCTCGCCGTTGATGGAGTTGTACGACGGCATCACGGACTCGACGCCGGCGTCGAGCGCGCGCTCCAGCGGCGGGACGAACGTGTTCCGGAGCTTGTACTCCGAGACGTCCACCGGGGAGGCGTCCTCGCCGCGCTCGGGTTCGCTGTACGCCGGGAAGTGCTTCGCCGTCGCCACCACGCCCTCCGGGTCCGCGAGCCCGTCGCCCTGATACCCCCGGACTTTCGCGGCCGTGAGCTCCCCCACGAGGTGCGGGCTCTCGCCGAACGTCTCGAACACGCGCCCCCACCGGGGGTCGCGGCCCACGTCCGCCGTCGGCCCGTAGTTCTGGTGTGCGCCGGTCGCGCGCACCTCTCTGGCAGTGATTTCGGCGGCGGCCTCGACGCCCTCGGGGTCCCACGTCGCGGCCGCGCCCAGCCCGTTCGGGAAGACGGTCGCGCCCGCCACGTACGCGTTTCCGTGGACCGCGTCGACGCTGAACAACAGCGGGATGCCGAGTCGCGTCTCCTCGCGGGCGTACGTCTGGAGGTCGCTGACGGCCGCGGTGACGGCTTCGGGGTCAGTCGCCAGCGCGCCGCCCCAGCCGAACGGCGCGGCGAACCCGAGGTGGTGGTCGTCGATGGCGCGCTTCACGTCGTCGAGGTCGTGGTGCTCGCGGAGGTGGCCCGCCCACGTCCCCGTGACCTGCCCGGCTTTCTCTTCGAGTGTCATGCGGTCGAGGAGGTCCTCGACGCGCCGCTCGGTGGGCGCGTCGGCGCGCTCGTACGTCGGCACGTCGGTGTCTGCGTCCATGACCCAACCCTGTGGCCGGCCCTATTTAATAATTGCTGAGGGCTCGATTTCGAGGCGTAGAAGCGCTGAAACGGATATTGTTCTGTCATGGCGAACCCCGGTTCGCGGTCCGATTGGCGAGCGCCGGAGGCCTCCTCACGCGATGCCGTGGATTTTGGCCTGCGCGGGCCGACACTCCCGCGACGCACTGAGCGAGCGGTCGTCGGCCCGGAGCAGAACGGACGATGGCGTTCTGATAGACAGAACAGAGTGGTGTAGCTTGAGCAACTACTTTTTCGCCGGGTACACTACCAATCCCTCAAACGCGACAATTACGGACGGACATGCGTCTCGTCGGCTATCGCCCGACTCGAATAGCGTTCTGCCACTCAGAACGACCTGTTCTTCGTGTCTGGTTCGACGGGCGCGCCACACCTTCCCACATCCGAATTATTAATATCCGGGATTGTGACAGCGTGAGTGATGCGCACTAGTCCAGACGGCGGCGTCGCCGAGACGCCGACCGAGCGACGCGTCGACGACCTCCTCGACCGAATGACCGTCGAGGAGAAGGCAGCGCAACTCGGCTCCGTCAACGCCGAGAAGCTCCTGAACGACGACGGCACGCTCGACGAAGCGGCCGTCGAGGAGCACCTCTCGAACGGCATCGGCCACCTCACCCGCATCGGCGGCGAGGGGAGCCTCTCGCCTCGGGAGGCCGCCGAGCGTACGAACGAACTGCAGGAATACCTCCGCGAGGAGACCCGGCTCGGCATCCCCGCAATCCCCCACGAGGAGTGCCTGAGCGGCTACATGGGCCCGGAGGCCACGACGTTCCCGCAGATGATCGGGATGGCGAGCACGTGGTCGCCCGACCTCCTCGAATCGGTCACGGACACCGTCCGCGACCAACTGGAAGCCATCGGCACCGTGCACGCGCTCTCCCCCGTACTCGACATCGCTCGGGACCTCCGCTGGGGGCGCGTCGAGGAGACGTTCGGCGAGGACCCGTATCTGGTCGCCGCGATGGCCTGCGGTTACGTCGACGGCCTGCAGGGCGACGGCGACGGCATCACGGCGACGCTCAAGCACTTCGCCGGCCACGGCGCCGGCGAGGGCGGGAAGAACCGGAGCTCCGTCAACGTCGGCCGCCGGGACCTCCGCGAGACGCACCTGTTCCCGTTCGAGGCCGCGATTCGCACCGCCGACGCCGAGTCCGTGATGAACGCCTACCATGACATCGACGGCGTGCCCTGCGCCAGCGACGAGTGGCTGCTCACGGACGTGCTCCGCGGTGAGTGGGGCTTCGACGGCACCGTCGTCTCCGACTACTACAGCGTCGAGTTCCTCCGCAGCGAGCACGGCGTCGCCGCCGACGAGCGCGAGGCCGGCGTCACCGCCGTCGAAGCCGGCATCGACGTGGAACTCCCGTACACGGACTGCTACGGCGAGCACCTCGCCGACGCCGTGGAGGCCGGCGAACTCTCGGAGGCGACCCTCGACCGCGCGGTCCGCCGCGTCCTCCGCGCGAAAGCCGAGAAGGGCGTCCTCGACGAGCCGACCGTCGACGCTGACGCCGCCGCCGAACCCTTCGGCACCGAGGAAGCCCGCGACCTCACGACGCGTGCGGCCCGCGAGTCGATGACACTCCTGAAGAACGAGGACGACCTGCTCCCGCTGGTCGGCGAGGACACCGACAGCGTGGCGGTCCTCGGCCCGAAGGCCGACGACGCCCAAGAGCTGATGGGCGACTACGCCTACCCCGCCCACTACCCCGAGGAGGAGGTCGAACTCGACGCGACGACGCCGCTCGACGCGCTCCGCGAGCGCGCCGACGAGTACGGCTTCGACGTCCACTACGAGCAGGGGTGCACGACGACCGGCCCCGACACCGAGGACTTCGACGCGGCCGCTGACGCCGCCGCGGACGCCGACGTGGCGCTCGCGTTCGTCGGCGCGCGCTCCGCGGTCGACTTCTCGGACTCCGACCGCGAGCGCGTCAACATGCCCAGTGTCGCCACCAGCGGCGAGGGCTGTGACGTGGTTGACCTCGGCCTCCCCGGCGTCCAGAAAGCACTCGTCGAGCGCGTCGAGGAAACCGGGACGCCGGTCGTGACCGTCGTCGTCAGCGGGAAGCCCCACTCCATCGAGTCCATCGCCGAGTCCGTGCCCGCCGTCCTGCAGGCGTGGCTCCCCGGCGAGCGCGGCGGCGAGGGCGTCGCCGAAGTGCTGTTCGGCGAGCACAACCCCGGCGGCCACCTTCCGGTGTCGATTCCGCGCTCCGTCGGCCAGCTTCCGGTCCACTACAGCCGCAAGCCCAACACCGCCAACGAGGAGTACGTCTACACCGAGAGCGACCCGCTGTTCCCGTTCGGCCACGGCCTCAGCTACACCGACTTCGAGTACGGCGACCTCTCGCTGTCGGCGGAGACGCTGGCGCCCGCCGGCTCGATTACCGCCGCAGTGACCGTCGAGAACACGGGCGACACCGCCGGCCACGACGTCGTCCAACTGTACGCCAGCGCCGAGAACCCCGACCAAGCCCGCCCCGTGCAGGAACTGATTGCGTTCGAGCGCGTCGCCCTCGACCCCGGCGAGGCCAAGCGCGTCAGTTTCGAGGTCGACGCCTCCCAGTTGGCGTACCACGACCGCGACATGAACCTCGCCGTCGAGGACGGCCCCTACGAGTTCCGCGTCGGCCACTCCGCCGCGGACATCGCTGCCGCCGCCGACTTCGAGGTCACGGCCTCGAAGGAAGTGCCGGAGGGCGGCCGCACCTACTTCACGGGGACCACCGTCGAAGACGCAGAATAGCGCGCTAGCGGTCGGTTTTCGTCCCGTACTCGCGTCGAGCTCGCCGCCTTTCTCGCTCGCTTCGGTTCGTCGCGCGTTCAGACGACGACGGTGTCGTTGACGAGCTGGCCGATGTCCTCGATGTCGATGGTGATTTCGTCGCCCTCGTGGAGCGTGAACGTCTCCGGCGGGACGAGCGCGGTGCCCGTGAGCAACACCAGCGTCTCCGGGAGGTCGTTGTGGCGGCGGAGGTACTCCACGAGCGTCTCGCAGGTCGTCGCCATCTCGCTGGTCGTCGTGGCGTCCTCGAAGACGACCTCGTCGTCGCGCTCGATGCGCAGCGACATCTCGAGGTCGTGGGGGTCCTCGACGACGCCGTCGGTCGCCACGCACGGGCCCAGCGAGCAGCAGCGGTCGTACACTTTCGCCTGCGGGAGGTAGAGGGGGTTGTCGCCCTCGATGTCCCGGCTGGACACGTCGTTGCCCACCGTGTAGCCGACGACCTCCTCGCGGTGGAGGACGACGCCCAGCTCCGGCTCGGGGACGTCCCAGTCGGAGTCCTCGCGGATGCCGACGGCCTCGTTCGGCCCGACGGTCCGGGACGGCGTCGCCTTCAGGAACAGTTCCGGGCGGTCGCTGTCGTAGACGTCGATGTACACCTCGGGCTTGCCGCTCTCGGCCTTCCGGGCCTCCTCGCTGATGCTGTACGTGACGCCGGCCGCCCACACCTCGTCGGGGACGACCGGGAGCAGCGCGTCGCTGTCGGCGCTGGCGAGGTCGTAGGCGTCGGCGTCCGGAATCCGGTCGCGCGCGATGGCGTCCACGGAGCGGTCGCTCGCGTTCGCCGCGCGAGCGAGCTCGGTGAACGACCCGAGGTCGTCCGACGCCGTTGACAGGTCGTAGGCGTCGTCTTCCCCGTCCACGGCGACGAGGGCGTCCGAGTCCGTTCCCCGCTCTCTACTCGGGAGTCGGTAATACCGCATACTCGTTGATACACCGATGTCGGTAAAAGAGTATCGCCGCCCTGCCCGAACACGCACTGATAACAGCCGGTTGTCGCGTGTGCGGCAGGAACGCGGCGTTCGCGGCGGCCCGGAGGCGCGCCGCGTCGCCGACCCGAGCGGGGTCGGCGCCAGCCAGAGGGGTACACAGTGGGACTCGCGTCCCGGATTCAGTCAGGGAACCGCGGCGTGCTCGACGAGTCAGCTCACGCTTCGTCGAACAGCGTCTCGCCCTCGACCATGTGGTCCTCGATGGCGTCGAAGTTCAGCGTGAGGCCGAGGCCGGGCTCCTCGGGGATGGCCATGCGGCCTTCCTCGATGAGGTCGTCCTCCTCGACTAAGTCCTCCCACCAGCCGAGCTCGTAGGAGTGGTACTCCAGCGCCAGCGAGTTCGGGATGGCGGCGCCGACGTGCGCACTCGCCATCGTGCCGATAGGTGAGGAGACGTTGTGCATCGCCACCGGGATGTAGTACATGTCCGCGAGGTCCGCGATTTTGCGGGTCTCGCGCATCCCGCCGACGCGCGGCAGGTCGGGCGCGACGATGTCGACGGCCTGCGGTTCGAGGAGGGTGCGCTGGCCGTGCTTCCGGTAGACGTTCTCGCCGACCGCGATGGGCGTGGTCGTGGACTTCGTGACCTGCTCTTGGACCTCGTGGTTCTCCGGGGGGACGGGGTCTTCGAGCCACCACACGTCGTACGCTTCGAGTTCGCTGGCGAGGCGCTTCGCGGAGCCGCCGGTGAACGACCAGTGGCAGTCGAAGGCCACGTCGGCCTTGTCGCCGACGCGCTCGGTGGTTGCCTCCACGATGTCGACCTTGTGGTCGATTTCGGGGTTGCGGAGGTGGCGGTTCGCGCGGTCCTTTTCGTGGCCCGAGGGAACGTCGAGGTCGAACTTGATGGCGTCGTAGCCGAGGTTCTCGACGACGCGCTCGGCCTCGTCGGCGCACGCCTGCGGGTCGGCCTCGTTCTCCGTGTGGAGGTCACAGTAGACGCGCACCTCGTCGCGGTACTTCCCGCCGACGAGCTGGTAGGCGGGCACGTCGAGGAGCTTCCCCGCGGCGTCGTGGAGCGCGATTTCGATGCCGGAGATGGCGGAGATGACCTTCCCGGAGATGGAGCCCTCGCCGCTCATCTTCTGGACGAGGTGCTCGTAGAGCCGGTCGATGTCGAGGGGGTTCTCGCCGACGAGGAACGGCTTCATCCGCTCGATGATGGCGGTGTCGCCGCCGCCCCAGTAGGACTCGCCGGTGCCGACGACGCCCGCGTCCGTGTAGACGCGGACGAGAATCCACGGGTAGTTGCCGTCGACCATCGTCGTCTGTACGTCCGTGATTTCCGCGTCGCGGACGCCACCGCGGTCGCTGGTGATGCCCATCGTCTCCGCGGAGAGGTCCCGCATAGTGTACTCCGCGTTCGGGTCGCGGAGCTTCGCGTGATTGACCATTTGCGTCCGTATATCCCGCAACCCGATAGTAAAGCTTGTGGATGTGGTAGCCGGTCGCAGTCCGCCCCCGGCCGCCCGCGGCACCGAGGCGTGCGCCGTGGGTGCGACCCGCACGTATTTACCCGGCGACCCGCATCGTACGTGCATGGCCACGAACTCGACAGACCCGCTGGCCGATATCGACCCCGAGTCGGTGTCGCCGGGCGACGTCGACATCGCGGACGTGCGCGCGGCGCTGTCGTGCTCGAATCCCCTCGCCCGACAGCGCGGTATCGACATCTGCGACGCGCTCGCCGAACAGGACGCCGACGCCGTCCGGCCGCTCCTCGACGCGGTCGCCGCGCTCCCCGACGACAGCAACGCCTCGATTGGACTGCGCGCCGTCTCCGTGCTGGATTCCGTTGCGGTCGCCGACCCGGACGCCCTCGACGGCCGGCTCGACGCGCTCGTCGCGGTGGCCGGCAGCGACATCGTGGACCTCCAGTTGACTGCCGCGACCACGTTCGGCAAGCTCGTCGTCGCGCGCCCCGGTCTCGTCGCGCCGCACGCGCGAGCGCTCGCTGAGGCGGTCGCCGCCACCGAGCCCGACGAGGAGCCGACGGACATCAGCGAGTTCGTCGACCACCGGGGGACGCGAGAGACCATCGCCGAGCACGAGCGCCAAGAGCGCAAGCGCCGCGTCTCCGCCCGGCAGACGCTCGCCAACGTCGTCGTCGCCGTCACCGAGGAGACGCCCGAACAGGCGCTCGACGCGGTGGACGCGCTCGCGTCGCTGGTGGACGACGTTGACGCCGGCGTCGCCGGGCCCGCGGTGGACGCGCTCGGCCACCTCGCCGCCGCCGACTCTACTGCTGTCGCGCCTGTCGCCGACCGACTGCTGGCCCGTCTGGACGACGAGCGGCCCGCAGTCCGAGCGCGGGCGGTCGGCGCGGTCGGCCGCCTCGGCGACGAGCGCGCGGTCCCGCAGCTCCGCGAGCTGGCCGACGAGGACGACAACGAAGAGCTGCGAGAGCTGGCGGCCGAGACGGCGGCCTTCCTCGCCGAGGACTAGCCGTCCATCGCGCGCTTCGTGCAGTACCAGTAGGTCACCGAGAAGAACACGATGCCGCCGCCGACGAGCACGCCGTCGATGACGAGAATCGGCCACGTGTCGTCGCCCGGGGAGACGAACACTGCCGACAGCGCGAGGAGGAACGCGCACGCGATGAGGACGCCGAGCGCGACCTTCATCTGCGGCCGGTGGGCGCACACGAGGTCGAGCAGCGTCGATTGCTTGGACATACAGCGTCGGTCGCGGACGACCGGCAAAAATCCAGCGGTGGCCCGAGCGGTCAGTCGCCGCCGACGCGCCCCTGCTCGTCGGGTACGCCGGCGTGCTCGTAGAAGTATTCCGTGAGCGTGTCCCGCCAGCGCTCGGCCTGCGCGACCTGCTCGTCGAAGCGCTCGGCGACGTGGCGGAACCGCCGCTCGTCCACGCGGCCCTCGAGGTCCCGCCAGCGCTCGCGGAGCCGCCGGACTTCCTCGACGCCCGCGTAGCAGTTGTCGTAGAGGCGCTGGACGACCGTCGTGCCGTCCGCGAGTTCGTGGTCCCACGGCAGGTGGTGGAAGAAGAGGAGAAGCTCTTCGGGGCAGTCCTCGACGGACGCGTACCGCTGGGCGACGGGGTCGCGGTACTGCACGGCGTACCCGCTCCCGCTCGCCGTGCGGTCCACGCCCACGCCGTCCTCGGTGACGCCGTGGTAGCCCGGCCACTCCTCCGGGGACGGGTAGTAGTGGTTCTCTACGTACTCCTCGCCGTTGTGCATCATGTGCATCAGGCCGAGCCCGCCGGTCGTGTAGTCGATGCAGGCCTCCCACGAGTCGTGCAGGATTTCGGTCACGCTGTCGACGACCTCCGGGTCGGTGCCGAACGTCTGCTCGACCCACGCCTCGGTCACCGCCGCGGTGTCCGCGTCGGGGTTCCACGCCGCGCGGCCGAACGCGTAGAGGTTCGCCTGCGCGAGGTAGTGGCCCGTCCAACTGTGGTCCTCGCCGACGTTCCCGACGCCGACGACGCCCTCACCGTCCCCTCGGAATAACTCCCTTACGGGCGTTCCCGCGCCGTCCGCGTGCGTGTCGAAGTCGAAGATCTCCGCCCACATCGGGAGGTGGTAGGTCGCGTGGACGCCCTGCCCCGTGTACTCCTGCGTGAGCTGGAGTTCGAGCCCGAGGTCCGTCTCGGGCATCGCGCCGAACAGCGTCGAGACGGGCTCGCGGGGCTGGAAGTCGATGGGGCCGTTCTTCACTTGGACGGTGACGTTGTCCGCGAACTCGCCGTCCAGCGGCTCGAACGTCTCGTAGGCCTGCACCGCGCGGTCCTCGTGAGTGCCGTAGACGAACGCCCGCCACCACACCCGGCCGCCGTGGGGTTCCAGCGCCTGCGCGATGGCGTTCGCGCCGTCGACGTGGTTCCGGTCGTAGTCGTAGGGCCCGGGCTGACCCTCCGAGTCGGCCTTCACGAGGAAGCCGCCGAAGTCCGGGAGCAGGTCGTACACCTCGTCGGCCTTCTCCCGCCACCAGTCGCGGACGCCCTCGTCGAGGGGGTCGGCGGTGTCGAGGTCCCCGACGAGCATCGGCGCGGCGAAGTTCACCGAGAGGTACGTCCGAATCCCGTACTTCCGGAACGTCGCCGCGAGCCCCGTCAGGTCTTCCAGCCGCCGGGATTCGAGCAACTGCCACCCCTCGAAGGCGTCGAACGCGGCGTTCGCGCTCTCCCGTGGCGGCTTCGTCGTGTTCACGTTGTTGAGCACGATGCCGTTGACGCCCACCGACGCCAGCAGGCGCGCGTAGTCCTCGTAGCGCTCCCGGAGGTCGGGCAGGCGCTCCCAGTCGAAGATGGACTCGCCGCCGTACCCGCGCTCGACCGAGCGGCGGAACGGCGTGTCCCACTGGTTCAGCAGGCGGTGCTCCTGAGCGGGCTCCTCGCGCACGTCGAGGTCGTCGATTGGCTCGCACGTGCTCAGTAGACGCAGCAGGTGGAAGGTCCCGTAGACGAGGCCGCGGTCAGTGGGTGCGGTGACGACCACGCAGTCTGCGCCGTTCCACGCGACCGACCGCAGCAGGTAGCCGCCGTCAGCGAGCGATTCGACCTCCTCGGTGGGGACGCTGTCGGCAATCATCGCCATGTCGTCTGGGGTGCCGATTGCGAGGAAGCCGTCGGCCGTCTCCGGGGGGTGCTGCCAGAGGTGCGGGTCTTCTCCGAGGAGACCGGGAATCGCGCGGCGGAGTTCGTCCCGGACCGCGCCGCATTCGGGGGACTTCTCGGCGACGTACGCGTGCCGACAGCGCCGCCGGTACGACTCGCGGCGGTCGTCGTCGGCCACCCGCTCGTACCGGAGCCAGCAGTCGTCGTACTGAGTCATCGTCTCGCTCGTAGCGTCGGCGCCGACCGGTAAAACGGTAGTGGTCACGCCACTCCACGCGGAGTTCGGCGGTAGAACTATGCCCCTACACTCCTCGATACCCGCAAGCGCACTCGATTCCGGGGCTGGAAGTATTCAGCGCGGCCTCGACCGTATGTTCCCCAATATTTATGACCTATTACGGTAATTGATGCTACGTTATGTCAGCCGACGACGGGAGCAACAGATACGACAACGCGGTCAGTCGCCGGAAAATCCTCTCCGTGGCCGGGGCCTCTGGCTTAGCGGCACTCGCCGGATGTAGCGGCGGTGGCGGCGGCGACTCGGACTCCACGTCCGGGTCCGGCGACGACACCTCCGGCACCTCCGGGGGAAGCGACGGGGTCAGCGACGCCGCGTACGTCAACGCGTACACCGGGAACCCGAACGACCTGCACTTCAACACGTCCGCGATTCAGAACTACCGGTGGCCGGCGGGCCGGTCGGTGTTCGCGCCGTTCCTGAAATACTCGTTCTCCACCAACGAGTTCCTCATGGGCGCGCTCAGCGACCTCACCATCGACGGGCAGGAGGTCACGCTGTCGTTCCGTGAGGACCTGTCGTGGGACAACGGCGACGACTGGACGACCGAAGACCTCGACGTCCAACTCCAGCTCGCCGAGAAGACCGGGAGCTCCCTGTGGGGGTACCTCGACGACTACGAAATCGTCGACGACCGCACCGCCCGCCTCACGCTCTCGGAAGCCACCAATCCGCGC